>Ga0105237_10008727_pt1 | contig 10945 bp, 8 predicted proteins | sample KBSC24metaG_FD_81520 | JGI IMG/M metagenome (GOLD analysis project Ga0105237, IMG submission 81520) | Corn rhizosphere microbial communities from Kellogg Biological Station, Michigan, USA - KBS C2-4 metaG | ecosystem: Host-associated > Plants > Roots > Rhizosphere > Soil | place: Michigan, USA... | reverse complement strand
GCATCACCCACCCCTACTACACCGGCTTCCTCGGCGCGCTCCGCGAACACTACCGTGTCGTCGACCGCAACCTGCTTTTGTCGCCTTCGGGCCAAGCGACGCCGGACTGGGCGAGGCAGAAGCAGATCGATCCGAAGATCAACGATTTCCGCCTCATCCAATACGACATGATGTTCGGCAAGCGGCAGTCGGCGCCCGACTTCTTCCCCGAGACGGTGGACAAGCTCGTCGCGCATACGAGTTGAGTTGGCGGCGGTGCTGCCGTCGAGACGGCGAACACCATCGCCGTTGACCTTACCCCGGCTACGCTCGCCTCAGCGGTCAAAGCGAACGGGATGCGGCCAGGCATTGCCAGCTCGCGAGCCCGGCAACCTTTGCCAACGATGATTACGTTCGCGGCATGCCCGTTGGGCGGATATGGCGCTTTTGCGCGGCAATGCGGAAGATCGCGTTGGGGGCGCCGTAGCCCTTGTAGCCGCGCCGCTGGACGATCTCGAAGAAGAAACCTTCGCCGTAGATCGGGCTGTAGAGCTGGAAATACTCGCCGCTTTCGTCGCGGTCATAGAGGATGTTGGCCTTGCGCAGGCGCTCGGCGAATTCCGGGTCGAGACCGAAGCGGGCTTCGATGTCATCGTAGTAGTTGCGGAAAATCTCCAGCGGCGTGAAGCCATTGCGGGCCAGCGCCGCGGCGGTCGCGAAAATGTCGTCGGTCGTGAACGCCAGATGCTGGATGCTCGAGCCGAAGCTCTCGGCGATGAAGTGACCGGCAAGCGTGCGATGGTTCTCCGCGCCGTTCAGTGTCACGCGGAACGTGCCTTCGTCATTCTCCACCACCTGGCTTCGCACAATGCCGCCCGGATCGACGATATCGACCATCGGGGTCTTGCGGACGTCGAGCAGCGTGGTGTGGAAAAGGATGGTGGTGAGCAGGTCGTCATAGCGCACGGTCTGGGCGATATGATCGAAACGCCTCAGACCGGCATCGACCCGCCCTGGCTCCGGCGCGATCCTGACGAAGTCGGTGTCCCAGAGCCCCGACAGCGCCTCGCTGCCGTCAAGCAGATAGCAGACCCCACCGCCCGGTTCGCGAATGGCCGGGATCGTCACCTCTTCCGGGCCTGGCGCCTGTTCGAAGCGTTCGGCGCCGAGGGCGCAGGCGCGCTCGACCGTGCCGTTGGCATCTTGCACCGTCAGCCCGAAGGCATAGGCCGAGGTGCCGTGCACATGATAGGCGGCGCTGGCGAAGCCGTGCTTCTCGGCATTGACGACGAGCCTGATGTCGCCCTGCTGGTAGAGGTCGACATCCTTGGTCCTGTGCCGGGCGACCTTTGCGAAGCCAAGCTGCCCAAGCATGCTGGCAAGCTCAGCCTGCTCGCTGCCCGACGTCGAGAACTCGACGAAAGCAATGCCCTTGACCGCACTGCGGTCAGGCAGGACCCGCTCCGACAGCGCGGCATCCGGCTCGGCGCGCTTGACGCGATCGGCGAGATAGACCAGCGAGCGCTTGCCGTCGACCGCGATGGAGCGGGTGGAGCCGCCGCGGAACTGATCGTTGAATATCTCCAGCGAAAGATAGCCGTCATAGCCGGTCGCGGCGACCGCGCGGGTGAATTCGGTCACGGGCAAGTCGCCCTCGCCCGGCATGTTGCGATAGTGCCGGCTCCAGTAGAGCAGGTCCATGTCGATCAGCGGCGCGTCGGCGAGCTGGACGAGGAAAATCCGGTCCTTCGGGATCGAGCGGATCGAATTGATGTCGATGCGGCGGGCGAGCGTGTGAAAACTATCCAGGATCAGGCCGACGTTCGAATGATCGGCCCGCCGCACGATCTCCCACGCATCGCGATGGTCATTGATGTGCCGCCCCCAGGCAAGCGCCTCGTAGCCGACGCGCAGGCCACGCCGGGCGGCGCGCTCGCCGAGCTCATGGAAATCGTCGGCCGCCCGGTCGATGCCGCCGAGCGCGATCGGCGAAACGTTGGAGCAGACGAGCACGAGTTCGGCGCCGAGTTCCTGCATGACGTCGAATTTGCGTTCGGCGCGGTCGAAGGTGCGCGTGCGATAGGGCTCCGGCATGCCCTCGAAATCGCGGAACGGCTGGAACAGCGAGATTTCCAGCCCGTGATCGCGAACGATACGCCCAACCTCGGCAGGGCTCTTGTCGAAAACAAGCAGGTCGTTCTCGAATATCTCGACGCCATCGAAGCCTGCCGTGGCGATCGCAGCCAGCTTCTGGCCGAGATCGCCACTCACCGTCACGGTAGCGATCGATGTCTTCATGGTGCTTGCCTTGCAGTCGCGCTATTTGCCGTCCGCGCCAGCGGAAAGCAGCGAGCCGACCCGGCGTAGTGCGAGCTGGTAGCCTTCCGTACCGCAGCCGACGATCACGCCGTCGGCCCGCAGCGACACATAGGAGTGGTGGCGAAAGCTCTCGCGCTTGTGGATGTTGGAGATGTGGACTTCGATGACCGGGCCTTCGAAGGCGTTGAGCGCGTCGAGGATAGCCAGCGACGTATGGGTGAAGGCACCCGCGTTGATAATGACGGCCGAGCCGAGATCGCGTGCCTCGTGGATCCAGTCGATCAGCTCATATTCGCGGTTGCTCTGCAGGAAGCGGACCTGCAGTCCCAGCCCGGCGGCAAGCTCATGGCATTCGCGCTCGACGTCGGCCAGTGTCTGATGGCCGTAGATCTGCGGCTGCCGCTTGCCCAGAAGATTGAGGTTGGGGCCGTTGAGAATATAGACCGGATGCATCGGATCCTCCTTGCAGACGCGTATCGGTAATCCGCTCCGGCCATGGCCGGAGCTTCGGCGCAGGCTCGATCAGGTCCGCCGGCTGCTTCCAGCGATGCGCCCCGCTGCCTGGCGGAAAGCGCCGGCGCACAGATCGAGCGCTTCCTGGTCATGGCTGGCCGAGAGATAGTAGCGACCGTATGTGGTGGCCATCGACATCACCCCTGCCCGCCGCAGCTCCAGGTGAAGGTCCACAGTGAAGGCCGGATCGACGATGGCGACCGCTTCCTTGTAACTGGCGGGAAGCTGCGCGCCGCGCCAGAGCGTAAAGACGGTGCCGTACCCGCTGGTGCAGGTTTCGATGCCCTGCTCGGCGAATCCCTTGACGATCTCGGCGCGCAGCGTGTCCCCATGCGCGGCGATCGCCCCGTAATCGACCTTGTCGAGCAGCGCCATTGACGACTTCACGGCGGCGCAGGCAACCGGGTTTCCACTGTAGGTGCCGGCGCGGCTGACGCGCTGGTCCTCGAAAGCCGCCATGATCTCGGGCGTGCCGATGAGCGCCGCGACGGCGATGCCGTTGCCGATCGCCTTGCCCACGGTCGCCAGGTCCGGCTTGACGCCGAGATGGTGGCTGGTCAGGCCCGGATGCAGGCGGAAGCCCATCAGCACCTCGTCCATGATGACAATGGCGCCATGGCGCCGCGCGACCGCTGCGACATGGGCGAGGTAGCCATCGGCCGCGGGGATGCAGCCGGCGTTGGCCATCATCGGCTCGAGGATCACAGCCGCTATGTCGTTGCATTCATTGAACAGCAGGTCGACATCGCCGAAATCGTTGAAGCGCAGCAGCATCGTCTCGTTCTTGACCGGACGCGTGTTGGTCCGCATCTCGGCCTCGCGTGAGCCGGCATTGCCGAAGGCAACATCGTCGAACCAGCCGTCATAGCCGGCCGCCATCTTGGCGATCCGCCCACGCCCAGTGATGACGCGGGCGAGCCGGCAGGCGAGGTGCACGGCCTCGCTGCCGGAGTTGAGGAAGATCACCTTGCTGAGATCACCAGTGTGGGCAGCAAGGCTTGCCGCCGCCTCCTCCTCCAGCGCATGGGCATAGGCGGGCATCGAGCCACGGTCCAGCGCCGCCTTGGTGGCCTCGATTACCTCCGGCGCCGAATGGCCGAGGAAGGTTGCGCCAAAGCCCAGCGCTGTGTCGACATAACGCCGGCCGTGATCGTCCCAGACATACGGTCCCTGTGCCCGCTGGACGAGGAAACGCTGTCCGTCCAGATCGGGCACGGCGCGGCCGCCGCTGGAGATTCCACAAACTACATGCTGCATGTCACACCCCAAGGATCCTGGGCAACCATTCGGTGAGGCCCGGGAAGGCCACCAGCGCCGCCACGCAGATGACGCTGGCAATCCAGTACGGAACCAGCCAGACGGAGACCGACCACATGTCGAGCTTGGCCACGTTGCAGACGACGAAGATGTTCGTGCCGATCGGCGGCGTGAACAGTCCGATGCCCAGCGTCATGGTGAAGACGATGCCGGTCTGGTAGGGCGTCATGCCCGCCGCCAGGGCGATCGGAACCAGGATCGGCGCCAGGATGATCAGGGCTGGCCCGAGGTCGAGCCAGAAGCCGACGACCTTGAGCAGCACGAGCACCAGGATGATCGTCACGATCGGCGAGGTGTGGAGACCCGTTATCCAGGCGGCGGCATTCGCCGGCACCTGCTCGACAGTCAGGATCCAGCCGAACGGCGTGGCTAAAGCCATGATCATCATGATCACGCCCGTGGTCGCCACCGCCGACGAGGCTGCGGCGTAGAGCGAGCGCAGCGGCAGTTCGCGGTAGACCAGGATGCCGACCAGGAACGAATAAACCACGGCGAGCGCGGAAGCCTCGGTGGCGGTTGCGATGCCGCCGATGATCGAGCCGAGCACCAACAGCGGCATCAGCAGCGCCGGCAGCGCGCCGACCGCATCGCGGCCGATCTCGCCCCAGTTTGCCGGATCCTCATTGCGCGGGAAGCCGTGACGCTTGGCCACGACATAGGAGGTGATCATGAAGATCGCCGCGATGAATGCGCCGGGCACCAGCGCGGCGACCAGCAGGCCGCCGATCGAGGTGTTGGTCAGCACGCCGTAGAGGATCAGGATGACGCTCTGCGGCCCGATGATCCCCAGTGTTCCGGCGGCGGCCGTCACTGCCGCGGCGAAGGCCTTGGGATAGCCGCGCTGAGCCATTGCCGGGATCATGATCGACCCGACGGCGCCGGTGTCGGCCGTGGCCGAACCGCTGATGCCGCCATAGACCAGCGCCGTCGCCACGTTGACGAGGCCAAGGCCGCCGGTGATGCGGCCGAAAATGTGCTCGGCGACGCGCATGATGCGCTTGGTGAGGCCGCCGCGATTCATCAGCTCGCCGGCAAACAGAAACAGCGGAATGGCGGCGAGCGTGATGGCGTCGGCGCCCCGGATGGTCTGCTGCGCGAACCATGCCGCCGGCAAGTTGAGATGGCCGAGATAGATGGCGAGCAGGCTCGCCACGCCCATGCACCAGGCGATCGGCACACCAATGAGGAGCAGGATGGAGAAGCTGACGATAAGGATCGCAATGGTCATCGCCGCGCCTCCACTTCAACCCGGCTCCGGCCGAACATGCGCAAGGCGCGGGAAATGGCGATGGCCACGGCCGAGACGCCGAGAATGATGACCGTGACGGTGATGACGCCGGTTGGCAGGCGCAGCACCGAGGTCGGCACCATCCAGGAGCGCTGCCAGACCGCGATGCCGCTGACCAGGAAGGCGACGCCCATGGCCAGAAGGGCAAGGATGGCGACCGTGTCGAAGATGGCCTTCAGCCTGGGAGGAGAAGCGTGGTTCAGCGCCTCGAAGGCAACGTTCTCGCCCCGCATCTCGGCATTGATGAGACCGATGAAGGTGATCCAGATGAAGGCGATGCCGGCGACCTCGAACGACCATTCGACCCCGCCGAACTCGAAGAAGCGTGCAACGACCCCAAGCAGGGTCGAGCCGAACATGACCACGAAGGCAATCACGCCAACGAACTCGAAGACGCGCGCCAAGCCCCCCCGCCTGGCGAGAGGGGGTGTTTCGTTGAGGGAGTCCATCGGGCTTTGCCTCAGTTGGCCGACGCGGCCTTCTGGACCGTCGTGACGAGATCCGCGCCCCATTCCTTCGAGAACTGGTCGTAAACCGGCTTCACGAGGCCGACGAACGGAGCGGTATCGACCTTGGTCACGGTCACGCCCTTGGCTTCCAGCGCCTTCTGGGTGTCCTCATAGGCCTTGTTCAGTTCGCCGCGATACCAGCTCACAGTGTCGCCGGCCGCCTTCTGCACAGCCGCCTGCTCGTCAGGCGTCAGCGCGTCGAAACGATCCTTGTTCATGAACCACCAGTTGGCGGTCCAAATATAGTTCGAGATCGAAAGATGCTTGGCCACCTCGTACCACTTGGAATCGTAGTAGTCGCGCATCTCCGGCTCGACCGCGGCCACGACGTGCGACTGCAGCGCCGTATAGACCTGGCCGAAGGGAATGGACTCGGCCAACGCGCCGAGCTGCTTCATGGTGGACAGGATGACCGGATTCGGCGGCGTGCGGATCTTCACCCCGCCAAGGTCGGCCGGCTTTTCGATCGGCTTGTTGGTGGCGAACTGACGGAAGCCCGAATCGAGCGCGCCAAGCATCAGATAGCCGCGATCGGTTCCGAAATGCTGGATCTTCTGGCCTTCCTCGCTATCCAGGAACTTGTGCACATTGTCGGCATCCTTGAACAGGAACGGCAGCGACAGCACGTTGAGGCGCGGATCGATCGCGTCCACGGCCCCGCCCAGGCCGATGTCGATCGCACCGGCGCCGACGCCGTCGGCGATCGGGCCTTCATCGCCCAGCTGGCCGTTCGGGAAGATCTGGACGACGACCGACCCCTTGGTCTGCTCCTTGACCTCGGCGGCGAATTTCTCGACCGCCTTGTTGATCAGGCTGTCGGGAGAGGACGCATGCGCCAGCCGCAGCGTTGTCTCAGCCAGAGCGGAGCCGGCAAACATGCAGGCGACCGCGACGCCCCCCAACAGGGCAGCTACGACGTTGAATTTGCTCGATTTCCGCAACATGGGTTCCCCTTTTCCGATTGCGTGTTTTTACGAGCCCCAACAATAGCTATAAGGTTGGGGCGGAAAATGAGAGATTTCTTATTCGTGCATAAAGGCCGCTGATCCCTGCCCTCCAGCGGGATCAGGCTGATGCCCCGACTAGGAGCGGAATGCGAAACCTGGATAGCGATGCGTTGGCGGCGTTTCTGGCCGTCGCGGAAACTGGAAGCTTCACCATGGCGGCCGAAAGGCTCGGCCGAACCCAGGCGGCCGTCAGCATGGCGATCGCAAAGTGGGAAGAGAAGCTCGATGTGCGCCTGTTCGACAGGGCCCATCGCCGCGTCTCGCTGACACCGATGGGGCAAAGGCTGCTCGAATACGCCCGCAGGATACGCGCCATCGAAGATGAGGCACTTGCCGTGCTTTTGGAGGGCCGGAACGAGAGCCGGGTACGCCTTGGCATGCCCGATGACTATCTCGTGCTTTTCGGAACGGCGCTGATCGAGCGGTTCGTACCGCAGTATCCGCGCGTGAATCTCGACCTTCAATACGACTTCTCGCACCGGCTGGAGCAGATGGTCGAGAACCGCGAGCTGGACATTGCGCTTATCACGCAGAGCACCGCGGAGCCGAAAGGCGAAGTGATCCGAATCGAGAAGCAGGTTTGGTGCTCGGCGCCACACCGCCAGCCGGAAAACGCGAACTGCCTGCAACTGGCCTTGTTTCCGGACGGATGCCGTGCGCGTCCACATATATTGTCGGCGCTTGATCAAGCCGGTCGGCGCTGGCGTGTTGTCTACTCCTCCACCGATATCGCCGGAATTCGGTTGGCGGTCGCTTCAGGCGAGCTTTTGACGGTACTTCCGGAATGCGCGGTGCCACCCGACTGGCGCAGGCTCGGGGCCAATGAGGGCATGCCGGATCTGCCCGATCTACAGCTGGCGATGATCCTGCCCCAACAGCCTAACCTTCCGGTGCGCCAGCTTGCGGCGTTTCTCAGGAGTGAGTTTCAAGGGTCGCTGCCAGTCCGGACAAGCGGAGATGTCCAAACACCAATTCATTCGAACTCCGCCAACGCTCGCGCCAGCACGAAGGATACCGTAGGTGCGTGATCGCAACCGGAGATCGATCTGGCGTTTACCTGGCTAGGCGTCTGCCATTTGCCGCAGCGATCTGGATCGCCCGCTACAGCCAAACCGGACCGCAGGAGCTTCAGGCTGCAGGTCAAATCGGACAGGGCAATATCCGTGACGGCCGCACGGCAACGATCGGTTCATGACAGCGGTCGTGGCGGCCGCGACCGCTGTCATGCTGGAGCGCCAACCCTCGTCAGTTGGTGAGCTGTAGCCTGGAGAACTTGTTGGCGATCGTCTGGAAGACGTTGGGCAGCTTGGCCGGGTCCTCAACGGCGTAATAGTCGCTCGGATCCGAAGCGCAGGCGCTGTAGAGAGAACGGTTGGCCGCCGTATCAGCCTGCAGCACCATCGTGTAGATCTGGACGCCCTGGCTTTTCAGCTGCGTGCAGACATCCTTGGTCCAGCCGTCGACATTGCGCGCCGCCGCCGTCTGGTTGCTCGAGCCGAAACGGCCGCTGGCGAGATAGCCGTAGGATGTGTAGTCCGATTTCTGCGGCGTGTTGCTGGCGCCGTAGACGACATTCTCGCCGTCGGTCAGCAGCATCACCACCTTGGTGACACCCGGCGTCTTGTAGGGGGAAGCGTCGGTGTAGGGCGGCTGCGGCGACAGCACCCGCATGCCCCAGGCGAGGCCTTCCGACACGTTGGTGCCGGAGCCGTTCCATTCGCTCATCTGGGCGGCGGCAGTGCGCAGCTGGTTGAAATCGTTGGACAGCGGCACGATCGGCGTCGGGCAGGACCGGTTCGGCCCGATGGTGACCGGATTGCCGGTCTCGGTGACCAGCTTGGTGGTCGAGGCGACATATTTTCCGATGATTTTCAGATCGGCGCTGAGCAGCGCGTTGACAAGACCGGTAACGAGGCCGCCGAGGTCGATGCCCAGAATGTTCTGGTTGAGCTTGCTGTTGTCGATCGTGTCGTCGAGATAGGAATTGTTGTAGCCGGTCGACGAATTGCCATAGGAGGCCGACGGCTTCTTGGCGACGTCAGGGTCATCCGGCGCGAAATAGGGCACGAACAGCGTATCGGGCTTCGAGGGGTCCGGCGCCGCGTCGGCGATGTTCAAGGCGCCGGGCCGCGCCTCGACGCAGCCCTTCCAGCCAGTATTGTTCCATCCGCCCTTCTGGCCGAGCTGCCTGAACAGCGCCATGTGGTTCGGACGCTTGCCGTCGACGATCGGGAAATTGATGCCGTTGCTGGGCGATTTGCCGTCCATGTCGATCCAGGACGGGTCGAATTCGGGGCCGTTGACATTGACGGCGGTGACGAAGGGCACAAGCGCGGCGCGCACCTGACGCGTCGGCGACTTGACCGCCTCGAGGTGGTCGAGCAGCGACTTGGTCGCCGTCCGGAGCGCGGTGATGCGTGCGCCGGCCATCGAGCCGGTGTTGTCGAGCACCAGAACCACTTCGAGCTGGTTGTTGGATTCGACTGCCGAAGCGTCGACGCTGATGTGCTTTTCGGCGCCAAACAGGAATGCGAAGTTGAGATTGACGTCGGCCGAGGCGGCGGCCCTGGTCTTGACGAAGTTGACGCCCCTATCGACGGTGAGCGTGGCCTTTGCGTTGGACAGTTCGCCATGGCTGGCGACGTTTGCCTGAAAATAGCGGTCGAAGGCATCGCTGCGCGTCACCTCGGCGTCGCCCAGATGCGAGGAGGCAAGGTTCGCCGCGTCCAGTGCGTTCTGCAGATTGCTTTTTGCCCTCATCAGGGTCGAGACATCGGTGGCAAACGCCACCGCGCCCAGCATGGCAGGCACGCCCACCGCCAGCATCAACGAGAAATTGCCGCTCCGAGAGCGCCAAAACTGCCTGAGAAGCATTTCCTACCCCCTGGAATTGCTCGATTTTCCGCCGTCTTGCGGCCCGCACGCTTCTCATGCGCCCCTTAGGATAAACGGGTGGTTACAACCCGCCACAACCTTATGTGGTGGTTAAAGTCCGATTACTCGAAAATCGATAAAATTGACAATTCGGCGGCGTTGGCGTTTTTCTGAGACTCGCGACTCTGCAGCCACGCTGACGCCTTCCCGACCTTGGCTAGTGCCTCAATTTGAAATTGAACCCGTGGCTCGCGGTGCAAAGAAGCACGTCCATCTCATTCGATATCTGCCTACGCGAAATGTCGGGTAGAGATTTTCGCAGATATGATACCGGTCATCAGGCGCTGCCTGCACGCGGTCCCACGGAATGAACCACTCGCCTGTAGGCGGATCGTTCTGAGAGTAGGGCTTGGGTTGCTTGACGTAATAGCCCTGTCTAGTCGATCTGACATCGCTTGAAGCGATAGGATGGCAATCGTGATCGCCGCAACATTTGAGATTAAGAACAGGATCAGTCTTGCCCGAATACCAGCTATGGGCGTTGGCGTCGCCCGCCAGGATAAGAGATATAAAAGCGATACGCCGTTGCAGCCGCCCCATGGAATTCAGACCCCTCACATTTTGCCTATAGCATATTAGTGAGAGCTAATCCCTCTACTGAGGTCGCATTGATCGGCGCATAGGTCCGACCGAATGCCGTTACTCGGCAACTCGCCTTTGTAGGGACCGCGCGTTCCTGGCTTCGGCAAGGCTGAAGCAACTACGCGGTCTTGCCTTCGCTGGAAATTGCTGTATAGACGCCCGCAATCTGCCGGTCCTTGCTGGGGGCTGAACGGAGGGCCGTGGCCTTTCAAAACCACGACACGAAGCCTGAAGCGCTTCTAGCCTCCCGTGTCTCCGCTCTCGACCGTCTCGCGATGCTCCTTTCTTCCCCGTTCCTTGATGAGCGGGTCAGACAAGTTGCAGAGGCTTAGCCGCGAGGGCCGGTCCAGAGAAACGAAGAAAGGCACTTAAACATAATGGCTCTTTACGAACATGTGTTTCTTGCCCGGCAGGACCTGTCGCAGCAGCAGGTTGACGCGCTTGTCGAACAGTACAAGGGCGTCATCACCGCGAATGGCGGATCGGTCGGCCGGATC
>Ga0105237_10008724_pt1 | contig 10946 bp, 9 predicted proteins | sample KBSC24metaG_FD_81520 | JGI IMG/M metagenome (GOLD analysis project Ga0105237, IMG submission 81520) | Corn rhizosphere microbial communities from Kellogg Biological Station, Michigan, USA - KBS C2-4 metaG | ecosystem: Host-associated > Plants > Roots > Rhizosphere > Soil | place: Michigan, USA... | reverse complement strand
TACGCGTGACAAAACCAGGAGGCACGCTGACATTTGCAGTCTGGCACAAAAGCGAACTGAACCCCTACTCATATGTGGTGACAAGAGTATTGTCGCGTTATGTAGAAATCCGCGCCGCTGATCCTGCTGCTCCAGACGCTTTCCGTTTTGCTGAGTTAGGCAAGCTCGCCGCCATCCTCAGAGAGGTCGGTGTAACTAGTGTCACCGAACGCGTCTTGAAATTTGAGATGGAAGCGGCCATTTCCTTTGAAGAATTTTGGACCATGCGTTCTGAGGTATCAGAGCTCCTACGAGAGAAATTGAGGGGCTTAACTGCAGCACAAGCTCTCCGAGTTGCGCAGGAGGTGCAAGACGACGCCGGACAGTTTTTTTCCAATAATGGAATGAGCTTGCCGGCCGAGGCGATTATCGTAAGCGGAAGAAAACTTAGAAATTCAAATTAATGTCGACAAAACGAGAAAGGAATTCAAACCATGAACCAAATTATTGTCGGAACAGCTTTAATCATTGCAGCCGTTGCGATCGCGCTTAGTCAAGAGGCCACCAAGATGGCCGATCATGGACTCTTCACACCAGAAGATATCAAGTGGATGGATGCGCCCAATGCACTTCCTGCGGGAGCCAAGCTCGCTGTACTTGAGGGTAATCCATTCAGTTCGGGTCCTTATACGATGCGGCTATCAATGCCCGCGGGTTACAAGATTCCGCCGCACTGGCACGGGAAGGTTGAACACGTCACGGTTATATTAGGCAAGTTCAATCTCGGTATGGGAGAAAAGTTTGACGATTCAAAAGGCAATGCTATGCCTGCGGGAACCTTTGGTTTTCTTCCGCCTCAGATGAAACATTTCGCGTGGGCGTCGGAAGCAACCGTGATTCAACTTCATGGTGAAGGACCATGGGAGATCAACTACGTCAATCCGTCCGACGATCCGCGAAAGAAAGGCGAATAGACCACGATGATCTTCAAACAGTTTCTTTATCACGACACTGGCTGTGCCGCTTACGTCTTTGGTTGAGCGGGAAAGGCTCGGGCCGCGGTCGTGGACCCACAAGCGCATGACATTGAATCTTACGTTGCTTTTGCAAGGGCGAAAGGGATGGAGATCAAGTACGTTATTGACACTCACATCCAGGCTGATCACGTTTCAGGTGGCCGAAATCTCTCGAAGGTAACCGGCGCTCAATACTGTTTGCATAGCTCCGCAAAGGTTGACTTCGACTTTTCTTCAGTGACTGACGGACAAGAACTCGATCTTGGCAACGTCACGGTCAAAGTTCTTCACACTCCGGGACACACGCCCGAAAGTATCTGTTTACTTGTCACGGATAAGACGAGAGGGCCGGAGCCGTGGTTTTTGCTCACCGGTGACACGCTCTTCGTTGGAGCCGTAGGGCGCCCGGATCTTCCCGGAGAGATGCATGAAAGTGCGGGCCAACTGTACGACAGCCTGAAAGAAAAACTTCTAACGCTGCCTGAAGCTTTGGAAATCTACCCCGCGCACTTCTCTGGTTCGGTTTGCGGTGCAGGCATGAGCGGAAAGCCCATGTCAACGCTCGCATTCGAGAAGCGATGGAACCCGAGCCTGAACCTGGACCGCACTGCATTCATCGAAAAGACAACGAGCACTATTCCGCCTAAACCGGTGGAAGTTGAATCCATAGTTCGAATCAATCAGGGGCGTGGTTAACGTCGTCAGGGTATGGCTTCGCACATTGACACTCACGCTCCCATCGAGCTCGGGCTTGGAGTTAACATCCGGCAGTTCAGCTTGCTTGTGCTCATCAACGCCTTCGTCGGCGGCATGGTGGGAATAGAGCGCACGATCTTGCCGCTTATCGCTGAGCAGGAATTCGGTCTCGCTTCAAAGAGCGCGATCCTTTCGTTCATCGTCAGCTTTGGTCTTATCAAGGCGATCTCAAATCTGTTTGCCGGGAGGTATTCCGATCTCATTGGTCGCAAGAGGCTGCTCATTATGGGCTGGCTGTGGGGCTTGCCGGTTCCATTCATTCTTATGTGGGCTCCATCTTGGGGATGGGTCACGGCCGCCAACGTGCTGCTTGGCATAAATCAGGGCTTATGCTGGTCCACAACCGTCATTATGAAGATCGATCTCGTGGGACCGAAGCGGCGGGGATTCGCGATGGGACTTAACGAGTTTGCCGGCTATGGCGCACTTGCAGCCGCTGCATTAGCTTCTGGTTACCTGGCAAGCACATTTGGTCTACGCCCGGTACCATTCTATCTGGGGATTGCATTCGCCATAGCCGGTCTAATTCTTTCGGTCACCTTAGTTCAAGACACCACTGAACACGCAGCGTTGGAGGCACGCACGCACCAAACCGACACCAAAAATAACAGCGCTACGTTTGGTCAAGTGTTTGCTCAGACAAGCTTTCGCAACCCCACACTATTCTCGGTGAGCCAGGCGGGACTCATCAACAACCTGAATGACGGAATGGCTTGGGGCCTTTTCCCACTGCTTTTCGCTTCTTACGGTTTAGGCGTAAGCAGCATAGGTGTACTCGCTGCTACCTATCCTGCGATTTGGGCAGTGTCACAGATTCTTACCGGCGCCTTGTCTGACAAGTGGGGTCGCAAATGGATCATTGCGATCGGCATGTGGGTTCAAGCCGGCGGGATATGGTTGATCGCTTCGGCACCCAATCTCAGTGCCGATTGCGTCTCTCGCTTCTGGCTATGGACTATTGGTTCCATGTTTCTCGGGTTGGGAACGGCGCTCGTTTATCCAACATTGCTCGCAGCGATTGGAGATGTAGTGCATCCTGGCTGGCGCGCTTCAGCAGTCGGCGTATATCGACTGTGGCGCGATCTTGGTTATGCAGTTGGGGCGCTGCTGTCCGGAGTTGTCGCGGATGCATTCGGCTTAGTTTGGGCCGTGCTCGCTGTGGGCACTCTAACCTTTGGATCGGGCATCGTAGTCGCTGTACGAATGAAAGAAACGAAAGGGACTCGTGCTGCTCAAGTACATTGAGTAGTCTTCAAGTAGACATGAAGCGGAAGATACTGTTCACCGTCCCTACGCTGTGCTTGCTTACTTGCCTTGTTTGGCTACAACCGCTTTCCGCCGTTGTTGCTTCGAAATCTAATAAGACGGGGACAATCGCAAATATTGATTTCTTTGGCCATGGACACTTTGACTTGGTGAAACTGCGGTCTGTCCTGCCGATCCAACCGGGTGAATCTTTTCAGCAAGCTGACTGGAGCACGTATCGATCAAGGATTGATGAAGCGATTCGATCGCAAACAGGTAAGCCGCCTACCGACGTGGCGCTTGTGTGCTGCGACAAAAATGGTAATTCCATGATTTACATTGGTGTGGCCGGAACCTCCAGCGTCGCGCTCCAACACAAACCGGCGCCGACAAGCGAAGACCGACTGCCAGCATTTGCATTGAAGCTCAATCAGGAAACTGAGGAGGCGTTGAGTAAGGCAGTTCTTGCCGGGCGCACGCAGCAAGATCACTCCAATGGCTACGCGCTTTCTGCCGATCCAGAGCTTCGCGCAAAAGAGTTACAGATCCGTGAATTTGCGTTGGAAAATGAAGCCGTGCTTCGCACCGTCCTTTCGTCATCTTCTGATGCTGAACACAGGGCAATTGCCGCTCAATTTCTCGGATACGTGAACGTGTCCGCACGGCAGATTGCGGATCTTACGGAGGCCGCGCGCGATCCTGATGAAGGTGTTCGCAACAATGCTGTCAGAGCGCTCGGCGTAATTGCCAGCTCTTCTCAACAGCGTGCAAGAATGATACTTCCAAAGCCGTTCATCGCTTTTCTTAGATCCGACAAATGGGTCGACCGTAACAAGGGAGGCTGGTTACTGATAAATCTAACCGAGTCGCGCGATCCCAAACTCTTGAAGCAGCTTCGTAAAGAAGCGATGGACGCCCTGGTTGAAATGGCACGCTGGCACTTTGCGGGTCATGCTTCGTTCGCCAGGAGGTTGTTGGGACGTATTGCTGGTATTGAAGAGGCAAGGCTAGACACTCTGATTGATGGCCAGCCTGAAGCAATCATTTCTGCCGCCCAGAAGTCGCACTAGCGGTCGGTTGAAGTTCCGACAGGGATTGAGGCTCGAAAGTTATAAGGGATAGATCGGCAGTCACGCTGATGAGGGCGCTATAAATTTGTGTGCGGTATTGTGACTGGAATTCAGAACCATTGGATACAACTTCATGGCAATGGCCCATGGACGATCACGTATGTTAATCCCTCTGATGATCCTCGTAAGCCAACGGAATAGTCTTATGCGGTAGCCTATGCGCAACTATCTAGCTTTTGCCTCAGCAATCCTCTTAGTGTCGATTAGTTCGACTGGTTGCGGTCAACCTCAACAACAGCTGAATCTTTCCGCGCGTGAACCTGCGGTTCTCTGGAAATATGAGACCGGAGGTTGAGTATTCTCGACTCCAACGGTCGTTGGGGACGTTCTTTTTATCGGTTCATGCGCAGGAAACTTCTACGCAATCAGTAAGAATACTGGCGCGCTTCAGTGGAGCTATGACATTCGGAAGGATGGCTGGCAAACAAGCTTTCACGGCAACCCATTAGTTACTGATGACCTGATCCTCATTGGCACCGATCGTTCCTGCGACCCCAAGGGTATCGGGCACGTTTACGCGTTTGAGCGACAAAGCGGAAAGGTGCGTTGGAAATATCAAACGACGAGTGTGCCTACCGACATAATTCGAGCAGGCGAGAACATCTTCTTCGGCAGTTTTCAGGATCGGTGGTCAGCGATGAATCTTCAGACAGGAAGATTAGTTTGGGACTTCTCCACCGGCACTTCGAATGAAGGTTGTGCGATGGTCAAGTCGCCGGTTGCTGACGAAACCAATTTTTATTTCATCGGTCTTGATGGAGCCATCTACTCACTAAATGCAAAGTCCGGCCGGCTGGTGTGGAAACGAAAGCTACCGGCATCTCCTTCGACAGCATTATTGATGAAAGGCAAATTGATTTTCGTTGGAACTACTGACAAGCGCATTTATCGTCTCAATTCACAAACGGGCGAGATCGAGGCGGAGACTGTGATTGAGGCCCAGCCCGTCGGAAGACCAACATGGGCCGACAACGCGATCGTTTTCTTCCTGGAAAACCAATCTGAACGACGCGGCTATATTGTTTCAATCTCATCTGATCTCGCGAAAATAAACTGGACGCAGAAACAATCTCCTGAGTGGGCTTCGGAGCGGCCGCATGTAGTAGATGGATTAGTTCTTGCAGGGAATTGCCGGGGTGAGCTGGCGGCATTTCGTATGTCGGACGGAGCACCGGAATGGAAAGTCACTCTGAAGGGATGCATAAGAAGCATCGGCAGCTCTGACGACCAGGTCTTTGTGGGAGTGCAAGAAGGTATTGTGTACGCTCTTCGTCAATGAGTATTTTGATTTGCTGGGCCAAGGTTGAACGTCTTAGTTTACTGCTTTGGCTCCAGCTACTTAATGATCTGAAAACTGATCGTCTTTTCGCGCATCCTCTTTCGGATTGACATTGAATTATCTTCACGGTTCCACGCGCTGCAGTTGAATCATAGTGTGCTTAATCGCAGCGAATGTCGCATTCTTTATGTTGTCCACAAATCGGAGAGCATTCAACGTCTTAGTCTGCGCACCTTCGAGTCATTTGCCAGACTCGTGTCTTTCGTTCCTTATCCACCGTGCTATAAAGTCATCGACCTTCTGGTTAGTACGTTGGATCGTTTCCGATGGCACGCCGACGATCGACTGCGTCGCTGGATCCATCAACACAGATTCAGCGTCACAGACTTCGCGTCGTATCCCTGAGCGACGAGATAGGTGGCGGTTGTCCGAAGCTGTTTTCCCACAGCGATGCCGCCGACCGACTGATCGAAGGCTATTGAATCAGTTTTGTGTCGCGCAAATTAAACCATCGCGACTCTGGATGTATTGACCTGCGAGAGGCATCCCGTAAATATCGGGATCGATGCCGAGAAAGCAAGCTTCGCCGGCAGGCCGACAGCATGCGCCTCCTGCCTTCTCGCCGCAACCCGGACCGATCGTCCAGTCTGCCACCGACTGCGCCATAACTATCGTCGCGCAAAAAGCTATTGAAGCTGCCAAGCCCCTATCCCTTTGACGTGATGGTTCGTGCGATTTCCCCTTCGACGATTCTGATTGCTGTTTTTCTTTCTGTACGCCTAAACGATCCCCGCTGGCCAGCGACTCTACGGTCTCTGATCATGCGGCACGGTGACAGTTGCATTCGCACTCGAGCTCAGTTGCGAGCTGTTCGTGCAGGTGACGGTGATCGTGTATATACGTCCGGTACCCATTCCAAATCGCTGTGCGCGAAGATCCAGCGTGAGGAGACCGGTGATCTGCCAGGCGGTTTCTGCGGCAGCCTCGTTGCTCATCACATCGGTGATCAGGCAGACAGGCGCAGGATCGCTGTTGTCATTCACGTCCACTGCCAACGATACGGGCATCATGTTGTTGTTCGAGGGCCACAAAACGTCTGGTGTCGCAGTAACACTAGTGATGGTCGGCGCATAAATTCTTCGAACGGTCGCCTCAGAATTGGCACCGACAAAAGTCAGTTGTGTTTCATCACCTCCACCCGTCGGCTTCACAAAGATTTGCTCCAGACTTCCTGCCGTGAGGGAACGAACAGCGGTGAAATAAATGTACTGCCCGTTTGGTGCCCAAGCAGGTGCACGACTGGTCCAAGTACCGGCGTAGCCCACGGCCTTGGGTGTAAAGTTGACCTTGTTGTTTCCATCCGAGTCCATAATGTAGACGGAGAGATAGAGCGGATCACCGGGGTTATCCCGATTATTGCTCAGATAGGCGATCTTCTTTCCGTCAGGTGAAAAGGAGGCCATCTGGTTAAACACTCCCGGAATACTGTCAGTAAGAGTGAGACGAACCGGATGTGATCCATCTGCGGAGTCGATCAAGTAAATCTCCGTGTCTCTGCGGATGGCGAGCCTCGTACCATCGGGAGACCACGCGGGAAACTGGTTGATCCCGACATAATTTGTAACTTGAGTCAGGCCGCTGCCGTCAGGTCGAATCCGGTAGATTTGAAAGTTGGTACCAGCGCCGGATTGGAACGCGATCCATTCGCCATCGGGCGACCACCGAGGCCAAGAGTTTGAAGTCGGAGCCGAAGTCGAGGTCAACTGAATCACATCGCTTCCATCGGAATTCATAATGAAGATCTCGAAATTGCCGTCGCGGTTTGATGAGAAGACGATCTGCTTTCCGTCAGGCGAGATATCCGGGCGTTGATCGTTGCTCGTGTTCATCACGTTATCTGTGACACGAGTTTGATCGCCGCCGTTCGCGTCCATCACGTAAACTTCATTGTTGCCATCACGGTTGCTGGTCATAGCGACGCCGTGTGGAACTCCCGGAATCACAGCCATGAGGGACACAGGGTCCAGGTTGGTAGTCGGAACGTCAGGTTGCTGAAGATAAACGCGCCCAGATGAAGCAACTGTTGAGCTGAACATGAGCATGAGCGTTAGTAAGATACAAAGTGAAGAAGTTCCGAGTCTGTTTTGCACTGTCGTTTCCTTTCAGTTCGATCAAAGAAGTTCATGCAGATGAGGACGAGCCCTTGCTGTTTCAGCAAAGCGAAATCTGAGCATCCCCTATCAGGCACTGAAGCTCGTATCAACCTCCTGCGCTAAAGTCACCTAGTGTTCTAAGGTGAGCCAAGCAAAAGACGGTTCGCGGAAAGCTCCTACCCTATTAATCGAAAAAGGGGACCAAAGCGGCTCAGGAAGATGCAAAGTTTTTTAGCCGGAGAGTGTCGCTCGTTCAAAGGATCGCAATCGCACTTGTCAGCAGCTAAAACCGACTCTGAAAAGCGAGTCTGAAAAGCGTGTCTGAAAAGCGTTGACACGTTCGATCACGTTTCGTATCTTCGGCAAACTTCTCACACGACTGCGAGGCAGCAAATGACCGCAGAGCAAGGTTGTCCCGTCAGTGAGTTGCTTTTGGACTGGGGAAACGGGGACAAGGAGGCACTCAAAGAGGTTTTCTCCCTTGTGTACCATGAATTGCAGCGCCTAGCCCGACACCAACTCCGGCATCAACGACCGAATCACACCCTGCAGACGACCGGTCTCGTTCACGAGGCCTTTCTCAGGCTTGCGGAACAAAATTCGCTCCACCTCAAAGATCGCGCGCATTTTCTCGGCATCGCTGCGCAGCTCATGCGCTGGATTCTGGTGGACTACGAGCGCAGTCGTCGCGCCGCCAAGCGAGGAGCTGGCGCTACACGGTTGACTCTCGATCCCAGCATCCGCGAAGCTGGTTCGCAAAGTCACGACGTTGACCTGATGGCGTTGAACGAAGCCCTGGATCGTCTAGCCAAGCTCGATTCCCAGCAGAGCCGTATAGTAGAGCTGCGTTACTTTGGCGGACTCACGGTTGAGGACACGTCGGAATTCTTGGGTATTTCTCCAGCCACTGTAAAACGGAGCTGGTCTTCGGCACGTCTCTGGTTGCAGCGGGAAATGAGCCGAGGAGAGGCACGCACATGACGCCGGAGCAATGGCAAAAAGTTCGACCCATTCTCGAATGCGCATTGGAGATTGAGCCGGAATCGCGTCCAGCCTATATAGACAACGCGTGCGCTGGTGACGAGGAGCTGCGTGTCGAGATTCTCTCGCTGTTGAGTGAACCTAAGCAGTCCGATAGCTTCCTGAGGGAGCCTGCATTAAACATGGTTCGCAGGCATATGGCCCAGGACCACGCCGAGCTGGACAAAGCGGAAGAGTGCGCCCTGATTGGAAAGAAGATCTCGCATTACCAAATTCTCAACAAACTCGGTGGCGGCGGCATGGGAGTCGTCTATGAAGCGAAGGACACCAGGCTTGGCCGGCATGTGGCCCTGAAGCTTTTGCCTAAGGAGTTGGCCCAGGACGCACATGCCCTCGAACGCTTCCAGCGCGAAGCCCGAGCTACCTCGGCACTCAATCACCCACACATTTGCACTATCTATGATTTCGGGGAATGCGAGCGAGGGCCGTTTATGGTGATGGAGGTGCTCGAGGGGAGCACCCTTAGGCATCGCATCTCGGGCAAGCCGCTGCCTTGCGAGTTGGTGGTTGAGTTAGGTATTCACATGGCCGACGCTCTCGAAGCGGCTCATGCCAAAGCTGTCTTGCACCGCGATATTACGCCGGCCAACGTGTTCGTTACCCAACGAGGTGAGGCCAAGCTATTAGATTTTGGTCTGGCTAAGCTGGCGGGAGCAAATGCGGAGACCTTCGTCCCTCGGGAAGCCACAACTGCACAACACTTGGAAGCGACAACTGCAGAGCACTTGGAAGCCACAACGGCAGAACACTTAAAAACTAGAACCACGGAACACTTGAAGGACTTAACGTTTCCGGGCGCACTTATGGGCACTGCGCCATACATGTCCCCGGAGCAGATCCGCGGACAACCTGTCGACGCGCGCTCAGACATCTTTAGCTGTGGTGCAGTCCTCTACGAGATGGTCACCGGGCAACCGCCGTTTTCGGGAGAAACCATCGAGCGGATTCGCGAAGCTGTTCTCAGCAAGGAACCAGCTTCGCCACGGAAACTGAATCCGCACCTCCCGGCGCGCTTGGAAGGAGTAGTTCTCAAGGCTCTCGAAAAAGAACGAAGCGCACGTTATCAATCAGCTTCAGACTTGCTGCACGATTTGAATGAAATTCAGAGAGCCAAGCAGCGCAGGAAGGTTTGGATTACCAGCGCTGCCGTCGCGGTTTTCACTTTACTCGTGGGAATAGCTGGCGTCGTGGGCACATTCTTGTCGAAGAGCTCTGTTAGTGAAGCCCCCAACATCATTCAGCGTCAGATAACCTCAAATCCCGTCAATGATTCCGTGTATATGGCAGCCATTTCAAGGGAAGGTAAGAAGGTGGCGTATACGGACCTTCACGGAATTCATATCCGAGTGCTCGTCAGTGGCGAGGTCCAAGACCTACCGACCTCTCCAAACCTGTGCTTTCGGTGAGCGAATCTCAGCTGGTTTCCGGGTGAAACCAAACTCCTAATTAACGGTCCGGGCGGCAGCGGCATTACGGGAATATGGACCGTGGCGATGGACGGGAGCGGATTTCGTCAACTTCAATCCGACACTGGCGAAGCCACAATATCACCTGACGGATCGCGCATTGTTTTCGAGAAGAACCGGGAGCTCTGGCAGATGGGACCGGATGGCGAGAACCTAGTGCGCTTGAGTCAGCTTACGCAGGATCCGCAATTTACGGGACATGCTGGGCGGTCCAATTGGACGAATTTGGCTTGGTCACCCGACGGTCGATGGCTAACGTACCTTCGTAAGACAGACGAAAACGGTCCGCTTGTTTTAGAAGGTCGACAAATGGAGAACGGACACACAGTCACGATTCTGACGGATCCAGATCTACGTAGTTATTGCTGGCTCTCCGATACCAAAATGACGTTGAATCGATGGGAGGCTCCCGACAAACCGTTCTCAAATCTGTGGCAGATTGATATTGATCCTCAAAAGATGACAGCTGCGTCGCGACCACGCCGGTTAACAAATTGGGCGGGATTTGCTGTCTTAACCATGAACGCTACTCAAGATGGCAAGCTTATAGCACTAACCAGGAAGACTGACCATAACAATATTGTGATGGGCGAATTAACCGATAACGGCAACTCCCTATCGCATCCTCGCCGGATTGGTTCGCAGGATCGAGTAGAGTGGCCCGGCGGCTGGAGCGCTGACAGCAAAGCATTATTCTTCCAATCTGATCGCACTGGAAACATGAATATCTTCCGCCAGCAAGTCGATGCTACTGATGCGCAGGCCGTAGTCACCGACCAGAATGATAACCGTGCTCCAGCGCTGAGTCCGGATAGAGCTTGGGTCTTGTATTTTGCGTGGCCCCGGTCAGCCACGCATGTGAATACCGCTAGGTTGATGAG
>Ga0105237_10008723_pt1 | contig 10946 bp, 11 predicted proteins | sample KBSC24metaG_FD_81520 | JGI IMG/M metagenome (GOLD analysis project Ga0105237, IMG submission 81520) | Corn rhizosphere microbial communities from Kellogg Biological Station, Michigan, USA - KBS C2-4 metaG | ecosystem: Host-associated > Plants > Roots > Rhizosphere > Soil | place: Michigan, USA... | reverse complement strand
CCGCCGCCGGGGTGACCGCGGTCAGCAGAGTCAAAGAAATGCCACCGGCCACGGGGGTGAATGCGCACGTGGATTCGTATGCACCGGGAAAAATCCGCCTGACGCTCAGCCGGCCCGCGCCCGCCGGTTCGGCACTCATCGCATCGGAAAACTATTATCCAGGGTGGATCGCGACGGCGGATGGGAAGCCGGCCAAAATCGGTCGAGCCCAATTTGCGTTCATTGGCGTGGAGCTCCCAACGGGAGCCACGCACGTGGACCTCACCTTTACCAGCCCAGCGTATGAGACAGGGAAGATGATCACCTGGATCGCCCTCCTGGCGTCGCTGGTATTAGTGGGATATGGTGTCGCTGTCGACCGGCGTGGTCAGGGGGCTGTGGGAGCGTCCGTCGTTGAGTGATCGTGCGGTCGTTATCGTTCCGACGTACAACGAACGAAAGAATATCGAGCGGCTGATCGGCGAGGTCTTGGAGCAAGACTATTCGCTGGACGTCCTGGTGGTCGACGATGGATCGCCGGATGGGACGGGGGAAGTCGTGCGCAACATTGCGCTACGAAATCCTAGGGTCAATCTGTTGGAACGGCCGGGGAAAATGGGGTTGGGGACCGCCTACGTGGCTGGCTTCCAATGGGCCATCGCGCGTGACTACGCGTACGTTTTCGAGATGGACGCCGACTTTTCGCACGACCCGAAGCATTTGCCGCAGTTTCTCGACGCCATCAAAACCGCTGACTTAGTCCTCGGCTCCCGCTACAATAAAGGTCGGGTGACGGTGGTGAACTGGCCGATGTCTCGACTGTTCCTGAGCTACTGCGCGAACCTGTATGCCCGGTTCGCCACCGGCCTCCAAGTCGACGACGCCACCGGAGGTTTCAAATGCTTTCGTCGCTCGGCACTTGAAGTGATCGATCTAACCTCTGTAAAATCAAACGGTTACGCGTTTCAGATCGAAATGACGTTCAGGATCTGGAAACGTGGCCTTCGGATCGCCGAGATCCCGATTGTCTTCAACGACCGGACCGAAGGCGAGAGCAAGATGTCCAAGAAGATCGTCCGTGAGGCGATCTGGATGGTCTGGCGGCTTCGGTGGCTCTCGATTGTCGGGAAGATTTGACAGTTCGCGAACTGGTCGACATAGGGCAGATTTCTTACTGAGACGGCGGGCGCTTGGATCCATGGATTGTGGATTCGTTGAGCGACCGCCGTTGGCGTAGCGGCGGTCGTGGATCATGGGGGAATGATGGGACGAGCTTTTTATAAGATGACGGGGTCAGGGAACGACTTCGTCTTTTTCGACGCTAGAACTGAGGGGCCCGGCGAGCTGGCCGAGGCTGGGACGATCCAGCGGCTGTGCCGGCGCGGGACTGGAGTTGGGGCCGATGGCGTCGTCTTTTTGATCCCGTCGGCCGACGCGGATATCGGGCTTCGATACTACAACGCGGACGGCTCGCTCGCGTCCTTGTGCGGGAATGCGACGTTGTGTACGAGCAACCTTGCGGTGCGACTTGGAGCAGTGGCTCCCGGTGGGTTTACGATTGCGACCGACGCTGGGGTGGTGCAGGCCCGGATCCGGGACGGCCTTCCGGAATTCGACCTACCGCCGGCGTCCGATTTAGCCCCCGAATTTTCGGCGATTCCACGCCGAGCCGGCGAGCGACGGCTCGGTTACGTCATGGCGGGTGTGCCGCATGTGGTCATTCAGGTGGACGATTTGGAGCATCAGGATGTCGTGGGCCGAGGGCGCCCGATCCGGTATGATGCCGCATTTCCGGCCGGGACCAACGTGAATTTCGTGGCGCGTCAGGTGGACGGCCGTTGGGCCATTCGGACCTATGAACGCGGGGTCGAGGACGAGACCTTGGCGTGCGGAACCGGCAACGCGGCCGCGGCAATCCTGCTCAACGCCTGGGGCGAGGCGGGCGATCAGGTATCGCTGTTGACCCGGTCGGGGCAGGTCCTGGACGCGACTCTCTGTCGCGATGATGGCGTCTTGAGCCCGTCGCTCCGTGGAGAAGGGCGCCTGGTGTTCCGTGGGGAGCTCGAATCACTCTGAGTTTCCCACATTTTCCACATGAGTTAGTTTACATAATGCATATTATACGCACTTATTATGTGGCTGCTTGAGGGGGTTTTTGGCGGGATTTCCCCCGGTTTTTGAGGGTCGCTGGCGCGGTACTGACTATCTCAGTTAGCCAGATTGAAGCGGCCGGGTTCACCCACCGTCGCCTGCCGGACCTCAACCAGGTTCTGAGCGATTTTCGGCACCCATTCGGATGCGGACCAGGCTCGAACGGGCGCGATCCCGACCCTCTTTGAGGGCCCGAGAGCCTCCGTCCGCAAGGCGGTTCGAGGCGGCCTGGTCTGGATTAGATCGGGCGTGAGATCGCGTGTGAAATGTGGCCGGCCGTGGTTGCGTCCGAGACGTCTGCGCAACCGGCGACCGATTGCGTCAGAACGGCCGATCAGGAATCCAGCCAGGTCTCATTACCGGACCGCGTCAGCTGGAACCAGCCCGAACAAATCCACTCCGCCCTCACCGACTGATGACTTAACCGATTGATTCCGTAATCGCGTCACTCAACCCCGATCCACTCACCAATTTGGGCATCGACCCAACGAGACTCCGGCATCCCATTCGTGCTTCGAAGCCGGCAACAGTTCCGCATAGTCTGATGCAACGTTGCACGAGCCAGTTGCATCGTCGTGACAGACAGCCGTCCCACCCCACCCACGGATTTCCTGTGGGCTCCGAATGTTTTACGTTTTTGTCGCCAAATAGTCCAGAAACACCTGCGGCCCAGGAGTGCCGCATTGCGTTAAAAATTCGTATTTTATGGTCGGCTAACAAGCCATGAGTTTTCTTTGTCCTCAACGAACGGCGCATTCATGAGTTCATCCGATTCTTCGTCCAACTCCCAATCCGGCTCCGATACCATACCGCGCCGTCCGTGGGTTGCGCCGACGGTGAATGAGCTCCCGAAGCTCACCGACCTTACGCTCCAATCGGGAAGTCCCATCCCTGGTGGCGGTGGTACGGGCGGCGGCGGCAGCACCGTTTTTTAGTCGTTCGTTTCTTCGGCGATCAGATCGTGGTTCTTGGCTTTGCCATCACCGGCCACTGTAACCTCCGATGCCCGCATTGCATCCGGGACGATGTGGTTCGCGTTCAGGAGCTCGAGCCCGAGCTGATCGAACGCGTGCTCGACGACGCAATAGCGCTTTGGCCCGGCGCGCTTCGCGTCAGTCTCACCGGTGGCGAACCGCTCATTCACCGGCGCTTCGACGACATCATCACCAGTATCGCGACGCGCGGCCTCTCCTACTCCTTTGTCAGCAACGCGTGGCACCTGAAGCGCATCGTGCCCCTGCTGGCCAAGTACCCCGCCGCCGGCATTCGACTCTCCCTCTCCGGTGCCGATGAAGTGGTTCATGACGCCGAGCGTGGTACGGGAAGTTATCGTCGTGTGTTGATGGGAGTTGCGCTCCTCACGCGTCTGCGCATTCCAGCCTCGCTCTCCATCGTCATCGACCGACGGACACGCCATCAAATTCGCGAAGCCGCGAATCTCGCGGAATCGATGGGGTGCGCACGCATCCATTTCATTCTGCCACAACCCGTTCCAGGGAGCGTCATTCGCGACACCGATCTCGCCCCTGAAGAATGGTGGCCGGTCGCGCGTGAAGTCCGCGCGCTGGCGCAGGAGCCTGGCCATGCGACCGTCATTCAGCTCGATTATGGCGCGCCGTTCGATGGACCAGAAATACCGTGCGATACGTTCGGACTCCACCGGACCTACGTTGACGCGCGCGGCCGATTGTCCACCTGCTGCCAGCTGAGCGAATACGGCAACAACGAAACCGATGTCGTGGCCGACCTGCACGACACGACACTCGCGTTGGCATGGCCGACGTACGTGGATCGCCTTCGCGAGCAACAACGGATCAGCGCGCCAATGTCGGCGTGCGCGCGCACCGAGGCTGCGTCGCTTCCGCGTCGCGGCTCCGCAGCCATTGAGTTACCGGTGCTCGCATCGAATGTCGTCACGATCGCTGAGTCCGATCCATTCGACGCGCTTCCCTGCATTCGGTGCGCGCGAGCTACCGGTAAAATGGAGTGGCTCGAAGCATATCCCAATAGTACCTGGCACGCAGCACGCAGTCGTATACCCAGTCACCTCGACCCGGTCCTCGCATGATCGATACGCTTCGCCCTTCGCCCGACGTGCTCGTGTCGCATCTACACGACGAAACGGTGCTCTTGCACATGGGCTCCAAACGGTACTTTCATCTCAACGACAGCGGCCAGCGTATCTGGCAGCTGCTCGAATCGGGAGTGCAACCATCGTCGCTCGCCGAACGTATGCAGCAGGAGTTCGATGTGGCGCCCGAGGTCGCGCGTGAGGGGGTGAGCGCCCTATTGACGTCGCTCCAGACGTTGGGACTGCTCGAACCCGCACTAGTCGCGTGAGTGTCGCCCGGTGGAGCGCTGCCTTCGTCGCGATGACGACCGGCGTGTACGCCACCTTCGTCGCGCCGTGGTGGATTGCCGGACGACGGCTCGATTCCCTGCTGACCGACGCGCCCTCGACACACACGGGATTCGCCATGCACCACGATCTGCACCACGATGCCATTACGCTCGGGGTTCGCGCGACGCAGTGGCTGCTTCCTCGGCTCGCTCGCCTGCCACGATCGGCGTGGCGGAATACGTGCCTTTACCAAAGCGTAGCGGAATGCGTCCTTCTCCGCACGCTCGGTATTTCGGCCACGTTGGTGCTCGGCGTACGTTCCACAACCGATGCGATACACACGACTGAACCATCCGAAAACGCACCGGCCATTGCCGCCCATGCATGGGTCACCTCCGCCCCACGTGGCCACGAAGGGTACGTCCCGCTAACCCCCGCTCGGCCGCGCGTGTAGGAGTCTCCGCGTCTCTGCTGCGTTCGCAGCGGCCAGACGTGCGACCATTCCCATCCGAACGACCCGCAACAGTTGCCGCACCGGCTTCATCATCCACGGTGCGTGCCGATTGAGCCAATTGAGCCCCGTCGAGGCGGAATGCCCATCATGCGGGAGTCTGAGGTCGTCACGCAATGCACGCCAGAGTGACACATCGTGACAAATGAATCGCAGCACACGTGACCGCGCGTTGGTGGGCTTGCCGTCGTAGTGATTCAAAAAAACGTACTTCCGTAACGACACGATCGCGAACGGATCATCGACCGGCAGCCGACGCCGCATCGCGTCCGCCATTGCAAACGTAGCGTGCAAGATCTTCCGATCATCGTGCGTGTCGATCCGTCCTCGCACCGTCGCCAATTCGGTCGTATCGCACTCGGCGATCGCCTGCGAGAGCATGATAAGGTCACGCAACCGCCCACGCCGCTCGGGATGTTGCGCGACGGCATGCACGAGCGCGTGCCATACGTGATCCGCAGGCGCGAAGCGCAGCAACGCCGGCATCGTTCGAATGGGCACAGCACGCGCTCGCGCACCACGTAGATCGTCATATTGTGACAGCGTCGCGTGCACCTCGATCGGAATCGCGTTCTCGCTTGATCGTGGTGCGAGATGGTGTGCGGAGGGTCCACTATCGGCCGCGCGAAAACCGGCTGTCTCCAACCAGCTGTCCACCGCGTGTTGTAGCGAGAGGTCGACTAATATGTCGATATCCGACACCGAGATCGCTCGCCCTTCGGCGATCGTGACGCCGCCTTTGAGCACGATAATGCGCCATCCGTGGCGTTGGGCGGCGGAGGCAAGGAGGTGCAATTGGGCCAGCCCGGAGAGCGCCATACGCGATTCGTCCACCGCGTGCCGAGCGAGCGCATCGCGCATCGAGGGTGGCAACGTACGGTTCAGCGACGCGTGGCTCGGATGGCGAAGCTGCTCCTGCATCGCCACGGCGCATCGTTCCGCGCGAAAAAAAAGCTCCCATTCCGTCGCGGAGGCGGAATCAACCGCGCGCCAGGCGAGGTCAACATCGGCGCCTGGTGGCGCAAAAAGGCTGAGAACTGCGGCCCGAATCCGCGCGACCGTGCGCGGATCGGTGGATGGCATGATCAGACTTTGATCTGCGTCGCGGTCAGCTCGCCGAGCCGTACGTGGCCTTCGGTGGCCGCCGGACTGTTGGGATTCTTGATGAGCTCCTGCCACAGCTTGATGGCCGGCTCCCGTTGTCCCGCCGCTTGGTACGCGCGCGCGGCGCTTGCCTTGGCGACGTCACGATCCGCGTCGAATCGGGCCACACCGGCGGCCGCCTCGTATTCTTTGGCGGCCTCGACGAACTGGTTGAGGTTTTCGTAGCCCACCGCCGTCAGCGTATGCACGTCGAACGCCATGTCCTGGACCGGCTTGGCCGACTTGAGGGCGTCGACGCCCTCTTTGTACTTCCCTTCCGAATAATTGAGCTTCGCGAGCGCCAGAGCCCCTTCCGTCCCTGCCACGGTGCCAGGATACCGGACCGTGAGCTTTTTGAGATCGGACTGCGCCAAAGCGGCGTTGCCGGAGTACACGCTTTGGAGCGCCGCGCGGTACTGGGTATTGGCGTGCTGCTCCTTGAGGGTTTGCGACCGCTTATAGAACCACGCGCCGCCCACCAGCACCACGATGCCAACGCCCACATAGCCCAACGTCCGTGCGTTGCGCTCGAAAAATTCGGAGAGCGATTCTTGAGACGTGGACGACGTAGACACGATAGAGCTCCTGACGCGGACAAAGTCGAGTGCGACCCAAACCGTTGAACAGTCGTTCTGACGGTCTGGAAATAGTCCCTAAATATAGCGGTCCGAAGGAGACCGATCCAACCGGGCTCACGTCATCGGTCGAATGGCTTTTGCGCCACGATCTGGAGAACCGTGGGCGTGACCATGCGCGCGTATGGAAGCTGCTCGAGCGCCGCGAGCTCCTCGCGCAACCGATGCACGGCTGGGTCGACCGCACGTCCCTGATCTGCCCAGCGATCGAGCGTGACGCCAATGAACGACGTTGGCCACTGCCACATCACCTGCGTCGGATCGATAACGTAGCCAAGCGACGTGGTTTCGTGGATATCGAACCCATGCGCGTCGAGCTCGCGGAGCACGGCGTCCGCCGAGTCGGGCTCGCCCCCTTCGGCGTGCCAATTGGCCACGACTTCCCGGACGAATGCATCGAACGACGCCAGCCGAGGAATGGTGCGGAGCGCCATGTAGTTGACGTATTCGTGGAAGATGACTTTACCACCAGGCCGCAGCGCGTTGAGCGCGTGACGGATCACCTGCGCGACGTCGGGGACAAAACACGCCACCCAGCGACACCAGACAACGTCATGCGATGGCGTCAGCGGGATCGCGTCGGTCAGGTCGGCTTCGACATATTCGACGTTGTGTAGCCCACGTTGCTCGCAAATTGCGCGAGTATGTCCCAGGAAACGCGCGGAGCGCTCGATGGCCACCACCGTTCCCTGCGGCCCCACCAGCTCCGCGAGGTCGACGGTCGCATACCCCGGTCCGCACCCCAAGTCCACCACTCGGCTCCCCGCGGTGATGCCAGCGGACGTCCACACATCGAGCACGCGGGGGCGCCAGACGCGATGTTGTAGGCCAAGGCGCGCGAGCTCTTCGTCGTGCGTGCCAAGGACGTAGGTGCGGTCGGTAGGGTCGGTCATGGTAGTGCCCCCGGGGTGACTCGAACACCCGGCCAACGGTTTAGGAAACCGCTGCTCTATCCACCTGAGCTACGGGGGCGGCTGGCCCTAAATCTATCGCTACGCCGAGTCGGGACAACTCGTGCTCGACGCCAGCGGTGTTGGTCGTACATTTGAGCCATGCCCCACCCAACACCCGATTTCCTTGCTCAGCTGGACGCGATCGATGCCGATGTCGCATCGCACCTGTTCTCGCTCCCCGCGGAACGGCTGACGCGGACGCCTAGCACCGGACATTGGTCTGCATTGCAATGTGTGGAGCATCTCACGCTGATGAATCGCGTGTACATCGACCGATTGACCGAAGTCGTACGCGACGCCAAAGCGCGTGGCCAAAGACCCACCAAACCGTTCACGTATCCATGGACGGGACGCGTCGTACTGTGGCTCCTCGAGCCACCGCCAAAAATCAAAGTTCCGATCCCAATCGAAACCATCGCGCCGTCACTCGCTGCCGATGTCGATACGGTTCGCGCCGCGTATCAACAACAGCATCGCGATCTTCGGCATCTGCTCGAAGAGGCACGTGACGTCGATTTGCGCGTCACGCTCCGGCATCCCTTTGTTACGAGGGTCACGATGCAACTCGGCACCATCCTCGGCGCCATTCTCGCGCACGAACGACGCCATCTCTATCAAGCAAAAAAGAGCGCGGGCATGGCGGTGATGTAGTCACGCTCCGCCACGTGCGCGATTTCACAGGGAGAAATATGAAGAAACGACAAAACGCCGTGGATCATCCACGGCGTTTTTTTCTTGAGCAATGATTGCAGTCAGATGACCGTCAATTCGCTCAGTACGACGCGGCCCGCCCTGTGCCATTCTCGTCGTCGGACAACAGCGCCGCGAGGACCGAGGCGAGCGTCGCCTCAACCGTCGCGCCACGCAGCGTCTCCAACTTGAGCTCACCGCTCCGCACGCGCCGCGCCAACTGCACGAGCACTGTCGACACATGCTCCGCGTCAGATTCGCCAGTCTGGTCCCAATTGGTGGCCGTCCATTCGTCGTCCGCCCGCTGCGCTTCGTCGACCGCCGGCGCGAGCTGCGCAACCGACTGCCAATCAAAGGCGTCGCGCTCTTCGTTCACCCACTCGTTGGTCGGTTGCGCGGGCGCGTCGTACGATGGACTCGCCGGTGCGGCCGCGAACGGTGTCGCCGGCGTCGCTGTCGATCCAGGGACGGCGCCAATGGAGGACATGGCCTGCGTCTCTTGGTCCACTGGAGGGACATCGAGCTTTGGCGTTTCAATGATCGGGACGCCAACCGCCGGCGTCATGCGCAACGATTCCATCGAGGGAATCGGCATCGCAGGTGTCAGACGCGGCATGTCGGCTGACGCGGCCGCGGCAGGTATATCGGCGTTCGGCAGAGGCCGAACTGGCTCGACCATCGGCACGCCATACACCGGCGTTGTCCGGGGCGTCTCGGCGACATACACCCCCGTGGCCGGCGTCGTCCGCGTCGCGGTTGGATACGATGGCGCCACAGGTGCCGCAGCCGGCTCAGTCACGAAGGCTTGGGCAGCCTGAGCGATCGGTACCCCTACAATCGGCGTCTGCCGACCAACACCCGCTGTCTCACCCGATTCCGTGGCGAAGGTCGCCCCGAACGACCGTTCGGCTGGAATAATGACGAATTCGGTGATAAGCGGAAGCGTTTCCGCTGGCGCGCGCACCGAAGGCGGGACAAAGGGGGGTAACATTCCGGTCAAGTTAACGCTCCGGGGGCGACTTGGAAATGCGGCGGGGTGGGTCGCTCGCCGGTCACGGCGTCTTCCTCCCCTGTGAGCGACGGCCCAACCTGCGTGTGGCCGCTCGATCGCCCGAGCCGTCCTTTACGCGCCCCAGCTGTCTTTGCCAAGCAAGGGGACGAATCGGACGGGGGCAATCTCCCGCTGATCGATAGTCTCGCCATGCTTGGTGAAAAGATAGAGTGTCTGCTCTTCCCGTTCGCCCAGCGGGATCAGGAGCCGCCCCCGGTCGGCCAGCTGCTCGAAGTACGCGGGCGGTACCACAGGTGCAGCCGCACTCACGAGGATAGCGTCAAACGGGGCGTAGTGCCGCCACCCGAGCGTCCCATCGCCCAAGAGATATGACACGTTGCGGATGCCGAGCTGCGTAAGTAGCTCCTTGGCGCGATCGAGCAATGGTCCGACACGCTCCACTGAAAAGACCTGTGCGGCCAATCGCGCAAGGAGCGCGGTTTGATAGCCGGAGCCGGTCCCGATCTCGAGCACCTTTTCGTCGCCCTTGAGTCCGAGCAACGACAGGTAGCGCGCGTGGATGGACGGCTGCGAGATGGTCTGTCCATTGCCAATCGGCAACGCCGAATCTTCGTACGCGCGATGGCGCACGCCGCTGGGTACGAACAGATGCCGCGGCGTTTCGTTGATGGCGTGCAGGACCGACAAGTCGCGAATCCCCTGCTCCTGCAGGAGCTCCACGAGATGCCGGCGCGCCCCACCGAATTCGTGTTCCTGACCTCTTACGGGCTTTGCCACCAGTCGTCCGCCGATTCGAGTATGGAACGGTGCGTCAGGTCCAGATGCAGCGGTGTGACGGAAATGTAGCCGTCGGCCACGGCGCGGTAATCCGACTGTTCATCGCCGGTCCACGACATGGAGCCCGCACCGATCCAGTAAATGGGACGTCCCCACGGATCCTGCATTGGCTTGATGGAGTTGGAGAAGACGCGGCGGCCGAGCCGAGTGAGTTTCATGCCCTGGATATCGGCCGGGGCGACTGCGGGGAAATTTACGTTGAAGAGCGTGTCTTTGGGAAACGACCGCAACCCCATGAAGTGGCCGAGCAAACGGTGCAGCGGTCCGGCCAATTGGGCGAGCCGCTCGGGATCGGCGCGCATATCGCCCCCCGCGAAGGAGAACGCAATAGATGGAACACCCAACACTAACCCTTCCATGGCCGCCGCCACGGTCCCCGAATACAGGACGTCTTCGCCCATGTTCTGACCATGATTGACGCCGCTCAGCACGAAGTCGGGTTTGCGCTCCATGAGCGCTTCGACACCCAGCATGACACAGTCGGTGGGGGTGCCATCCACCTGATAGCGCTGCGGCCCGACCTTGGTGGGACGGACAGGGTGATGCAATGTGAGTGAATGGCTCGTTGCGCTTTGCTCTCGGTCGGGGGCCACCACGGTGACGTCGCCAAATTGACGCGCGGCGGAGACCAAGACCTCCAATCCGTGCGCGAAGATCCCGTCGTCGTTACTGCAGAGAATGTGCATATCAGATG
>Ga0105237_10008722_pt1 | contig 10947 bp, 8 predicted proteins | sample KBSC24metaG_FD_81520 | JGI IMG/M metagenome (GOLD analysis project Ga0105237, IMG submission 81520) | Corn rhizosphere microbial communities from Kellogg Biological Station, Michigan, USA - KBS C2-4 metaG | ecosystem: Host-associated > Plants > Roots > Rhizosphere > Soil | place: Michigan, USA... | reverse complement strand
TGCCAAGGGCTATCGCGGAAGGCCGTGAGCGCCTTGACCGGATCGGCCTCCTTGAACAGTGGCGCGACATCGGGCTGCTGGCTGCGCGCGAGCAGGCGGCTCTCGGTGCGGAAGAAGGTCGCCAGCGTACCGATCTCATAGGTGCTCCAGGGCGTTTCGGAGACCGGCATCCATTCGCGGAATACCTGCATCGCCGCCGCCTTGCGCGCGCTCCAGTCGCCTTCCTGGTCCGGCTGGTGGTTCTCGGCGCCGCCTTCCCAGCTGTCGTTGGCGCTTTCATGGTCGTCCCACTGGACGAGCATCGGCTTGGCGGCATGCAGCGCCTGCAGGTCCGGATCGGCGCGGTAGCTGGCGTAGCGCAGGCGATAGTCGGCGAGATGGATCATCTCGCCCGCCGGTTCCGGCCAGCGGCCGCCGATCGCGCCGCCGGCGGGCGCATAGCCGCCCTTGGCATATTCGTAGAGGTAATCGCCGAGATGCACCCAAAGGTCGATGTCCTCGCGGGCGGCGGCATGGCCATAGGCGTTGAACCAGCCGAAGGGCAGGTTGGAGCAGGAGAAGATCGCGATACTGAAGCGGCGGGCGTCGCCCAGCGGCAGCGTCTTGGTGCGGCCGACCGGCGAGAAGCTGCCGTCGGGCGCCACGAAGCGGTAGAAATAGCGCGTGTCGGGTGCGAGACCCGCCACGGTCACCTTGGCGGTGTGGTCGCGCCACGGGCCGGTGATCTGCTCGCCTTCGGCGACGATGCGGGTGAAGTCGGCGCTGGTCGCGATCTGCGCGCGGAGCTTCACAGCGCCGCCATCGGCGGGGATGTAGCGCGTCCACAGCAGCATCGTGTCCGGCCCCGGCTCGCCGCTCGCCACCGAATGGGTGAAGCCGCGGGCGGTCGCTTGCGCGAGCGCAATGCCGGGCAGCGCCAGCGCGCCGATGCCGAGGGTCCCGGTGAGCAGCAACGTGCGGCGATCGAGTCGTAGAGTCATTTGGTCGCGTCCCTTTTTCGGTCGATCGCTCCCTGCCGTGGTCAGGTGTCGGGTTCGTGACAGCGGCGCAAAGCTGGGCTAGGCATTTCAGCGAATCGGGTTTTCGGGGCGTGACAACTGGGGGAACGCACCCTGCCGAGCGGGAAGACCGCCGGCGGCACGGAGACGAAGGCGCACGTGAAAGCATTCCCAACCGCGCCGGGCCTTGCCCGGTCGCCTCGCCGCATGGCTGCGGCTCCACCCTCCTTGGCGCGCAGCATCGCCCGCTGATGGCAACGCGTATCGCTTCCCTCGGCATCGCCGAGCCGAAAGCCGGGCTTGCCGCCGCAGCAGCAGCCCTGCCACGCTGGATGGCGCTGCTGGCGACGGCGGTCGCCGTGCGTGCCGTCACCTTCGGCAATCCGCTGGTGGCGGTGGACGAGCAATTCTACTGGGTCACCGCCCAGCGCCTGCTCCACGGCGCGCTGCCCTTTGTCGACATCTGGGATCGCAAGCCCGTCGGGCTGTTCCTGCTCTATGCGCCGGCGGCGGCACTGGGCATGCCCTGGGGGATCCTTGCCTACCAGCTGATGGCGCTGGCCTGCGTGGTGCTGACCGCCGGCATGATCGCGCGGACGGCCGACCGGGTCGGCTGGAGCGCCGGCGCGCTGCCGGCCGCCCTGCTCTACATCCTGATGCTCAACGTGGCGGACGGCCAGGGCGGGCAGGCGCCGGTCTTCTACAATTTGCTCACCATGGGCGCGGTCGCACTGTTGCTGCCGCGTGCCGACGATCGCGACGGCGATCCCGTGCGCATCGGCCGCAACCTGCTGGCGATGCTGCTGATCGGGCTGGCGCTGCAGGTGAAATACACTGTGCTGTTCGAGGGCCTGTTCCTCGGCCTGTGGCTGCTGCGGCGCGAGTCGGTGCTGGGTGCCAACCTCCACCATGTCGCCCGGCGCGGTCTCGGCTATGCCGGCATGGCGATGCTGCCGACCTTGCTCGCCGCCGGTGGCTATGCCTGGCTCGGCCATCTCGATGCCTGGACCTATGCCAATTTCGGCTCGATCCTCGATCGCCGCAGCGACCCCTTCATCGACCTCGTCGGTGCCTTCTTCGAAGTGATGGTACCACTCGCGCCGCTGCTGGTGCTGAGCGGCCTCGGCTGGGCAGGGATGCGCCGCGCGGGCGGCCCGACCGCCGCCGAGGGGCTGCTGCTCGGCTGGCTGGTCGCGGCGATGGTCGGGCTGCTCGTCTTCGGCTCCTGGTTCCCGCATTATGCGCTGCCGGTGATGGTACCGGGCAGCCTGTGCTGCGCCGCCTTCTTCGCGCAGGACCGGATCGGCCGTCGCGTCGTCGCGCCCATCCTGCTCGCGGTGGCGCTGATCGCCGGCACGATCTGCGTGCTCGCCGCCCAGGCCAAGCGCGGCAACGCCGCCCAGCTGGCGACGATCGCCGACGCGATCGGCCGGGGATCGGGCTGCCTCTACGTCCAGTCGGGCGATTCGATGCTCTACGGCGCCACTGGCCGCTGCGCGCTGAGCCCCTGGCTGTTCCCCAGCCATTTGTCGCGCGAGCGCGAAAACGGCGCGCTCGGGGTCGACCAGATTGCGGAGGTCGATCGCATCTTCGCCCAGCGCCCGGCGGTGGTGGTGATGCGCACGCCGTTCCGCGGCGAGCGTCTGGCGGTGCGCGCGCATGTGCAGCGCTACCTCCGCCACCTCGGCTATGCGTCGCGCGGCACCTATTGGATGGGGACCGTCCCGACCACCGTCTATGCCGCGCCGGAGATATCCTCGGCCGCACCCCCGCGCCGGACGGCCAGCAAACCGGCATAATAGTCCATCAACGCCGCGGCGTGATCGGCGTCGCTGCGCACCTTGGCGGCGCCCACCCGTGCGGCATGGCGCAGGATCGTCTGGTCGCGCGCGAACAGCCGACGGATCGCATCCGCCGCGGAAAGCGTGTCGCGCGCCGCATAGGTCTCGGCGAAGGTCGCCTCGGCGATCTCGGCGAACCCGCCCTCGTCGGGCCCGATCAGCGGCAGGCCCGAGGCGAGCGCTTCCCAGGCGACCAGCCCGAACGGCTCGGCATCCGATCCATGGATCAGCGCGTCGCAGCTGGCGATGATGCGCGACAGCCGCAGCCGATCGTAGACGGGGCGGAAGATGCGGATATGCGGGCTGTCGGCGATCAGCGCCTCGAGCTGCGCGCGCTGCGGCCCGTCGCCGAGCAGCATCAGCCCCACCGGCAGGTCGTTGGCGGCGGCTTCCACCGCCTCGATCACCAGCGGCCAGCGCTTTTCCTTGTGCTGGCGCCCCAGCCCGAGCAGCAGATGCCCCTCGGGCGGCAGGCCCAATTGGGCGAGCAGCGAGACGCGCAGCTTCTCGTCGCGCAGGTCGGGCGAGAACCAGCCCCGGTCGATCCCCAGCGGCACCGACGCATCGACCTTGAGCCCGCGCCGCTCAAACCTTTTGGCGAGCGCGGGGCCGTTGGTCACGAACGCGTCATAGTGCGCCAGGAAGCGCGCCATGTACTTGGTGTACCAGCCGAACGCCTGCTCGACCTGGAGCGGGGTCGCGACATTGTCGAGCCAGCGCTGCGGATAGGTGCCGACCAAATCGCCATGCGCGAAATAGACCTTGAGCGCGTCGCCCTGCCACCGCCCCACCGTCCAGGCGGGTAGCCAGGGCGAACTGTTCTCGACGATGTCGGGCTTGAGCCGATCGAGCGCAGCCCAGACCGGCTCGTCCTTGACGAAGATGCGGTAGTTGCGATCGAGCAGCAGCGGCGGCGCCTTGATCCAGTGGATCGCGCCACCGCCGGGGCGTTCCTCCACCGCATTCTCGGCGCCGGGCGCGACGACGATCAGCTCGTGCCCCAGATCGGCCATCAGGCCCATCTTGCGATCGAGATAGGTGCGTACGCCGCCGCCGGTGGGAGAGTAGAACTCGTTGACGTCGACGATGCGCATGCGGTTCCTCAATCGAGCGGGCTGAACCCTCCCAGGCCACGCAGATACTGCGCCCGAATGTTCACGGTGGTCACTCCGTTCCCCACGCGCACCATCGCCTGACGCAATTTGGGACGGCTGCGCCCCAGGCGCTGGTTCGACGGGAAGCCCGCGCCGTCCGACCAGAAGTTGAACTTGTTCTTGCCGTCGCGGTCATGGGTGAACAGCACCGCATATTCGCCGGGTGCCGGCACGCGGATGCACATGATCACCGCGCCGGCGGGCGGCGTGTTGGCCCAGATGCGGCGGAAGGTCTTGCCTTCCTTGATCAGGTCGCGGTCGTCCTTGAGGAAATCTTCCTCGGTCGCCGGATACAGCTCCAGCTTGAGCCGCCCGCTACGGTCCTTGAGGCCGGTGATCTCGGCCTGGATGGCGGGGCCGCGGCCGCTGGTGCAGGCACCAGCATCCTCGCCCAGCGTCTGCGCGGTGGCCGGATGCACGATGGCCGCGGCAAGCAGCGTCGCGGCCAGAAGGGCGGTGCGCGTCATGCGGTTTTCCTCGTAAGCAAAGCGTGCAGGCTGAAGCCCGCGATCAGGACCATGTGCGCGACCAGCGAAAGGCCGGCGATCAGCGCCATCAGCTCGGACAAAGCCTCGCCCTGGCCGATCACCATGATAGCGAAGCTGGCGAACAGGAGTTCCTTGTTCGGCACCAGCGGCAGGCGCCAGGCGAGCAGGCGCCCTGCCGACAGCAGCAGCCAGATGCCGATCGAAACCTGCGGCATCGCGAAATGCCAGGCGAAGGCGATCAGCACCGAGCTGGTGATGATGCGCAGGCAGTGGATGCCGAACACCCACCACAACTCGCCGCGCGGCAGCGAGAAGACGCGCTTGGAGAAGATCAGGAAGGGCAGCGACATCGCGAAGATCACCGCGATCGAGCCCATCAGCGTGTTGAACTCGGCGGGCTTCAGCAGGTCGATGCCGAAGGGCAGCGCCATCGCAACCACCGCCAGCGTCATCGCGTTGCCGGCGATCGCCGAGAGGATCGTCACGTCCTTCACCGCCCCGAACGGCGCCGCGACCATCTGGGTGCGCTGGCGTGCCCAGGCGTAGAAATAGGCCTCGCCCGAATAGCCGAGCAGCACTTCGTTCGCGATCCGCTTCTTGTGGAGCGCGATCATCCCGTCGATCGGGATCCGCCACAGCTTGCGGAAAATGATATAGTCGAAGGTCGGCGAGCCCAGATAATAGAGCACGAAGACCAGATAGAAGAGCGGGTTGGTGGGCATCGCCCGCGCCAGCCCGGTCAGCCCGCCGCCGAACAGCTCGCGCGCCAGCCCCGCCACCATCAGCAGCGTGAGGCCTGCGCCAAGCCACATCGGCCAGCGACGCTTGATCTTCTCGACGGGCTCGAGCCCCGCAAGATCGGGTGCAGCCGGAATCGCAGCTTCGGCCATGCGCGTATTCACCGAAGCCTCCCCTGCCTGCCTGTTCATTCGATTCAAAAGCGCCACCGACAAGATCGAAACAATCACTCACTTCCCGCGTTCCGGCGTCTCCCCTATCCTCGGGGGCGTCGCGCGACGCTAGGCTTTCCCAACACATTGCGGTTTATTCCGGCAGCGATTTGGGCTTTAGAAAGGCAAACCGCAAGTAGATGCTGTACCGCTCTCCCCCCTCCACGCCGCTGCACATCCTGGCGTTCGCAGAGACTCTGCAGGGCGGAGGCGTCGAACGCGCACTGCTGCGCATGGCGGCAGGGTGGCTCGAAAGGGGACACCGCGTGACGCTGGTGCTGGGCGCGTGCGAGGGGCCGCTGGCGGCAGAGCTGCCCGCCGACATCGAGCTGATCGAGCTCGGCAGCCCGCATTATCCGATCCTGATGCGGCTGCCGGGTGTCGTCCGCAAGGTCGATCCCGACGTGATATTTTGCCCCGGCAACTACTACACCGCCGCCGCGGCGATGATCCGCCTGCGCCTCGGCCGCGATTGCCCGCCGATCATCGCCAAGGTGTCGAACGCGCTGGTGCGGCACGAGATGTGGCGGATGGTCGCCTGGGGATATACCCGCTGGCTGCGCTGGCACCCCTGGTTCCTCGATCACGTCGTGGCGATGACCCCGGCGATGGCGCGCGAGGCGATGGCGGAGATGGCCCTGCCCGCCGATCGGGTGAGCGTGATCGCGAACCCGCCTGCCGAACGCATCGCCGATGCCGCGCCGATCGCGCTGCCGGATGCACGCTATATCGTCGGCGTGGGCCGCCTGGAGCAGCAGAAGCGCTGGGACCGGCTGATCGACGCGCTGCCGAGGCTCTCCGATCCGTCGATCCGGCTGCTGCTGCTCGGCGAGGGCAGCGCCCGTGCGCCGCTGGAGGCGCAGGTGGCGCGGCTTGGTCTCAAGGGCCGGGTGACGATGCCCGGCCATGTCAGCGATCCGCTGCCGGCACTGAAGCACGCGACCGTCGCGGCGCTGACCTCGGACTTTGAGGGCGTACCCGGCGTGGTGCGCGAGGCGCTGTCGCAAGGCACGCCGGTGGTCGCGACCGAGGCGAGCGTGGCGGTGCGCGAACTCATCGATTCGCCGGCGCTCGGCACCGTCGTCCCGCGCGAGGACGGCGATGCGCTGGCGGCGGCGCTCGATCACTGGATCGTCCCCGGCCGCCCCCGACCCGCCCCGCGCGCCGACGAAGGCGATCCCGTCGGCGACTATCTCGCGCTGTTCAGCCGGCTCGCCCGTCAGCGCATCGCGTAGCGGAGGCCGATCCACAGCGTGCGCGGCGTCGCGCGCTCGATGACGTTGCCGCCGCTGATCCCTGCCTGCACCTCTGCATCGAGGAGATTCTCGGCACGCCCCTCGATCCGCAGCGCCCGCGTGACCGGGACCCCGAGCGTCGCATCGACGGTCCAGGCGGAATCGAGCCGGGCGCTGTTCTGGTCGTCCTCGAACCTTTCGCCGGCATAACGGGCGGTCACCGAGGCGTTGGCGAGAGCTGCGCGCCAGGCGAGCGTCGCCGATCCCTGGAAGCGCGGTGTCTGCGCGGGCCGCAGCCCGTCGAGCGACGCCGCCGGACCGGAAGCGTGGACGCGGCTGTCGGCATAGGCCCAGGAGCCGGCAAGGCTCCAGGCGCCGAGCGTCCATTGCCCGTCGAGCTCGATGCCCTTGGCCTCGACCGCGTCGAGATTCTGCCGCTGGCGATAGGCCCCCGCCGCCGAGACGAAGCCGACGCCGGGGAAGGTCCCCGGCCCGCGCGCCAGCGTGACATTGGCGATCGCGCCGTCGAGCCGGTTCCAATAGCCGGTCGCGCGGAAGACGAGGTCGGCCAGGGGCCTCAGGTCGACGCCGACCTCGCCGCCCCACAGCCGTTCGGGATCGAGGCCGGGGTTCGCCGCGGTAGCATCGGCACCCGCGCGGAACGGGCGGTAGAGCTCGTTGAGCGTCGGCAGCCGCCAGCCGCGGTAGCCCGCCGCGCGCAGCGTCACCGGGCCCATCGCATAGGCCGCGCCCAGCCGCCCGGTCGGCTCCCAGCCATGGCGGTTGGCGTAGCGGGTGTCGGTCAGCACCGGGCCGGCGGCGAGCGGCGTCTCGAACAGGCTGCCGTCATAGATCGTCCAGTGATCGACCCGACCCCCGGCATCGAGCGTCCAGCCACCGCTGGTGTAGCTGGCGTTGGCGAAGCCGCCCGTCGTCAGGCTCGCGCCCCCCGCGATGCGGCGCCGCGTCGGGCTGGTGCCGACAAAGGTGTAGAGTTCGCGGGTTTCGCCCGAGACACGGCGGAGGTCGCCGCCGAGCCGCAGCGTCACGCCCCCGCCCACCGGCGGGGCGACCTCGATCCGGCCGCCGATGCCCGTCGCGGGCACCTCCTGCTGCACGACCGGGCTGACCGTGTCGCGCGCGGCGGAGATGCTGGCGAAACCGCTGTCGAACTGCCGCACCTGGAGATAGGCGAGCGCGGACCAGCCCCATTCGCCCTTCTGCCCGTTGCCGCGCTTGACGAGGCGCACGCTGGCGTCGGCGCCCTTGCTCAGCACGTCGGTGAAGGCGGTGCCGCGGTCGCGCTGGTCGGTGAAGCCGGACAGGTTGGTCTGGAGCTCGGTGCCGCCCCCGACATCCGTCACGCCGCGGACGGCGACGCTGGCCTGCTCATAGGGCGCCGCACGATCGACGCGGCCGGGGTTGACGATCGGCACGAAGCCGTCGCTGCGGCCATATTGCCCGGCGACCGTGAAGAAGCCGCTGCTGACCGGCACCGCAGCGACGGCGTTCGCATCGACGCTGTTCCGGCTGCCGTAAAAGGCGCCCAGGTTCAGGGTGCCGAGTTCCGCAGGGCTGCCGCTCTCCAACTCGACCGTGCCCGCGAGCGCACCCGGCCCGGCAAAGCCGCTGCCGCCGCCGCGCGTCACACGCACGCCGGCGAGGCGACCCGGCATATAGGCCGGAAACGGCACCCAGCCGCCGAACGGATCAGTCTGCGGCACGCCGTCGAGCAGGAGCAGCGCCCGGCTGGAGGCGTTGCCGCCCAACCCGCGCAAGGTGATCCCCTGGCTGGTCGGATGCGCCGAGGTGGAGGTCGAGCGGCGGAACTGCGCGAGCCCCGCGACATCGGCCAGCACGTCCTCGATCCGGTTGCTGGCGGTGTCGGCCAGCCGCGCGCGATCGATCGTCACCACGTCATAGGCGGCATCGCCCGGCGGTACGTCGAGCCCGCGGCCGGTGACGACGATCTCGTCCTGCGCGCGATCCTGCGCGACGGCAGGTGCCGCCACGCACAGCGCCGCAATGGCGCATCCCAATTTTTCAAGCATGTGGTGCGACGGTATCCGGATGGGCGGCGACGAACGCCGGATGGGAGACTGCAGCCGCTTCGGCGCGGAGCAGCAGCGGATAACCCTCCAGCGGCACGGCGAAACGCCGGGCGTTGAACAGTTGCGGGACCAGGAAACAGTCCGAGATGTCGGGCGCGGCACCCCCGAGGAACGGGCCGTCGCCGCCGGCGTTGCGCACCATCGCCTCCAGCGCCGAAAAACCCTCGGTCATCCAGTGCGCCGTCCAGGCCGAGCGGGTCGCGGCGTCCGCCCCCACCGCATGTTCCAGGTGTCGCATCACGCGCAGATTGTTGATCGGGTGGACATCCATCCCGATCACCATCGCCCGCGCCAGCGCCTCGGCCCGCGCATCCGGATCGGCGGGGATCAGCCGCGGCTCTGGGTAGCGCGCGTCGAGCCAGTCGAGGATCGCCAGGCTCTGGGTGAGGACGCGCCCGTCCGCTTCCAGCGCGGGCACCAGCCCCTGGGGATTGCGGGCAAGATGCTCGGGGCTGCGCTGGGCGTTCTCGAGCAGCGGAATCTCGTGCCGCACATGCTCCACTCCCTTCAGGGCGAGCGCGATCCGCACCCGATACCCCGCGGAGGAGCGGAAATAGTCGTGCAGCACGAGCATGGGCTCAGTCCTTCTCGGCGTCGTCGTCGCTCTTCGGCTTCTTGCCGTTGAGCCGCGCGTTGCTCTCCAGCGCGACCTTGATCATCGCCACCATCGGGTCGGCCAGCGCCAGCCCGAGCACGCCGAACAGCGTGCCCGACAGGATCTGCGAGGACAGCGTCAGCGCCGGCGGCAGATCGACGGTGCGCTTGGCAACCATCGGGATCACCACATAGCCATCGAAATTCTGCACAGCGAAATAGATGACGATCGCCCAGATGCCGGTTTCCTGGCCCGCGCTGAAGCCCACCGCGGCCATCAGCACGCCCGAGATGATCGCGCCGACATTGGGGATGAAGGCGAGCACGCCGGTGATGATGCCGAGCAGCAGCGCCATCGGCACGCCGGCGACGCTGAGGCAGATCCAGGTCAGCACGCCTTCGAACAGCATGCCGAGCAGGCGCCCGGCGAGCAGCCGCCGCATCGTCGTCGCCATGCCGCCCAGCATGTGGGCGAAGGCGTGGCGCTGGTCGAGCGGCACCATCCATTGCAGCCCGCGCTCATAGATGCGCGGCTCCAGCGCGATGAACAGGCCGAGGATCAGGATCATGACCAGGCTGGTCACGGCGCCGATCGCGGTGCCGACGGCGCTGGTCAGCTTGCCCACCGAGCCCAGCGCCTCGCGCAGCATGCCGTTGATGTCCGACCGGCCGGGCATCAGCCCCATGTCGGAGGCCCAGCGCGCGACGCGGTTGGCCTGCGCCTCCAGCGTGGTGCGCAGTTGCTCCGCCTGGTCGGCGATCTGCATGCCGGTGCGGTAGAAGACGAGGCCGAAAAAGGCGAAGACCAGGATCAGCACCAGACCGATGCGCAGCCCCCGCGGGATCGGCAGCACCTTGCCGAGCAGTCGCGCGCCGCCGTCGAGCATCGAGGCGAAGACGAGACCGGCAAAGATGATCAGCAGCGGCTGGATCAGCAGCACGATCAGCGCGATGCCCACCGCCATGCCCAGCCAGACTGCGGCCTTCTTGAATTCGGCGCGGGTGGCGGGGTCCCGAAACTCGTTCGGGCCCGGTTCGCGCACGACGCGGACGTGCGCGGATTCCAGCGGATCGTTGCTCATTTATCCTCGTGGGTAGGGTGCAGCGAAATGCCGAACCGATCCCCGCGGAAACCCGTGAACCAGGTCAGCGGGTTCCATGTCGACGAGCCGTCGCGCGAAAAAGTGATGAATTCGGCGCGCCCACCGATATTCTCCCACGGCACCGGGCCGCCGAGGCCGCCCTGTTCGAGGCTGAACCGGCTGTCGGCGCTGTTGTCGCGATTGTCGCCCATCAGGAAGACATGGTCCTTGGGCACCACCGTCGGCGGGAAATTGTCGCCAGCGGAGTCGCCCAGATCGGCGATGTCGTAGCTGGCGCCGTTCGGCAGCGTCTCGCGGAACAGCGTCAGGCTGCAATAGGCCTTGCCCTGGTGGACGACGCGGCGCCCCTCGTAGAAGATCGATCCGCCGCGCTCGGGATCGGGATCGCAGCGGGTGTTGCCGTCGATCGGCACCAGCCGCTCGCCCAGCGGCTCGCGCGCCACCTGCTTGCCGTTGAGCCAGACGATGCCGTC
>Ga0105237_10008720_pt1 | contig 10948 bp, 8 predicted proteins | sample KBSC24metaG_FD_81520 | JGI IMG/M metagenome (GOLD analysis project Ga0105237, IMG submission 81520) | Corn rhizosphere microbial communities from Kellogg Biological Station, Michigan, USA - KBS C2-4 metaG | ecosystem: Host-associated > Plants > Roots > Rhizosphere > Soil | place: Michigan, USA... | reverse complement strand
TAGTGGATGGCCTATACGCCGCTGGGTGATGCCTTCAGGCAATGGAAGCATTACCGGGGCGGGATGATATCCAATATCATGCTTTTTTCATTCGCGGATAAGTCGGTTATAAAAATACCACAGCCAGAAGGTGGGTGCAACGATGTTCAGCCCATATGGTTAGGTAATAAAGTCTACTTCAGGAGCGACCGCAACGGGGAGTTTAATTTATTCTGTTATGATACCGCTTCAAAAGAAATTAAACAACTGACAGAGTACAAAGATTTCCCGATTCTAAATGCTTCCGGCGGCGATGGCAAGATCGTTTTCGAAGAGGCAGGCTACCTTCACTTGTTTGATCCATCATCAGCATCCGATAAAAAATTAACTATTGGCATAGCAGCAGACCTGCTCGAGCTAAGGCCCCGCTTTGTAAAAAATAATGATTACATCCGTTGGGCGGATATTTCACCCTCCGGCTCCCGGGTGGTATTTGATTACCGTGGTGAGATCGTTACCGCGCCGGCTGAAAAAGGTGATTATCACAACCTGACCCAAACGCCCGGCGCACATGAAAAATTCCCGGCCTGGTCGCCTGATGGCAAATCAGTAGCTTATCTATCAGATGCATCGGGTGAGTACCAACTCTATATCAAATCCCAGGATGGCAAAGGCGAACCAAAAATATTTCATTTGACCGGCGCGGGATTCTACGCCTTCATCAAATGGTCGCCGGATAGCAAAAAGATCAATTTTACCGACAACAGCCGCAGTCTTTTTGTATTGGATGTTGCATCAGGCGCAATAACCAAAATAGATGCGGACGATATTTATACACCTGGCCCTTTTCGCGATATATCGGGCAACTGGTCGTCAGATAGTAAATGGATCGCCTATACCAAAGTAACGGCCACCCAGTTCAAGCAGATCTATTTATACTCGCTGGCACAGCAAAAAGCGTTTGCGGTTACTGATGGGCTAAGCGACGCCTCGGAACCGCAGTTTGACCGCGACGGTAAATATCTCTATTTCCTGTCGTCTACCGATGCCGGTCCGGTGATCAATTGGTTCGATCAGTCGAGCATCGACTACCGCAAAACCAGTTCAATATACCTGGTTACGCTTCAAAAAGGCACCATTTCGCCTTTCGCTAGGGAGAATGATGAAGAGGCCACTAAAGGGGATGAATCCCCGGCCGAAAGCAAAAAACCGGAAGGTAAAAAATCAGCCCCAGCAGAAAGCAAGGATATTAAGATCGACTGGGAAGGCTTACAAAATCGTATCGTGGCGATACCCGTTAAGGCTGGCAATTATGCACAGCTAACGGTAAATAACGATGGCAACCTGCTTTATGTAGTTGGCACCGATGATGGGCAGGGCAGCATGCATATTTACAACCTCAAAAAGCGTAATGACAACGAAGTTGTGGGAATGGATGTATATGTGCTTACCGCTGATGGCAAGAAAATGCTTTATGGTAAAAGTAATGAATGGACGATAGCAGGGGCAGGCAATAAGCCCGAACCCGGCAAAGGCGGCGTGAATACCGGCAATATACAGGTAAAGATAGACCCTGCCGCCGAGTGGGCCGATATGTTTGACGAGGCCTGGAGGGTTAACCGGGACTATTTCTATGACCCCGGTATGCATGGAGCAAACTGGCTGGCTATCAAAAAGAAATACGCCGTGTTTCTACCCGATCTGACTTGCCGCAGCGATCTGAACGCGATATTCCAATGGATGTTCAGTGAATTATCCATAGGGCACCATTTCATCACTGATGCGGGCGAAAGGATGGTCACCCCTAAAAAGATAAGCGGCGGTTTGCTTGGAGCCGATTATGAGATCAGCAATAACCGGTATCAATTTAAAAAGATATACGGCGGACTCAACTGGAACCCCGACCTCCGCTCGCCGCTTACCGAACCGGGCGTCAATGTTAAGGAGGGCGAATACCTGCTGGCCGTAAATGGCACAGATGTACCTGCTACCGAAAGCATCTATAAGTTCTTTGAAAATACTGCCGGGAAAATTGTGGAGCTGACCGTAGGGCCCAACGCCAACGGAACAAACTCAAGGGTAGTCAAAGTAGTGCCGGTCGAAAACGAATCTGCCCTGCGAAACCGCGACTGGGTAGAGGGCAACCTGAAAAAAGTGACCGAAGCCACTCACGGGCAGGTAGCTTACGTGTATGTGCCGAACACAGCGGAGGCAGGCCACGACTATTTCAAGCGTTATTTCTATCCCCAGGCAAACCGTAAAGCCATTATTATCGATGAGCGTTTTAATGGTGGGGGAGATCTTGCCGATTATTATATCAACCTATTGCTGAACCCTTACCAGGCAAACTGGCACATGCGTTACGGTAAAGACCTGAAATCACCTACCGCATCCATACAGGGGCCAAAGGTGATGATCACCGACGAAACTGCCGGTTCAGGCGGCGATATGCTGCCCTGGATGTTCAGGAAGTTCAAGGTGGGTACATTGGTAGGCAAGCGCACCTGGGGCGGACTGGTTGGCATATTAGGCTTCACGGAATTTATCGACGGTGGTACGGTAACCGCGCCCAATATCGGCATCTGGACAAAAGACGGTTTCATCGTTGAAAACGTCGGCGTATCCCCGGATATCGAGGTAGAGCAAACACCATCAGAAGTGATCAGTGGTAAAGATCCCCAATTAGAAAAAGCGATCGATGTCGCCATGAAGGAATTAGAAAAGAACCCACAAGCCGATCCCGTAAGGCCTCCTTTCCCAATAAAAGTTAAAAATTAATGCAAACAAAAACGCCGATAGTAATTATTACCATCGGCGTTTTATCCTTTATCCTTAGGCTAGCTCATCATCTTTAAAAATGTTGCAAGTTTTTCTTTCATTTCCCTGCGGTCGACGATAAAATCAAGGAAACCGTGCTCCAGTACAAACTCTGCGGTCTGGAAGCCTTTTGGCAGGTCCTTCTTTATCGTTTCCTTAATAACCCTCGGTCCTGCAAACCCGATCAGTGAGCCCGGCTCAGCGATATTAATATCGCCCAGCATGGCGTATGACGCGGTTACACCGCCAGTAGTAGGGTCGGTCAATAAAGAAATATAAGGTATTTTAGCCTGTGCAAGCAATGCCAGTTTAGCCGATGTTTTCGCCATCTGCATTAATGAAAATGCGGCTTCCATCATACGCGCGCCACCCGATTTCGATATCATCAAAAACGGCACTTTATGCGCGATGCTGTAATCGATGGAGCGGGCGATCTTTTCACCTACTACCGACCCCATCGAACCGCCGATAAAGTTAAAATCCATACAGGCGATCACAATGTCCTGCCCGTCAATTTTACCTACACCTGCGCGAATGGCATCATTCAGGCCGGTCTTAGAGATCGTTTCAGCAAGCCTGTCAACATATTTTTTGGTATCCTCAAAATTTAAGGGGTCGCCTGAACGCATGTTCGGGTCCAGTTCGGTAAACTCGTTGTTATCAAAAAGAATAGAAAAATATTCTTTTGATCCTATGCGGATATGATAACCGCAATAATGGCAAACGTATTGGTTCTCAACTTGTTCAGAATAGTGAAGTGGTTTTTTACAATTCGGGCACTTATTCCATATTCCGTCAGGAGTTTCTTTCTTCTCCTCAGTAGTCGTAATTATCCCTTTAATTTCGCGCTTAAACCAGGTCATTTCGTTATCTGTCTCTTCCAATTTATTGCAAAGAAACGAAAAAAGGTTTTAAGTCTTGTTACAAGCTTGTAAAAGTTTATTGTTACGGCTCTTTGGACACCAAAAGAGAGTGTTCACCTAACTGGTTTAAGTCTTCCACAGGGCGACTTAAATCACACAAGAAAAGAAGGACTCCGTCCGGCTTAATAAGTAATAGGATGTCCTTATAGGCAGCCCCACAAGCTACTGACAAAACAGTGTCAGTACATTCCTCAAACCATCTTCGTACATTTGTGTATACTGTACTAACACATTAAAATCCCTTGCGCTCGTTTGCAACGAGTACTTAACATGGTCCAGCATCTATGATGCGACATCACTTCAATCAAAGGCAGCAGTCACCCAACAAATCTTTCATGCCATAAGGCATTCCATCATATATCGATATTATCTGTGAAGAATAATCTCAACCGTTCTTTGAAATCTTGTTTAACTCTCGGCCGGATCATTATTAGCGATTATTAATCTAATAAAATGAAGGCTTTTACAGATCGCTATTTTATTATAAATACAATCTGTTAAGCCTTTAATAACAAAATGTTAAATAAATCCATCGATCATTAATTATTCGATACTTAATAGCTTAAAATCAGGAAATTTTATAACTTCGAGCCCCAAATAAACGCTAAATGGATTTAAAAAATTATAAGGGTGTACTGCACGGCGACCAGGTGCAGGAGCTATTTGAAATCGCTAAAAAGCACCAGTTTGCCCTACCTGCGGTAAACGTTATCGGCACCAACACGATCAACGGTGTAATGGAAACCGCTAAAGCCGTTAATTCGCCTGTGATCATCCAGGTATCACATGGTGGCGCACAGTTTTATGCCGGTAAATCGCTGGATAATTCCAAACTGCAGGCTTGTATTTTAGGTGGTGTTTCTGCTGCAAGGCACGTGCATTTGTTGGCTGAGCATTATGGTGTAGCGGTGATCATGCATACCGACCATTGCGCAAAAAAATTGCTGCCATGGATCGACGGATTGCTGGATTACGGTGAAAAATTCTTTGCCGAAACCGGCAAGCCTTTATTCTCTTCGCACATGCTTGATCTTTCAGAAGAACCTCTCCACGAGAATATCGAAATATCTGCGAAATACCTGGAGCGTATGGCCAAAATGGGCATGACACTCGAAATTGAATTGGGTGTAACCGGTGGTGAAGAAGATGGTGTGGATAACAGCGATGTAGACAGCTCACGCTTATATACCCAGCCGGAAGACGTGGCTTATTCATACGAAGAGCTTTCAAAAGTTAGCCCGCGCTTTACCGTGGCTGCTGCTTTTGGTAACGTTCATGGTGTTTACAAACCGGGTAATGTGAAATTACAGCCGGTTATTCTGCATAACTCTCAGGAGTATGTGAAGAAAAAATACAGCCTTGCTGCCGAAAAACCGATCAACTTTGTATTCCACGGCGGATCGGGTTCGAGCCAGGAAGAAATTCGCGAAGCGATCTCTTATGGTGCTATCAAAATGAATATTGATACCGATATGCAATGGGCATTCTGGGAAGGCATCAAAGATTACTATAAATCAAAAGAAGGCTATTTGCAAACGCAGATCGGCAGCCCTGAAGGGGAGGATTCGCCAAACAAGAAGTTCTATGATCCCCGCGTATGGTTACGCAAGGGCGAAGACAATTTCGTTAAGCGTCTGACCTCAGCTTTCGAAGATCTGAACTGTATCGACGTTAACAGCAAATTATAAGACATTTCTTTTTTACAATAAGAGATGCCGTTACAAACTTGTGGCGGCATTTTTTGTTGAGCCTTAAATTATTATGATCTATCATGGCTAAAAAGAAGAAAAACTTGTTCGAAAATTTTGCTAACTGGGCTACCAATGCGACAGGCAGTTCCGCGGCTTTTATTGTTGCCATTGCAGTGATCGTGGTTTGGGGAGTAACGGGGCCATTGTTTCAGTATTCGGATACCTGGCAACTGGTGATCAATACCGGTACCACCATCGTGACTTTTTTGATGGTTTTCCTGATACAAAAAACACAAAATAAAGATTCAAAAGCCATACATTTGAAGCTGAATGAACTGCTGGCCTCTCACCAGGGTGCAAGCAACAGGATGGTGGATATTGAAGACCTGACTGAAATTGAATTGGATAGATTGCATAAATTTTATGTGCAATTGTCTGATCTGGCCGAAAAGGAAGACGATCTGACATGTACCCATTCCATTGATGCGGCCGAAGAGAACCACCAGGCAAAACTAAGCTCATACCGGACTAAACCACATTACAAAAATGCCCTCGAAAGTAGAAGTAAAAAAAGTAACTGACCCTGCCGAACTGGAAAAGGTATTCGCCATTCGCCGTGAAGTTTTTGTAGGCGAACAGAATTGCCCGCCCGAACTGGAGTGGGAACACGAAGAAGAATCCAATCATTTTTTGGCAACCGTTGATGGTGAACCTGCCGGCGCATCCCGCTGGCGCAAAACCGACAAAGGCTACAAACTGGAACGTTTCGCTGTCCTCAAAAAATTCAGGGGCAATGGAGTAGGGCAGGCGTTGGTACAAGCAGTACTAAACGATCTCCCAAAAGATGCCAATTACATCTACCTCCACGCCCAGGTAGATGCCGTAACCCTCTACGAACGCTTTAATTTCGTGAAAACCGGGCCAGAGTTTGTTGAAGCAGGCATCAGGCATTATAAAATGGTGAAGGAATAGTAAGTTTTACCTCAATTTATCATTGCGAGCGCAGCGTGGCAATCGCGAACTACGCACCCGTAGTCTGTGTCCTCACAGACTACAAAAACACCTTCCCCGAATAATCCATCGCCTCCCGCAGCTTATCCAAATTAAGCCCCAGGTCGATGTTTTGCGATTGAAGATACGAAACCACGTTTTCGGTAGCGATATTGCCTGTAAGCTCATCTTTAGCCATCGGGCAGCCACCGTAGCCTTTCAACGCCGAATCAAAACGCGCGCAGCCACTGTTAAAAGCAGCCTCTATCTTTTCCCTCCAGGTAGTCGGCGTAGAGTGCAGGTGCACCCCAAATGTAGTCTGAGGGGATTGGGTTGATAACAAAGTATACAAACTTCCTATCTGTTCCGGTTCGGCAATCCCGATGGTATCCGCCAGCGAGATATATTGCACACCCTCGTTGATCAGTTTCTCCGCCCATTGCAATACGATCTCGTTGCTCCACTCATCGCCATAAGGATTGCCAAAACCCATAGACAGGTAAACCAACAGATTCTTACCTTTTCCTACGCTTAGGCCCTTTATCCTTTTTACCGTCTCAAATGCCTCACTGATGCTCACATTAGTATTTCGTTGCTGAAAGGTTTCCGATATCGAAAATGGAAATCCCAAATAAGTAATTTGTTCATGTTGTACAGCTTCCTCAGCCCCGCGATAGTTGGCTATGATTGCTAACAGTTTTGATCGCGAACGGCTTAAATCAAGGCTCTCTAAAACTGCGGCGGTATCCTGCATCTGCGGTATGGCCTTAGCCGATACAAAACTTCCGAAATCGATCGTGTCAAAGCCTACCTGCAACAGTAAATTGATATATGCAGCCTTAATATCGGTCGGTATAAAGCCCGTAATACCCTGCATGGCATCGCGAGGGCATTCGGTTATTTGTATGGCTGATGGCATTACGATTTAAAATTTAGTGTTGTGGATGATCGCCTTTTGCTCAATATTCTCATACAGTTCGTTCGTAAGGCCTGTAACATATTTTTCAAATGAATCGATCAGCTTTTTAGCGTCTTTTGAGATCCGCCTGGAATCTCCCTGCGTTTCTTTCTGATACATATCAAAAAGTGTAACCCGCCTGTTCCCGCTCTCCGTAGGCCGGTAAAACACCACATTATGAATAGTATAACGGTACCTGCGGTTTTTCATGTCGATCGTAATGGCAAACTGTACCGTGTAAGGGTCCACACCTTCGTTATCATTAAAGGCATCATTCTCATTCAGGTCCTGCGTGGTGGTAAATATCAGTTTGCCCTCTTCCTCGTACCCGTAAGTTTGTGTAAAGTTTTTTGAGGCCATAAATTGCAGCGAACGCACATAGATCGAGCTCAGCATAATGTTGGTATCCACCTTAACTACACGCTGGTAGTAGGCGTTATTGCCGTCAACAATTAGCTTGACCGGCTCAGTTTGTAATTTTTGAAGATTGTCCAACTTTGCCTGGCTCGGGTGGTCTACCTGGTAAGCGCGCACCTGGCCTTCCTGGGCAAAAGTTGTATCGGTAACTAAAGCAAAAACAAATAATAATACTAAGGTTCTCATAGGTTTGGTTTTCATAAGCGAATATAGCAGGTTATAGATTTATTAGCGCGCACAATGTAACAAGGGGTGGTTTATTTGGCGCTTACTTATAAGATAGGGCTGGCAATAAAAGGTTTAATCCTCCTTGTTTAAAAAATAGGGTATCATGTTGAGGCTCTCGAAACATGTGGGCAAAGGCCGCCCTATGTTGATAGTTTAAGAACCCACATCGCCCTTATCACACAGCGACAACCCTAATCACTAATCTCTAAACTTCGCCTTTGTTGGTGTTGTCACCAACAAATCCCGGATTACTTTAGTCAGTAACTTGCACCGCCTCACCTTCCTTCGGTACAGCCTCTTTTACATATCGCCTGATGATCAATCTCGATCCGCCGTTATTGCTGATATAGCTGCCCACCCAGTTGATAAAAACTACCACCTTATTCCTGAATCCCAATAGCGATATCAAATGCACAAACATCCACACCACCCAGGCAAAAAATCCCTGGAATTTGATCTTGCCCAAATCTGCCACAGCTTTGTTTCGCCCTATGGTCGCTAATGAGCCTTTGTCAAAATATTTGAACGGCTTGGTAGGTTCGCCTTTGACGATATGCAATATATTCTTCCCAGTAAGTTTACCCATCTGTATGGCCACCTGTGCTACTCCGGGATGCCCTTTAGGTGTTTCATCAGTGATCATAGCTGCTACGTCGCCTATGGCAAAAATGTTATCGTACCCGACAACACGGCAGATACTATCCACCTTTATCCGGTTACCTCTTTCGATAATATCCTTACTAAAACCTTTAGGCACCGAGCCCATAACGCCGGCCGACCAGATCACGTTTTTAGTACGGATACTTTTGCCGCTTTCAAATGTAATCGTGCTGCCATCATAACTTTCCACCTTTTCACTTAGCATCACCTCAACGCCCATCCCGGTCAGAAAATCCTTAGCCGCTTTTGAAGCTTGCTCCGACATTGACCCCAATACCCTCGGCATAAAGTCTACCAGGTAAACCTTCATATGCTCTTTTTGCAATTCAGGATAATCTTTGTTGAGGATATGATTACGTAGTTCAGCCAAAGCGCCTGCTAATTCTACCCCGGTTGGTCCTGCACCTACCAAAACAAAGCTCAGATACGGTTCACGGTCTTCTTTGGTGGTCTGCAACACTGCCTCTTCCATGTTTTGCAGGATAAGGTATCTCAGGTTCAACGCTTCAGGTACTGATTTCATCGGCATGGAATAATGTTCAATATCTTTATTCCCGAAAAAATTAGTGGTCGATCCGGAAGCGATCACCAAATAATCATAAGGGATCTCTCCAATTGTAGTATCCAGCGTATTGTTTTCAGTATTGATCCGGGTCACCTCGGTCATCCTGAAATGGAAATTTTTCTGGTTATCAAAGTTTTTCCTCAAGGAAAAGGAAATTGATCCGGCCTCAAGGCTTCCCGTAGCCACCTGGTAAAGCAGGGGTTGAAAGGTATGATAGTTATGCTTATCCAGCATGAGCACTTCTACGGGTTCATCAGCTAAGGCCTTAGCTACTTCAAGGCCGCCAAAACCACCGCCAATAATTACTACCTGCGGGAATTTTGATGCATCTGTCGTTTTCATGATGATACTATTTTTGTATAATATAGCTATAACAAAAAAGGCTCCAAATGTTGTTTGGAGCCTTTTAATATAGAGTTACATGACGTTATTTCAGGTCTTTTTTGCCAAAGTCAACAATTACCGGTGTAGCGATACAAATGGATGAATAAGTACCGAAACATACCCCAACAAGCAATGCGAAAGAGAACCCTCTGATCACCTCACCGCCGAAGATAAACAGTATGATCAATACGAACAACACAGTAAGCGCGGTAATTATCGTACGGCTCAAGGTTTTGTTAATCGCATGGTTGATCACCTCTTTAGGGTCATCAGTTTTGGCATGATGCAATTCCAGGAACTCACGGATACGGTCAAACACCACCACGGTATCGTTGATCGAATAACCTATAACCGTCAATATGGCGGCTATAAATGATTGGTCGATATCAAGATCAAGGAACGGCACATTTTTAAACAATGTAAAGAAAGAGAGCACCATCAAAGCATCGTGCACAGTTGCTATCATCGCACCTAAGCTGAACTGCCACTTGCGGAACCTGAACAAGATGTAGGATGATATAATTAAAATCGCGAACGCCACGGTCCAAAAAGCCGACTTTTTAAGTCCTTCGGCAATGGTAGCTTTAACTTTTTGATATTTGGTTTTAGTCGGATCATCAACAGCCTTCGTTGCCGGGTTTTGATTTAAAGCGTTGAACAGCGTTTGCCTAACTTTTGCATCGGCAGTTGTTGTATTCTCCTCTATCAGGTATTTGGTAGTGATACTTATACTGCTTCTACCATACGTTTTAACTTCGGTGGCACCTAAAACTTTATCTATTGCACTATGTACCTGTTCGGTAGTTACGTCTTTATTTTCAAATTGGACAATATAGTTACGCCCGCCAACAAAATCAACCCCATAATTAAATCCTTGTGTAAACATGGAGATAGCACCGGCAAGAATGAATGCGCCTGAGAAAATATAGAATTTGAAACGGTTTTTTACGAATCCAAAGTTAGCGTTTTTGAAGGTATGTGAACTCCACGGGTTCGAGAATTTGATATCCCATCCTTTTGAGATCATCCATTCAAATATTAATCTTGAGATCAGTAATGAACAGAATAGCGAGGTTGCAATACCGATCATTAATGTTACAGCAAATCCTTGTATCGGGCCACTTCCGAATATAAACAGGATCAAACCCGTAAGGAAAGTACTGATGTTGGAGTCAAGGATTGACGATAACGCATGTGTAAAGCCGTCGGTCACTGCCAGTTTGATAGATTTGCCCTGGGCCATTTCCTCCCGTACCCGCTCATAGATCAGCACATTGGCATCTACCGCTATGCCCAGCGTTAATACGATACCAGCTACTCCAGGTACAGTTAACAC
>Ga0105237_10008716_pt1 | contig 10952 bp, 11 predicted proteins | sample KBSC24metaG_FD_81520 | JGI IMG/M metagenome (GOLD analysis project Ga0105237, IMG submission 81520) | Corn rhizosphere microbial communities from Kellogg Biological Station, Michigan, USA - KBS C2-4 metaG | ecosystem: Host-associated > Plants > Roots > Rhizosphere > Soil | place: Michigan, USA... | reverse complement strand
TTCTGAGGGTGCGGGAACGCGCATGAGCAGTGTTCTCGAGCGGATGGGAGCGATGATCCCCGCTGTGCTGTTGGCCACAAGGATCAAGCGTACATTGTTGCTGTACTTCTCCATCGTGCGCCGCAGCGCGGCCTGCGCGTCGCGGGACAGACTGTCTGCTTCATTGATTACCACCACCTTAAACCGTTGCTTCGCTGTCAGGTCGACCTGCTGTGTCTGCGCGACCTCTTTCAGGAGGTCTTGGATGACGACCCGATCGTAGGTGCCAACATCGCTGGGTGTGATTTCGAGGTGGTAGACTGATGATACGATGTTGAATTCCACTTTGCGGTTGGACGAGGTGGTGAACATGCGGGCATCGATTTTGATTTTCTCGGCACCACTGCCGTATAGAGCACGTAGGGTGGCGAGGATGCGTGTCTTTTTGCCGGCACCAGACGGACCGTAGAAGAGGAGATGTGGAAAGTCGGGAGAGGAAGCCTGTGGTCATGAGTTGGTAGTTAGTGGTTTTGGGCCGCATATCGTAGATGATGAAATGGACATACAAGAGCAGTGAGCCTATCCGAGAGGTCTTGATGATATGTGAGTGCATCTAGCGACCGAGGCCGCAGTTTGTCGACGAGAAGCGCCATGATGGATGCGTTTATAATCAGTACAATCTAATGTTGAATCTGGAGAGTGAGTCTGCAAATTATTCAGACGCGTCGGGGACCGCGTAAAGTGGTGGAGGTTATTTTAAATGACGTAGCCCATTTAGTGAACCCTACTGGGTGCCTACCACGGGGCTCACGTGCAAGTAGCCAATTCAGTCTCACACGAACTCCTGACTTCTAATTTCAGGGCTCTTCTGAAGGGAAGGTTAATCATCGAACACAACATTATTTAACTTTGAACTCTTTATTTTTACTGCTGCTCTTTTGGCACCAAGAAATGCTATGGATTCGCGAAAATGGCCACCTGAAGAGTCAGAAGAGCGCTTCAAGGGAGTGTTCCATTACGAGCAGCCCTTGCTATGTAATTTCCGTCTCCCGTCATATTTCACTTCTTTAGAATCATACAGTTCGTCCCCTCCTGAACTTATCTTTAGTCTTCGCTGGAAGTCCTATAGGTCTGGTTGCCTGCTCAAGAAAACGCATCAGTGTCGGATCCAATGGTTGAGTGCCAGGGGCGTTTTCGTGTCTCATCACAGCTTTTGCCGCATCTTGCCGTGCCTCAGAATCTTTGATCGATTGCAATATTTCCGGGGAGTTTTGAATGTTTCGTAATGTGGGTAGGATGTGGATCTGTTTGATGTCCTTCATTGCTTTGCACCACAATTTATATGTGTGAAGCAGGCTCATGATAGCATCATATGCCATATTTAGGACATTTTCGACATTGCGTGGCCATCGTCTCGCGCGAAAACCCTGCAGGAAAGGGTGGTACACATGGCCATCAAAGACGTGTGCCAAATGCTCTAGCAGCACGAGCTCTGTTCGACAAGGTAAAGCAGTATATCTGCAGAAGGTATCAGTACAGGTTTTATTCAGTATTTGCCATAACGTACTTTACTATGAGTTGGACCATCTGACGAAAATTACACCAGAGATCGATAGAGGTGGCATGGACCTCGAATGGTGCCAGCGTCTTGATGTAGGTTATATTGTGAATTTGGTCCTGGACCTGTTTGGCTGATTGTTGTACATGGGCGAGGATGAAATGGGAATGATCGATCAGTGTTGCGATGGAATCTTCATCAACGCGAGAGTTCGGCGTGAGCAATGAACCTATCTCGCAGATGTGATCTGCGAGCATTGCGAACAGGTGTCTGGAAGCATTTGGCAAATCTGAGTATCGAACGTGCCGCAAGAAGCTTGGTAGAGTATAGAAATCTGGCTCTTCCACCAAGCCAGGACTTGGGCGTAAAGGCGTTGTATGGGCAGTGGATGCTGATTGCTTTGAGTAACGGGTTCCATCCTGGTCCGTGTCGTTGGAGCAGGGAGATGAAAAGTGTTCATGGTCATGATCGGACTCAAGCTGATCATGGCTCAGGTCAAACTTGAGGTCGAGATACTGCGCACAAAGGGCAACAAACTCCGAGTCGTCGATTTCAGGAGGCTCGGCCATCGTTGATGGTTTGCGTTCCTATGCCCGTCTGAAGTGAGGTCGCAATGCGGTGCTTGGAAACAACATATGATAGGAAAGCAAAGAGAGTGTAAACGCGTTTGTCCCCAAGGAAAGAGCGATCACAACAACCAACAGAACTTCACCAACATGTCACGATTGCTACCACGACAATGCACAGAAGAACTTTCACAGCATGACTTACAAGGCAAGGATCCAATTCGGTTGCGCGGGAAGCGTACACCGATATCAACGTCAATCCTTGGTGCAAATGGGCGTTCACACATAAGGTGGAGGTTTGAGCAACCACATGCGCAAGGGAACGCAACAGTCAAATTTATGGTTTCGAGAAGCTCTTCCTGTCTTAATGATTTTTAGTATACATTTATTCCAACAGAAGGTTGTCAAGGCAAGAATTTGCCAAATGCAATCCAATATAGGATATTTGGAAGGGTGGCCTGGAAGGACGACCTGCCTCCGTGAAGCAATTCTGGCTCTGCGAGCTACCGTCCGAATTGAGAGCATGACGCCGACAGGTCCTTCAGGTAGAAAGCTTTTGCTCTCCGCACACTGACTAATTGGCACCTCATTGAACGGATGTGACAATTTAAAGTAGGGCGGTTGTATCTCAGTATCCATTTCTGAAATTTGAAATTAGACGTACATGGAACAGTAAACTACAGATGTTCCGTCATTGCAGCCCCCGGAACGACCAGCCTTGAGAATGCGCATTGCCAAGAGCAGAGCTGTAAGCAGCAGAGTCCCAATTGCCAGGTACACTTCTCTGCTCGAGAGTTTGTTCTCCTGTTTCTGGCTTCGCCGGGCCTGGCTCCCGCGATTGTGAAGAAGATCGCTCAGAAGGCTGACCTTCATCGTCGCCTTCCGACTGATGATCACGCGATGCTTGATCTGACTCAAACAGACGACTCTCCAATGTAGAAGAGGATGGTGGGACATCGCCCACATTCTCCCCTTCGCCTGTTTCCCCAGCTTTGGGACGGACGAGATCGGGATAACTCTCCTCAAACTTGAAATTTGGAGGTGGCTTAAGATCATCATCATCACCTGGCAGTTGTGTATCGACGATGTTGTTACCAATCCGCTGCAGGTAGCGAGATATTATGGCTTGAACCCACTTGTAGAAGAGATAGAAAGCTGTGACAACACCGAAGGCGACCATAACCCAGCTCACATTGAGTGCGCGGTCTCTCCCGGTAGTTGACCTTCCGGAAGGTCTTCCGCCGAAGAATCCCGTGTTCCTCAGGTTGATCCAATGGAAAGGATTAAGCACCATTGACCTAAAGAAACTCAACACGCCCATGGAAATCAGACCTTTCACAAAATGCTGGCCCCATCCACTGCCAGTGACCTTGGCCTGGTTAACTTCGACACGTTCCCACAGATCCTCGTGTCTCATAAGAGTGTCGTAGGGGTCCGTATAGATATTGAGAATTGGATCCGCAATGAAGCCTAACAGAAACATGACGAGAACCATGACCATGATAGTCAGCGCACCGGATACCGGCTTGCTACCAAGATACTTCTGCAAGGTAAGCCTGTTGAAACTGAACTGGTAGCCACACTGATGGCACTTCCATAGTGAACCCTCGCGTTGACTTTCTGTTCTCGCTCGTCGCAGGCAAAGTTCGTGAACATATCGCATGCCTCCCCTGCACAAGCAGGGCTTTATGAGCCGACCATATTCATCATCGTTCTTGTATTCGACTACTGGGTGTTGGAATGATACAGGCAAGCCTGGCGGATAGAGAGAGACAGTGGCGGGCACATCTTCCAGACAATAACGACAGGTTCTGGTGGGGTAGGTCCAGGAGGAACTGGTGCTCTGCGGTGGAGGATCCATGAGATGGGATTCTAAAGGTGCTCGCCCAACTTCAACCAAGATCTATTGATGGCATGCCTAGCTAGTGGAAGGCAGATGGGAACTCGCATGCTCTTATTGTCCGGGAGAAATGTCCATCCGACCCGAGACTCGGACGAAAGAAGCCGTTCAGGCTCGGCAGGTGTGGTTTCGGGAATCAAAGAATCTCATATGGCTAGAATTAGCACGAGAATAGATGAATAAGTTAGTACTGAGACCATCTACCTGAGAAGACTGAGGTATCACGGTGGCATGATGGTGAGTGGAAGAATAGAAGTAGGTGGAATGTGAGGGAGGCAAGGGCACAAATGCAAGTGTGCACACACAATTGCGCAGCTGCACTTTCATTTAGGTGAAGTTGGAGTATTATTATTAGGAGCCAGCCTTGGCAACGTTCCCAAAGTGGAGACCCAGCCGCATCAACTCATCGCGAACCTGAGAGGTGAACGCGGCATCCTGGAGCCTCGTGGAGAAAGCAGCATTTCCACTATTACAACAACCTCGCCGCTACCATTTACGTTGATTCCAGCCATCCTCCTCTGCCCCGTCGACAGCAACTTCTAGCACGTTGAAGTCTTTCGCAGCGTCAGCACCCCGTCAGCCTCTCTTTTCTACACACAAACACAGCTCACCGCCGACATGGCGGATCGATATTCTTTCTCCCTCACAACATTCTCACCTAGGTATGGCTTCCCTCGTGCATGTGATTGACTATACTAATCATAAACAGCGGCAAACTCGTCCAAATAGGTATTGCAGAAGCCTTGTGCGCGCCCACGCAAAGCTAATATCAAAATTCAGAATATGCTCTCAATGCGGTCAATCAAGGTGTCACCTCTTTAGGCATAAAAGGTAGAGCGGCCCTCCTCGAAATGTCAATGGAATCTAATCATAGGTCTACAGCAACAAACGGCATAGTTCTAGCTACGGAGAAGAAATCATCATCGCCTCTAATCGACCCTCCCTCCCTCTCCAAAGTCTCCCTCATCACACCCAACATCGGCATGGTTTACAGTGGCATGGGACCAGACTATCGGGTGCTTGTTGACAAGGCACGCAAGGTTTCACATACAAACTACAAGCGGATCTACAACGAATACCCTCCCACCCGCATACTAGTGCAAGATGTTGCTCGAGTAATGCAGGAAGCTACTCAATCAGGTGGTGTCCGGCCGTACGGTGTGAGCCTGCTCATTGCAGGCTGGGATGATGGCATTGAGCCAGAAACTGCGGAAGCTAAGGAAGGCGAATCAGAAGCTGAGGCGAAACTAGCAAGTCGAAAAACAGGTGGCATTCTTAAGGGTGGACCAAGTCTGTACCAGGTTGACCCAAGTGGAAGTTATTTCCCGTGGAAAGCCACTGCCATCGGGAAGAGTGCTACAAGTGCAAAGACCTTCCTGGAAAAGAGATACAACGACGAGCTCGAGCTTGAGGTAAGTTTCTGGCCGGTTTGCGCTTCTGCATGCTATATACTAACGCTTGATTAGGATGCCATCCATATTGCTTTGTTAACACTGAAGGAGACTATCGAGGGTGAGATGAATGGCGACACCGTTGAAATTGGCATTGTCGGCGAGCCAGCAAATCATCTACTAGGTTATGAGGGTGTCGAAGGAGCAGTTGGACCACGGTTCCGCAAATTGACGAAAGAGGAGATTGAGGACTACCTGACGAATCTATAAGTAGGCTGACGAGCCTTCAAAGGTGACAAAACGGATAAATGGTGGGGGATGTGCTGATTCCCTTCTCGACGTCTTGAATCACTCGAGGTTTTTCTTTCTCGATAATGTACTTATAGACATAAGAGCTCGTCTCCCACACCAGGTATCTGCATAGCTCCGGCGCCGTGGATTTGACAGGGGAATAACATTGGTTGCACAAAACTACCCTAGATTCCGGGCCATTCCCCATGTCCGGCGCCATCTGAAGCAAGTGGCACTTGGATAATCTATGGGACATTAAACACCAAGATACAGATCCCTCCACATACATGTCCACTGAACAAGGGATGAAGGAGTCCCCCATGCTATTAAATCCGCACAACATTGCGCTACAGAGGCACACACTGGCGGAAAAGTTCCGGTCCCTCAATACATCTCCCATCATCCAAGGCCAAATACAGAGTACCCAGGTAGGCATTCCGTATCTAGGACTGGAGAAATCGATAAACGCGGCACTCAAGTAGGATGCCAATATCTCAACCAACCAGCACGAGCAAATCTGTCGTGATGCGCTTGATACAGTACCAGTTTGCCTGAGTACTGAATACTGGCCAAGCAGCACCAATCTCATCTGATTGCATAATAACAAGTCGATCAGGCTATGATGTTCACGACCAAGAGAATCGGCACGTCGCGTGTTATCAATCGAATGCTCTCGACCCAGTTAAGCCATTCCATGGCACGCCGCCGCGCGGTCTCCAGGATAGAAATACCAACCTTTGTGGGTGCCATTGCCAATGACATCCGTATCTCGGCATCGCCATTCCGGTATTGCATCGTTGAACGCTCGCTGAGACGATCTGGGGGCTTTCTCTCGCGGCATTTTCCCGTATCCTCTATTTCGAACAGACACTATCAGGCTGGGCAATCACTAACAGTGTGAGTAGGCCACCTCATCGTGATGTGGGACAGAGAGGGTGTTTCTTCTCTCTTGGGGTTGCTTTCAGCTTCTCTCGAGGCTGGCCCTGTTGTGGTGACCCATCCGTCGTGTGAATTATCGTTGTCATCATCACGACAGGACTTGACGGCATTTGCCGTCCCTTGCTGATCCCTCGGACAACTAACTGCTTGGTATGGTATGTATGTACCAACCTCCAAGCAAAACATGAGGACAGAACCAAGCACACGAGGGCCCGAACTCAGCTATCCATCGGCAATCTTACTAGCCTGGAGGATTGCGCGTTATTAATGCGCTTTCCCTAACTCATTCCGAGTACTCCCTCAAGAGCCCACTCTGGACAATTGCACAAAGGAAAATACTCGTAACCGTCAGCAGTGTCCCGGCTACATTCGCAGCAGGTCTTCACGTGCTCACGGGTTTGTCTTGGGGAGGTAGGCTTGGGACCTTCCAAAAATATAATTATGTAAATAGGATCGGAATCATTTGTGTACCAGTACTTGTACCCATACAAACTAACTGCCCAAGTCCTGTCTGAAGTGGATGCTACATACACAACACCGCATCATACGAGAGAGGGGGCGAGCGAGAGAGAGACCAGGGAGGGCGAACCCTTCGTCAACAACGAAAAGGAGAGGACTCCTACTATTATTGTACTCGCACATACCGCTTGCTGCTTGTGATCCGGGTGCGCCCAGAGGACAACCCACCCAAGGCTTGGGAGATGGAAAACTCCTTGAATGTTGAGTACCGGAGGGGCGCTGCCGCGCGGGCTTGGAGACGGATTTCCTTGTCGGCCTGGTTCGTCACCCAGCGGCAGGAGCTATGTACGAGTAGTTGGTGCTGTCACTCAGCGAGATCAAGGTGACCGTTGATGAGTGATAGGGGTTTATCTGGTTTTACGATCTCTGAACCCGGAGTGTGTAGGGAGGATCATGAAACCCGTCGACTCTACCCAAATATCATTTGTGTGAAGTAGTAACATTCAAAGGTCTCATCATATGTAGTAATCGTAGCAAAGAGCTAAGGTCGGAAAGAGCCTTGTCACCCGATAGACTTTAACTATTTGATATAAATCTACTTGGTACCGAGTGAGGACAATGGAAGTCAACCGTTCGCAAACTCAAAAAATAGGATGCTAAACTTTATAGCCTCCATGTGGAGAAGCGATGGCCCAGGTACGACTGAGCAAAGGTGTCAAAGCTGGGCCCATTTTTCATTGTATTCAAGTTCCCTGGACGCAGAGAAGCCGCCCTGCTCAATCCAGCCAGGGAGATAGATATACGCCGTCGCAATGCAAGTCTTTTTCCAACAGCAAGGAAAAGGCTTGGTGAAAATAAGTAGCCCATTCTGGGCATTTCGTGAGAGTCGGTAAACAAGTCTTCCGCTCAATTGAAGACATACAAAATCATAACCATCGTAAAAATGAGGTCAACCATAGCTGTACACATTACTTTCTTATGGCATAGAGCAGACATTTCTCCCACCAGTCCCGTAGTCCTAAGACTGTTGCTCGTCCGTCATCCCGCTTTTCCGTCCCATCTGGATTGCCCATGATAATGGCGAATACCCAGAATACCGCCGACACCCACGCAGCAATGGCGTTTCCAATGCTGATAATCGGCGATATAATATGTATGAAGACGAGACAAGAAGGGCTGAACTCGAATGTGTGAGCACTGCTTAACGATTTGGCGTAGATCATCTGAAGATGATTCCGGAAAACGGGGCCGACCATTCGTATCAGGACAGTGCTGGAGGAAGATTCCCGTCTGCATATCCGCAGGGGAAGTAATACTATGACGACGAAAACAGCGAATATTGAGAAGATGGCACTGAATAAGCAGTGCAAAGGGTCCAAGAAGGACATCCATAACTGTTCACTGTCAGCGGGTGCGGAGGACAGGGATTGACTGGATTCCACTTACCAATATCCATATCGCGTGGTCATCCACTCTTTCTGCCTCATCTTCGGCTTGGTGCTGTTGTATATAACGAAGAACAACCGACTGATCTTCTATCATCTCAGATTGCCCATGACTGCCGATCGGGACTTCGGTATGTGCTTGTGAACTGATATACGACTGTCTGACATTCTCCTGACCGACCACGCCCCTCTCTGCCTGGGAAGCATATTGATATGATTGAGCGTTCGGGAAAGACTTGAAATCCGAAGCGACCGTCGACCCGGACTCGCCACTTGAAACAGAACTCTGTGCTCGATTGGGATCTGTCCGTCGCGATGCAACAGGAGGTTTGCTGCCGGAAACGAAGTACACTGGCGAAGGTCGGGATGGTGAGGGACTTGGTGGATATTGATGGTGTTGGTGAGGAGATCTGGGACTGTTTCTCCGTTCATAGTAGGCAGCGGAATGGCTCATAGGCGGGGGTTCTGATCCCGAACTCATGGTTACAGATATGGTGACGTCGGGCGTCTCGCGCAGGATGTCTCATAATCGGGTGAGGAGGCAACAAGGTCTGTTTGGGAGATGGAAGACCTGGTTGAGGAGCTCTAGTAGGATACACGAAAGATGACATGGGCAGTAAAGACATGATATACCTTATGGATTTCAAGAAGGAGACACCACCTCTTGCTCGTCCTTGCCTGCCATGGCCATGGCAAGGCTTGGCCGCCTGGGCTTTTCTTCTGGGCACCCTTGGCATATTTCCTTTGAACATCGCGAAAAGCCGCTACACGGCGGGCAACGCATGTTGGCGATTGCTCCAACTCTGCATGACCGCCGGTACCGAATTCCCACGTAGCCTGCGGCTACAGGAACGTTGTTGCTGCATTGGTGATTGCAAAGTCCGAGTATTGATCAATCTTGGCGGTTTGCTCGGAGGACAACAGCGAGTTGCAATATTGACGCTTTGGATACTTGGCACTTGTCAGAAATACCATCGCTTTCGATACGATACGGGCATGTTTCACCTAATAATGGTGTCAGACAGGGTATTTGTCCTGCACACACTCCTTCGTCAATAGACTCACGACTTTAAACGTACAGAAGGCTGGACTTTGGCTGACATCGACCATGAGACAGTCGAACGAAAGATTGTGGCTTATAGAAAGTTCCAAGGTTGTTTGGCGTTTGCAAAAAGGGAACTCTGCGAATCGTCAAGGTCGTTATCCTTTCCGCACCTTCAGGTGGCAGCAATAAAAAGACACAAATTGGCGGCAGAGGATGCCACCCGTGCTTCATCCATTGTCAGCGTCTTGTCTCAACACGCTGTATCAAATACGGGCTCAGCGGTTTTTGGGGCGTCTTGGCTGTGATCTGTGCCTCCTCCTCGTCCCTTTGCGCTCCCTGATGATCTCCGCTTTGAGCCCTCAGGAAGTGTATAAGGCTCGGCGGGGCGTTGGCAAACTGTCTTTGCAAGCCCGAATAGCCTTACAGCACACAAAAATCTGCTTTTCTTAGCGGTGAACCAGTTCCTTCACACTGCTGATTGGCGAGGATCTGTTTGCCAGATCTTAGCCCTCGGCTTTGTCTTGTCGCATCTCTCATCTGCTAACAGTTGCCCAAGACCAAACTGCTTGTCCAGTCCACCGACGGGACCATGCGACGCGTCGACAAGCCAATAGCCCATTGCCCAGTTCCTTGAGTTCAGGCTGTACTTGAGCAAAGTCTTCGTTTTGATCGGACCCTGACGTGCCTTGAGTATCACTTCCAAGTCATCATGCACGCCCTTGAGGTCCACTCCGAACAACGCCGCACGCACCAGATTTAATTATCTGAAGATTCTTGGTCCCTACTTTGCTATGCTATCCTCCAAGGTGCAACCAATACAAACTTGGCTGTGTCATACATCCGGCATGTTGCTGTGGGAGCTTAACGGCCTGATCGGATCGCATTGCTGCACCTTTACAATATCATATCATTATCCTTTTTGGGCTTGATACCTTGTGACATCTCAGTGATGTTCACGTGCACCCAGGCACTATTCTAGCCCAGCGGAAAACGTGAGCAAGGAAAACTCAGGAAAGTATCTCTTCCATGATTGCTCTCAATGTCACTTGAGCTCTACTGCCAGCAAACGCTGTGCTCATCATAGCAACCTCGGGATTCTCTTTCCCATGTGCAAACATGTACATAGTAAGTTAGGTACCTAGGTATCGCTGTGAAGACTTAGATTGCCTCTTGTTAATCGCCGGAATACCCCGGCTTGCCTCTTACTCCGGCCAATTCTGGGATTATGCGGTAGCCCAAAACTTGCTGCCAAGCTGGTTATGCTTGCTTGCATTCTCCATAATTACGCACCGCCGAGTCTCAGCCAACAAAAGCTGTCAACCCCTCTGGGACGACATGGCCGTTCATGGCGAGCGTTAGTCACCAGCCGGTTCTCCGGC
>Ga0105237_10008715_pt1 | contig 10953 bp, 9 predicted proteins | sample KBSC24metaG_FD_81520 | JGI IMG/M metagenome (GOLD analysis project Ga0105237, IMG submission 81520) | Corn rhizosphere microbial communities from Kellogg Biological Station, Michigan, USA - KBS C2-4 metaG | ecosystem: Host-associated > Plants > Roots > Rhizosphere > Soil | place: Michigan, USA... | reverse complement strand
TCGAGCGCATTCACCGCGACGAGCGCGACGTGCCCACCCATCACGTCGGTGATCGCAGGCGCGCCGCCCTTGTACGGCACGTGCGACATCGACACGCCGGCGGCGCGCACGAACAGCTCCATCGCGAGGTGCGGTGTCGAGCCGTTGCCCGGCGTGCCGAAGGTGAGCGTGTTCGGATGCGCGCGCGCGGCGGCGACGGCCTTCGCGATGCTGTCGATCGGCGAGCTTGCAAGCGCCGCGATCACGACCGGCACGCGGCCGATCATTGCCACCGGCGCGAAGTCCCGGGCGAGATCGTAGGGCGGCGGCTGGAACAGCGACATGTTGGCCGCGAGCGCGTTGGCCGCCATCAGCATCGTGTGGCCGTCGGGCGGGCTGTCGGCGACCGCCTTGATCGCGAGATTCGTGGCGGCCCCCGGCTTGTTCTCGACGATCACCGGTTGGCCGAGCGACGCCGCGACCTGCTGCCCGACGCCGCGGGCGACCATGTCCACGGCACCGCCGGCCGAGTAGCCGACGACGATGTGGATCGGCCTGGACGCAAAGGTCTGCGCGCCGGCCGAGGCGCACAAGGCCAGACCCGCCAGGGCCGCGAGCGCGATGCGCGGGAGCTTCATGAGCTTTGTCTCCAATGTCGATCTCGATGACCATCGCCTCGAGCCCCTTGCGGCCACCTCGTCGTAAGCGACGAGGCCGATATGCCCACGCAACGGCGAATCCGTCATGCGACAAGTTTCGCCAGTCGCGGCCTTGCGTGGGGTGAGTTAACTTAGATGAAGCATCAGAGTTATTTATGCGACGGCCGCACAATTGCGACATGGACATCGACCCGCAGCAACTCATCGAGTCGCCCGACGCCGGCGAACGCAAGGCTGCCTTGCTCAACACACTTGTCGCGATCACCGTTGCGCTGCTCGCCACGTTCATGGGCGTGTGCAAGGTCAAGGACGACAACATCGTGCAGGCCATGCAGCAGGCGCAGGCCGACAAGCTGGATCATTGGAACTTCTATCAGGCGCGCAATGTCCGGCAGGACGTTGCAGAAGCCGCGGCCACGCAGTTGCGCCTGGCCAAGATCGGGCGCCCACCCGGGGAAGCCGCGGCCTACGACGAGGCCATCGCCCGCTACGACGCCAAGGTCGCAAGCGAGTCGCAGAAGAAGGCGGAGCTCAAGGCGCAGGCCGAGCAGGACCAGAAGTCCTACGACAGCCTGAACTATCGCGACGACCAGTTCGACCTGTCCGACGCGGCACTGGCGATCGCCATCGCCATGCTTGCGGTGGCTGCGTTGACGAAGGTCTGGTGGATGTATTGGCTGTCGTGGGTCCCGATCGGCTTCGGCGTGCTGATGGGCCTGTCGGGCCTGCTCGGCTGGGCGCTGCATCCGGATGCCTTGACTCGGCTGCTGTCGTAGCCAGGGCCTCAGGCCCCGGACGGATCGATCAGCGCGTGCACGTGCGCCAGCGCCAGGCCGAGCTCGGATGCCGGCCCGGTGCCCGCCTCGGCCGCCAGGCTTGCTGCCTCGCTGAGTGCCGCCGCAGCCGCCTCGCCCTCGCCCGCAATGAGATGGGCTTCGGCGCGGCCGCACAGGAGCACGCCGAGCCCGAACGAGTCCGACGCTGCGCGCAGAAAGGCCTCGCCCGCCTGAAGGCAGCGCCACGCGTCCTGGGCCCGGGCCTGGCGGGCGTGCAGCAGCCCCAGATAGCCCAGGAACTGGCCCTCCATGCGCTGATCGCCCTGAGCGCGGGCGATGCGCAGCGCGGCCTCGAACTGCACTTGCGCATCGTCGGGTCGGGCCAGCCTTTCGAGCACGATGCCCAGGTTGCACAGCACGATGCCCTGCACCGCCACATGGCCGAGTTCGCGCGCCAGCCCGAGAGCGGCATTCGACGCGGCGATGGACTCGTCGAAGCGCCCTTGGATCAGGTGCAACAAGCCGAGGTTGCACAGGATGTTGCCCTCGAGCACACGATGACCGGTCTCGCGTGCGATCGCCAGCGCCTCCTCGTCCCGTGCCTGTGCCTCGTCGAGTCTTCCGACCTCGGCGTACAGGTTGCCCAGGTTGGCGAGCAGGCGACCCTGCATCGGCCGATCGCCCAGTTCGCGCGCAAGCGCCAGCGCGCGCTTGTAGTTCGACAATGCCTCGTCGGTGTGACCTCGGACGAGTTCCACGTTGCCCAGGCCGCTGGTTGCCGTGCATTCCAGCGTGCGTTCGTCCAGTTCGCGCGCCATCTGCATCGACGCGAGGTACTGGTCTCGGGCTTCGCCTACGTGGCCATGATGCAGGTTCAGCCACCCGAGTCCCAGCGTCACTCTGGTTTCACAGAGTCGATCGCCGGCGACAAGGGCTCGGGCGAGTGCCTGTTGGTAGCAGGCATCCGCCGAATCCGACTTTCCGCAACCCGCGAATGCATCGGCCAGCACCCTGTGCGCATGCGCCGCGGCGCGGTCGTCCAGCCCTGGCATTGCACAAACGGATGCAGCCAATTCGGCGCCCGCGTCGAAGGGTCCGCGCACGCTCAATGCAGCCCAGGCACCCTCCAGAGCCCCGACTGCCCGCGTTGCATCGCCGCGGGACACCGCCCGCCGACACGCAGCCACGAGGTTGTCGAGATCGGCGCAGGTTTCTTCGACGCTGCGCTGTTTTCCGAGCGACGCGAACCAGGCACCGTGCCGCTCCTGTGCAGCGCGCAGCGCGGGCGGGCCGCTGCCGACGAAGCGCCCCGCGGTGCACAGGTGCTCCGCGGCGTACTCCTTCACGCTCACCAGCAGATCGAAGCGCGCATCGGACACCGGCCTGACGAAGGACTTGTCGAGCAGCGAGTGCACCGCGTCGGCGGGCCACGCTGCATCGTCGTAGGCCGACAGATCCAGCACCGCCTCCGCGGCTTCCAGCGTGAACCCGCCTTCGAACACCGAAAGCTGCGCCAGTCCCGCCTTGTCGGACATCGACAGCAGGTCCCACGACCAGTCGAAGGTTGCGCGCAAGGTCGCCTGGCGGGCCTGGCGACCTTGTGCCGAGGACAGCAGCTTGAATCGCTCCCCCATGCGCGCGAGCAGCACGCGTGGCGGCATCACGCGCACGCGCGCTGCGGCCAGTTCGATGGCCAGCGGCAGTCCATCGAGGAGCCTGACCAGTTGGGCGACCGTCGCGGCGTCGTCCGCGCCGGGCCGCGATGTCGACCCGGCCGCCGCGGCTCTGCGCACGAACAGCGCGGCGGCGTCGTCAGGGCGCAAGGGCGGCAGGGCCATGGCTTCTTCACCGGCCAGCCCCAGCACCTCGCGCGTGGTGACGATGAAGCGTGCCTCGCCCGCCCGATCCAGCCAATGCCCCAGCGTTTCCTGAGCGTGCCCGCAGACCTGCTCGAAGTTGTCGAGGATCACCAGGCATCGGCCACGCCCGGCGATCGCATGGCCGAGTTGAATCACCGGGTCATCCTTGCTGAGCGGCACGTCCAGTGCGGCCGCGACGGCGTGCACGATGCCGCCCAGGCTGCGGGCCTGCGACAGGTCGCAAAACCACACGCCGCCCGGGAAATCGCCCAGCCAGGTCCAGCCGAAGCGAATCGAAAGGCGCGTCTTGCCGCTGCCGCCCATGCCCAGCACCGACACGAGCCGTGCGCCAGCTTCCATGCGCCGCTCCAGATCGGTCAGCGCTTCGGCCCGGCCGACGAACCCGTCGCGCTCGGCCGGCAGGCTGTGCCGTATCTCGCGTGCCGGAAGCCACATCTCGCCCTGCCAGACAACGCGGTAGGCCTTGTCGGTGTCGGCCGGCGGGGTGAACGGTGCATCGTCCCCAGCGACCTCGAACAACTCGACCGGCTCGGCCAACCCTTTGAGGCGCCAGTGGCCGTGCGATTGCACGCGCAGTCCAAGCTCGGGCAACGCGTGCCGCGCCGAAGCAGACAGCAGCGTCTGTCCGCCCATCGCCACCGACATCACGCGCGCCGCGGTCGCTTTGGCCGCGCCGTCGACTTCGAGCGGCTTGGCTCCGCGGGCAATGTCGGTGGGGTTGTTCGCGCGCAGCGTGACCGGCCCGAGATGCAGGCCGGCGCGCGCCTTCAGCGGCGTCTGCAGCATGGCCAGGGCCTGCTGGTACGCCAGCGCGTACCCCACCGCGTCGGCCGCGGAGTCGAACAGCAACAGCATGCCGTCCGTCTTGTCGATCTCGCGGCCGCGCCAGGCGGGTAGAAGGTCGCGTGCAAGGCGATCGTGGGCCGACCAGAGCACCGCTGTCGCCGAATCGCCCAACGCTTCAGCCAAGCGCGTGCTGTCCACGATGTCGGTCAGCAGAAGGGCTCTCAGCTCGCTCATACGATCCTGCCTTGGCGTTCGGAGATTCGTGCCTTGTCTGCAGACGCATGGATGCACCATGCATGGTACGGCGAATGCGAGGGTCGAACGCCACGACCGGCCCCGGCAACGCTGAATCGCCGGACTGTGCGCCTGCCGTATGGCACCATCGAATCCGCGCTTGGACGCGACGAGCCCCGGCCCTTCATGTCATCGAGCGCATCTCTCGCCTACCTGGAGACTCGATCATGCTCAGAAGGCACTGCATGCAACTCCTTTCGATGTCCGTCGCTGCAACGCTGCTGCCGGTCGGCGCACGAGCGCAGTCGCCGCCAGCCGTCCGAAAGCCCGACCTCGCCGACGCTGCCGCCGGAACCTATTCCGGAGACGTGATCTCCGATTCGAAAGGCTCGTCCAAGAGCGGCGTGACGCTGACCGTGACACGCGTGCGCAAGGACGTCGTGCGCGTCTCGTCCGACTACGCGCGACTTCCCGCCATCGAGGTCCCGCTGACAGCCGCGATGGGCAAGATCCTGCAGCAGCACGGTGACTCGGTCTTCCTGCTCGACCCGAAGACCGGGCATCTCGATGTGAGCTTCGTGAACGAGGCGAGCTGGGCCGGCGCCCGGCAGTGATCGGTCAATTCCTGATGCGGCGGGGTCGCCATGCCCTTCGGGTCGATATGTATCTTCGATATATGTAGCGTATACCGTCGATAGAGCATTGGGCCTGGGGATTGCGCCGGCTCGGCGAAGGTGACATTCCGGTCGGGTCGATGCAACTGGGACGCCGGATTTCGCGGCTTCGAGCCCGCGGCGCACGCGGCGGGGTCGACATGCGGTACGTAGAATCGGTCGAGCCTGCGCAACGTCTTTGGCACGAGACCGCGGCCCGCAATGAGCGAAGCCGACTGTCCTGACCCGGAACTTCCTCGTACGCCCCTTCCGAATCCACCTGTGGCATCCGACACCGAGACCGCAATTTTTCGAGCCGCTGCGGCCCTGCTGGAAGCGCACGGGCCGGCCGGTTTGACGACCCGTGCCATCTGCTCGGCTGCCGGCATCACGGCGCCCACGCTCTACCATCACTTCGGCGGGATGGACGCTCTGGCGATGGCGCTCATCAGGCAGGGACGGGCGGAGTTCATGTCGCGCAGGCGCGCATCCGCGTCTGCGGACCTGCTGAAGCAGTTGAGAACACATTGGGATGGTGCTGTCGATTTCACGTCCAAGCGCCCGCAACTCTGCGCCCTGCTTGTCGAGCAAGCTCAGCAGCATCCGGAACTGCTCAACGAGACGTTCGCCGAGATGCGAGCGCTTGTTCAACGCCTCGTCGATACCGGTCGCTTTCGGGTCCCGTTCGACGAAGCGGCCCGTGCCGTCCTGGCCGCGTTCAATGGCGTCCTGTCATTGCGTCAATGGGGTCCGACGACGGGCAAGGAACTCGCGGCGACGAGTGACCTGATATTCAACGCGCTGATCACCGAATTGAGCAAGAAGCGCTGAGCCGCAAGACCCATCCAGGCGGGCCCTATGACCAGCATCATCTCTGTCACCGATCTCTCCAAGACCTACAGCACGGGCTTCTGCGCGCTCGAAGGCGTCAATCTGGAGATACGCGCTGGCGAAATCTTCGCCTTGCTCGGCCCGAACGGTGCCGGCAAGACGACCCTGATCGGCATCATCTGCGGGATCGTCAAGCTCGCCCAGGGGAGCGTCAAAGTCGCGGGTCTCGACATCGTCGCCGACTACCAGGCCGTGCGATCCATGATCGGACTGGTCCCGCAGGAACTTACGACGGACGCCTTCGAGACGGTGTGGGCGACGACGTCGTTCAGCCGCGGCCTCTTTGGCAAGCCGGCGAATCCCGCCTACGTCGAGAAGATTCTGAAGGACCTCTCCTTGTGGGACAAGAAGGACAGCAAGATCATGACTCTGTCGGGCGGCATGAAACGCCGCGTCATGATCGCCAAGGCTCTGTCGCACGAGCCGCGCGTGCTCTTCCTCGACGAGCCGACGGCCGGCGTCGACGTCGCCTTGCGCAAGGACATGTGGCGGATAGTCCGTTCCCTGCGCGATTCGGGGGTGACGATCGTGCTCACCACGCACTACCTCGACGAGGCCGAAGACATGGCGGACCGGATCGGCGTGATCCACCACGGAAAGATCATCCTCGTCGAAGACAAGGTCACGCTGATGCGAAAGCTGGGGAAGAAGCACCTGACGCTGCACATCGCGCCAGAGCTCGCGCAGCTTCCGCCGGTGCTCGCCGCGCGTGGCATGACCCTTGGCGCCGGCGGCAACCAGCTGTGCTACGTCTACGACCCACGCAGTTCACAGGACGACGTCCCAGCTTTGCTCGAGGACTTGCGTCGCGAAGGGATCGTGCTGAAAGATCTGGAAACGACTCAGTCTTCGCTCGAAGACATCTTCGTCAACCTGGTCCGGGAGGAAGCATGAACATTCATGCGGTCGGGGCGATCTACCGATTCGAGATGGCGCGCACCTGGCGGACCGTGACGCAGAGCATCATCTCGCCGGTGCTGTCGACGTCGCTCTATTTCGTCGTCTTCGGCGCGGCGATCGGCTCGCGCATCGAGAAGATAGGTGACATCACGTACGGCGCGTTCATCGTGCCTGGCCTGATCATGCTTTCGGTTCTCACGCAAAGCATTGCGAATGCGTCGTTCGGCATCTATTTTCCGAAGTTCACCGGGACCATATACGAGCTGTTGTCGGCGCCGATCTCGCACGTCGAAATCGTCATCAGCTACGTCGGCGCCGCAGCGACCAAGTCGGTGCTGGTCAGCCTGATCATCTTGGCGACGGCCAGCGCGTTCGTACCGATGCACATCGCCCACCCGGTCTGGATGCTGCTCTTCCTGATCCTGACGGCGGTCACGTTCAGCCTGTTGGGCTTCATCATCGGCATCTGGGCCGACGGCTTCGAGAAACTGCAGCTGATCCCGATGCTGGTCGTGATGCCGCTCACCTTCCTGGGCGGACCGTTCTATTCGATCAACATGCTGCCGCCGGTCTGGCAGAAGCTGTCCATGCTCAACCCGTCGGTTTATCTGATCAGTGGATTCCGCTGGAGCTTCTTCGAGAAGTCAGAGATGCACATTGGTGTCAGCTTCTCGATGACGATGGTCTTCTTCCTGGTGTCGCTTGCGATCGCCACCAGGATCATCAAGACCGGGTGGCGCTTGAAGGCCTGACGCGAGCGCAACCGCGATTGCTTCCTCGACGCTGAAGGTGTGTTCGCGGGAAAGGCGCTCTCCAACGGCAACCTCCCCAGCTTCACTCATGCGAAGCTGCATGCGCCAGCCGGGTGATCGCTTCGCGACTTCCTGCCGTCTCTCGCAGCTTGAACTTCTGGATCTTGCCGGTGCCGGTTTTCGGCATTGCTTTCATGAACAACACACGTCGCGGCGTCTTGAAGTGCGCGAGGCGCTCGCGGCAGAACGCGATGATCTCTGCCTCCGTCGTTGCTGGCACGCCTGCCTTCAACTCGATGAACGCGCAGGGAACCTCGCCCCACTTGTCGTCGGGCTGTGCGACCACGGCTGCATGCAGCACTTGCGGGTGGCGATGAAGCACGTCCTCGACCTCCACCGATGAAATGTTCTCGCCGCCCGAGATGATGACGTCTTTCGACCGATCAGTGATCTGGATGTAGCCGTCCGGATGGACGACGGCAATGTCGCCAGTGTGAAACCAGCCCCCTGCGAACGCCCGCCCTGTGGACTCCGGGTTCTTCAGGTAGCCCTTCATCACGGTGTTGCCGCGAAGCAGGAGCTCGCCCGGCGTTTCGCCATCGTGGGGCACTGGTCGCATCGACTCAGGATCGGCAACCATCATCCCTTCAAGCGCCGCGGCCCGAACGCCCTGCCGGGCCTGCAGCCCCGCACGCTGGCCCGCGGGCAGCGCGTCCCACGCGGGCTGCCATGCACAACTCACCGGCGTACCCGACGCCTCCGTGATGCCGTAGACGTGATCCACGTCGAAGCCCATCTCGGCGATCGCTTCGAGCATGGCCGCCGGTGGAGGGGAACCGGCGGTCAGCACGCGGACCCGGCGAGACAGTGTCTTGCGATCCTGCGGCGGTGCGTTCGCCAGCATGGCCATCACGGTCGGCGCGGCGCAGAAGTGGTCGGCACCATGGTCGGCAATCGCGTCGAAGACGCCGCGCGCCGTGACCTTGCGCAAACAGACGTGCGTGCCCGCGGCCGCCGTGATCGCCCAGGTGAAGCACCAGCCGTTCGCGTGGAACATCGGCAGCGTCCACAGATAGACCGGCGCGCGTGGCACCGCCCAGTCGGTCAGTTGCAGCAGGCTCATCAGGTAGGTGCCGCGATGGCTTGGCACGACGCCTTTCGGGTCGCCGGTGGTGCCCGACGTGTAGTTCAGCGCAATCGCCTCCCACTCGTCGATGGGCATGACGCCCTCGAACGAGGAGTCACCTTCGGCGAGCAGCGACTCGTAGTCGGTGATGCCGATAGCGCCTCCCGGTGGGGCGTACGGATCGTCGATGTCGACCAGCACGGGAGGCACCTCCAGTCCGGAGATGGCCTTGGCGACCAGAGGCGCGAACTCGCGGTCCACGAGCAGCAGCTTGCACTCTCCGTGCCTCAGGATGAATGCGACGCCGTCCGCATCCAGCCGGCAATTGATCGCATTCAGCACGGCGCCGGCGAGCGGTATGCCGAAATGGGCCTCCAGCATGGCAGGCGTGTTGGGCGCGATGATCGACACCGTGTCGCCGCGGCGGATGCCGCGGCCCACCAGTGCCGAAGCCAGCCGGTAGCAGCGCTCGCGCGTCTGCGCCCACGTCTGGCGCAGCTCGCCGTGAATCACCGCGACCCGATCGGGGTAGACGGCTGCGCTGCGGTCGAGAAAGCGCAGCGGGCTGAGCGGGACGTGGTTGGCGGGTGTTCGATCGAGTCCTTGCTCATAGGCCTGTGCAGTCATTCGGGCGTCTCCGTCTTGTCGGCGTGGTGGGTCGTGAAGCGGTGCACCGGTTCGCGTTCGGTCACCAGCGTGTTCTCGATCCGGCTCGGGTCGGCATAGCCGAGGCTCATGCCGCACACGAGCAACTCGCGATCCGGGATGCCGAGCTGCGCTGCAATGACACGGTGGAACTTCGTGAACGCGACCTGGGGACAGGTGTCGAGCCCGCGCGCCCTTGCCGCGACCATCAGGCTCTGCAGGAACATGCCGTAATCCAGGAAGCTCCCGGTCTGCATGACACGGTCGACAGTGAAGAACAGGCCGACAGGCGCATCGAAGAACGCGTAGTTGCGGCCGTGCTGGGCATGCATGCGCTCTATGTCGCCCTTGGAGATGCCGAGCAGGCCGTACAAATCCCAGCCGACCTTGCGGCGCCGTTCGACGAAGGGCGATGCCCACTCCTTGGGGTAGTAGTCGTAGGGCTCCTCGTGCTCCACCCGTCCCGGATCGTCGTCGATACGGGCAATGGCCGCGCTGAGGCGCTGCTTCGCCTCGCCCGTCACCACGTGCACTCGCCACGGCTGGGTGTTGACCCCTGACGCGGCGGTACTCGCCACCGCGAGGATGGCATCGATGTCTTCTCGATGCACCGGGGTCGGCAGGAAGGCCCGGATGCTCCGGCGGGTCACGATCGCCCAGTCCACCGCGTCGCGCAGGGCAACGGGTGATATCGGCGGGGGAGGCGCGAAGCGATTCATGTCGTGCGTCTGCAGGGGGGGCGGAGGATCTGGCGCAGGTCGCCGTGATGCCCAGGGCAAGCCAGGGTTGTGCGTCGTGGCAGCGGTCCGAGAATGCTAGGTTGCGTACCGTCCGAAGAATGTTGCGTACATGACAGTCCAAGCCGATCTGGCCCGATTCATCGGGATCTCCGCCTGGCGGGCGGGGTTGAGCAGCGACCAGATCGAACGCATCGATCGCGACGCCTTCACCCGCAGCTACAAGGCAGGCGCGACCGTTTGCACGCGTGGATCACCGTCGCTTCACTGGTTGGGGGTGATCGACGGCATGTTGAAGGTCGACACCGTCTCGGCCGACGGCAAGAGCACCACCTTCGCGGGTGTGCCCGCGGGTGCCTGGTTCGGCGAGGGTGCCGTGCTGAAAGGCGAGGCGCGTCCTTATGCGGTCGTCGCCATTCGCGACAGCACCGTCGCCTTCCTGCCGCGCGCCACGTTCCTGTGGCTGATCGACGAGAGCCGACCGTTCAGTCGCTGGGTCATCGACCAGCTGAATGCCCGACTCGGGTACTACGTCGCGCTCATCGAGTCGTTTCGCTTTCAGGATGTCACTGAGCGCGTCGCGTATTGCCTGTCCGAACTGTTCAATCCGCAGCTGTATCCAGGGACCCAGGCGCAGCTTGCGTTCTCGCAGGAAGAGATCGGGCGCCTGAGCGGCATCTCCCGTCAGAACGTCAATCGCGCCTTGCATGATCTCGAAGCCGCGGGGCTCGTGCGCGTCACCTACGGCGCGATCGAGGTCCTGGACCTACACGGGCTGCGAAAGTACTCGCGCAAGCCGTCCGACTGACGAACGGCGGACTCGCACCCTGAGCGCACCCTAGGACTTCACGCAGGAGAAACTGCCGGCGGCATTCGGGTCGCCTGTTCCGTTGTACTTCGCATACTCCGGAAATTTGCACAAAGGTCGCTGCTTG
>Ga0105237_10008714_pt1 | contig 10953 bp, 10 predicted proteins | sample KBSC24metaG_FD_81520 | JGI IMG/M metagenome (GOLD analysis project Ga0105237, IMG submission 81520) | Corn rhizosphere microbial communities from Kellogg Biological Station, Michigan, USA - KBS C2-4 metaG | ecosystem: Host-associated > Plants > Roots > Rhizosphere > Soil | place: Michigan, USA... | reverse complement strand
TGTCTCCGGTACACTTTGGCATGGCGAAGCCTCCCTCCAAATTGCTCGCAACTCTTTGGAAAGCTTCTCGCTTCGGAGGTTTCGCCTCCTCGCTGATGAAATATTCGGGCTAACGTCGCGCAAGGCTTAGCTGACTACCGCCAACACATCGCGAACAATCCAGCGGCCGTTCGCGCTGAGCGTCGCAGCGTAGCTGCAGAGTCGAAGCGTCGAAGCGGTGCGCGATCGGCGCGTTTCGACTCTGCTGCGCGACGCTCAACGCGAACGGGTTATTTGAAATCGAAGCCGACTGAGTTCGGCGGTGACAGTTTTTCTCGCGTGGTCCCTAGTCAGGCTCTGGCGGCCGCCGGTCGCTCCATGGCCGCGCCTGCTCGAACAGCGCTGCTACGCGCAGCAGCAGCGCGTCCTCACCATGCCGGCCGATGAGCTGCAGCCCGACTGGAAGTCCATCGCTGTCCCAGCCGCACGGAATGCTGACAGCCGGGTTACCGGTCATGTTGAATGGCAGGGTGTACGGATACCAGGCGCGGCGCATCGTGTCGACCGGCTGCCCGTCGATCTCGATCGGAGCGAAGAAATCCTGCTCGATCGGCAGCGCGGTGCGCGACAGAGTCGGCGTCACGACCACGTCGGCCTTCTCGAACCAGCTTTGCACTTGCCGGTACAGGCGCGTACGCAGAAAGATCGCCCGATACAACTCCTCCGCCGAGTACGTGCCAGCGCGCTCGAGCTGAGCGACCAGCACCGGGTCCATGCGTTCGTGATGCGCTTTCAGGTGATGGCCGAACTGCGCGAGCCGATAGGAACCGTTGACGGTCAGCCAGAGAGGCTCCGGATTCTCGAAGTCGTCCTGCATCTCGAACACGGCGGCACCGAGCTCTGCCAAGGTGTCGACTGCAGCGGCACAGCGAGCCAGAACTTCCGCAGCGACGACCTTGTTGCCGAGAAACGACCGCCACGCGATCCTCAATCCGACCAGATTGCCCTCGCCGCGCGCGGCCGCGACATAATCCGGCTTGATGCGGTTCAGCGAATGCGGATCGCTCGCGTGCGCTCCGGCCATGGCGTCCAGCATCACCGCCGTGTCCATGACCGTGCGCGTGATCGGCGTGACGTAGGAGATATTGCCAAATGCGTCTTGCGCGGTGTCTACCGGAACAACCCCGAGGCTCTGCTTGAACCCGACCACACCATTGCATGCGGCAGGAATACGCGTCGAGCCTCCGCCATCTGTCGCGACTCCGATCGGACCGAGGCCGGCAGCGACCGCGACCGCGGCGCCTCCGCTCGAGCCGCCCGGTGTACGGTCCGCGCGCCACGCATTGCGCGTGTAGCCGAACAGTGGAGCTTGCGTGAGACCTTTCTGTCCGAACTCGGGCGTCGTGGTCTTGCCGATCAGGATGGCACCGGCGGCTTTTAGTCGCGCTATTGCTACAGTATCCGTGCTCGGCACGTTGTTCTCGAAGATCAACGAGCCGAATGTCGTCCGCACGCCCTTGGTGTTGATGAGATCTTTGACCGAAAACGGAATGCCATGCAGGGGTGAAGTCGGCTCGCCACGCATCAGAGTATTTTCCGCGTCGCGCGCTGCGGACAAGGCTTGCTCCGCGCAGACCGTGATGAACGCATTGAGCGAAGGCTGCGCGCGCTCGATGCGTGCCAGCGTCGAGCGGACGAGATCGACCGGCGAAACTTCGCGCTTGCGGATCAGCGCAGCGAGTGTCGCAGCGGATAGATACGCGAGATCGTCGGTCATCAGACGGCGCCGAATTTCTCCAGTGCCTGCGCCAGGGTCAGGCCGTTCTTCAGCTCCGCGCGAATCTGGATTTCTTTTTGCGTGAGCTTCTCGGCTTCGATCAGCACGGGCTCCGCGAGCGTTTGCGGAATCGCGATCACACCGTCCTCGTCACCGAGAATGAAGTCACCGGGCCGCACCGTCACGAAGGCGACCGTCGCGCCGTGCATATCCACAGGCTTTTGCCAGGCCGTCACTTTCCAGCGGCCGATCGATTGCACCGGCGTCCGATAGCGCGCATAGACCGGAAACTTGTGCTCGCCGAGCCAACGGATGTCGCGTACGCCGCCGTCAACGACAGCGCCGACACAGCCGCGCTCCTTCATGCCGAGCGCGATCAGCTCGCCGAAGTAACACACGCCCTCGCCGTCGCCGCTCCACACGCTGATCTCGCCGGGCGACAAACCCTGACACGCGCGCATCTTCTCGGGATCGCCCGCGTTCGTGTAGGTCATCATCTCACCTTCGATCGTGTAGGCCCACCCAGCGATGCGGCCGGCATCGGCCGGGTACGGCAAGAGCTCGGGCGCGAGCCCGCAGTCAGGATGCCCCATCTTGTCGAGTACATCCGCGACGTTTGAGGTGTCGACGAGCGCATAGCGCAAACGCAGCTCGTCGCGTTTAGCTTGAGTCAGATTGGTCATCACGTTCCCACCCGCAGGGGCGCCGACAGCTTGCGCAACAGCGCTATCACGCTCTGCGCCGTAATCCGGCCGGTCTTCGGATTCTCGGATGGAATGTTTTCGATCGTCATGTTGAAGCTCGCCGCATCGGAGTCGACTTCGATGCGATGCGTGTTGCGGGTCACCGTGGGATCGGCCCAGATCTCGATTGTGGTGCGATCCGGGCCGATGCCAGCCAGGGACAACGCCGCAGCCACATTTACGTTGGCAGGGAATCCTCGCGCTGCATCGCGTGCCGTCCCTGAGAAGACCCGGACCGGCACTGTCACGTCGCTCATGTCGATGTTGTTCTCGATCAGATAGGGCGCTCCCGCGAGCCCGCGCGGCGGCTTGCGCGTTGTCATGCGCACCGAGTGAATAGTGCCTTCTGCCGCCGCGAGCACAGCGTCCAGCCCGAGCAACGCGCCCGTAGGCACCAGTATCTGTCCTCCATAGCGTGCGGCAGTTTCCTGCAGTTGCGGATTGGCCAGCAGCGCTCCCACGGAGAGAACGATGACCTGCTTACCCGCCTTGAGCGCCGGCTCGACGATCTGGGCAAGCACCGCTGCGGGCGCGCATTCGATCACGATGTCCGCGTGCGCCGAGAGCGCATCGAGGCTCACGATCGGCACAGGATGTGACAGCGTCGCGAGAAATGCAGCGGCGCTAGCCGGATTGCGCGCTGCAACGGCCGTGAGCCGGATTCCGGGCACACCGGCATCGAGCTTGCGCGCGACCACCCGACCTATGGCACCGAGCCCTGCGATTGCCACGCGCTGTTCTGAAGGCCTTGTCATCAAGAATAGATCCGCGAGGCTGGACGACACGCGACTTTGCGCAGAGTGAGCACCATTGGCAGCATACCCGCGATCGACGGACACTGCCTTGCGCGCAAGCACCAGTGATTGGCTTGACGCGGTAGAGCCGGCTGCAGTATAGAAGTTGCGGACCGCGCATCATAACGAGAGGAGACCCGCGCCATGAGCTCGTCAGTGACACGCCGCGAATTTCTGACCCGCGCCGGAATGGCAGTTGCGGCCATCCAGACCTTGGACCACTTGGATCCGTGCTGTGCTTTCGCAGCCGACGCGAAGACTTCGAGTCAGGAGCTGTTCGAGCTGAAGCCCGTGGCCGACGGCGTTTATGCGGCGATCGCCGCGCCGCGCTACAAGGTCAACTGCAATGCTGCTGTTATTCTCACCAACGACGGCGTCGTTGTGGTCGACTCTCACTCCAAGCCGTCGGCAGCCTACGCGCTGTACCGCGAAATTCAATCGATCACCAAGCAGCCGATCCGCAAGATCATCAATACGCATTACCACTGGGACCACTGGCAAGGTAATCAGGTTTATGCGGAAGCGTTTCCCGATCTGGAGATCATCACCTCTGAGCGTACGCGCGCGAATCTCACGAATCCGGAGGCGAACAACGGCGGTATTGGCTATATCGAAAAGCAACTGGCTGCCGTTCCGAAGGAGATCGAAAAGCTCAAGACAGACATTGCAAAGTCCGCGAACGCCGAGCAGAAGGCGCGCCTCGAATCGAATCTGCAGCAAACTGAAGGCTATCTCGAAGAGCTGAAGCAGCTCAAGCCCGCGTTGCCGACGCGCACGCTCGCGAGCTCGGTCAAGCTCAACGAAGGCGGTCGCGAGATCGAGATCCTGCAGTTGGGCCGCGCCCACACCGACGGCGACGTATTCATCTATCTGCCGAAGGAAAAAGTGGTCGCAACCGGCGACGCACTGATCGATTGGATGCCGTTCATGAACGACGGCTATCCCGAGGACTGGGCGCGCACGCTCGATACACTGGAGAAATACGATTTCACGCGCGTCATCCCGGGGCATGGTGACGTGGCGCCGCGCGAGCAGCTCGCGTTCTTTCGCGGCTATCTGACCGATCTCGTCGCGGCCATCAAGCAGGCGGCCGCGGATGGCGCCGGCCTCGAGGAGATGAAGAAGGGAATCGCGGACCAGCTCGCGCCGAAGTACGAGCGCGGCATGTCGAAGTACCCGCTCGGCCAGTATCGCGACCGCATCGGGCTAAACGTCGAGATCGCCTACCAGAAGGTGATCAGCAAGAGCTAGCGACGCCTCGCATCCATCCGCAGCCGGCGCAACGCGCCTCGCGAGACTTGATCAGAGCTTCCCTGGCGCACCAGCTACGGCCGCGCGACTGGGCGCAGCCCGACGCGGTCTCCTCAACCGCGGCCGCGTGAGCGTGGCATCGGGCGTACGCGCGGAATGAACGGAGTGCGTGCTTTCCCGGTTGGACGCGGAAAATTCGCCGGCGGCCGCGGCGCGGTCGGATGATGCGCTGCGTGTGGATCCGCTTCTTTGGGCTTCTCCGCTTCTTTGGGCTTGTCCGCTTCCTTGGGCTTCACCGCTTCGACCGGCTTCGGCGGCTGCACGGGCTGCTGCGTTTCCGCAGCTTTCTTTGGCTCCTCGGGCTTCTTTGCCTGCGCCGCCTTCCTTGGCTCGTCGGCCTTCAGGGGCTCGGCAGCCTTCTTCGCGTCGGCAGACTTGCTCGCGACAGCTGCCTTCTTCGACTCGGCCGGCTTCTTCGTCTCGCTGCTGACTGCCGGTTTCGCTTTGGCCATGCTTTTCCTCTCGTCAGATGGAACGCTGGCTATGCTACTCCGGGCGGCGCCGGGTCGCTGGAACGGCGCATGGGAAAAGCCTTGACATCGATTCTACGGCGGCGGCAGGCCACTCAGCGTCCGATCGGATGCTCAAAAAGGGCTCGCTGGCACGATCCGCTTCTCTCGTCGATGTTCAGTTAGTGTGCGCTCGCACTTGGAATAGACTATATTATTCAGTCTGATACACACCAAGACCATAGGTCCATTGAGTTTGTCAAGGGCCAATCGTTAATTTTCGCTAAAGCCGGCGACATTTATTCCGAAATATGCTCTATCAAAGACTTGTAAGATCTTTCTGAGAACCGCGATGAAGAAAGGACTCGATCTGCACCTGTTCCACCAGGCGATCTTGGCCTCAACTGATGGGCTCGTGATCGCCGACGCGAGCACGGCTGACCTGCCGCTGATCTACGTCAATCCCGCGTTCGAGAAATTGACGGGCTACGCGGCAGCCGAAGTGCTGGGTCACAACTGTCGCTTCCTGCAAGGCGGTGAAACCGATCAGCTCGGGCTCGCATTGATACGAGCGGCGCTCGAGAATCGGGAAGGTTGCGTCGTGACAGTGCGCAACTACCGCAAGGACGGCACGCCGTTCTGGAACGAGCTCTCGCTCAACCCGATTCTGAATGCCGACGGCGACGTCACCCACTTTCTCGGCAAGCTCACCGATGTCTCCGCCCGCGTCGCCGCCGAGCAGAAGCTCCTCAGCCGGCACAAGCTGCTGCTTTCCCGCAAACGCGAGCTCGAAACGCTTGCGCTCAGGGATGGCCTCACCGGGTTGTACAACCGGCGCGCGTTCGACGAGCAGCTCGAGCGCGAGTGGAATCGCGCGCGGCGCGACCATACGCCGTTGTCGCTGCTGATGATCGACATCGATCACTTTAAGCAATTCAACGACACGTACGGGCATCCGACCGGCGACCAGTGCCTGCAGTCGGTCGCACAGGCTATCCGCCGCTGCTTCGCGCGCGGGTCGGACCTCGTGGCCCGCTACGGTGGCGACGAGTTCGTCGTACTGGCTTCCGCGGTAGACCGCAAGCAGGCTCTGCAACGCGCTGATCAACTTCGCCAGTGCGTGAAATCACTGGCCATCGACACCCGCGGCAATGCGTCGCCTGCCCCCGTTACGCTCAGCGTGGGTGTGGCCACGGCATCGACGTTCCAGAAAGGGACACACCAGGATCTGCTGCTGGCAGCCGACCGCGCGCTGTATCTCACCAAGCGGCGGCGCCATCATCGCGTGGTCGACTCGGTCGTCGCGACTCCGCTCACTTCGGCTGCGCGCCCGCGCGGCCGGGGGATCGAGGAATCGGTGCTCACGCCGTAGCCGCCTCGCGGTCACTGATCGGCTGGACCCAGATCTTCGTTCTCGCGCAGCGCAAAAGCTCCTGACCGAAGCGCTGCCATCACGGCGATGGCTTCGGCGACGTACGGCACGGGCACCTGAACTCTGGCGCCGCCCACCGCGATTGAAAGCAGACTATTGGTCTGCGTGAGATTCCCGTCGGCGACGATTCCCGGAATGCCTTCGGCTTCGAGGCGGCCACGCAGAATGTGAGCGTCCATCGGAATCAGAAAACGGGCGATCGTGATGAATCCGACCCGGGTGACGTTGCGTTCCGCGCTCGATTCAGCGGCAGTGGGTCGCCGATGCGGCAGGTCGATGCCGCGTCCGATCAACTCCAGCTCCGCGACGCCCCTGGCTGCTTCCGTCAGATCGTCCGCCTGCAAGCGCTCCAGAAGATACTCGTCGCTGAAGCCGCGAAACGCTTCGATCAGGTCTTCTCTCACATCGGTCATACGCCCCGCTCCAACCCTATCAGCTACGACGCGCCGCAATGAACGCCGCGACGACGAACAACGCGAAAGCGATCAACGCCCATTCGGATCCCGACAGCTCAATGAGCCGCCAGCGCGCTTTCTCGCAGCTGCCGAAGCCCAAGAAGAATTTCGGCAGGACGTCGGCAAGTGGGAGCGAGCGGATCACGGACTCGATATCCACGCCGACCCTCTGAAAGTCGAGCGGGACGCGACGCGGCCACGACTGATGCGCGGCGACCAACGCACCCGCGAGGGAAATCAAGCCGATGCCCACACTCATCACGATACGAACGATCTTTCCCGAGTGAATCGCGACCACGAAGAGCGCGAACAGCGCGACCAGCACGAATGCATATCGGGTCAGCACCTGCGGTGCGCAAGAGTGCAGGTGCAACGCGTACTGAAAATACATGCCGAGCCCGAGCAGTGTTGCGGCTGCGAGCAAGATGAACAGATAGATCAGGCGACTGAGCATGAGGACGGCCTCGGGCGGGGATTTCGACGCCTATCCCTGCAAGCTTCGTGCTAGGAATCGGGTGATGGAGCAGTCCCGCTTGCCACCAGTGCTATGCCGATCACGCGACTGTGTACCGCTCGATGACGTCGCGATTGAACGTCAGCCCAAGCCCCGGTCGCGCAGGCACGTGGATCTCGCCGTTCGCAAGAACCGGCGCCTCCTCGAACAGATGCAGCGTCCATGGCATGTACTCGACCGTCAGGCCATTCGGCGCCGCGGCGACCAAGTGCACATGGATCTCGGGAAACAAGTGGCTCACCACTGGCAGGTTGAACGCCTGCGCCATGCCGGCGACCTTCATCCAGTTGGCGATCCCGCCGACACGCAGCAGGTCGATCATCACGATATCGACGGACCGCGCTTCGAGCATGTGGCGGAACGGCGTGATGCCGTAGACGTATTCGCCGCCGGCAACGGGCGTCGCCAGCGCATCCGCGACGCGCGCCAGGCCCGGAAAGTCATCGTGCGCAGTCACATCTTCCCACCAGTAGAAGTGCACGTCTTCCAACCGACTGCCGATGTCGATGGCCTGGTGCACGCTCCAGCGCTGATTGATGTCGCACATCAAGTCGATGTCGTAACCGATCGCCTCGCGCACGCGGCGTGCGCGGTCGACCTCGATGGCTGGTGACGTCTCTCCCGGCAACGCGAGCTGCATCTTCATCTGGCGGAAGCCGTTCTGCACGAGCAACGGCGCGGCCTTGAGGACGTGCTCGAGGGGATAGCTCCGCATCAATGCGCCGCTGGCATAGGTCGGCACGCGATCGCGCAATCCACCCAACAGTGCCGCGAGCGGTTGACCGAGCGCTTTGCCCTTGATGTCCCACAGCGCCATGTCGATGGCCGAGAACGCGAGCGTGAAGATTCCGCCGGGGCCGGCGGAGCCCTCGGCCGCGTCGCGCAGCTTCTGTCCGATGGCCTCCACGCGCAGCGGGTCCTCGCCGACCGTGAGCGCGCCGAGCTGCTCGACTGCGAGCTTCAAGGTCGCCGACAACGCCGCGCCAAAGAAGGTGATACCCAATCCATCGATACCTGCGTCGGTATCGAGCTGCACCGTGACAAACTCACGAAACGGCCCACCGAAGGGCGGGCCGCCGGCGAGCGGCTCATTGGCGGGCCTCCTCAGAAGGCGGCTCTGTATACGCGTGATCTTCATGGCTCTCGCGGTCTATCCGGTCAAGCGCGCATGATGCCTCGAAAACCGGCTCGGGGTTGCCGGTCATGTGCGAAGTCATCGCCTGCGTCGTAGCGTTCCTAGCCGGGATGATCTCATCGACCGACGGGCTCGGGCATCTGCTGATCCGGGCAGCGCGCTCGTTCAGAATGGTGGACCTGTTCGTGCCGCCGGTCACGATCTCGCTGCTCGGGCTCGCGCTGAATGCACTGTTCGGAACAGCACGCAAACGCTTACTGGTCGGATATCCGCCGCAAGACTACCCATCAGGTAAGCGCGCTCATCGCTTCCCTCAACGCGGGCTTCTGCACCTTGCCCAACGCGTTCTTCGGTAAGCTCGATAGGAAGACCACGCGCCGCGGCTGCTTGAAGCGCGCGAGACGTCCGGCCAACAGATGGACGATGCCTGGCGCGTCCAGCGCGCTCTCGGGCTTCTTGACGATCGCCGCGACGACGACCTCGCCCCAGCGCTCGTCCGGCATCCCGATGACGGCAGCTTCGAGAATATCAGGGCACTCCGCCAGGATATTCTCGATCTCGGCCGGATAAATGTTCTCGCCGCCGGAAATGATCATGTCCTTCGAGCGGCCGACCACCCAGTAGAAGCCGGCCTCGTCCTGTCGCGCGAGATCGCCGGTCTTGAACCAGCCGTCCTCGAAGCCGGTTCCGGGCGGTTGCTTCCAGTAGCCGCGCATGACATTTGGTGCGCGTACCCAGATCTCACCGACTTCGCTTGTAGCTGCATCACGCCCGCTGCGATCGACGAGCCGGACATCGCCATGCAGCGCGGCCTTGCCGGCCGAACCCGCTTTGCCGGTCGCATATTCCGCACGCAGATAGATCGACACCGGTCCGGTCTCGGTTGCTCCGTACACCTGGCCAAGCGGAATGCCGCGCGTATGAAACGGCGGAAACAGCGCGGCGGGAACCGTCGACGAACCCGTGTACAGCGCGCGCAGCGATGACAGATCGGCATTCGACCAATGGTCGTGCTCGAGAACGGCCTTGATGGTTGCCGGCACCAGCAGCGAGAGCGTCGGCTTGCGTGCCGCGACGTCGGCGAGCCAGTGCGCGGCGTCGAAACGTTCGTGCAGCGTCACTGTGGCACCTGCGTACAGGGCCGGGACCGTCTGGATGCACAGTCCGCCGACATGGAACATCGGCAGCACCGTCAACACATGATCGGTGCTCGTGAGATCGTGGCAGTGCACGGAATTGATCGCGTTCCAGATCAGACCCTCTTGCGTGTGCACGGCCCCTTTGGGTCGGCCTGTGGTACCCGAGGTGTAGACGAGCAGCACGGGATCCTGCGCCTGCCCTAGGTCTTCGAGTGGCCGGGTCGCGGAGCCGGCGATCGCGTTCCAGGGCCGGAAGCTGTCTGCCTGCGCGCCGATGGACATCATCTGCAACTGGGGCAACGCCGAGCGTAGCGGTTGCGCCGCTTTGAGAAACTCGGCGCCGACGACGAGCACTTTCGGATCGGCGTCTTCGAGGATGGTTTGATGCTCGGCAGCGGCCAGGCGAAAGTTGAGCGGCAACAGCATCGCGCCGACGCGAGACAGTGCGAACAAGAGCACCAGCATCTCGGGACGGTTGTAGCCCAGATAGCCGACTCGATCGCCGCGGAGAATTCCCAGCTCAGCGCTCAGCGCCTCGCTCGCGCGGACAACTCGGTGCGCGAGCTCCGCATACGAGATGTCCTCGCCGTGGAAATGCAGCGCGGTCTTGCCAGGCTGCGTCTGCGCCCACTGATCGAGGATGTCGTAGAGGGTCAAGAAAATCCCCCCCAGCCCCCCTTTATTAAAAGGGGGAGAGCCGGCCGGACCCTGAATGGAGGGACCTTACTCATCCGTTTCGCCTTGCTCGTAAAGGGCTTCGCGTCCGATGCGGTCGAGCACGAGCTCGGCGGTCCACGGCAGCATCAGTGAGCCGCAGCGGCTGTCGCGATACATGCGTTCGAGCGGCAGTGAGCGCAGCATCGACTGGCCGCCGCACGTACGGATGGCGAGCCGGCACAGGTCGTTCGCGTTCTCCATGATGGTGTAGTGCGCGGCATAGCAGCGCAGGCGCTCATCCTTGCTGGGATCGACTCTGGCCTCGCCCACCGAACGCAAGAACAGCGCGCGCGTCTGCTCGAGCTTGATCCGCATTTCGGCCACCGCAATCTGCTTGGTCGGATACATGCGTCGCTTGACCGGCGGCGTGCCCGGCACTTCACCGCGCAAATATTGGACGGTGAAATCGTAGGCTGCCTGCGCGATGCCCATGTAGGTAGGCGACAAGGTCGCAAACATATGCGGCCAGCGCGACGCGGCCTGAAAATAGAGACCGCGCGGCATCAGC
>Ga0105237_10008713_pt1 | contig 10954 bp, 8 predicted proteins | sample KBSC24metaG_FD_81520 | JGI IMG/M metagenome (GOLD analysis project Ga0105237, IMG submission 81520) | Corn rhizosphere microbial communities from Kellogg Biological Station, Michigan, USA - KBS C2-4 metaG | ecosystem: Host-associated > Plants > Roots > Rhizosphere > Soil | place: Michigan, USA... | reverse complement strand
TTGCGCGGTGCTCTCCGCAATGTCCGCGCGAGCAGATTGCCAATGCCTCGCGAACGGCCACACGTTCCATCACGGCGAGCTCACATGCCTGCAATTGCCATCGGGTCCAGAACTCGCGCAATGCGACATGGTTCTCAACATTTCGTCATGGAAGAAAATTCAGGACGGTTGCCCGGAGGCCACCGCGCCGTCCGTGCATGTCGGCCAGCCGGCAAAGCTGAGACTGTCCGCGCTCGACACGCGCCTGACACCGGAAGTCCAAGCCACGGTGAGCGAGATCTCCGCCTACCGGCTGATCAACGAGGCCACCCTATTTCCGCGCCAGGCTGAAGATCACTGATGCCCTGCCCCCGGCGTGAAAACCGGACAGCTTTATCCCGGCACCCCGGTCGATGCCTTTATCAGCACCGGCAACCGGACTTTCTTCGGGTATCTGGTGCGCCCGATGATGGATTCCTTCGCGCGGGCGTTCAGGGAGCGGTAGGCGGAAAGGAGGGGCGTTCGCGCAGCGGTTTTGACCGGCGCCGATGTGACGGAGATTTGCAGCGTTCAGAACCTGTAGTTCAGTCCCATTCGCACGGTCTGGAACTTGACGGCGCCGCCGGTCTGGTTCTCCAGAAAGGCACCGTTGCCGACCGGCTCCAGGTAGTAATGCGATTTCGAACCGAGATCGGCGTAGAGATATTCGGCCTTCAGGCTCCAGTTGCCGGCCAAGGCGAACTCGCCGCCGGCACCGATCGACCAGCCCGAGCGGTTTTCCGTTTCGACATGCGTGCTCTGCCCGGCCAGGCCCATCTGGGTGTTAATGTAATTGGTGTAGATGGTGGTTTCGGCCCTGACCATTGCCGGGCCGCCCGTGGCGTAGATCAGCGCCCGATCGGTCACCAGGTAACCCACGCGGGCGCGGATGGTGGCGAACCAATCGAGCTTCACGCCGATCGTCTGTTCGCTTGGCGCCAGGTCCAGCACTGCCGTTCCATTCGCGTTCGATTTCTGCAGGTCCGCCTCGATGCCAAGCACGATGCGGTCAACCTGCCAGTTGGCGCCGATCTGGGCGCCGCCGGTCAGCCCATCGCCATATTTGCGCGCGAAGTCCTGCTCGCCATAGATCGGGTCGACACTGACGAAGCTGTAGCCAGCGTTCACGCCGACATAAAAGCCCGACCAGTCATAGGTGCCCGGTTTTACAAGATCGCCGGCCAAGGCAATCGAGGTGAATGCGATGCCTGGCAAGAACGAAACCAGGCTCCAGAAAAGTCTTGTCACTGCAGGTGCCCCTCTATCGGTCGGACGGTTTTGAAAACCGTTCCGGACCATCTTCGCGTGCCTGATCACCACGCGTAGCGCAGCACGCCCTTGCCGGAATAGGACCGGGTGACGCTGGAGAACTCGCCCTCGAAGCTTGCCGCCGCCGACCAGCCGGTCAGCCATTTCTTCTCGACCGCCGCCGTCACCAGCGCGGAATCCCGCGCCATGGCCGCCCCGTTCACGACGAAGCTGGCGCCGGGCAGCGTCTGGAAGGTCGCGGTCAGGTTCCGGTCGGGGTTGAAGTCATGCGCCCATGCCAGGCGCCCACGCAGCGTGACTTGGCCGTCGTCCATCGCGAAGGACTTGTCCATGCGCAGGCCAAGTTCGGCGCGGGTGTCGGTGAGGTTCCTGGCGTTGTAGGCGAGCGCGAAGGTATCGGCGCTGCCGCCGACCGCCTGCTCGGCATAGGACGGCATGTCGAAGGCGGTGAACTGGGCCGCCGCGTAGGGCGTGAAGCCGATGCCGCCGGCGGCGAGGCGATAGCCGCCTTCGAGGCGACCGGACCAGGCATTGGCATCGAATTCGCCGCGCAGGTGATCGGTGCCGGACACGGTTACGAACCGGTCCGTGGTGAAGTCCTGCCAGCCATAGGCGAGCGCGCCGGTCAGATAGGCGGCGCCGGCATCGTGGCGGAAGAAGGCGCCGGCCTGGAACAGGTCGGAGCGGCCGCTGCCCTGACCATCGACGCTGAAGCGCGTGCCGCCGCCGGCCAGCGCGAAGCCGGCGACCGTATCGGGCGACAGATGATAGTCGGCGCCGACGGCGAAGCCGTAGAGATTGGTGCGTGTATCGTTCGATCCGACAGTCGCGTTGCCGTCGGTCAGCTGCGAGCCGCCATAGCCGGCCGCCCAGGCGCGCCAGCGCTGCTCGACAGGCTGGTTGGGCGATACCTCAGTCGATAGCGCCGCAAATGCGTCATGCTTGCCCGGGGCGTCGCCTTCCTCAGCATAGGCCAGGCCACCCGTGGCCTGGCTGTCGTGATCGCCGGCGGCCGGAACGCCGCGCCCGGTGACGAAGGGATCGGTGATCAGGCCCAGGAACTGGTCCATGGCATAGAACGTCGCTTGCTGCGCGCCGGTACCGGCCTCGCCGGAAAGCTGCGTCAGTCCGGCCGGCGTCAGGCCACCGAACACCAGCGGGATGCCGCCATTGGTATCGAAGTAACCGACGATGGCGTCGGCGACATTCTGCTGGTTGCCGGAAAGCCCTGTGCCTGGCGGCGGAACGAAATTCAGCTCCAGGTCGAGATAGGCGTGGGTGTCGTCGTAGCTCAGCGACGTGTGGAAGCCGGACGGCAGGTTGCCGTTGAGCGTTGTAGCGTCAAACTCGCCGGTGATGCTGTCGGCGGTCAGGATCGTGTACTGCTTGGCGACATAGCTGCCGGTGGCAAACAGCGGGAAGACGGTGGCGCCGCCGAGCGAGGCGTTGCCGGTGACGTTGGCGAAGGAAGAAGACGCAGGATCGACGACCACTCCATAATAGGCGCCCGACTGCATCGTAAGGCTGGAGAGCGTGATCGAGGTTCCTGGCGTGCCGTCGCCGGCCGTAAGAAATCCCCCTGAATTGACCACCGTGGTGCCGATGCTGCCGGTGCCGGCAAGATAGGCGCCGCTCTCGACAGTGGTCAGCGACGACGCCGCGATCGAACCGGTCACGCCGAGCATGCCCGAGCTTACCGTGGTCGCGCCGGTGTAGGTGTTTGTCCCTGACAGGATCAGGGTGGCGCTGCCGGCTTTCGTCACCGATCCGCTGCCGGTGACGGCCTGGTCGAGGGTCGCGAATGTCGACTGATTAAAGGTGAGCAAGCCGGTGACCGAGATGGCGCCGTTGAGGCCGGATGTCGGGTTGGCGAAGGTGAGGACATTGTCGCCGCCGGTGAAGACGATGCTGTCGGCGCGCGTGACGCCGTCGCCGCTCAACCCACCCGAGATGGTCCCGGAAAGAGTGAAGGTCAAATTGCCACCGACGAGGCCGGCGCCGCCCGCGCCAGGTGATCGACCGAGCCCGCCATTGCCTCCAGAGACAGCGCTGGCGATCGCGAACTCAGTCCCGCCGAGATCGGTGAACAGCAATCCGATGCCACCGCTGCCGCCATTGCCGCCGATATAGCCGGCGCCGCCGGCCCCGCCGTTGCCGCCGGTTACCGCTACGCCAAGCGCGCGAAAAGCGTCGGCGCTGGTAACAACCGCGCCATAACCGCCGGCGCCACCGCCGCCGCCGCCGCTGACCCCCGCCGCGCCCGCGCCGCCATTGCCGCCGTCGCCGCCGGTCGCGGCCGTCTGGGGAAGCGCCACACCGACGAACCCGTGCGCTCCACCACCGCCGCCGCCGCCAGAAGCGTCGAATGATTGGCCATTGCTGCCGTTGTTGCCATCCGCGCCTGCCGTCTGTCCGCCCGTGCCGCCGGCGCCGCCCGAGGGGCTGCCGGTTCCTCCAGTGCCACCCGTGACGCCGGCGCCGCCACCGCCGCCACCCCCGCCGACACCGCCTCCTCCATTCTGACCAGTGCCGCCAGCGCCGGTCGGGCTGTCTCCTCCACCGCTGCCTCCGGCATTGACGCCTCCGCGCCCGCCATCCGCCAGCGCCGGGACGACACCGAACATCGTGCTTGCCAGGAGCAGAAGCGCCACGCTTCGCGTGATGCCTCGCCGAACGCCGGGCTGGCGCGCATGGGAGAAGGTTCGACGGCCGGGCTGCGCGGGCGCCGCACACGCGCAAGCCGCCACGGGGCCTTCACCTGGTCCCTCTGCCGTTGCTGCTTCGTCGTCCACCATCCGCCTCCCCCTTGAAAACACCGGACAATTTGCAGATGCGTCCGTACGTGCAAGGCAGGGCGAGAGGAATGAGACGCCGGGTCAAGAAAATGAGACGCCTCGCAAATCGGGAACGGCGAGGCGCGCCGCCATCGACGATGGATGGAGACGGAGATTGTCAGAATGCAGCAGCGTCACGGGGTCGCTTCGACTCTCTTGAGCAAGCGCGCGCCAGCACGCGACCGGGAGATTCAAAGGCGCCCGACGCCGGGAACCGGCGGCTACGCTTCTATTGCATCCTCACCGTGGAGCCAGCGCCCCATGGTCCTGAAGGCTCGATCGCCAACCAGCTCGGTCGCATCCAGCTCCCCGCTGACGGAGGCGATGCGCAATTCGGTTGGCGACATCCCATAGGCCTGGCGAAAAGCCCGGTTGAAGGCCGAGACATTGCCGAAGCCGCATCGAACGGAGATGGCGCTGACGCGCTCGTGGGCATGCGCCGGATCGACTATGATCCGGTAGGCGCGCGCCAGCCGCCGGCGTTGGATATACAGGGTGACGCCGCCCAATTGTTCGAACATGCGATAAAGCTTGGCCCGCGAGACGCCGAGCGTCTTGCACAGGAACTCCGGCCCCATCCAAGGATCGTGGAGATTGGCGTCGATCACCTTCCGGCAGGCTTTGAGCGAGACACCGGCGGCGACTCGAGCGATCATCTCCCGCCCGTCGCTCGATGCTCCCGCGAACGCCGCGACCATGGCCGCCGTTCCCTGCGCGGCGGCATGAATGTCGGGCAGCGCCAGCGAGGGAGCCTGCTCGTAGAGCTGGCGCATGTGCGCGGTGAGCATCGCGTTCAGCGCGCTTGCCCTTGGCAGGATCCTGCCGTGAAGCGCGTCGATATCCGCGACATGCGGTTCCAGCAATGATCTCGGCAAAACCAGCGTGAGGCTTCGGTAATCGGTCGAGCGCAACGTGCTGCGGCGCGTCATGTCGAGGACGCATATATCCCCGGTATGGACCTCCGTCGCGCGTCCCTCGACGTCGAGGCCGAATCCGCCCTGCGAACGGACCACAAGGCCTATGTGGTCGATGTTGCTGCGCGCGATGGTGCGCGCCGTGCGTTCGAGGGTCTCCGCCGCAGAGTAGCCGTCGATCATCACGAGGGGCGCCAGATTATAGCTCGTCAATCCGGCACTGAACGACGAACGGGTCGCCGGGCTTGCGGCATCCATTTCATAGAGCGAGGCGTAGGCAGACCGCCAAAGCTCGAACTCGCGCGCATTGCCGGCACGGATGGACAGGTTCAAGCGGTTCGGCGCGCGGCGAAACGTTTGTGGTGCTGGGGAATCCACGGGGCGGGCTTGCTCCAAAGCTGGCGAGCCAGCGTGCCCAACAAGCCCTGTTTTTGCAAGGCACCCGTTCAATGCCATATGCTCGCGGGCCGGATGTTCCCGGACCATATGTTCCTGGCAGGGCGCGTGCCCTCCCCCGGCTGACTCGAATCTAGGCCACCGCCTGTAGACATCGGCGGCGGTGCGTCAGCGGTAAATCTCCGTTTCCACGGCAATTTCGACGCCCGCTCCAACGCTGGTTCCCCCGGTCGTCAGCGATAGTCCACCCATCGACGACGCGAAATGGTCGCGCCGCAAAAGATGGAGACGACAATGACGACCCTGGAACACACCGCCTATGAAACCGGCCGTGCGCGCCTCGGGCTGACCGGGTTTGCCGGCCGCGCGCTGCGGCTTGCGTATCATGCGATGAAGATGCGCAGCGAGCGCGCCGCCTTGCAGGCCATGCCCGACTATCTGCTCAAGGACATGGGCATCGCCCGTTCGCAAATCGACCACTACACCACCATGGGCTACGCCCCGTCCGACACCGACCGGATGGACATCGGCAACGTCAGATGACTGCACGATGGCGATCGCGGCAACGCTGCCGACAGGCCCTGGGCGCCTCCCACGCCTGGGGCTTTTGCGTTTCGGGGCATTCGGATCAGACAAACATCCGAGCCATGGAATGCGACTGTCACAACTCGTTTCAAACGGTACGTCCGATGCAATTTCCACGGTGGACGTATGAAAAATTCCACGGTCGCATCCACTCTCGTTCAAACGCTTCATCGGCAAACAAGGGCGGTCACGGCAACCAAGCCGCAAAACAACTTTTGGAGATGAAGATGCAACCCAATACCAAACCTGCACGGCTTCCGCTCAATGGCGTCGACACGCCGAACCTGTTGGCGACGATCAATTTCGTCGCCGGGCAGCCGGAGCTCGCCAAGTTCCAGTTCCGCGCCCACAATGAGTGGATCGAGGGCACGCACAGCAAAACCGTCATGAATGGCTTCTTCGGCGCCGGCCAGGAGCAGAAGCACGAGAAGCCCCATTATGCCGACGCCGATCATCCGGCGATCCTCTGCGGCGGCGACAATGCGCCGACCCCGGTCGAGTGGCTGCTGCACGGGCTGGCGGGCTGCCTGATGGCGGGCGTCGCCAACATTGCTGCCGCGCGCGGCATCAAGCTCACCAAGGTGAAGTGCTCGGTGGACGGCGACATCGACCTGCGCGGCATCCTCGGCATTTCCGACGAGGTCCGCAACGGTTTCCAGAACATCCAGGTGTCGTTCGAGATCGAAGGCGACGCGCCGGCAGAGAAGCTCCAGCAGCTTGTCGAGCAGTCCCGCGCCCGTTCGGCCGTCTTCGACGTGCTGACCAAGGGTGTCCCGGTCACCGTCGGCATCAAGACCATCCAGTAAGCTGAACCCGGCAGGCGGTCCGGAGCCGATCCGGACCGCCTCCTTCTCCCAGACGGACCAGAACCATGAGACGCGCTGACGTCGTCATTATCGGCGCGGGCCAGGCCGGCCTTGCGCTCAGCCATTGCCTCGCCCAGGCCGGCATCGACCATGCCGTGCTGGAGCGCGGCCGCATCGGCGAGCGCTGGCGTTCGCAAAGCTGGCGCTCGCTCCGGCTCCTGACGCCCAACTGGCTGAACGCCCTGCCCGGCTCACCCTACAAGGGCGGCGATCCGGACGGTTTCATGACCAAAGGGAGCTTCGTGGAAGGGCTGGAGCGCTACGCCTGGCAATGGGATGCGCCTGTCGAGACCGACGTCGAGGTCATCTCCTGCAAGCGGACCGGCGACGGCTTTGCCTTGCGCACCAGCGCCGGCGAGACGTCGGCGCGCGCGGTTGTCGTCGCGACGGGACATTGCGACCGGCCGGTCATCCCCTTCACGGTTTCGGCCAGGGGCGGACTGCTCAGCATCCACGCTTCGCAATATCGCTCACCCGGCGAGTTGCCGGGCGGCGGCGTGCTGGTCGTCGGCGCCTCGTCTTCCGGCGTGCAGATCGCCGACGAGCTCGCCCGCGCCGGGCGGCGCGTGGTGCTTTCGGTCGGCAAGCATACGCGCCTGCCAAGGACATGGGGCGGCAAGGACATCTTTTTCTGGCTTTGCGAAATGGGCCTCATGGCGCAGCGCCGGGAAGACCTCGCCAACCCGGAAAGCGCCCGGCGCCAGCCTTCGCTGCAGCTCGCCGGCCGGCCGGACAAGGCCGATGTCGACCTCGCCACGCTGCAGGCGCTTGGCGTCGAACTGGCCGGGCGGGTGCGCAGCGTTTCCGATCGCGAGATCGCCTTCGCCGGCGATCCTGGCCCGCACATCGCGGCGGCCGAAGCGAAGCAGGCGCGCCTGCTCGACCAGATCGACCGCTTCGCGGGCACGGCGACACCGTACCGGCGCGAGCCGGTGGCGATGCCATCGGCCTGCGCGGAGCGGCTCTCGCTGACGGACGGATCGATCCGCAGCATCATCTGGGCAACCGGCTATGCGCGCTCGTTCGACTGGCTGGAGCCGCTGGCGCTCGGCGCCGATGGCGAGCTTGCGCATCAGGGCGGCGTCACCAGCGTGCCTGGCCTCTACGCGCTTGGCTTCCGCTTCCTGCGCAAGCGCGATTCCAACTTCATCGGCGGCGTCGGCGCGGACGCGAAGGCGATCGCAACCGAAATCTCCTGTCATCTCGACTGCAAAGGCCGCAAGGCGGCCTGAGGTCGACTGCAACGGCCACAAGACGGCCAGAGGACAACAAACATGGCAATAAACCCGATCTCCCTCATGGCCAGCCCCAGGTGCGGCCATTACGACGCCATCATCGTGGGCGCGCGCTGCGCCGGCGCCGCGACGGCAATGCTTCTCGCCCGCGCGGGTCTCAAGGTGCTTGCGATCGACCGCAAGCCCTATGGCTCCGACACGCTGTCGACGCATGCGCTGATGCGGCCGGCCGTGCTGCAGTTGTGGCGCTGGGGCCTGCTCGAGCCGTTGCTCAAGGCCGGCACGCCGCTGGTCGAGACAACCACCTTCCACTATGGCGACGAGGAGATCACCATTCCGCTCGCCACCGGTTCGGACCTCCCCGGCCTGATCGCGCCGCGGCGCACCGTGCTCGATCGCATCCTGGTCGACGCGGCGCGCAAGGCCGGCGCGGAAATCCTGCACGAGGTGGCGGTCGGCGACCTGTTCGCCGACACGCGCGGGCGCGTCCGCGGCATCGAGATCCGCGCGGCCGGCCGCGCGTCCCTGCGGGTCGGTGCCGATATCGTGGTCGGCGCCGACGGCATCGGCTCGCTGGTGGCAAAGTGCGTCGACGCCCAGATCTTGCGGCATGGCGCGGTGTCGGCCGCCCATGTCTATGGCTACGCGCCGGTCGAGCCCGGCGCCGGTTACCACTGGTATTTCCGCGACGGGATCGCCGGCTCCTTCATCCCGACCAATGACGGCCTCGCCTGCATTGTCGCCTCGGTTCCGACGGGCCTGTTCGACCAGCGCTTCCGCCTCGGCCACGCCCGCGCCCGCATGGACGTTCTGGAAGCGCTTTCGCCGGCGCTGGCCGCACAGGCTGCGCGGGCGCCGAAGGATGCCCGCCTGCAGGCGTTCCGGGGCGTGCCGGGCTATATCCGCCAGGCGCACGGCCCGGGCTGGGCGCTGGTGGGCGATGCCGGTTTCTTCCGCGATCCCATCACCTCGCACGGCATTTCGGATGCGCTGCGCGACGCGGAGAGTCTGGCATGCGCCATCCTCGACGGCTCGGAGGAGGCATTCGCGATCTGGCAGCAGCAGCGCGACATGATCGCCAACCAGTTCCTGGACACCACCGATGCGATCGCCGGCTTCGACTGGACGCTCGACGATCTCGGCGAGCGGCATCGCCGCTTCAGCGCCGTGCTGAAGGCCGAGGTGCAGGCGCTGGCCGGGCAGCCCATGCCGGCCCGCCGCGCGCCATCCTCGGCGTCGAAGCCGAGAACCTATCGGGCGCCGGCCAACCAGGACAAGCCGCCGGCCAGCTCGAACCTTCTTCGCAACCGAACAGGAGCAGGATCATGACTCTGCAGTTGATGAAGGATGGGCAGTTGATGAAGGACGGGCATTCGATGAAGGACGGGCATTCGATGAAGGACGGCTGGGTCGGCGTCATCAAGGGACGCCCGCAACCAGGCGCCTTCGCCGAGCGCTCACGACGCACGCAGCCGCAAGATATCGACGCGTTCGCCGACATGACCGGCGACCGCAACCCGTTGCATTACGACAAGGCGCTCGCCGAGGCCTCCGTGTTCGGCAAGCTCATCGTGCAGGGCGGCGTCACATCCGGAATCCTGAACGCGGTGGTGGCGGAAGACCTCCCCGGCCCCGGCTCGGTGTTCCTCGAAGTCTCGTGGAAATTCGTCAAGGCGGTCGGCGTCGGCGAATTGATCACCGGCCGCGTAGAGGTCAAGGAGGTGCGCGCCGACAAGCCGATCACCAGGCTGGAGACATCGGTGCGCAATGAAGCCGGCGAGCTCTGCCTCACCGGCACCGCGACGGTGTTCACCGTGCCGCTCGCCAGGCGCTGAGGACTCTTCGAGCGGCTGGCTACCCGCCCGCCGTCTCGGCGATGAAGGCGCGGACGTGGTCTATGAACTCTTCGAAGGCTGGCTCGCCTTCGAGGAGGATATGGTTCTGGCTCTCGAGCTCGATGAAGCGCGCGCCGGGGATGCCGGCGGCCATGGTGCGCCCGGATTCGACGGGAGCGACATTGTCGTCGCGCGCGTGCAGCACCAGCGTCGGCACACGCACTTTCTCCAGCAAGTCGCTGACATCGATCACCGAAAAGGAGCTCTGCAGGCGCCAGGCATCGTCGGGCGAGACGGTGCGCAGCATCAAATCGTCCATCCAGGCGAAATGTTCGTGCGTGGCGCCTGGGATGAACATGGAGCAGAAGGCCTGCCGGAACATCGGGTTCGGCTTGCCCCAGCTCTCGCGCATCAGCGTCGCGGCGGCCTCGCGGGTCGCGATCTCGCCCGCGTCGCCGCGCGCCCGCCAGCCTTTGACGTAACCGCCATAAAGGATCATGCCCGAGACACGCTCGGGATGGCGTATGGCATAGGCGATCGAAACCGCGCAGCTCTGCGACAGGCCGAGCAAGGTGAAGCGGTCGAGCGCCGTTGCCTCGACTACGCATTCGAGGTCCGACACCATGGTGTCGAATGAGATATCGACGACGTGCCGCTGCGACAGGCCGTTGCAACGCTCGTCATAACGCACCAGCTGGTTATGGCGCGACAGTTCCCGCATCCAGTGCCGCCAGATCGGGCTGTCCCAGTCAAAGGTGAGATGCGACATCCAATGCGCGGCGCGCAGGATCGCAGGGCCGTTTCCGGTGCTGGCATAGGCGAGCCTGGTGCCGTCGAGAGCCCGGCAGAATTGCACGGCGCGGCCAGGATCCTGCGGTGACGCAGCGGGTTTTGACGGTGCCTGCGGCGGCGTGGGGGAAGCCGGCTGCGGCGCGCGGCCGGTGGGCTGGGCGGCGACCGAGCGGACCTTGTCCTCCAGTGCCTCGATCTCGGCGGCGAGCC
>Ga0105237_10008711_pt1 | contig 10955 bp, 6 predicted proteins | sample KBSC24metaG_FD_81520 | JGI IMG/M metagenome (GOLD analysis project Ga0105237, IMG submission 81520) | Corn rhizosphere microbial communities from Kellogg Biological Station, Michigan, USA - KBS C2-4 metaG | ecosystem: Host-associated > Plants > Roots > Rhizosphere > Soil | place: Michigan, USA... | reverse complement strand
CTTAGGCTTCCGTCGCGGAATACGCTTCGCCTTTCCACGCGCAGCCAAGATACTTGCGAGTTCCTCCGAAACCTTGGTTACCGTTTGGTTACTTTTTTTCGATGGAGTTTCGGCACTTCTTCGCCTCATTTCGGCAAGAAACGCGTTCCGTAACTCCTTATCCTGTCGTGTTTTACGCTTTTTTCGCCCTTGAAACCCGGGCAGGGTCGTAGGTTCAAGTCCTACCTGGGGAGCTACGCTAAGTACAAGTCGGACAATAGCTTAGTGATTGTGGGGCAACGGGTTAGCCCATAGGGCTAGCCCGTTTTGCTTTGGCTCCAGTTAGCGGGTGTTGGCCTGGATTGGCCCGGATTTGGGCCTGTGCGGATAACTTTCGGATAACTTGGCGGCGCTCATGTCCACAGATCTCTTACAACGCATTACACTCGATCCGCAGCAATGCGGAGGACGTCCCTGTATTCGGGGGATGCGTATCCGTGTCGTCGACGTTCTGGAGCTTCTGGCGGCTGGTGAGAGCACGGCGCAAATCCTCAACGACTATCCATACCTGGAGTCTGACGATATCGCCGCTGTACTGCTCTACGCGGCGCGGCGGTTCGATCATCCCGTGCTCGCCGCGTAAGCGGTTCTCGCACGCATGGCCGACGAACATTCGGCGCTCGTGCGCGTCTGGATCGACGCGCAATTCCAATTCCACGGCTAACTCGTCAACGTTCTCAACGGTCATTCCTGCTGCAGTTCATCGAGCCCGAGCGGCCGGAATGGTTTCCTGTTCGAGTCGAACGATGGCTGTAACTGCATCGAGAGAGCCAGAGCCTAGCGCGCGAAACGTATTATGAGACGAAAATACATCGCCGTGGAAAAATGTGGATCTCCTTGATTGGAGTCTTAACAATAGGGTCGAGCACATACGAGCCAGTTCCGCAGTTGTAATACAATTCAAACCCGTACAGCCCACTCCCCCAAACGATTGGTACCGACTCAGGACGGAACGCCCGAACGACTGTCCCGGAACGGCCAGCCCGGCAGGTCCACCCTCGGTCCCCGCCGTTTCGCCCACGACCCGCGGACGTGGCGCGTATATTAGAGATATGCGATTCCGACCAGCGAATCCTTGGCGCCGACGATTAGCGTGGATCCTTGTCCTGTGCCTTGGTGTCGCGGGGATGCGGGAGGGAACGCTGTGCCCCATGACGGGCCGCTCGATGGTGAACGATCTTGCCGAGGCAAATGCCAACACGGGATCCTCGGCCGCCATGACCAATGCCTGCGCCAAGGCCATGCGATCGGAACTCCCGCTGCAACATCATCGTGCAGACCAAGACGGCACGAGCCACCCAACGAGTCCAACGTCCCAATGCTGTGCAGGCTTCAGCATGCTCGTGGGCATTCCCTCCACGGGTCCAACGTTGACTGTCCCGGTTGTACTCTTTACGCCGATTGACGATCGCCACCCTGTTCTCACCGCCCGAACGCTTGCACCCGAGCCCCCACCACCCAAATCGTTCGTGGCGTAACACGTTCTGTCTTGCTGCGGCCACAAGGCCGCATTCACTTTCGATTCGTAGAGGATTCTATGTTGTTGCAATCCACGCCCATGTCCCCGCCGCAACCGTGTTGCGATTGTGGCTGTCCTGACTGCACCAAAGGCGGCTGCTGCGGTGGTACCTGCTGCGACTGCTGTGGGAAAAAACCCATGACCACAGCGCGGCGTTCATAACGCGCTCATGAAATCCTCAGGGGTGGTGACCGCATGGTTACCGCCCCTGAGGCGTTTCTAGCCCCCGTTGACCAGGCTCCATGAACGCCATAGCCGCCGATCGGGGACAGCATCAACCCATCATGGGTGCCGAGGGACCGCTCCTCAGCCTGCTAAACCCGTCACACGGAGAGTGCAAACCACAAAAACGGTTGCAGATGAAGTGCGATAACTCTACACAGTCTCTCCATAGCGGGGCCACGAGTTGCGGCTAATCGATCGAACACGCGCGTCACACGTTCTCCGGTCAATGAGGTATCGACTTCAATCACCGGACATTCCCCGCGTGAAGTCATCCACAATAGTTAGCGCACGAAATACGCGGTCATCGCGCAACGTATCGCGGACAAAATCCATGCTCCATCGCAATGGACTAGGAGACAAGATAAATCCACATCACGAAGAATTTTTAAACTCTCTCCACGCCCCACCCACCCCACAAACAAGCTTTTAACATTCGACGGTGGTCCACATTTGTCTATTGGAAGCTTTGACGCCAGAACCGGATTTCCCTGCTGCAAAGCCAAATCCGGCGCGAGTGACTGAACGCGTTCAACATCGATTGTCCTACTTACGCAGTTACATCTTTTATCTTAAAATCCGCCAGAAAGAATTAGTAGGTAACCCACCGACCATTCTTGTACTGACCTGTACCCACCTTGCCGATTAAGGAGAAAGCATGTCGAGAGAGAAGAAGCCATCGCTGCTGGACCGGCGTCAGTTTGTCAGCGGCGCGCTAGTGGGGGCCGGCGCACTTTCGGCGCTCAGTCTGCCGAAAGTGGCGCGCGCGAGCGCCCACAACATCCAAGGTGTGCATTCTCCACTGTCCAGCGTGCTGGGGCTGTTCAATTCATTTTCGACGCTGAACGCCGACACTATTACCTCGTTCTTGGCTGAGGACGTTCTTTTCGAGCAGAGTGGGCTGGCTCCTATCACGGGCCGAGCGGAAATTGCCGGCTTCCTTGGGCAGTTCTTGGCCGCCTTTGAATCGATCAGCGTCACGATCAACAATTCCCTGGTGAAACACAGGCTGGTAGCGGTCGAGAAGGTCGAGCACTACGCTCTCTTACAGAACCCGCCTTTCGGCAACCCTGGCGCGCGCCTGGATCTAAAGTCCGCGGCTTGGCTGGAAGTTGACCACGACGGTCTCATTACTCGTTGGAGTGACTATTTCGACACCCGTGTGCTCGTGGCGGTGCTCGGAATTCCGTTGCCCCCGCCAACGCCTTAAGGCCGCGCTCTTCGGACGATCCACGTCACGCCCATTTCGATGACCTCCATACTTCGCCAGTTGTATTGGGGCACGAGGGGCCGCATCGCTCCTCTGCACGAGGAGCACAACTGAGAGCAACGACGCATCGCCCCACCTACCGCCGTATCTGTGGTAGCGTGGGGCGATGCGTCGCGAGGTTACGCCGCCTGCTGATTTTCGGTGAGCCTCCGGTGCACGAAGACAACGAGGTATTCCTCTACATACTGTGTGAAATCCAAATGAGTTTCACTGGATCGTGCGTCAGTGGCCGTCCCTCCCCAATTGCTCGGGACGGAGTTCTAAGGCATTAACGATTTCCTTACCGCCTGCAAAATCTCTCCCGTTTCGACGTCTTGCACAAACGCCACGACATGGAGTCGCGAGCGGCGAATCGTCCAATCACGGGGATCAGAATATGATAAGCGATACCATCGACTTGCGAATTCGGCGTCCTCTTCGCTTTCTCCAGACCGTCTCCGCGCCATCGGATCGAGCGCCGCGCGGAGACGTTGCTCCATCCGTCCAACGTCAAAGGTATAGGAAATAGTCGCCGGCAATGCGTGAGGAAATGGCAGACCTAGCGACAATGTATCATTTTGTGCGACCCCACGGACAACATTTTGATAAATGCGTCGGATGGTCCCTGTGTGAATCCACACCGTATCTTCAAACAGTACAATCCGAATGGCCAAGTTCCGGTGGCTTTTCTGTATTGAATCCAGATGCACAGTTGCAGTCACTTTATCACTGTCAGTATGCACCTGAAGTCTCATGGACGCCGTCGGCCAACGGGTGAGCTCAGAGTCAATTGCCGCTACGGCGCGATTGTATTTACTGAACCCATCGGGAGGAAATACCGATCGAGGATCGTTCGGCACGGAGCGACCATTGACGAAAAATGCACCCGACAAGGTATCTCCTTGAGCTGTTACGAGCGTCCGAACAGGAATTCTCGCAGAAAGCCCTCGAAATCCCAAATTTGAGGTTACGGGATACCGCGATGGATACCATGCAAAGAATCGTTGGACGGTGCTATCTGTCTGACATCCAGTAGGCTCATCCCACGGATACGAGAGTGGCAGAACCTGATCCGCGCTATACCGGCGGGTTAATGGCTGGAGCCCTCGATCCTCATCCCAACACCCACTGCAGCCTGGCCAGCTGGTGTACTCGACAATAACGAGGCGCGACGGATGAATTGTCGGCGGCTTGGCCCGGACGATTGGGAAGTTACGGTCGTACAAGCCAATCCATTGCCGATCCAAGTAGGCGTCAAGCGACAGGAGACCGTTCGGAAGAGGATTGGACGTTAAACGAGTCGGGACAACATCGGGCATAGATCCGCGAGTACTCGTATATGCCCGGTAGAGCGCTGCGAGTTGTTCGTCGTCCGCCCGCAAGCGGGCAGCATTCGCTTCTAAATCTTGCGGAATTCCCCACCGTGTTTCGAGTTTTCTGAAAGTCAGCGCAGCAAACCACGCAACGGTATCGTGTCGAGCGACCGCATAATCAATCGCGTGTTCCTGTGCCAGCGCCCTCGCCAAAAATGTCCGTGGGAACCGTGCGACCTCGAGCCACGATTGAATCGCAGCGACCGTATCGCCGCGAGCCTCCTGCACACTTGCGCGAATGGCACTCGCTGCGGCACCGAGTCCCTCTGCATGATCATATCGCGGTATACGCGCAGCGGCCTGCTGCAGCTGATGCACGAACCCTAACAATGCTTCCTGTATGGCGGAGTCCCTTGTAGCAGATTCTCCAAGGCGTACCAACGCCGGCGCGAGCAAACGATCTACGGCGTTCCAACCGAAGAGCCATTGTGTTCGCGCATCGGTGTGCGTCGCCGGCCACAACATGCGAAGCGAGTCCAACCATTGCGCTGTCGGCATACGCGAGATGCTCAATCCTACCCCGCCGACCGGCCCGGCCACGATATCGGCCGGTTGCCCCAACTTCCAAATCCGGACCACTTCCAACGGCGATCTCGAGGAGCGGCCTGGGGGCGGAACATCAATGTATTGGTACTGATCTTGGGCAACGGTATCGAGCGTCGCGAGTGTGACGATCTCGCTCCCAAGCTCGACAACAAACTGTGAGAGGCGACTTCGCACCTCGGCATCCGGCGTTGCTGCGAGCGGCACATGTGCGACTGGGATCACCCGCTGCGCGTCTCGCGTCTGCGCCATTGCATTATGCCAGCTGCCAACGACCAGTGCATTCAGGGCAAGCATTGACGCAACCCACTTCGCCATCATCAAGCTGTCCCTGGAGATGTGAGACACCCTTGATAGTGTGTATTCGTCGTTTGAGAGACTGTGGGAAGCGGCAACGTAAGCGTTACGTCAGTCCCGTAACTTGGCAATGGCGCTTGAAGGTCTGGAAGTGTTCCCCATGGGTAGGTCCCCGTTGGAAAGACGGTCTCGGGATTCCGCCCGTATTGACGGATCAGGCGCCGCATATCGCTCAGCCGAGTGCCCGTGCCGAATAACCAGAACGCGCGCTCGCGAAACATGACGTCAACTTGCATATCGGCTGACGCGCCGGTTGTCGAATCGCTCGTCAAGGCTGGCATTGCGCCCGATAACTGGAGATAGGTTTCCGCGGCATTGGCACGAAGCAAATTCAAAGCCGCACTCCACGCACTCAGCTGTCCTCCGTGCAACGCGACCTCGGCCTCGATGAGTCGCGCTTCAACCCCGGTCGCCAGCGGAATCCAGCGCGAGGGGTTTCCAAATTTCACCGGATAGTACCAGGGCGAGGAGGTTGGGATGTTATACAACTCATCGCATGTTTGTTTAATAGTGCTATCGAGCACAAGCCGTGGATCGCGGGCCGAGCGATAATTCAGCCCATTGCCCCCTTCACGATCCGTCACGTTGACGATTCCACATCCTAACGTTTGCGCAGCGTAGAGGTTGAATGCATAGGGAGAGCCGTCAGCATATGACGGCTGCAGCTCCGAGTTATAGACGAATGCTGTCGAGACATTGCTCACCGCGGAGGCTGCCTCATCATAATGTCCTCGATCGAGGCGCACACGTCCGCGCCCCACGCTCGCGAGCATTGTGACTGTCGTATCGCCTCCAGCGTGCGCGCTCGCGGAATCGAAATGAGACTCAGCGGTTTTCAACAGAGAATCCGTCGTTAACGGGGTGCCATATTCTAATCCACCCGTCGGTAACACGTGGCTGAGTGGAACCCCGGCGCAGTAGTTTTCAGCTAACATCAGCTCGATATAGCCAATTAGCGCGAACGCTTCGCCAAGTTTCCTCGTTCCAACAGCGGCTTCATAACGCGCCATACCGGCCTCAGCGATCAACAGCTCGGAACGAGCGCCGAGCAACGCACTCACCGTGGTCTCCTGGTCGTTTCCGGAAAAATTGTATGCCGCCGCCGCAGTACTACGCGCATCGACATTGGTAATCGCGGAACGGCCCCAGACATTCGTCTGTGCATATTCGTCGCTCAGCAAACCACTCAGATGGATGAGCTGATTCGCTCCGCTAACCCCACTGAACATATCCGCCTTCGCACCCGCGTAGAACGCCTGCGCGCCTTCAGCACTCACGAATGCGGTGGCTGCCTGAACACCGAGCGGTGGATCGACGGTCAAGATGTCACCGGGATGACATGCGACAGCCACAGTCGCCACCAGAGCCGCGCCGATAAAAAACCGAGCACGGGCAATACGAGCAATCATACGTTTCACAATGATCTCCATATGTGTCGGAAGTCGCTACAGGCCTATGTTGAGCCGGAGAATCCAGTACCGCGCAAGCGGGATCGCTCCGAAAGACGAACGAAGGTCGTCATTCGCGTAGGGGAGGCCAGTGCCGAATTGGTTACCAAATCCCCCGCCTCCCGGTGAACTGACCTCGGGATCTGGGCCGGTGTAGTGCGTCCACAGTGCGAGATTGCGTACCGCACCCGTGAGCCGAATATCGCGTCCGCGTGCGAATCGCATCACGTATGATGGGAGAAGATATGTCAACGACAGCTCACGCAGTCGGACAAACGATCCGTCTTCGAAAAACGGAGCGAGATTGATGGCGCGGGCCTTGGTCACACCGACGCCTCTCGCCTGGAGCCACAGTGAGCTGTTCTCATCCACGCGCTCTTGTGACGTTCCGAAGAAGTCAGTGTAGGCCGCGTCGGAATTGTACACCCGATATCCGCCGCGGTAGTCGAAAAGGATGTTGAGGCTCACGACATTATTCAGGAACCCCATCTGACTGGAGAGTGAAGCCTCGCGAGTCGGCAAACTCGATCCCACGTATGTCTCGGTGTCCGATACGGTGACTTCGCTTTGTTCCATGATGTGATTGTGGTTGGCATCGGCATAGGTGATCGTCCGACCCCAGTAGCCATATAAGGGATACCCGGGGGCGTTGCGTTGATACGAATTCACGCCTCCGATGCTCGCGCTTGCTCCCGGTGCGAGATGGACAAGTCGGTTTTTGTTCGTCGACAGGTTGCACACGATGTCCCACGTGAGCGTTGATGACCGGGCGATGGCGGCCGTCAACGTCGCTTCCGTGCCGTGGTTCTCAACAAGCCCGAGATTTTCCTCGAATTGGAGATTATTAAAGTCCCAGCCCGCGTTCATGTTGACTAGGGCATCCTTCGTCAGTTTCCGGTATCGCGTGAGCTCGAGGTTCATCCGATCGTCGAACAAGCCAATATCGACACCGCCCTCAATCTCGCGTGACCGTTCGGGCTTCAGCAGTGGATTTCCCGGTGTTGTGAGACGCACGGCGGAGACCTGGCCTCCGTTCGCATATGCGAGGCCGGCGGTGTAGAGCTGCAATGCGGCCCCATTGTCTGGTTGGACGCCCGATTCGCCAAAGGCACCGCGGAGACGTAGCGAATGCCCCTGGCCGTTCCACGCCAACCACGAGACACTCGCTTTGGGATACGTGACTGCATTGTAGTCGCTACCAAAGCCACTCCCCGCGTCGATTCGCAGCGCCCCTGTCACGAAGACACGATCGTAGAATGCCAACTGTTCTTCCGCGTATCCGCCCAGTGTCGCATGCTCGTCTCCAAGTTGTGTGATGCTTGGATTCGCGACACCATTCAACGACAAGTTGATCGATGAGATGCCCCAGGCATTCCCTTTCAGCCCTTGCATCTTGGCATCGGCGAGCTGCGACCCCACTGACGTCACCGAGCGAAGATGAGATGTGACCCAGGCGGTCGCCGACGCACGTCCATCGGCAGAATACATATCGGTCGTTGTCTGGTACAATTCCAGAATACCGGCGATATCACTAGGAAATCCAATGGCAGCGCCTGCTTGCGGATATCGGAGACTTTCGGCGATGTTAGCGCTATGATCAACCCCCGTGGTGGCGTGGGTCGTGAGCCAGCCACGGGGTTGCCAATCGGCCGATAGTCCGCCCGTAGTGCGTGTCGTGCGATCGATTTGATACTGGCCGAACTGCAGGAGGGGAAGCTGATACGCCGTCGTGCCGTAGCCGTAGTTATGCGCCGAATCGGGGAGCACCTGGCCGTTTAAGATGCCGGTAATGAGATTCTGCCCGCCGGGGCCACGCATGTTCGTGCTCAAATACGCGCCCTGCACATGGAGCTGTGCTGTCGGGCCAATCTGGACTTGTGTGTTGGCGCGCAACGAGTGCTGCTCTTCCGTATTCGGATGAAAGACCTTATTGGGAAGCTCAAATGCGATCGCGCGTGAACGGAAAATATCTGGAAGGTGTGTCGCCCCCGTTTCCGTGGTGAACCCACCACCAATATTATACAGGACAGCGGGAGTTCCTCCGCTCACAGCCAGAGTATATCGCTCCCGATCCCCAGTCCCATACACCGAATAGGTAGGATGATTGAGCGGATTGAAGTGCGTGAGACTATCGATAGTGCACGGTGCGGTGAGCGAAGTCACCCCGGCGGCGGTTAGCCCTGGTGTGAGTGGGCAATTCACTTGCGTTCCGTTTTGGAGATGCCCCCAACTCGTGTAATACTCCTGGAACGTATGCGGCATCGTACTCTCTGCCCGTTCTCCCGACAATTGCCATTGAGGCTTCCCACTACGCCCCTGCTTCGTCGTAATGACAATGACACCGTTTGCCGCATCAGTTCCATATTCTGTCGATGCGGTCGGCCCTTTCAGGATGTCAATGGTTTCGATTTGACCGAAGTCGAGATCGTTGATGCGACTTGGCCGAGCCGTCGCCTGAAACAGCTCGGAAAAACCGGCACCGGAGGTATTGTTTTGCCGGACACCATCGACGATAATGATCGGATCGCTCTGCAAGAGCAGGCTACTTTGTCCCCGGATACGGATCGTAGGCCCACTTCCAACGAGACCATTGGTCTCAATAATCTGGACGCCAGGCGCGCGGCCGGAGAGCAAATCCGTCAAACTGTTCACGGGTGCCGTTCGCGCGATGGAATCGACGTTCAAGTGGGCGATCACGTTTCCGACTTCCAAGCGCCGCTGATTGCCGATCGCCGTCGTCACGACTTCGGACAGACGAGTCGCTGAAGGAATGAGTAGAACATCCAGTCTCGCGGCCTCGTCGTCTCGCACAGCAATCGTCGTAGAAAACACCGTATATCCGAGATGCCGGACACGGAAGCCATGTGAACCGGCGACCACGCCGGTAATTTGATATTCACCGTTGGCGTTCGTCTGGATAGATCCCCTGGCATTATCGAGGGACACCATTGCCCCGACGACTGGCCGTTTTGTATTCGCATCCGTCACGGTTCCTACAACCGTGCCCAGGTTGATGCTCTGATTCGTGGGTTCGATTTTGACAAGATCGGCCGCAATGGCTTGCGCGCGGAGCCCCGTGCCTTGGAGAATCGCGTCGAGCGCGATTCCTAGCGGCATTTTTTCCGCATGGAGCGTGATTGGCTTGTCCAATTTCTCAATAAATGCACTGCGATACGTCGCATGCGCGTCGACCTTGGCCAGCACGAGGTCAATCGCCAATTTGAGCGAGACGTCGTCAAAACGAACGCTGATCAGGCGCGCCATGAGCGCATCGGACGCATGACGAGCATTTTCTGCGGACGCGTCTGCCGCAACCGTTTGGCTCTGGATTCGCACGACCGGAGCGGCCATGCAGACGAGTACGAGCGCAAGGGACCGAACCCGACGACTGTTCACCGGCCTACCTCCGTGGAAGTGGATAGAGATTCATAATGTCCCCGCACGTGGGGGTTATGTGTTTGTTGTTTGGGATACAGCGTAATGCGGGATCGTTCTCCTGGAGGCCCGTCAAATGACGCTGACACGTTGAGTACCGACTCCAAGGCCGCCATCGCTTCTGCTTGGCTTTTCTGATCGAGCGTGAGCGTCATCCGGCTCGCCAACATGGCGGAGTCTGCCAACACGAGCTCAACGCCATACCAGCGCTCGAGCGCTCGGAGCACGTCGGCGACCCGGGCATCTCGGAAGACGAGTCGCCCCGAGGTCCAGCTGACGTAGGATTGGACATCACTCACGGCCACGGAGGTCGCGATCGAGTCCGTCACCTGCCCGATCGTGCCAGCCGTCAGTGTGACCAATGCCCGGCGATTTCCGCTTGTGACTTTTCCGGATACAACGGCGACCTGTACATAGGCATCAGCGGCATAGTACCGAACGTCGAACGTGGTGCCTAAGACGCGTGTCACGATACCACCGGTCTGCACGAGGAACGGCGCGTCGCCCGTTGGCGCCACTTGGAAGTACGCGTCACCAGTGAGCGTGACAGTCCGTGTTGCTCGACCGAAATCGTTGGCCACGACCAAGCGCGACTGGGGAGCCAACATGATCCGCGATCCGTCGGCTAACGTGAGCGTCGCTCGTTGGCCGGCGGCCGTTTCATACTGGAGATTCCGCGAACTGCCTGACTGTACGGCCGCGTGCGTGGCTGTCCAACGTTGCCCGATGAGCACCACACCAACCGTCGCGCCCGTGAGGACAGTCATCAG
>Ga0105237_10008705_pt1 | contig 10959 bp, 9 predicted proteins | sample KBSC24metaG_FD_81520 | JGI IMG/M metagenome (GOLD analysis project Ga0105237, IMG submission 81520) | Corn rhizosphere microbial communities from Kellogg Biological Station, Michigan, USA - KBS C2-4 metaG | ecosystem: Host-associated > Plants > Roots > Rhizosphere > Soil | place: Michigan, USA... | reverse complement strand
GATCGGGCAGGGTCCGGAATGCGCTGTCAACGATCGGAACGATCTCTTTTACCAGCAGTTCGGGGAAGACATTATTGTTCATCGCTCCGGGACGGTTGGGTCCGGTGTTGCTTGCGGGACGGGCCGGATCGGTCGCATAGCCCCGGTCCATCACGACCAGCATGGGTGTTGCCTTGCCTTCCGCTATGAGATTATCCATGATCCAATCCATTTTCCCCTGTGTGCTCCAGCCGGTCTCGTCCTCCCCTGCCCCATGCTGCAGGTAGAGCACCGGGTAGCGTTTTGCCGGATCGGCGTCGTAGCCAGGCGGCGTATAGACAAAGGCCCGGCGCCAGCTCCTGGTCATTGGCGAGTAATAATTCATTCGCCGAACCTGCCCGTGCGGTACCGGGTGGGCTTCGTAAAACGCGCCGTCGTTGTCGGGGATGTCGATGCCGCTGGCCATACGGCCCATTCCGTAGAAGGTCAGGCTACCGGGATCCATGGTTGCCACGCCGTCGATGAGCAGGGAATAATAGTGAAATCCTTCTACGACCGGATCGGTGGTGATGTTCCAGTAGCCGCCGGTATCGCGGATGAGGTCGTACTTTTTCAGCAGGTCGATCTGGACGTGTTGTGCCTCGGGGGCCTTGATATGGAAGGCGACGCGGCGGTCCGGCAGGATCTGCGGGTATTGGCTGCCGGGGTTGTTGGTGGTAGCCGGTTGACCGGTCGAGGCTTTCAGATAGTCGCTGAAGGTGGCCGTATCCACGGGGTGGAACAGGAGTTGAGAGAACATGTACAGGCCGTTCTTCCATACTTTAAAATCATGTACCCCCGGCTCGATGTAATAGATATGGGGAACCTGATGTTCGCTGAGATATTCATGCGTGCGGCGGCTGAAGCTGAGGAGACCGTCGTGGTCGCCGCAGGAGATCCAGAGCAGCTTGAGGGAATTCCTCGTTTTTTCCGGATCGGGGACGAGTTCTTCCGGTTTTTTGGTATTGGGCGCCGCTGAGAAGGCGCCGATCCACGCGAATTTATCCAGGTTGCCCAGGCCGAAGTTAAGCGATTGTCCGCCGCCCATCGAGAGACCGGCGATGGCGCGGTGTTCGCGATCGGAATAGACCGGATAGTGTTTTTCGATGTAGGGGATGAGATCGTGGAGGAGGTCTTTTTCAAAGTTGGCGAAGGCCTGTACTTTATCGGCGGCCATGATATTGCCGGTTGCCCGGTCGTCCTTCATGGCCCGGCCGTTGGGGAGGACGACGATGAAGGGCTCCAGCTTGTGTTCCGCGTACAGGTTGTCGAGGATCAGCTGGGGTTTACCGCCGTTAAGCCATTCCCGTTCGTCGCCGCCGATGCCGTGTAAGAGATACAACACGGGATAGCGTTTCTTGCGGGAGTATCCCGGTGGCGTATAGATCAGCGCCGTTCGGGTTGTCCCGACCGTGGCAGATGGATAGCTGATGGAGTCTAATCGTCCATGGGGAATGTTTGCGCGTAGGGAATCGAAGCCGGGCGGCGCCGGTTTCACCCTGGCCAGCAGCGGCAACAGCTGGGCGGCGTATCGACGGCCGAGTTCCCGGTAGCCGGCGGCCGAGAAGTGCAGATGATCGGGGCCTGCGAGGCAACCTGTCGAGGAGGCGATGTGCGCCGTGGGAATCGTTTCCGGTAAGCGATCGATGATGGCGTTCATGGCGGCGGATTTGCCGTTCTGGTCCGCACCGACCACCTCGCCTGCGATCAGCGGTGTCGAGGCTGCGTCGAGATTCAGGTCCCGGAGCAGGTTTTCATATACTATTTTTACTTTCGCCGGCCAGGTGCTGTCGTTTGTGTTCGATTCGCCCTGGTGCAACAAGATGCCTTTTATTACCCCGGCTTTTTGCGCCAGTCTGGCCATCTCCACCAGGCGGCCGTAGGGGTTACCGTCGTACTCTTTTACGATGTTCTTCATCCAGTCCGGGGCGGTAGCCAGGTAGTCCTGGTAGCGATCTTTATCAAAGAGCTCGATCTTACAGCCGGCTACGGCGACATGGACGACACCGACCTTTACGTCCGGCGGCAGATGGGCCAGCAGATGCCTACCGAAGTAGTCTGCGGGCGACAGCCCCGTGCGGCAACGGCATAAGGGCGGTGTGGCGGTGTACCAATTTCCTTTTTCGCGTTTGAGGTCCGGGCAATCGACCGACTCCAATACTTTAAAGCGAGCGTCAACGACGGTGTCTTCGGCTTCGAACTTCGCGGCCCCTTCCATATTGGACTGGCCAATGCACAGGAAAATATAGAATTTGGGATCCTGCGAGTACAGGCGGGTGCAGGATAAGGTCAACAAGGCAGGCAAGAGGCATTTTGCAAATCGTTTCATTTTGGATCAATGAATTTTGGGGTGAATAATCCGGTAATTTCCACTGAGGTGCATGAGGGAGAACAGGTAAAGCAGTCCGTCGTAGTAGGGGTCGAAGTACCCGTCGCTATAGGGCTCGAGGGTCGCGTTCCAGAGGGCCCGCGCGAATTCGAAGGATTGGTCTCTATTATATATTAATGTCGTCGAGGCGGTGGTGGCGACGAGCCCGAGTGAATGCCGCAATTTCCGGAATCCGCCGGCGGGGAGGATGAAATCCGGCCTCGAGCCGTCGGGGTTGAACTGATCGTCGAAGGAGTCGATCCCTTTTGAGGCGAGGAACTGTTGAAAACGGTTGGCATAATCCCGCTGCCAGGCGGTATCCTTTGCGAACCAGTTAAAATCCATGGCGATATTCATGGGGACCCGCCAGGAGTCGTAGCGAAAAGCCTGTGGCATCCATGGGGCGGGGTGTGGCGCCCCGCTGAATTCGGCATAATCGGTTGTCAGTCCGGTCGACGCATTGCAGGCCCGGTGCAGGAAGGCCCGCGCGGTGTCGGCGCAGTCCCGGTAGAACTGTTCGTGGCCATCCTTTGCATAAAGGGCCCAGACCTCGAAAAATGCCGGCAAATGATAGGACGGGTCGGTCCAATTATGATTATCGCCCTCCGGGGTGAAGGTGATCTGCTTATGTTGGAGATTGATCAGGGGATAGATGCCGCCCGAGCCGTTCTTCTTCCACATGGCGTCGAGTATGAACCGGGCTTCGGTGTAATAATCGATCCCGGTGCGATTGCCCCAGCGGTTGGATGCAAACAGCAGGTCGGTGATGAAGTACAGCTCCCCGTCCGATGCCGTCCCTTCGGAATTCTTTCGCATTGTGGCGGGGTTGATACTCCAGGCAAAGTAGCCGGCCCGGTCGCCGTCGGGGTGTTGGAGATATTTTTTCGACCAGCGCCAGATGCGGTCGAAGATATCTTTCCGATCCAATTGTACGGCGATCATCATTCCATAGGAGAGCCCTTCGGTGCGGGCGTCGTGATTCTTGACGTCGGATACATAGGCCATGGAATCGCCCACTTCGAAGTAGACCTTGCCGGGGCCTTCGAAGAGGTCGTGGAATGCCTTTTCGAGTTTCGCATCGATGTCGGCCTGGCGATATCCCGCTTCGGCAAAGACGTTGCGGTCTTGTGCGAGGCAAACGTGTGCGGTTGCCGCGAGCAAGATCAGGGGAAAGATGGATCTCAATTGTGAATACTTCATAGACTTTTTTTGAAAAACAGGGGGGATAGACATCCCCCCACCTGCGATTGCTTTGCGAAAGTAAACGACTGCTAATAACCCGGGTTCGTCCGGATATTCGTTATTGGGATGGATTTGGGTGGAGCGGGGCTTGCACTTTTAGCAGCACGGGGCCTAATAATAATGGCGAAATCAGTTTTGCAATCGTCATATGCGGTAGTTTTTTTTGTAGCAAAAATTCGTCGGTACGGATCCTGGCAGGTCATTGCCAATTTTGGAAATCAATGTATTACAGTTGAATCACGGCTGATGGCATTTTTCCGTCAAATCCTGTCACATTTATTTCAGCGGCCGTCTGAAGGCGGTAGTCGCGGCGGGTTTGGGCCACCTGCGACCATCGGATCCTTTGGGTGAAAGTACAGTATTTTTTCGTTATGCAATCGATTGAAATTTTTTGCTGGTATGATTTTTTTGCCTCCAGTGAAGACATTCAACCCTCCATTCTATGAAAAGAAGTAAACCACCCGGCTGGCTGTTGGCCTTGGCTTTTATCGCCATCTATTTTGTGTGGGGAACGACCTATCTCGCCAATCTTTTTGCGCTGGAAGACATCCCACCTTTTATCGTATCCTGTTTCCGTTACCTGGGCGCCGGCGCTGTGCTGGGAATATGGATCGCATGGAAGAGACCTACGCTGCCGGGCAAGTCCTCTTTCAAAGTTCTCTGCATCAGCGGCATCCTGATGTTGATCGGAGGCTCCGGCCTTATCGTCTTTGCCGAGCAATATATCAAGTCCGGTTATGCCGCCGCGCTGGTAGCCACGGAGCCGTTATGGTTCGTCCTTTTGGACAAACGGCGGTGGCCGCTTTATTCTTCCAACCGGCTTATTTTGTCGGGGTTATTATTGGGTTTCACGGGGATCGGCCTGTTTGCCTTGTTTGCGCCGGCCGGCCGGGCGGCCGATGGTCACCGAGGTCACCTGATCGCCGGGACGGCTATCGTATTGGTCAGCGCGATCCTTTGGGTTGGCGGCACGCTTTATGCCAGCCGGAATACCGGGGACGAAACCTCCAATACGACCAATACGGCAGTGCAGTTCCTGGCCGCGGGTATTTTTGCGGGTCTGGTCGCTTTGTTCACGGGGGAATGGCATGGATTTTCCATGGCGACGATGAGCGGGAAGGCCTGGATGGGGTTGCTATACCTGATCGTTATGGGATCCCTGATAGCCTTTCTGGCCTTTACCTGGCTTGTCACGGTACAGCCGCCTGCCATTGTGAGTACTCATACGTTTGTCAACCCGGTAGTGGCGATCATCATGGGTTGGGCGATCGCGGGCGAATCCATTACGGGAAAGCAGACAGCGGCGCTGGCGGCAGCCTTTGCCGGGGTGATCCTTGCGCAGGTGGGTAAAGACCGGTTGCCGCGGAAGAGCGGCGCCTTACTTTCTGGTCTTGCTGACGATCGCGACGATCACAATGACGACCAGGACCACGGCCACGACACCCACCCAGACGCCCGCCTTGAATATACCGCCGACGACGGCACATCCGGGAAGGGTCAATCCCATAAGAATAGCGGCAAAGAGTAGCGACTGCTTCATAAACATTGCATTTGAGGATGGTGTATGGGTTACGGGGTGCAAATGTTATTCCACGGCATCGGATACATGAAAAGCCCGCCGTTACTCGCGGCGGGCTAATACATTACTGTGAAGGGTCAGTTACAGTGGTTTTACCGATATTGGATAGCGTTTCAAAGGGGTGGATCGGGTACGGCTTTTCGGATTTGGATTTTACTTCGGTTTTTCGGATTTGGAGTTTACTTCGGTTCTTCGGATTTGGATCGGGTACGGTTGCTTTTGACACTACAAAGATGCATCGGAAATGCCCCTCATGCCAAATAAACGGGACGGAGATCGATCAACTTTATCGGTAAACTTAACCCCTGTTAGGGACTATTACTTAGGCGTGGGGACTTCCCGAAGGGGGGTATCGTAAGTTTACGAGACCCCGGTGGCCGAGGTTCTTAGCAAGTTCACCCCCATATAATAACAGATCATCATCGGCACGGTTCTACCAGGGGTCATTATTGGGTGGGTTTTTATTTGGCTTTAATACGTCTTAGTCCAGGGTTATAACCAACAATATCCATTCGTCTTGCCGCACATGAATCTTCGATGAGTGTAAAATGCACGGAATCCTCCCCATAGAAATCTATTTTATACTTGCCCCAATAGCTTTCGCCGCAAACAGGCTTTGCATTCTTTATGAGAAAGACGGACTGCTCGATCTTGTAGCTTCCTCTTTCTCCCACTTTCCCATCGGGCAAGCTTACTGCGTACGTTTGATCGCTATTAAAGGTAACAAATTCGGGGGTGCCGGGTATGCCCCATTTGCCAACGAGGCTATGATCGGGGGGAAGAAATGCGAATACGGCTATCAGAAAGATTGCGAGTGTCGCTTGAGTTGGAAGTTTCATAAGCCTGAGGTTTTACCAAATATATCTAATTTCTTTTATTTGACGCAAGGTGTCCATCACATCTTTTACTATAGCTTGGAATACTTATCGCTGAGCCGGACGGCTATGCGATTGCGATAGCCGCTTACCTGGACGCTATGCAGTTGTAAAGATCGTTCCTGAGTACTTTAGTTACAGGAACTGTACGCTCGCCAGTTCGCGGCCGATTTGTTGTACGCCTCTTAGAATTCTGTTCGTTTGAGCGGGAGAAGGCTTTTTAATGCCTTTGATATATTGTGCCAGAAGGTTTTGGTTCATACCAATTCTTTCAGATAAGGCTTTTACATTGATCACCTTGTAAAATTCAAAGAATTGCGGCATATCCAACAAAATCTTCAGATCGTTTTCATCAATTGATCTACCCGAGTTATCCAGGAAGAGATTGACGGCTTCCAAGATGTTGTGTTTTAGCTCTTCCAGAGATTTGCCTACAGTATAAGCCGGAAATTTCTCAGCGTACGCCCAATAGCCGGTGTTGACATAATATCGTCCAGTCATGAAACAAAATTAATGTCTTATTGAATGATCAAAGGACGGAGTGTTTCCGTGGTGGAGATGCGATCTATTTCGGATTTGACGAGTTTTCGGATGTCGGCGCGGATCTGCAGGAAGTTGTCGTTTAGGACATCGTCGGTGACGTCGTTGTGGATGACCGGGAGGGGTTTCCAGGCGGCCTCTTCGGTGTTGAGGGCGGCGAAATCGAGAGGGATGCGGCAGCAGAAGGTCTTTAGTTCGATGGGCTGGCCGGGAGTATCGGCGATGATGCCGCAGAATTCGCCGGGGGAGAGGGTGGCGATGCGGGATTCGGGGATGACGGGCTCGAGCTGCTGCGAGTCGGTGACCTGGATATCGGAAGGGGTAGTGGTGAGCGACTGGCGGTGCTGGAGGGTGCGGCCGAAGCGGTCGGAGAGGAGGCGAGCTGTTTCGCCGGTGACCTGGCCGCTGATGATATTGCCACAGGTGTTGAGGATGACATCGGCGAGTTTGTCGCCGTAGGTGTTTTTTAGCTGGTTGATATTTTGCAGACAGAGGATCACTGAGATATTGTTGCTGCGACCGGTGGCGATGGTCTTATCGATGGTATGGACGGAAATAGTGCTGAATTCTTCCAGGACTTCGGCGAGGGGATGGGCGCCTTTTCGATTGGCGAGGCGGTTGATGGCGTTAAGGTAGGCCGAGATCAGGGGGCCGTAGGTAGTTGCCTTCTGTGGATTGTTACCGAGCACGATGATCTTTTTTTCTTTGGGATTATTTGCGTCGAGGGTGAAATCGTTACCGGTGAGGATGTAGTAGAGTTTGGGGGATGCCAATTTGCCCAAAGCGAGGACGGTTGTTGCCAACTGGCCGGCAAGCTGGTCGCCGGCGGACTCGAGGATGGCTTCGACGAAGGGATTCACGAGTGCCTGGATCTGGGGTTCGGCGTGCAGGATCGAGAAGAGGTCCTTTTTGGGTATTTGGGCGAGTTCGATGACGTGGGGCCAGGAGCAGAATTTACCGTCGTCATAGAGCCGGAGGAACCAGATGAGGGCCTTTACGAGGGTGATCGCCGATTCGACGAAGAATTCACCTTGTTTGGCGATCCAATCCATATTGAGGCCGAGAAGGAGGGCCCGGGCGGCTTCTTCGGCGTCGTTGATGTCGACAAGGGTCGACGGGTGGAGGAGGTTGCAGCGATGGGAATATTTGGGATCGTCGAACTGGATAATATAGAAGCCGGCGTAGTTGTCTTTGAAGCGGAGGTATTCGTTGTAGGCCAGGCGCGTGAGGTCGTCGTACTTGAAATCATGTAGGACAACTGCGTAGTTTTTCTGGATTGCCTGACGTATCCAGGGTATGAGGACGGCGGCCGTCTTCCCTGATCCCGGGGATCCGAGCAAGATCGTGCCTCTTTGCGGGCTTACATAATTTAGCCACGAGTCGAGGGTGCTGCCATTGCAGTGATATCTCGCCGGGATATTAATGGAGAGCGAATTTTGGAGGAGGCGTTGCTCCTGCGGGAATGATTCGTGAAGGCGATTGAAGATATCGGGCTCGAGCTTGTGCCAGATGATGCGGCTGATATAGTTTCCGCCGTGGAGGGCGAGGAGCCAGCCGGCACTGGTGATGGCGATATAGAGGAGGTTGGGGAAGATACCGGCGGCAAAGTAGAGGAGGATGCCGGCGATGACTTGGGTGATTCCCTTTTGGAGGGTGTGGTTGGGTGACTTTTTGCCGTTGGCGCCGAGGAGGGAGATGCCGAGCAGTAGGAGGACCAGGGACTTGGAGGCGAGGGGGCTGCCGATGATGGGGAGGTTGGCGGCGGCGGTTGTAAGGCGTTGCCAAACGGCGCCTAATGGGTTTGTGGGATCTGACGACAGGCCGGAGAAGCCGGTGGCGGAATCAAAGTTGGCAGAGGCGCCTTGCTGGTGGGTGTATAGGTAAAAATGCAGGAGAAGAAGGAGGACGCTGGCTATGCGGATGGTTTCCAGAATGCGAATGAGGCTGTTCTCGTCGTCGCCGGTTGGTTTGCTCACAGGGATCGTTTTTGTTTGTTTTTTTGGGTTTGTTTGTTCTTTTGGGCTTGTTGTTCGGAGGCTTGGCCGAGGTGGTGGCTTTTGGTGAGTGGGATGCTTTGCGTGGGTTGGAGCCGTTGACGGATGGATGGGAGGTCGTAGTCTTTGCCCAGCTCTTTGATGCTGAGGACGGTTCGGTGCTCGAGATTGACGAGGAGCAGGTCGTCGGCAGCGGTCTTGGATATAACATTGGGAGGGACTGCGAGGTAGTTGCGGCGGAGGGCGTCTTTGAAGTGATCGTGGTCGGGCGGGTTTTCGCGGAGAACGGCGTCGAGGGCGAGGCGGGTATCGCGGATGGCGATGGGATCGGGGGTTTTGTGCTCAGTGAATTTTTGTTCCAGCCAGCGGAGGGTAGGTTTGAAGGGGAGAGAGCTGGCCTTTATCGGGGCGCCCCTCCCCTGCCCTTTTTCACCGAGGATCTGGTAAAGGAGGCCTCCGAACTGGTGCAAGCGGCTGCCGGGGCGGCCAGTCTTGGCGACAAGGTTGTAGAGACGAAGGATGGCGTTGAGCTCGTCGATAGATCGATAGCGGAAGTTATTGAGAATGTATTGGAGCGCGTCGGCGATGACTTCTTCGGAAGGCAGCTTGCCGTACTCCACCCTTCGCGCGGGGCCAGGTTTCTTTTTGACGGAGCGTCGGTGGCCGGCGGCTTTGACAAGGCCGAATTCCAGCTCTACTGCCTTGCGGGCGGGTTCGGAGAAGAGGCGGGCGGTGAAGGGAGTACGGATGTGGCTTCCGTCGGGCCGGATCGTGATCGTGACGATGTGGAGGTGGGGTATTGCGGTATCGGTGTGCTGATAGATGAGATAGGGTTGGTCGCCATATCCGAGCCGCTGCATGTAGGATGCAGCGATGGCGATCAGTTTTTCTTTATTGAATTGTTCCTCGGGAGCGAACTGAAGTACGACATTCAAGGCGGTGTAGATCGTCCGTTGGTGGAGTTCCAGCGCGTCGTTGAAACGTTTCCGTTTGTCGTCGGGTGTGAGGTCGGCGGCGTTCTGCAGGAAATTGGCGGCATAGATACATTCCGCTTGTTGTGCCTTTACCTTCTGTTCGTTGTAATAGATCTTCGTCACTATTTTAGGGACGGCTGTTGTTCTTGCGAGCATTGTTCGTAGAGTTTGACGATTGCGATCCGGGCAGAGTCGACGCCTTGCTGAACCTCGAATGCGGCGGCCAGGAGAAGCTCGAGCCCTTCCTTTTGGAGCGGGCCGGCGGGAAGGGAGTAGAATCGATCGATCGCTGCGGTAAAATTGCAGCGGATGAGTTCGAGGTCGTTTTTTATTCCGGCGAGCTTGACGAGGATATCGTCGAGGGACTGGTTACGATATTTCTTTATGACGGTTTCTTGTGCCAAGCGCGCGCGTACAAAGTCCGCGAAAACATGGTAGGTGGTGTCCTGGAATTGCGCCTTCAGCCTTGCCAATTCGGTGGGCGTAACGTAGACCGACAGGGTTTTGCTTAGTTTCTCTCTCTTCTGCTTCATGATCCTTCTCCTCATTTTCGACTACCCAGTTGCCATTAGGAGCAATGGGAATCCCTTAGTTCCATCATAAATTTACTATAACGACATTGATTAAGTGCTGATGACCGTATTTTGATCATCAGGAATTTCTTTAATTGGGCACCAAAAAAATTACCGTTATGGAAGCACTTATCCAATTACTGCATGCTGTCCGCCGGCTTTCGCCTAAGCTCGAAGCACATCTGCGCTCGAAAATCAAATGTTACAAATTCAAGAAGGGGACCGATATCATCAAGGCCGGGGAAGTGGCCGATAAGATTCTTTACATCGAAAAAGGGTTTGTGCGAAGTTATTCGATCGTGGATGGGGAAAGGGCCAGCAATTACTTTATGCGGGAGGGGAATATCGTGATCTCCGTTGAAAGTTTTCTGGAGCAGACACCGGCGCCGGAGGCGATCGAGGCGCTGGAATATTGTATTTGCTGGGGCATTACCTACGACGAGCTCGAGGAAGCCTACCGGCTGTTCGTCGAATTTAACATTCACGGCCGGATCATTACGGGAAAATACTATTGCCAGAGTGAGGCGAGGCATCGCAGCAAGCACCGAAAAGACCCTGAAGAAATCTATGAAGGCCTGATAAAATCCGATCCGGAACTACTTCGACGGGCAAAGGGTATTCATATTGCCAGTTATCTAAACACGAGCAGGGCCACGTACCAACGGCTAAAGCGTGATTATGCGCGGCAAAAGCGGCGGCCGCCTTTCAAAAGTGTCTAATTTGAGACATTCCGCTTCTCCCTATTGACAATCGGCTCCGGGTGTCCTAAATTCGTTTCAACCTTTGATCATGAAACG
>Ga0105237_10008701_pt1 | contig 10965 bp, 4 predicted proteins | sample KBSC24metaG_FD_81520 | JGI IMG/M metagenome (GOLD analysis project Ga0105237, IMG submission 81520) | Corn rhizosphere microbial communities from Kellogg Biological Station, Michigan, USA - KBS C2-4 metaG | ecosystem: Host-associated > Plants > Roots > Rhizosphere > Soil | place: Michigan, USA... | reverse complement strand
TAAAGGGGCCCTGCATACTGTAAGTTAGCTTTGAACGTGAGTCGGCGGCCAACGCATTGTAACCGGTCAGCCAGGGATCCTGTGCAATGTTTGCCTTCAACTGGTCCAGGTCATACTTGGTAAAAGGTATGCCGGGATGTACAAATCGCTGGGCGATCGCGCTTACACTAACTAAAAGTGTAAATACGGTTACCCATGCGGTTTTCAGCATGATGGTTCTCTGTGTAGAAATTCTCATGGACATAGCAATTGTTTTGATTTAATTTTTCATTTGTACATTTTTATCTTATTGTAGCCAAATGGATCTTACCATGGCAAAATTTTCATTGCCCTGTGTGTCATAATGAAAATTTTGTCATGGACGATTCAATCAATCTTTGTACTATCAGATCTTTTAAAAAAGATGCCTTCTATATGATTGCCCACATAAATGCCTGCAAGGTCGGCAGTCTTGTACCAGCCCGGTTTTTCTTTCATACCATCGTAGTACAATCTGCCATTGACCAACAGGTTTTCGAACACAATATTCTTTACCTTCCGTTCGTCGCTGTAACCGTCCACTACAGACATAACAGCATGCTTTCCGTTATAAACAATATTTTTAAACAATACATCTTCTACACCTCTGCCGGGTGAAGTGCAATATTTGGTATTGAAAAATACCCGCACATTAAACAACTGCCCTTTTCTGAAATCCTCCACCCTGATATTTTCAAAACGCACGTTCTTTATGAGGTTGTTATCGCCTGCATCAAGACTCATGCAGCCCTGATAGTCGATCTGCGCTTCATTATGATCGAGAATGTCAATATTTATATAGTTCAGGTTTTGCAGCGTGTCTTTATTGGGTGTGCTGCCATGTGTACCGATCAATATAGGATGCGCCACATCGGCCCATAGTGTCGCATTTTGCATGGTTACATGGTTGCAGCCGCCGCTGAAACGGCCTCGCGTACCGTATACGGTTGTGCAGTCGTCGGAATTGCGGTTGAAAACACCATCCAGCAATACGTTGCTACTGGAAACAACATTCATACCGTCACCCCATCTGAAAGCTGAAATAGCTTTTACATTTAGTATAGTTACATCAGTAGAACCACCGGTAAAACACTTTGATGAGATGACTCCCTGCACTTCAATATTTTTCGACTTTTCGATAATGATGCCGCCGTTTGCAGACTGATCAATGATACCATAGCCCAATAATTTCGAGCTGGAAACGCTGTCGAAAAAGATGCGGCCTTTTACATAAGCTCCGCCTGCCACGTATACTGTAGTATTGGAAGGCACCCGCAGCCGTCCGTCTTTTATTTCATGTAAACCCGGTCCGAACCAGATTACATTTTTAGCCATGGAATCAACTGATTCATAAACAGGATTGGCAAAAAGATGCAGGTTGTGAAAAATATCGCCATTCACTTCTACCGACAGGTTGCAGGGTTTATCGAGGGTAAAATAGAGCGTATTGCCCTCCCGCTTTGGTTTTATGCCATATGATAGTGGTCTGATGCGGGCAGTTTGTAATGCACCTTTATTGAGCTTTACGGCTACTTCCACTTTTGCGCCGGTATTGAAATAAGCGAGCGAAGCATTTTCTTCTGTGTTCTTCAGATCTTCCATTTTAGCCACCTTTACATTATAGGTTGCCACGCGCTGCCATTGCTGTTGACCGGCTAATCGAACCTGCACTGTAAAACTGTTGTTCAATGCTGCTCCCGATGGTGCATTAAAAACCTGTAACTGCGCCACCGCGCCAAAAGGCAGCAGAAAGCCGATAACAATCCATACAATATGTCCAAACTTCCGTGCATTCATATTTTTCATATTTATACCTGGCTCAAATGCCTTGCTTACTTATTTGCATTGGTTAGTGAATCGAAAGAAAGTCCCCAGTGTTGCGCCAGCTTTGTGGCTTCAGCTTTTGTTAATTGAATAACCGCACCGTGTTTGGGCGACGTAAAATTGGTCGTCTTCATTACGCCCTCATTGAAATGGCTGAGATCAGTAAAATTGACAAAGTCGCTGGTTTCACTGAAACCAAAATTGGCGGGGTTCAATCCGAATACATCGTACATCAGCACCCATCTATTTTCACCGATCCGCTTCCACACATTGGGCGCTTCACAAAGCACTTTTTCAGGATCGTAGTTACGGGCGTCAAAGCGGTAATCGCCATCTATTTTGTCGGAAGTGGCTTGTCTAATACTTGTGTGTCCTTCGTGCGCCACATAAAACAGATGAAAGGTGTCTCCTACTTTTGTTATGTCGCCATCGATATCTGAAACCTGGGAAATGGGATATTGGAATAAAAGCCGGGGCATGGTTTCAATCTTATTGAAATCGTCATTTACGTATACATAGTAGAGTTTGTTCCGCTCGTTTTTGAAGCGCATGGTAAAGTAGATCATGAGCTTACCTTTCTTTTCGTCGTAGATGGTTTCAGGGGCCCACACGCAGCCTATGTCATTTAAGGCCGCAGACAGGGTATCGAAGCGAACATTGGTACGTTTCCAGTTAATGAGGTCCCACGATTTCATGAGCACCAGCGCACGATTATTTCCCCAGCCATACTGTTTACCATCACGTTCCCATTCTGTATCGCGAATACCGTCTCTTTTAGCGAAAACATGCAGATCGGTCATGGCGAGATAAAAGCCACCGTCGGGACCGCGGAAGATATGCGGATCGCGAATGCCTTTCTGCATAGCGATGGTGTCGCCCGCCATAATTGGTTTGGCATTGTTCAATGCGGTGAAATGATAACCGTCGGCACTCAATGCCATATACAAACCATGTGTTTCATCTTTATGGAAAACCATGAGGTATGCGCTCATGTCTTTTTCCTGCGGAACGGCATTTTTATAACGGAATTCGTTGAAGCGGGCCCGTCCTTTTCCTGCTGAAAGCAGGCCGATGCGTAAGGCATAAAATCCGCCATACCTGTTATGGTTCAATCGTGAAACATCGAGGTTCTCTATCATGGAAGTCCATGTATTGCCATTGCTGCTTGTAAAGATGGAAACATTGTTTCCCTGATTGTGAACCTTTACATAAAAGTGATTTCCTATTTTGTTAGGCACTGTTATGGAGTCACCAGCATTTTTATAAATAACAAACCGGTTTCCGTCGGCCACTATTCCTGCATATGCTTTTTCGCTGTAATACAAGAGTAAGCCGGCTCTGTTTCCTTTTTCTGCAGTTATTGCTACCTGTGTTTCATAATTCTTATCGGTAGCAGTGGTAAGTAAAAGGCGGGCGTTGGCAGGTATTGTTCCTTTTGCTTTTAGAAAAAGACTTTGCTGCTGTATGGTAAGCGCCTGTGGTGCAAATTCTTTCCAGAAAGTCCATTGTAAACCTAATGAGTCTTTGTTGAAATCGTCGGAGAGTTCCAATCCGTGCTTCATTACAGTACTTGTTTTTACAGGCGGATTGGAAGCTTTGGTTTGGAACCAGCCGTCGCTTGTCCATTCAACAGGCTCTATCAGTGTTTGCCTCCCCAGGGTGTGATAGCCATTGGCATAGGCATGATAAACCATCCACCAATTGCCATTTACATCATCAACGAGGGTAGCATGCCCTTTCGACCACCAGTTATCATCTGCATTGTACGTATGCACAATTGGGTTATAGGGTGAATTTTCCCAGGGACCCATAATACTTTTGGAACGTGCTGTTACAACCATGTGACTGGTTGCCGGGCCGGCAGTTCCGCCCTGTGCAGAAGTGAGGTAGTAATAACCGTTGTGATAGGTGAGCTTTGGCGCTTCAAGGCACATACATTCCGTTGCCCAGCTTTTGGGGTATGCCCAGCCTTCGTACACTTTTTTCTTTTCGCCGGTAGTCGCCAAACCATCTGCAGTTAATTGAATAACCTGCCCTTCGTTCAGATACAGATAGCGGTTTCCATTGTCATCAGCAATATGGCCCGGATCAATACCTTCAACTTTCAGGTCTACCGGTTTGCTCCAGGGGCCTTTTATGCTATCGGCCCAAACCACCCAATTGGTACCTGCCGCCGGGTAATAGATATAATACCTTCCCTTGTACTTAACCAGGTCAGGCGCCATCGCCGAACCTTTATATTCTGTAATTACCCGGCAAACAGGTTCCCAGTTTTCCAGATCTTTCGAGTGCCAGATTAAAAATCCGGGCGCATAGTAAAACGGAGAATGCGTCATGTAATAATCGTCTCCTTCACGTATAACAGAGGGATCCGGATAATCGCCAGACAGGATAACCTTCGGATATTCCTGCGCCTGACCCGACAAAAACGTCAGCACAACCAAAGCAACGAACAATGCAGTTTTCAAATTCTATATTATTTAAATCAATTAATACTGCGGATTCTGCAACAAATTTGGGTTAAGCGTGATCTGGTCCTGCGGAATAGAAGTGAGATAGTTCTTCTTCGTCATAGGTACTGTGGGCGGACCGCTCAGTATCACCGCACCGGTTGTTGCATCTACACCAAAAGGATAGGTACTGGGCTTATACGAAGGTTTGTTGGTATAGGGGTTGGTAAAAGTGGCTATCTCTGTGGGCTGTCCTTTATACTGTACGATCATTCCTTCAGGCACCTGATTTAATTCCTGCTCGGCAATGCCCCAACGGAACAGATCAGTAAAACGGGTATTCTCACTTAACAGTTCCAGCGTACGTTCGCGACGTATTTCACCCAGCATAGTTAGCTGCGGGTAAGGTGCAATTAACGCATTGGTTAATGGCGCAGCGCCGGCACGTGCTCTTATTTTATTGATAGAGATATTGAGGTCAGCATCTGAAATAGCACCATTGTTCAGTTCGCATTTGGCTTCGGCAAACGTAAGATATACTTCCGCCAAACGGATCTGCGGATAGTCGTACGATTCCTGGTAGTCGTTGCGGTTAACACTCTCACTGCTCCATTTGCGGCTGCCATAACCACTGCCGCCATTGCTCAGGTCGGGATAAGATACATTGATATAAGAGGGCCAGTTAAACAGGGTTAAATAGTTTGCCTGCGTCCAGTTAGCACCGTAGGCAGAACTGAAGCCCCAGTATTTTTGCCGCGGTTTACCAGTGATACAAGTCATGCGTGATTCACGGTTATCAAACTCGTCGGTCATCTGCGCATATCCTTTTGCGAGCGGTGATACGCTGAAAGGCAAACCATCTTTACACAAAAACATATCCATCAGCTTTCTTGAAATACCTCCGCCGCCGGTATGGGTAAGGTTGGCATTTCCCTGTAACAGGGTATAGTCGTAATGGCTGCTGAGGATAAACTCTTTGTTATTCGCTTTCGTAAGTCCTTTCGGGTTAGAAGCGGCATCGTCGAGAATGAACAGGTAACGATAACTTAATGAGTCTACACCGGTGAAAAGGGAATAATCAGAATAACCCATTACCTTCTGGCTCAGTGAAGCGGCATCGGTGAGGTATTTAATTACATTACCGGCATCGTAGCCTTTGCTGCCTGCACCGGATGTTACGCCGTCGCCATCGGTAGCTTTGCCCACATATTTTTCATAGGTGCCTTCATACAATTCTACTCTTGCTTTAAAAGCCATGGCAGCCTGTTTGCTTACCTGTCCTTTATCAGCAGCGGCAATGTCGCTTTCGAGGGGCAGGCCGTCTATCGCTACGTCGAGGTCAGACAGGATCTGACTGGTAACTTCATAACGGCTGTTGCGTGGCGCTGTTAATAATCCACTGTTTACATCTGCCACAATAGTATCTATGGGTACGCCGCCATAGCGCTTTAACAAAAAGAAATGATGCCAGGCGCGAAAGAAATAGGCAGCAGCAACATATTGCTTAATGCCTGAGTAATCGCCGGGGTATTGTGCTACTTTACCAATAAGGATATTGTTGGCGCGTATATACGAATACGAATTGTTCCAATAAAGATCAGCGGGGTTGAGGGAGGACGGCCATCCGTAACCGGGGTTCAGCAGATCACTGCCCCAATCCATCCAGTTATAGATATTGCTGCCACTTACCGGTCTGAAGCCAATCATCTTATTATAAAAATCATTGGCAGCCGCCTTAAACTGATCAGGCGTTTTGAAATACACCGCTTCTGTGGCCTGGTCCTGCGGACTGAGATCGAGAAAGGTTTTAGTGCAGGATGACATCACTAACATAAATGCCGCTCCTGTTATAGTAATTAAATTTTTTATTGTAGGCATAGCTTTCATTTTTAATGATCAAACAATTAGAAGGTGAGGTTAAAACCGAATGACCAGGTTCTAAAGAAAGGATAACTGTTATCTGCACTTTCTCCGCGTTCAGGATCAAAGCCATCTTTCACGGAAGTGAGTTCAAACAAGTCGTTGCCGGCGAAAAACACTCTGGCTCTGTCGGCCCTGATCTTTGATGATATGAATTTTGGCAGCGTGTACCCTATTACGAGCGATTTAAGCCTGGCGTAGCGGAGGTTCTGCACATTCCTGTCATTAAACTGCCAGTTCCAGTTGTTGATATTGCTGTCGAATGAAAGCCTTGGGTATTTGGCATCGGGATTATCGGGCGTCCATGTTTTACCAATGTACGTGGTGTTTACGTCGAGATAATTACGGAAGAAAGGTGCGCGCGCATTTCCTACACGCAGGATATTCCATTTGTAAACACCCTGTATAAAGGCGCTGAAGTCGAAGCCATGCCATTGTGCGCCCATGTTGATACCGAAGCTGTAATGCGGGTCAGCATCTCCGTAATAATACAAATCTCCGCTTCCTTTTAATCCGGTTCCTGTAGCGGTTATTTTACCATCGCCATCGAGGTCCACTACTTTGAAATCACCGGGGCGCAGTACGTTGGTGGCTCCGGCGCCGCCGTTATAGGTAGCTACGCGACCTGAAGCGCCGTATTTGGCAAAGTAATCGTTGGCTTCCTGCTGGGTTTGAAAATAGCCATCGGTTTTATATACATACAAACTGTTTAAAGGATAGCCTTCACGCGGCGTAGTGTATTTACCTTCGGCCCATGTATTGGCGCCGGCGTAAGAGAGTACGGTGTTCTTTGCATTGAAAAGGTTAAAGCCGATGTTATAATCTACCTCACCAACTCTGTCCTTCCAGTTCAGCGTCAGCTCCCACCCGCGGGTACGCAGAGTACCGCTGTTGGTGGTAGGCGCCTGGCCGCCCAGGATACTTGGATATACCACGCGAATAAGCATGCCGATGTTTTTGTTCTCAAACACTTCAACTGTACCGGTCAACCGATTATTAAGCACACCAAACTCTGCTGCTATGTTTTTCTTGGCCATTCTTTCCCATGTACGCTGATTGGTAGTGATACCGCTTAAATAACCTGTTCCCTGTAAAGCGGGTGTAGAACCAAACAATGCGGTGCCGGCGCCGATCAGTGCGAGGTAATCATAGTTACCTAAGCTGGCCTGTCCGCCGGTTTCACCATAACCTGCTTTCAGCTTTAATTCATTCAGCCAGTCGAAGCGCTGCATAAACGATTCTTCGGTGATACGCCATCCGCCTGATACACCGTAGAAATTCGACCAGCGGTTGTTTACGTCGAAGCGGGATGATCCATCGCGGCGACCCAGAAACTCCAGCAGGTATTTTCTTTTATAGTCGTAGTTGATACGGGTAAAGTAAGATACCAGACCCCAGTGATAAGAACCGCCGGAGTTCTCAGAAGAATAAGAAACTGTAGCGGGAGAAATAGCTGTATTCAGATCGTACAAACCATCGTATTGTAATTGTGAACGGGTAGCGCTCACGGTTTTGGATTCGTACAATTCGGCAGAGGTACCCACCATAGCGGCGATGTTGTGATCCTTTGCAATGGTTTTTGTATAGTCTGCCTGCGCACTGTATGTTTGATACACGGTGTTGCCTATCGTTTCTGTTATAGCCGGGTTATTGGGCGGTCCGTATTGAACGGAGTTTATTTTTGTACCCAGCCAGTTCCACAGGTTGAAAGTCTGGTTGTAACCAGTATTCCAGCCATCGCGTTTTACTATGGCGGCGTTACCGGTGAGTTTTAAGCCTTTTACTATTTCTGCGGTGAGCTTGCTGTTCAATCTTACAATACCTTCTCTGTTTTTGAAAGTACCGCCTGATTGCGTAAATGCTACCGGGTTTCTGAAACCATAGTCATCATAGTACTGTCCGTTTTTGTTGTAGACAGGAAAAATGGGTGCATCAAAATAACCGTTGCCAATGCCGTTACGCGGGCTTTGCACAATGCGATCGTCGAAGGAAACGCCTGTTTCGAGCTTTACACGGTCGCTGATGTTATAGTCATAGTTAAACCGGGCGGTGTATTTTTTCTCACCATCGTATGCTGTTTTTAATAAAGACTTATTATCTGCATAGCCCAACGAAAGCATATAAGCTGTTTTGCCACTGGAGCCGCGGATAGACAGGTTTTGCTGATTGCTCCAGGAAGGACTGTACAATGCATCCTGCCAGTTATTATCTGCATAGTGATGCACAATACCAGAGGGATCGGTATAATCGAAAGAAGAATCTGCGGCCATTTTTATCAGGTTGTCTTTCGTCCACTGCGGAAACCATTCAATGGGATTACCCGATGCATCTCTTTTATCGGAAGTAGATGTTTGCAAATACAGACTTGCCCATTGCGGCATGCCGGCCCATGGTACGCGAATGCCGATGGTATTGCGACTGATATTGTTGGTGAAGCTCACCTGCATTTTACCACTCTTACCTCTTTTGGTGGTAACGAGTATTACACCACCCTGCGCACGCGCACCATAGATGGCGGCAGAGGCATCTTTTAAAGCAGTTACGCTTTCAATATCATTTGGGTTCATCTGGTTAAATTCCCATGTGCCGATCAGCGGTACACCGTCTACTATAATGAGCGGATCAACAGACGATACAGAAGAAGCACCGCGCATGGTGATGACGAGTCCTTCATTACCCGGGCGTGAAGAAGTGCGTGTGATCAGCAGCCCCGGTACCTGACCCTGTAAGGCAGTTACGGCGTTGGGCAGAGGACGGTCTTTAAACACCTCCTCTCCTACCTGCACAATTGATCCGGTGAGGGTGGCTTTTTTGCGGGCGCCATATCCCACCACGATCACATCACCCAGATCGTTGGCGTCTGATTTTTTTAGTTGAATAATAAGCGGGTTGGTTGAACCGGGCGCCAGTTTCAGATTGGCGTATCCTATGTGCGAGAGCACCAGTTTATGACCGGCCACCACGTTAAGGGTAAACTTTCCGGCCGAATCGGTGGCCGTTCCGTTAACTGTTCCTTCCACAATAATGTTTACATTAGAAAGCGGTGTGTTGGAGCTGGCGTCAATTACCTGGCCGCTCACAGTTTTGGTTTGTGACCAGGCACTCATACTGCCCAGCAGCACTGTCAGCATGGACAGTAGAAAGGGTCTGATTTTTCTCATACAGCAATTGGTTGAAGAATGATTAAAGCGAATAAGATGCAATCGTAATGGTTGAATGACCCAAAAATAGAGGGGGTATTATCAAAGGGGGGTGGTGATTTTAACCAAAGAAGAGGGTGAAAACAGCCAAATGAGAAATAAAAAATGAAAAATGAGAAATGAGAAAATGACCCTCACCCAATGAGTCTTGCACAATCGTTTTTCGATTCGCCGATAAGATGGTCAAGTTTGCAGTTGGCAGTTGGCTTTGTGAACTGCAAACTGGTAACTGCCAACTAATCCGTTTTGCGGATATTCTTATTCAGTTGAAGATTGTTATGAAACGGTTTTCTGAAGCGGCGGATGTATTCAGAAGGGTTCATACCGAACAGTTGAGAGAAGTGGTTGCGGAAATATTTGATATCATTGAACCCGGTGATGGTGGCGATTTCCGACACATTGTTTTCTGTATTGATCATCAGCTCAGCCGCTTTGCGCAAACGGATAAACCGGATGAAGCCGATGATGGATTGTCCGGATACCGAATTTACTTTCCGGTACAGGCTCGACCGGCTCATTCCCATTTCGGTGGTGAGTGTTTTAATATCAAACGTTTCATCATCCAGATGATCTTCTACTATGCGAATGCATTTATCAAGAAACTCGCGGTATTCAACAGATACTTTGCCATCGTTCTGCTTTAACGTTATTTCATTATAGAAATACTGTTGTAATGAGTTGCGCTTTTTCAACAGGCTCGCAGCGCGCGCTTTAAGCAGTTCTTTTTCAAATGGTTTGGTAATATAATCATCGGCGCCTGCTTCAATACCCTTCAGCCGTACTTCAGAAGCGGTGCTGGCAGTGAGCAGTATAACCGGTATGTGCGATAAAGAGGGATTTTCTTTTACCTGTTTACATAATTCTATACCACTCAATTCATCCATGGCTATATCACTGATAATAAGATCAGGCACATGCTCCTGCGCCAGGGCCAAACCTTCCTTTCCGTTTATCGCCTGCAATACCGTAAACTGGCTGCTGAATACTTTATCTATATATTGCCGAAGGTCTTCATCATCATCTACAATCAACAGCGTAGGTTTTTCAGTAATCAGGGCCGATAATTCTTTGCCTTTATCCGGCGCAACTTCTTCGGGTAATGGCACCACCGCAGCAGCAGATTGCTCTTCGTTCTTGATCTCATGTCCTGCAAAATGAGCAGTGCCTTTTAATAAGGTAAGAAAGAAAGCAGTGCCTTCATTCACGCGGCTTTCGTAAGTAACCTGTCCGTGATGCAGCATGGTAAAATGTTTTACCAGAAAGAGCCCGATACCAAAACCCGTTTTTCCAGCCGTAGAACTGTCTTTCACCTGGTAAAAGCGATTGAACAATTTGTCCCCCGTTCCGGATGGGATACCAACGCCACTGTCACTCACCCGAATATTTACCTGTGTACCCGTTGCTGATAATTTCAGTAATACGGAGCCGCCGGCGGGAGTAAATTTAATGGCATTCGATAACAGGTTGAACAAAATTATTTCCAGCTTCTCTCTGTCGGCGCAGAGTTCTATAGCTTCATCGTCGCATTCAAAACGATAATCGAGTTTTTTGAT
>Ga0105237_10008700_pt1 | contig 10965 bp, 10 predicted proteins | sample KBSC24metaG_FD_81520 | JGI IMG/M metagenome (GOLD analysis project Ga0105237, IMG submission 81520) | Corn rhizosphere microbial communities from Kellogg Biological Station, Michigan, USA - KBS C2-4 metaG | ecosystem: Host-associated > Plants > Roots > Rhizosphere > Soil | place: Michigan, USA... | reverse complement strand
TTGAGCCAGCTCCCCTATTCTCCGAGTCTCGACCTGACCAACCTGGACCGTACGGTGGACCCCTGCGTGGACTTCTACCGCTACGCCTGCGGAGGCTGGCAGAAAAAGAATCCCATTCCGCCGGATCAGTCGTCCTGGGATGTTTACCGGAAGATGGAGAACGACAACCAGCAGTTTCTCTGGGGCATTCTTGAGCAAGCCGCCCGAGGCGGAGAGCGGCGCGGCATTGTGGAACAGGAGATCGGGGATTACTTTGCCGCCTGTATGAATGAAGATGCGATCGAAAAGGCCGGACTGAAGCCCCTGGAGCCGGCTCTGAGGCAAATCGCCGGACTGCGATCCGCACGGGATCTTGCGATATTTCTGGCGGGCATCCATTCCGGATGGGGCGTGAATGCGCTTTTCCAGCTCGGGGCGGATCAGGACTTCGGCGATTCCAGCCGTGTCATCGCCTTCGCGACCGCCGGAGGACTGGGCCTGCCGGATCGCGACTATTACTTCCAACAAGATACGAAGTCGAAAGAAATCCGGCACGCTTACGCCGCCCATCTGCAATCGATGCTGGAGCTACTGGGAGACACACCGGCGGAGGCCCAACGCGAAGCGCGCGCCATCGTGGAACTGGAGACAGCGCTTGCGCAGACGACTTTGACGGTGGTGGAACGCCGCGATCCCCATCGGCTCTACCACAAGCTTTCGCGCGCACAGTTTATCGCCTTGGCGCCGGACTTTCCCTGGAATCCCTACCTGGAGGCGATCGGGCTCCCGAACCTGCGGGAACTGAACGTAACGGAGCCGGCTTTCTTTCGCCGCGCCGGCGCGCTGGTAAAGACACACAGGCTCGCGGAGTGGAAGCCGTATCTGCGCGTGCGTCTGCTGGAGACCGCGGCGCCATACCTGGCGGCCCGCTTCGAACGCGCCCACTTCGATTTCTACGGCAAGTACCTGCAAGGCACCCCGGAGATGCGGCCGCGCTGGAAGCGCTGCGTCGGCCACGTGGACGATCAATTGGGCGAGGCCCTGGGCGAGGCATTCGTCGCCAAGGTCTTCAGCCCCTCGCAGAAAGAAGCTGCTGTCGGCATGACCAGAGCGATCGAGGCGGCCATGGAACAGGAGATCAACAACCTTCCCTGGATGGGCCCGGAGACCAAGCGCCAGGCGCTGGTAAAACTTCACGGGGTGGTGAACAAAATCGGCTATCCGGACCACTGGCGCGATTACAGCACCATTCGGATCTCCCGCGACGACTTCGCGGGAAACGCCGCGCGGGCGGCGGCATTCGAGCACAAACGCGAACTGAGCAAGATCGGGAAACCGGTGGACCGCGGCGAATGGTTCATGACGCCGCCGACGGTGGACGCCTACTACAACCCGCAGATGAATGACATCAATTTTCCGGCCGGCGTGCTTCAGCCGCCCCTGTTCGACGTGAAGATGGACGACGCGCCCAACTACGGCAATACCGGCACCACCATCGGCCACGAACTCACGCACGGGTTCGATGATGAAGGCAGGCATTTTGACGCCAAGGGGAATCTTCGCGGCTGGTGGACCCCGAAAGACTCCGCGGCATTTGAACAGCGTGCAAAATGCGTGTCCAGCCAGTACGCTCAATACACGGTGGTGGACGATGTGAAGATCAACAGCAAGCTGACGCTGGGCGAGGATATTGCCGACCTTGGCGGAACGCTGCTGGCCTACATCGCCTGGAAGCACCTCACCGAAGGACGGGACCTGAAGAAGGAAGACGGCTTCAGCCCCGATCAGCGCTTCTTTATCGGCATGGCGCAATGGGCCTGCTCCAACGAACGGCCGGAGGTGAAGCGGGAGCGGGCCATGACAGACCCGCATTCTCCGCCCGAATACCGCATCAATGGCGTTGTCGCGAACCTTCCGCAGTTCGGGCAGGCGTTTGCCTGTCGGGCCGGGCAGCCCATGGTCCGCGCGGAAGCCTGCCGGATTTGGTGAGAAGACATGCGATCCTCCTTGTGGAAAGTTCCGGCCTGTTTCCTGCTGCTGGGTGTTTCGGCGTGGTGCGTGGAGCCGCCCCTGGACCGGCTGCAGGCCCAGTTGGAGCGCCTGGCGGCCGCACATCATGGCGTGGTGGGCGTCACAGTGGTCCACCTGGAATCCGGGCGGCGCGTCTCTTTGCGCGGAGACGAGCCTTTCCCCATGGCGAGCACCTTCAAGATTCCGGTGGCCATGGAGATCCTCGCGCGCGCCGATCGCGGCGAGTTGCGGCTGGATCAAATGGTCTCCCTGGAACCGCACGACCTGCATCCGGGCAGCGGAACGCTAAGCGATCTGTTTACGAATCCCGGCGTTCAACTGTCCGTGCGGAATCTGATGGAACTGATGCTGCGCATCAGCGACAACAGCGCGGCGGACATACTGCTGCGCATGGCCGGGGGAGGAGGCACGGTAACGGCCAACCTGGATCGCCTGGGCATCGGCGGAATTCGGGTGAACCGGTCTACCGCCAGCCTGATCGCCGATTGGGACGGTGTGGTCCTGCCTCCGGAAAAAGAATGGACGCCGGAGGTGTTCAACCACGCCTTCGACACCACCACCGCGGCGCAGCAGAAGGTGCGGACCGCGCATCTGCGGGAAGACTTGCGCGACACCGCGACTCCGGACGGAATGGCGGCGCTGCTGGAACGGATCTGGAAACGGGACGCCCTGAAACCGGGAAGCGCGGCGCTGCTTCTCGATATTCTTGCGCGCTGCGATACGGGGAAAGGCCGCCTGAAAGGCATGCTGCCGGCCGGCACGCGCGTGGCGCATAAGACCGGCACGCTTGGTACTGCCAACAACGTCACAGACGACGTGGGAATCGTTACGCTTCCCGCGAACGCGGGCCATCTTGCCATCGCCGCGTTCGTTAAATGGTCGGAAGAGCCGGAAGAGCAGCGCGAGCATGTGATCGCGGAAATAGCGCGCACTGCCTATGACTATTTTCTCTTCCAGCCGCAGACGCCCGCCGCTTCGCTCGACTATAGCCTGTGGGCGGACCGGATCCTGAGCGCGCTGAGGCTTGCCCCCGGCGAACGCGTTCGGATGTGGTCCGATCCGGAGGCGTACCCGAAACTCGCCCAGGAGCTGAGGCAGCGCATTCCGGGCGCGGTGACGCTCACGCGAGAATCGGTGAAACCGGGCGAGCTCGAAAAAATGCTGCGCGAGACGGATGTGTTTCTGTGGCTCCCCATCGCGGAGGAGTGGCGCGCTCCCACGCCGGACGAGAGCGGGGCGCTGGCGCACTGGCTGGACGAAGGCGGCGCGCATCGGGAGATTCATTTTCACTGGCTGCAAGGGAGCGTGCTCGCGGACGGCCTCCCCACCGCCCACCCGCGAAGCTATGACGAGATTTACCAGAATGCGCTGAACATCGATTATGCGGCGCTTTCCAGGGAGCAGGATCGCGCAATCGCATTGCTGCGGGCGGGCGCCGTCCGCGTTCGGACTCCGGAAGGAACGGACCTGCGGTTCGAGGTGCGCGGCCGCCCGTTCGACAAGCAGGACGGCGATGCCAGCGCGCAACGCATGCAAACGGCGAAGGTGAGGGTGGACCGGGAGATCGAACTCCCTTGCGGCGTTCTGCGCGTGGCGCCGCTGGAGGAAACCGTGGAAGGCCGGATCGTAGTCCCGCTCGCGCGATTTGGCGGCGAAGAGGTGCGCAATCTCCGAATCACCATAGAGCACGGGACGGTGACCAAAGTGGAGGCGGACGAAAATTTGAGCGCGGAGGAGACCGCATTTCGTGCCGGGGGCGAGGCCGCAAGGCGATTTCGCGAGTTTGCGCTCGGTTTCAATCCACGGCTGAAGGCGCCGGCCGGCAGCGTCGTGATTCCCTACTACGCTTATGGCGCAGGCATGGTGCGCCTCAGCCTGGGCGACAACGAAGAGATTGGCGGAGCGGTGCGCGGGGGTTGGCGGCGCTGGTTCTTCTTCCTCGGGGCAACCGTGGAAGCCGGCGGCCGGGAACTGGTGAAGGACGGCGAACTCCGCGAGAGCGCTGTTCCATGAGCGCCCGCATCATCAACGGCCTGGAGGAACTGCGTTCCTTCCAGGGTCAGGAAGTGGGAGCCAGCGGCTGGTTCCTGGTGACTCAGGCGCTGATCGATCAGTTCGCCGAGGTCAGTGGAGACCGGCAGTGGATCCACGTCGATGTGGACCGCGCGGCGCGCGAAACGGAAATTGGAAAAACCATCGCGCACGGCTTCCTCACCGTATCGCTGCTGAGCGAGCTTTCCCGCCAGGCGGTGGAGGTAAAGGGCGATTACAAAATGCGGATCAATTACGGGTTCAACCGACTCCGGTTTGTATCGCCCGTTCCGGCCGGCTCACGCATCCGGGCGCGATTCACCGTGAAATCCGTGGAAGACAATCAGGTGACCTGGCTGGTAACGGTGGATCTGGAAGGCAGCGAAAAGCCGGCGCTGGTGGCTGAATGGCTGGCAAGATTTTACTAGGAGTCTCTGCTTTATGACGTGGATCACCTGGGCCCTGCTTTCGGCGGTGTTCGCCGCCTGCACCGCGATTCTGGCCAAGCTGGGAGTCGAAGGTATCGACGCAAACGTCGCGACGGCGATTCGCACCAGCGTAGTGGTTGTTTTCACCTGGCTGTTTGCGTGGTTTGCGCGGCAGCCCGGAAGCTTTGACATCAGCACCCGGAAGACCTGGCTTTTCCTGGTGCTCTCCGGCCTGGCCACGGGGCTTTCCTGGCTGTGCTATTTCCGCGCGCTCCAGGCGGGTCCGGCATCCAGGGTCGCGCCCATCGATAAGCTCAGCGTAGCCCTGGTGATCCTGTTTAGCGCGGTTTTTCTTGGCGAGAAATTGACCCCGGCCAAAGGGATCGGAGGAGTTCTGATCGTCGCCGGGGCCATTATCATCGCCCTCGAATAGAGGCGCCGTCCGCCGGATCGCCTTTGGTCAACGAGTCCAGGAGCATGCGATACACATGGTCCTGATACTGCTCCGCGCTCCAGTTCCGCTGAAGCACCAGGTCCTCCCACATGCGCAGAGAGGTGACCGTCCAGAGGATGTCCGCGGCTGTCGAGGGATCCATGCCGGGCCGCAGGGACTTTTCGGCCTCCAGGCGGCCTACGATGGCGCGACAGCCTTTCAGGCGCTCCTGCAGACGGTCCTGCCACGACTGTTCGACCTCGGGATCCTGCCGCCGGACGGCGTCAAACATACGCGCGATCGGCCACAAGCCCGGATTGTCCAACGCCTGCAGGCGCACCATTTCCCGGATGGCGGCAAGGCCGCTCGGCGCATCGCGGATTCTGCCCAGTTTTTGGGGAAGGCCACGTAGTTCGTCCACGTACCGGATGAGCGCGATCATCAGATCGGCGCGATCGGCGAAGTGCAGGTAGATCGCCTGACGGGAGAGGCGGGCGGCGCGGGCGATTTCACCCAACGACACATCAGCCCCGCCTCGACGGCGAATATGAGCCAGGGCCGCGGCCAGGATTTTACCGCGCGTGTCTTTTTCTCTTGACATGCTGTAAAGCATTATACTACGATCCTCTTGACAGGCTGTAAAGCAACCGCCTGTACAGAGAGGAATCAAGAAAATGCAAACAGCCTACGCGAATGCAGCCGTGGAACACCAAACGCCGGAAGACTCGGTGCGCCTTCTGGTGGAGAACTACATGGATCTTTGGAACCGCCACGACATCGCGGAGCACTCGAAACTTCTCACGGAAGACGCCGACCTGGTGAATGTCGTGGGAATGCATCTGCGGGGACGGGAGGAGATTCAGCGGCAGCACGAGCAGCTTCACCGGACCATTTTTTCCAGGATGGTGTCCCGGATTCTGCATCTTTCCGTGCGGTTTCCCACCGATGCCACGGCGCTGGTGCATGTGAATTGGGAGATGCGCGGCGCAGTCAGGCTACCGGGATGGAATGTGCCCGAACCCCGGACCGGGGTAATGACGATGCTGCTGGTGAATCAGGACGGAAAATGGATGGTCCGCGCGCTGCACAACACCGATACCATTCCTGTGCCCGCGCTACCGGGCGAATAACGCGGGGCGCCGGTTTCAACACTCGGCAAGCGCCGCGCGGAGGATGGCTCTCGCCGCCCAGCGGACGTTCTGTTGCGCGGAGCGCGGCGGAAGCGCGCAAATGTCGCGCATCACCACCACGCATTCGACCCCCAAGAACACGGCCAGCGTGGAAACCAGGCGTTTGAACGCGGCAGCGGAACAGTGGGCGCGGATAGGGGCGAGAGCTTTCTCCAGCCACGCCAGCCGGCGTCTCATAACGAAGATAAACCGGATGACCACTACGAACACTTTGCACGGGGACTTTGAGAAAGCAAAAGCGGCCGGACCCCTGAATATCTTTGGCGATGAGCTATGGGTGCGCCAGAGCGGGCAAGAGACGGGCGGAGTTCTCGCCGTGATGGAAGACTTCACGGAACCGGGGCAAGGTCCGCCTCTGCATCGCCACGGGCGCGAGGACGAGTCGTTCTACGTCGTCGAGGGCGAATTCCTGTTTGAGGTCGACGGAAAGCAGATTCACGCCAGGGCGGGCGAAGCTGTCTTTGCTCCCAAGGGCACAGCGCACACTTTCCAGAACACCGGCGCCACAAGGGGACGCCTCCTAATCATGGTCCATCCGGCGGGCCTGGAAGATTTCTTCGCCGACATCGCGCGGGCATCCAAAGGCATGGCCGAACCCGACCTGGCCGTGGTTGTCCCCATTTTTCACAACCACGGGCTCGAACTGCTGGGGCCGCCGATCGGAGCGCGCGCCTCACGCTGAAGCGACGCTTACGCGACAGCGCGCGTGGGTTCACAGCCCGCGCCGAACAGGCTACGCTGCACCGGTAGCACCGCGTGGAAGCCATCCAGAGCCGCCGGGTAGCGCTCCAGCAGGCCGGAGGGCGCACGTTCGTTTTCGTCGCCAAGCAGACGGCGCATCTGAAGAGCGTTTACCACCGACTTCCCGCCAGCATCGTTGTTCATCACCACCAGGGTGAGCGGCGCGTGCGCGGCCAGGAAATCGATGCGCTGCTTCCAGGACGCGAGTTCGTCAGGGGAATAGAGATAGTCATGGCGGAGCGCCGTCGAACCGCCCGCGGGCTCCGGCTCCCAGTCTCGCGGATTGCGGCCGTGAAGCCGGACGTAGGCGACTCGCGATGTCAAAAAAGAAGTGGGGCGGGTAGCGCTGGAGAAGGGCGCCTGGTCGATATTACAGAACCCGACGCGGTAATCGATCAGCGTCCCGATCGCCTCTTCGGCGGTCCAACTGGCGTGCCGCATTTCCGCCACGAGAGGGAATTCGTGGAATGCCCGCCGCAGCTCGATCAGATATTGCCGGTTTTCGGCGGTAAAGCGAAACGTCCAGGGAAACTGCATCAACAGGCACGCCAGCCGGCCGGCGCGCCGCAGCGGGAGAATCCCATCCCGAAAAGCCGTCACGGCATGCTTCTCCAACCTGCGCTCGTGCGTGAAAGTCCGGTGGAGCTTGGCGGAAAAGAGAAAGCGCGGGAAGGGCGCGGCCTTTGCGGCCCACAGCCGGGCTACCTCCGGGCGGATGAACTGATGGAACGTGGTGTTGATCTCGACCGCGTCAAAATAGCGGGCCAGAAATTCGACCCGATGGAGCCCGCGCGCGGCCGCATCGCCATAAACCGGTTCCTGCCAGTGAGAGTAGTTCCAGCCGGCGGGACCGCAGCGGATATTTTCCGGAAAGGACATGAGCAATGCCTCCAACCGAATTCGCCTTTTCTTCGCCTTTCAGTTTAGCGCAGCTAGCTCTTGCGAGTCAATCAGAAAAGATTCCTGAATTTTTTCTGGTGGAGGAGTAACATCACGGCGGCTTGTGGCGTTACATAAGCAAGTCCCCGTTACGCGGGCGGATGTCCACAACACCAACACCGTGGACACCCGCCCTTTACTTTTTTTCCCGTTACTTAATAGCTTATTACACTCATCGCCTTCCGTAGCTCTTCGGGGCTACGAAGGCATTCTGTAATTGACCTAACTCTCGTCGAACAAGACGCTGGATAGATAACGCTCTCCGGAGTCCGGAAAGATGACTACGATCGTCTTGCCGCTCATGCCCGGCTCGCGGGCCAGACGCAGCGCTACCGCGGCGGCCGCGCCGCAGGAGATTCCGGAAAGGATTCCCTCCTCGCGGCTAAGCTGTCTGGCCGTGTCGAGAGCCTCCTCGTCGGTGACGGTTTCAATGCGATCCACCACCGAAAGGTCGAGCGTCTTGGGAATGAAGCCGGCGCCAATTCCCTGGATGGAGTGCGGGCCCGGACGCAGCCGCTCCCCACGCCGGTATTGCGTGATTACCGGGCTGCCGGCCGGTTCGACACCCACCGAGAGCACTGGCTTCGTTTTTTCGTGCTTCAGGTAGCGCGAAACCCCGGTGATGGTGCCGCCGGTTCCGATGCTGGAGACAAAAACGTCTACACGGCCTTCGGTGTCGTCCCAGATTTCCGGACCGGTGGTCCGGAAATGGATCTCCGGGTTGGCCGGGTTTTCGAACTGCTGTAACAAGACATAGCGCTCGGGATCGGAGGCGACAATCTCTTCGGCCTGCCCGATGGAGGCAGTCATGCCGAGAGAACCATCCGTGAGAAGCAACTTCGCACCCAGCGCCTTCAGCACTTTCCTGCGCTCCAGCGACATCGTTTGCGGCATCACCAGCGTGATGGGATAGCCCCGGGCGGCAGCGACGAACGCCAGGGCGATTCCCGTGTTGCCGCTCGTTGGTTCGATGAGTTCTTTCCCGGGTTTGAGGACGCCCCGCTTCTCGGCGTCCCAAATCATCGATGCGCCGATGCGGCACTTCACCGAATAGGCGGGATTCCGGCCTTCGATTTTGGCGTAAATGGTCGCGGGAAGGCCCTGGGCGATGCGGTTCAGGCGCACCAGGGGCGTGCGGCCAATGCTTAAGGAGTTATCGTTGAAAGTCAAAGACGCGATCCTTCGTCAACCAGACTCGTGCTTCAGATTTCCCAGTTCGGCACATAGGTACTCTGTTTTTCCCGCCAGGCGCGCAGCAGATCGGCGAACGTAGTGTGGTCAATCACGCCGGACAGCGACTGTTCCACCTCTTCCCACATGGAAGTGAAGGGGTCATCCTCCTTGTGGCCGGATCCGCGGACCAACCGCGGGCCCTCCACGTAGCGGACGACCTCACCCACCGTGATGGCGTTGGCCGGGCGGGCGAGCAGATATCCTCCGTCCGCGCCGCGGCGCGATTCCACGAAGCCGCCCTGCTTGAGGCTTGCGAGAATCAGTTCCAGAAACTTCTGGGGGATCTTCCAGCGCTTGGCGATGGAGGCGATCTTGACAGGCTCCCCGGTCTCGGACTGTTCGGCAAGGTCGAAGATGGCCTGCAGGGCGTACTCGCCCTTCACCGAAATGTTCATGGGATTGGGTATGGCGTTGATCTCCCCTCATATTGTAAAGACTGTACACCTCCCGGGCCACCCGGTGCGTGCAGAGTCCGGCTGCTACAGTGGATTAGTAACCGAATTTCCAGGCAAGACGTCTATCCATCCTAACCCCGTAATGCGCCAGCCGTCACAGCTGAATCTTCGGCCCTCCCGCTCCCGCGGAAGAATGGCCCTGATTCTATTGCTCCTGGTCGCTTTCGTGGCACTGCAGAGCGCGGCCATTATCGGGGACCACCCGCTTAGCCACGAGCAGGATCATTCGCAAAATTGCCTGGTTTGCCACGCGAGCCATCTCCCGGTCCTCGAAGCCTCGGCAATCCTTTTGTTCGCGCCCCCGTCCGTTTCGGAATGGAGAACGCCCGCCGAGACAAGCAACGCGCTGGTTGATTTTCGTCTTCTTTCCACTCTCTCCCGCGGTCCTCCCGCCTAATCCATCCATCCGGTTTCCTGCGTTTCCCCACCGGCCCCGCGCCGGAGGGGCCGCACACGACATGAGTGTTTGGTTTGCAGACGTGAGGGCTTCATGCAGTTTCAAAACCGTTATTCGTTGAGCTTTTTTCAGATTTTTATCCCGTTGGCGCTAGCGGCTGTTCCGCTTTGCGCGCAATCGATCAGCAGCGGGACCATTCAAGGCACCGTAGCCGACCCGTCGACCGCTGTGATTCCGGGCGCGGACGTAACCATGGTCAACCCTCTCACCGGCTACAAAAGAGAGATCAAGACGGACAATTCCGGTCACTTTCGCTTTGACAATGTGCCGCTGAACACTTATCACCTGACCGCGGCCGCGGACGGGTTCATGGCCAGCCGGCAGGAGGTGAACGTGCACACCAACCTCCCGATTGAGTTGTCACTCGTGTTGCAGCTGGCGAGCGCGGCGCAATCGGTGGTTGTGGAGGCGGGCGGCGCGCTGGTAGAAAACGAACCCAGCGCGCACACCGATACGGACTCGGCAACATTCTCTAAACTGCCGTCGTTCGACCCGGGCGCCGGGTTGAGTTCGGTCATCAACTTCACCACCGGCGGCACTGCCTCCGATGCGAATGGATTCTTTCACCCTCTGGGCGACCACGCGCAAGTCAGCTTCGTGATCGACGGCCAGACGATCAGCGACCAGCAGAGTAAAGTATTCTCCACGCAGCTGCCGCCGAATGCAATCCAGAGTATGGAGATCATTACCGGTGCGCCGAATGCCGAATATGGAGATAAATCGAGCCTGGTGGTGAACGCCACCACCAAGTCCGGCCTCGGCGCCGGACGCCCCTTCGGCAGCATCGATAGCACCTGGGGCTCGTTCGGCTCCTGGAGCGAGAATGCCACGGTGGGTTTCGGGACTGCGAAGCTCGGCAACTTCACCGCAATCAACGGCATTCGCTCCGGCCACTTCCTGGACACCCCCGAAGTCCTGCCCATCCACGATATCGGCAATAACGAGAACATTTTCGACCGGCTCGACTACAACCCCACGGGACAGGACGCTCTGCACCTGAATCTTTTCGTGGCGCGCAACTGGTTTCAGGTTCCGAACAGCTATGACA
>Ga0105237_10008699_pt1 | contig 10965 bp, 8 predicted proteins | sample KBSC24metaG_FD_81520 | JGI IMG/M metagenome (GOLD analysis project Ga0105237, IMG submission 81520) | Corn rhizosphere microbial communities from Kellogg Biological Station, Michigan, USA - KBS C2-4 metaG | ecosystem: Host-associated > Plants > Roots > Rhizosphere > Soil | place: Michigan, USA... | reverse complement strand
TATCATGGCTTATAGCAGTCTAACAGCTGTTCTGAAACCAATGTAGTGCCATGTTTATAAAGAGGTAACAATCAATTCATCTGGTAGGCCGGCGCTGCTCAGGTTGTGCGGTTACGATACATAGAGTGTCCGCAGCAGAACAGCCGTTTCAATCCTATAAGGTTTGCCGGGCAGCTCCTGAGGGGCTGCAAACCTTATAGGATTTGCGGAGAAGGCCGTTTCGCCAGCTTTTGAAAATTTATTTCGTGTTTGTTATATCAACTTCAGCCTGTCTGTATTGATGATGCGGATACTTTTCCGGCCACCCGCAATGATCGTTGGTCTTTTATTATTAACCATTTCAGTCGTTGGAAATTTCCTGCTCAGGTACTATAACGGAAGGCTGATTCCTATTTATCTAATAAAGCAGGCCCGGAATCTTCACTACCCGGAAAAGAAACTTTTTTTAGATTAACAGCGCACGCAACAATTATTGCACTAATAGTTTTACTGCCGGGGTAAAAAGCGGCCCGTTTTTCTTAACTTGAACCTATGCATGATTGTAATGTTAATGGTGAGTATTGGTGTTGAATATGTTTATACAACTTTATGAAGCTTAAATATCATATTCGAATTTGCACTTTATTAATAATCGGCTCTTCGTTCGTAACCCCGGGAGACCCTATCCCGGCGCTTCGTGTGTTGCTGACTAAATATTATTCACTTTATCCAAAGGAAAAAGTTTACCTGCATTCAGATAAACAGAATTATAGAGCAGGAGAGACTATTTGGTTCAACGGATATGTTACACGCCAGGCAAAACCTTTTTCAGCAAGTGGTATTTTATATCTTGAACTTTTTAACGACAAGGGTCTTGTAATCAACCGCATGATGAGGCCGGTGGAGGATGGATCGTTTCGTGGTGACTTATTGTTACCGTCGACAATGAATGCGGGAAATTACTATATACGCGCATATACTTCCTGGATGTTAAATTTCAGTTCCTCAATGTTTTATTACAAGAAAATATATGTAGAAAGCACCGGTAAAAGCAAGCCCCGTAATACAACTGCTGACAAAAGTAATTTTTCCGTCCAATTCTTTCCAGAGAGTGGCCAATTGGTTAACAGGCTCACAAGCCTGGTTGTATTTAAAGCAATTGATTCCAATGGTATTCCTGTTGCGGTTTCAGGTAAGGTTATAAATAACCTGGGAGATACCGTTGCCATTCTGAAAACAATTCATGACGGTATGGGAAGTTTTGTAATTCATTGTTCTCCGCAAACTATATATACAGCTCTGATAACAGCAAATGGGCAAACTAAAAGATTTCCGCTGCCAGCAAGTAAATCAGAAGGCATTGTTTTACATACCGAAACAAGAAATACTTCTTTAACAGACAGTGTCTTTTTTCATATTTCCAGAACTAAGGAGCACAAAGAAAAGTACCAGAATTTGTTACTATGTGCGCGAATGGAAAATCATGTTTCCATTACCAAAATTCATTTCGATGAATTGACGTTTAACGACCCTTTGGATACATTGTTATCCGCTCCGTATCCCCTATTATTGAATAATTTTGGCCCCGGTGTATTGCAACTGTCTGTATTGACAGAGGATAGTATGGTACTTGGCGATAGACTGATTTTTCTCCATGATTATCGTCGTTCTTCCGCAGAAATCAAATCTGTACAACATAATCCGGGCCAGGGTAAAACCAGCTTTTCGATAAATCTGCCCGATGCCTACCAGGGTAAGGTTGCTATTTCTGTAACTGATGCCGAAAGTGTTTTCGATACACTTAAAGCTGACAACATCTTGTCGGGGCTTTTATTGTCCGCAGAGACAGAAAGTGACCTGGTATTACCTGCGTGGTATCTTACCAGGCAAGCCGGTGAAACGAGGGCGCTGGACATGCTGATGATTACCGCCAAACCTGCTGGGTTCAATTTAGAAAAACTGTTACACTCTAAACAGCCTGAGGTCAGGTATACATTAGAGAAATCAATCACAATGAAGGGCAGGGCATTTGAAATTAATGGAGATAAAAAAATGCCCCTGATGAATGGTTCCGTTTTCCTGATAATGAAAGCATTGAAAGATTCTTTGTCAATTCCAATGCATGCTTTTACGGATAGTACCGGACATTTTATATTTAATGATCTTTATTTTCATGATACGGCCATTGTATACCTCCAGACGGGCGTTAAGTCTCAAGGCGGTACCACGAATAAAATTGCTATAGAATTCGATAAATCGATTATTGACTCCATTTACAAAACTCCATTTGTTATTGCGCCTGCCTTGCTAAATCCCGGTTTTTATACTCATGAATCTACGGCAGAATATTTATCCGGGGAGCATGCCGGGGAAAAAATGCTAACAAATGTCACCATTACTGCAAGAGGGAAAACACATACCGATAGCACCATAGCGAAATATGCCAGTGGCATTTTTGCCAGTCCTGGCGCGTGGGCCGTTACCCTTGACCTTACCACCGACGAAGTCACCAAAAACATGGATGTGAACGTGCTTGAATATCTTAATGGAAAAGTAGCCGGTCTTCTATATGCTTATGACAAAGGACTGCCAATAATTTATTGGCGCTTTTCCAATATTATAGATGGGCTATCCGCGATGGATCAGCTTAAACTGAATTCGCCCTCATTTTTTTTAAACGAAAGTCTTTTGAACACCGGGAATGAGGGGTACGATGGGATGGTGCAGGTATTATCAGGAATCAGGATTGCTGATGTAGTCATGATTAGAATATATAAGCCCGGAACCTTACAAAATGTACCTGACAATGGGCCTCACGGGGCAATTGCTATATATCTTAAAAATGGCACCGAAGATACACGAACGCCGGCTAAAGTTGTCTTTGAGCAATTTTTAAAATCTGGATTTTCCGCTGAACATAATTTTGAGACGTCGGCTAAAAATCATGGTACATCTACATTGTATTGGAATCCCGGAGCTTCACCTGAACCTTTAACACACAACATTTTTGTAAGTTTTAATAACGGCAACAGGAAACGTCTGAGGGTTGTTGCCGAAGGGCTTGATAAGAATGGAAATGTAATACAACTTGACAAAATTATTGAATAGAAAATCGACTTTAGCCAAATAAGAACAGCTGCCCCATGATGAAAATTTTCAATGCGACGATTATCATTTTCCTTTTTCACTTGCCTTTGCTGGCTCAAACAGTTTGCAGTGGGCAAATAGTAGAGGCAGGAACATTGAAACCTTTGATTTCAGCAAGTGTCTTTATCAGCAATTCCTCTTACGGCACTACTACAGACAATCTGGGTAATTTTCGATTGGGTAAAGTTCCAAACGGTAAATTTAGCCTGATTGTTTCTTCAATTGGTTACGAGACTTTTGTTGTACAACTCGATCATGATAAATTATTAATCCCCTTAAAGATTGAATTAGTTCACAAAGCATCTCTTCTTGGCGAAGTAGTTGTTTCTGCCGCTGAAAAAAATGGTTGGGCTGATTGGGGAGATCTATTTGTGGAGAATTTTATTGGCAAGTCTGTTTATGCAAGGGATTGCCGGATAAAAAATCCAAAAGCACTAAAATTCAGGCGAAGTGCTAAAGATAATATTCTTAAGGTATGGTCTGATGAACCTCTTTTAATTGAAAACAATGCTTTGGGCTATACAATTCGTTACGATTTACGTGAATTCACTTTTAGTTTTGCTGATAATTCGGTTTCTTACTCCGGCTACCCCTTATTCAATGAAATGAATTTAAAGGATACAAAAAATGAAGCAAAAATTAAACAAAACAGGAAAAACGTTTATTCTATTTCATTAATGCATTTTATCAGGAGCCTTTACAATAATACTACTGCCAAAGAAGGTTTCAGGATAATGCGCGTTGTGAACAAAACACAAATTGAACTGTCATCTGAAGCGGCCAGCGTGCCGGTCTATGATGGCGTTGAGAAATTCGATACGGTTTACGAGATTAATAACCGGGAGACGAAAATAAAAATTATTCCCGCGGAGACCACGCTATCTACGCTTGATAATAATCGGGTAGCTGCAGAGCAAACATCCATCAATAGTATCATAGATGAAAGGGATGACAACAAGTTTTTGTTTTTTAAAGACACTTTGCAAATAGTTTACACCCATGCCCGGGCACCAAATGAATATATGCAATATGATAAAAACAGCAAGGGCTTAATCTTATCAGCAATTTCAATGTTAATGAATAGCCCTGTAGCCATTTTTGCAAACGGCAATTATTTCCCAAATTCGAATCTTACTCTTAGCGGCTTTTGGGGATGGTGGGAAAAAATTGGGATTATGCTTCCTTATGACTATGAGCCAGAATAAGCCTCAATATTGCTTTACTGTTTTCTTTCTCCCCATTAAATAAATAAACCACCCCGCCGCTATAATGTTCAGCATACCAAACCAGTTCCCTGTTTTGCTGTAAATGGTAGGATGCGCGGCTACCGGAACCGCTCCTGTTAATACGGTAGCTGACTTATTTTCACTCGCTGTTTCATACAAAATTTTTCCGCGATAATCGCTTATACTTAATCTTCCCTGCCTTGCGTTTCTTACCATCGGGTACCCCCCTTCCACACTACGCAATATGGCCATGCGGCTGTGCAACCACCCATCCATAACAAAATCCCAGGCAGGAACATACAGTACCCCAATTTTTTCTTTGCCGTATTGATTCATGAATGGCTGAAAATCGAGGTCCTTACAAATGGCTATTCCCTGTTTTGTTCCTTCATGGTAAAACAGGCCAATAGTATTGCCCGGCTTAAATCCTTCCATCGCTTCACCTTCAAACAGGTTTACTTTTTGATAGTCCACCAATAGCTTTCCTTCGCCGGAAATTATCCATGCATTGTTTTCGTAATGATCTTTTTTTATTTTGGTGAGGCCTGCGATAATAGTTACATGCAGCGATTTTGCAGCATTCATAAATAACTGGCCGATGACTGTCCCGGTTGAATCGTTTACAATGATCGCTTTTTCAGGAAGGACCACCACCGCTGCCTTTGCTGCAATTGCAGTAATCTGTTTTAAATACAGTTCAGTAATATGTAACTGCTTGCGATAATCCGTGTCATCCACATTACGGTAATTTTTTTCATCTATTGTAACCAATGCCACGCTAACTGTTGTTGCAACCGGGCTGCTGCTCATCCGTGCCATGCCAATTGTAAACACAACTATTAGCAGACCGGCCAAAATACGCATTAACTGAATCACCATTCTCCTGTCCTTCCGGTAAAACAGCGCCACCGCAATAGCAGATGGAAAAAAAGTTAGCATGAATGTAATGCCTTGTATACCGGTTACAGAAGCTATTTGAATAAGCGGTAAGAAATTGCTTTGGGTATAAGCGATGCTGCCGGCGGTGCCGTCGCGCGAGAACAAAACCCCAAGGTGTTCAAAACAAACCCACAACACCGGAAAAGCGAATGCCGATGACCAGTGTGAAGAGCGCAATACCATCTTTCTTGCGGCAGCTGTTACAGTGGCAAAGACAAGGGGCAGAATAACCGTGAACAGTATAGCAAGCGCCACCGGTAAAACAGTTAAAAGATAGGGAAGCCAGCTTAACCTGCCGATTAGATAGGCAGTAAAAGCAATAAAAAACGCCTGCCAGCCACGTACATTAAAAGCGACGAACAACAGCGGCACAGGAGCTAACCAGAACAGCCACCAGTAGCTACCAGTTATCCCGCCTGCCAAATACCAGCAGGCCCCTGAAAAGAGAATGCATGCAGGGATAATGATCTTTTTGTTTTTCAAAAAGCTTGTTTCATGAAAGAACACCATAGAGGATATGTATAATCCTTCAAAGTTATCATCCGCTGTTCACGAATAATTGTAAATTTTAGACAGGTTGATGTTTGATCAGGAAGGAAGCAACCCTGTTGTCTTCCTTTTTAAAACTCGCCGGGGCAGTACCTGCAAACTGGTGAAAGTCTTTAATAAAATGTGACTGATCAAAATAATTACAGTCATAACAGATTTCGGTCAATGACCGGGGGCTATTTGCCATTAGGCGAAGTGCTCTATTAAAGCGAACGATCTTACAGTAATACTTTGGTGTGTATCCGGCGTTTTTTTGAAAAGCCCTTTCCAGTTTTTTATAATACCAGCCTGCTTTATCGCAAATGGACTGAACATGTGTTGAGCCCGCGTCTATGCGTATGACTTCAATTACTTTCTTAACCATTTGCATGTCCGGACCATAGTTTTTTACCGCCTGCAGCAACAATTTGTTAAGCAGGTTTACTTTATCTTCATCTGTTTCCATTTCATACAACAATGCCTGCCAGTTGTTTACGACACTACCAAAAATATATTCTGCAGGAACTACCCGGTTCAGTATGGTTAATGCCGGAACATGTGTAAATGCCGCTAATCCGCCCGGCTTAAACCGTATGCCTGCCATGTCTATTTTACCGGCACCATATGCATAATAGATACGATCACGTGGTCCCATTAAAAAAGCATTTTGCATAGCGTTACCCTGTGTATCCTCCCTGGTAATCAGCCAGCGTAATGGATCAGCAAAATTGAAGATCATCTCAATCCGTCCGCCGGGAATTAATCGTTCGTGTTTGTTCAGGGTATTGCCCGGGGCACGAACCATCCAGTAGCATTCTACGAGATCGGCAAGCAAAGGTGAAGGACGGTATTGCTGGTAGATATCCATGAGAATTTTAACGACAAGAATTAGTTCCGGCTAAAGATAGTTATTTATTTTTCCACTTTATTCCAGCTCCTGGTATATAAAATTGCAGGATTTGTACAGGCCGGGAAAGCAAAAACCAACCGTGACGGACAGGCTTCAATGATACGATTTGAAACGATATGATACGATTATTTCGAATTAGCTCAAAAAATTGAACCTTAATCCCATCCAATTCTTTCCTTATCTTACAAGCAAGTTACTGCAGTTTCCCTTCAGGCTATCGGTGGCAAATTAAGGCGTATTAAAGGCTGTCAAAATAAAAATCTGTCTTTAAAATGATGACCCGTATAAAAAGTATTGATATCGTTAGAGGAATAGTAATGGTAATAATGGCATTGGACCATGTAAGAGATTTAATACATATCGATTCGCTGACACAAAGTCCTACCGATTTGGCCACTACAACACCTGTTCTTTTCTTTACCCGGTTTATAACGCATTTATGTGCCCCCACATTTGTTTTTCTTGCCGGAACTTCAGCATATATTTCTTTACACGCTAAAAATACCATTGCCGAAACCAGGAAACATTTATTAAAACGGGGACTGTGGTTAATACTGCTCGAATTTACCGTTGTCAACTTCGGCCTTTTTTTCGACCCCGGTTTTCATACTTTAATTTTTGAAGTAATCGCCAGCACCGGTGTTGGTTTCATTATACTGGGTTTATTATTACAATTACCTGCAAAACAAATAGGCATCATTGGGCTGGTAATCATATTTTGTCACAACCTGGTACCCACTATTCCCCTTGCTGAAAATTCGTTGTTTAAAACTGTGTTGACGCCCCTTTTTGGACGGAGCGGTTACTCATTTGCCGGCAGGGTTCTTTTTATAGGCTATCCGCCAATTCCCTGGCTGGGCATTATGCTTACCGGTTTTGCTACCGGCCAATTATTTGAGCGGGAAAAAGAAAAAAGAAAAAAAATATTTATACAAATTGGGGTTATTGCTCTTCTGCTTTTTGCCCTTATTCGTTTCATCAATGTTTATGGAGATGCAGTGCCATGGTCGTCACAAAAAACGGCAACACTTACCCTGCTGTCATTTATGAATGTAAGCAAGTATCCGCCTTCACTGGTGTTTTGTTTGGTCACACTGGGCATCATGTTTTTATTGCTTGCTTTTTCAGAACAATTTGGCGACAGGTTTAAAAAAATTGCTGCTGTATATGGCAAAGTGCCATTGTTTTATTTTATTGTTCACTTCTATTTAATCCATCTGATTACACTGGTTGTTTTATTGATGCAGGGATTTTCATGGTCACAACTGGAGTTTACATCAAATACGTTTGGAAGGCCAAAAGGTGTAGAAAGCGGATTGCATTTATGGGCCATTTATTTGATTTGGGCAGGCCTGGTAATAATACTTTATAAACCTTGTCGCTGGTTTGGACAATATAAGGCAACCCATAGCTATTGGTGGTTGCGGTACTTATAAAAGATTATCTAAAAAACAGAAGCCAATCGCTATTTCTTCCAAGAATTGCCAGCATAAAATGCTCATCGCATTCACCGGTCCATTCAATTGTCGTTATTCTTTTTCTCTATAAAGTTTTTCTCCAGGTTCGTGTCTCCGGTGCCACTATAGACTGCTATCTTCGGAAATGGGAATACCGGCCGGGTCATTAGCGTTTTACCATTTTCTTTCTTCGACATCACCAGCCGTTCCGGCGCTTTATCTTTTTCCACCCAGTCCCTGATCAATGCAACCAGGTCGATACTGTCCGGCCCCGGTCCTCCGCCGCAATGCAGTACACCGGGCAACAGGAAAAGACGGATATAGGAATGAAGGTCTTTATCTTTCTTTTCAGCTTCCTGGTAATGTTTGATTGTTGCAAAAGCCGACAATGCTGGATCATTCCATCCATGATACATGATCATTTTCCCTTTTCGTTTATGGAATTCACTATAGTCTGTCTGCGTAGCGTCAAGATAAGCAGCTGCATAACGCGTTTCTTCAAAAAAATCAGACAGGTCACATTTGCTATAGTCCCAATTGGGATTATTAAAAATCAAATATTTGAATACGTTGGTACCGAACTGGTAATGCAGGCTGGGCATTTTCATACCCGGGACATTTCCTGCTATCCATAGTTCCCAGCTTCCCGGTTCATTTTCTGCACCAAATGGAAAGCCGGGATAAATGGTATCCTGTTTACTCATGACCGCCGAGTAAACTGTCTTAATGGCTGCCAGTTGCTGCCCGGTAAAACAATTGACATTTGCCAGGCTATCTGCACAAACCGGCAGCACAGAAAAATCAAATTTGCATGCCCTGGGGTCGTTAATAATACGATCGGCAATCCCATCAAGGGTATCACACTGCTTCAGTACCTGTTCCTGGAGTAACCGTAAATTATCCTTTGTAATTACTGGTTTGTTCAGGTCTTTGGGATCGGGATAATTCTTTTGACTGTTCTGTATAAATTTAGCGCCTATTGCAGGCCAGCTGATTGCCGGCGCGCCCACAACGATGCCATCAAAATCTCCGGGATACTGCTGTGCTTCCACCATGCCCTGGCCACCACCTCTCGAACAACCCAGAAAATAAGAATAGGAAGGATCGGCACAGTAATATGTGCGGATTAAGTATTTGGATACCGCAGCAGTCAGGTGGATCGCCAGCCGGCCAAAATCAATTTGCCGCTCCATATTGTTCAGGCTCCAACTGGCATCCAGCCCCGAACCCTGGTGCCCCGCATCGGTACCAACCGTGGCATAACCGAAATTCACATCAGCGCGCATATTATTTTGAATGCTTCCAACAAATCCACCGCCGCCAGACATCAGGAATCGCTTGTTCCATTGATTGGGTAAAAGCAATTCGAAATTAATCTCCTTGCTGATTCTTCCCAATATCCGGCAAAACGGAACCGTAATTACCTGCCCTTCGATAGTGTCTTTTTTTAATGATTTCGCTTCAAGGATGGTTACATCGGGCAGCCGAAGGTTTTTAAGTTGTTCGCAGGGTATACATTTTCCGGAACCGGAATTCATTTGTGCTGGCAAAACAAACGGGCCAAATCCGGCAAACAGGGCAAAAATTGAGATCAATTTTTTCATTTGTGGCAGTTTTTAATGCGTGTAAATTTTAATCACAAACACGAAAATCCCGAGCCGTTGAGCAGGTGTATTTTACATGCCATTTTATAGGCAGCTTATTTTTCGGCTCAAGACAGCTTTTCCATGGGAGACCTGATTACTATGCCTTACTAAATTTGTTTCGGTTTGATGCACCACAATTTACGCAGATTCGCCCTGGTTCACAGTTGAAGTTTTCAAAAGATAAAAATACTCACAAATAGAAATATTGCATGCTGGCTGTATTTCTCAGAAAATAAGCCATCCGAAAGCTCGCTATCTGTGAACCTGCGGTGTCCAGCTGCCTGGCAGATGCCATTGATAGCGGCAGTTTTTTTGCGCAATCAATATCGTGTACTGATCTCCACCACATTGACCACTACAATGATGCCCCGTGTATAGCCATGGTATTTGCCGCTGACAGCTTTTTTTGCCCCATATCATTTCGGTCTATTGCAGCGATTGGGTATACACAGACCGGAATTGAATCTGCATAAATTACCACATACGGGCGTTTTGAACTACCACGGGCACCGCCACCAAAGCTGCGTTTTTTAAATCCACCACCGCCACTTCCGGCTGGTTTAGGTTGAGATTCATTAACTACAATGTTACGTCCGTCAACTTCTGATTCGTTTAAGCCGACCATGCTGTATAAATATCAATGCAAATTAAAAGAGCAATTATAAAAAAGTTGCCCCAGACAGAGGCAACTTTTGTGTTGGGGTTTCAAAGTGTTTTCAAGAAATTGCTATCCGCCGCGGCCCCCTTTGCCTGGCTTCTTCTTTTTTAGGTATTATCAGCTGCAACACACCGTTATTATAAGTGGCAAGGATTTTTTCTGTATCTATCACGTCTTTCTGTAAAGTAAATGTCCTTGAAAAGGATTGGTAACTGAATTCCCTGGTTACATAGCGCGAATCCTCATTTTGTTCTTTTTCCATTTGCTTTTCACTGCTAATGGTAAGCAGGTTACCCTCCAGCTGAACGTTAAAATCTTTTTTGTCCATGCCGGGTGCGGCTACTTCTACCTCGTAGTTTTCCGGTGTTTCTTTGATGTTAACCGCGGGAATCGTGGTATTGGTGTCCGAGTAGTTGGTGAGCTCCCAATTAAAAACGTCGCGGTTAAATAAATCATCAAAGAACGTAGGAAAATG
>Ga0105237_10008697_pt1 | contig 10967 bp, 7 predicted proteins | sample KBSC24metaG_FD_81520 | JGI IMG/M metagenome (GOLD analysis project Ga0105237, IMG submission 81520) | Corn rhizosphere microbial communities from Kellogg Biological Station, Michigan, USA - KBS C2-4 metaG | ecosystem: Host-associated > Plants > Roots > Rhizosphere > Soil | place: Michigan, USA... | reverse complement strand
TGCTCGACGAGGTGCTGGGACTTGGCCCCCTCGAAACGCTCCTTAAAGAACCCACTATTTCCGACATCCTGGTCAACCGCTACAACAAAGTCTTCATCGAGCGCAACGGCAAGCTTTCTGAGACAAGCGTACGCTTCAAGGACGTCGCGCACTTGCTGCACATCATCGAGAAGATCGTTTCCCAGGTCGGCCGCCGCATCGATGAAGCGCAGCCGATCGTGGACGCGCGCCTCCAGGACGGTTCGCGCGTCAACGCCATCATTCCGCCCCTCGCCCTGGATGGCCCTTGCCTGAGCATCCGACGTTTCGGTCGTCATGTGATCACGCAGGACGAGATGCTACGCTACCAGACCATCACGCCGGGCATGCTTCGCTTCCTGGCCGCATGCGTACAGGCCAAGGCCACAATTCTGATCTCCGGCGGCACCGGCTCCGGCAAGACTACCATGCTGAATGCGCTCTCCCGCTTCATTCCAGAAGAGGAGCGCATCATCACCATTGAAGATACGGCGGAGTTGCAACTGCAGCAGAGGCACGTGGTGAAGTTCGAAACGCGCCCGCCGAATCTCAACAAGGAAGGCGGCATCAATCAGCGTCATCTGTTGCGCACCGCGCTGCGGATGCGCCCCGACCGCATCATCGTCGGCGAGTGTCGCGGCGCCGAGGCGCTCGATATGTTGCAGGCGATGAATACGGGCGTCGAGGGCTCCATGAGTACGGTACACGCCAACACGCCGCGTGACGCCTTTTCGCGGCTGGAAACAATGGTGATGATGGCCGACCTCGAGATTCCCACCCGCGTCATTCTGCAGCAACTCACCAGCGCCATCAAGATGGTGATCCAGGTATCGCGACTGCAGGACGGCACACGAAAGATCGTCAGCATCTCGGAAGTGCTGGGCGTGCAAAACGAGAAAGTGCACCTGCAGGAGATCTTCGCTTTCGAGCGCGTCGGCGTGAGCGCTTCGGGCCAGGTTCAGGGGCGCTATCGCGCTACGGGTGTAGTGCCGCGCGTGATGGAGCGATTGCGCGTCAGCGGCATTGCATTGCCGCCGAATGTCTTCGAAGAAACGATGAGTGTCAATTTGTGAGGTTGGAGATGGTTCGTTTGGTGTTGCCCCTGCTGGTTGTCGCGAGCGGGTTTGCGCAGACGCCCCCGCCGTCGCAGGAGAAGCAGGAGTTGTATCGGCAGTTGGAAGCGATTCGTGCCGCAATTCGTTCAGACGACTGGAACGAGGCGTGGCGTCGATCGATCGTACTGAATGCTTCCCTGGCCAAGCTCACCAACACGAAAGCCAATCCCGACCTGGAACTCGCGCACGCGGAAATGATGGCCGGCAAAGACGCCATCTCGCGGGCGCCCATGCTGGCTCGCATGACGAAGGCAGCATATGCGGCTGGGCATCTCGAAAAGGCCGAGCGCTACGCGAACGAGGCGCTGGAAGCATCCACCCACGGCGTCTTTTGGTGGACCGGAGACGCCGTGCATCAAGGCAACATCGTGCTTGGACGCCTGGCACTTCGCCGTGGCGATATGGACGCGGCGAAGCACTATCTGCTGGCGGCAGGCAAGACTGCCGGCAGCCCCACCCTCTCCACGACCGGCCCCAACATGGGACTGGCGAAAGAACTCCTGGATCGCCACGAATCCGCCGCGGTGCTGGAGTATCTCGAAGATTGCGGCGCCTTCTGGACTGGCAGCCGCGGCAAGCTCGCCGAGTGGGCTGCCCTAATTCGCGCCGGACTGCGCCCCGATTTCGGTTCGAACGTCAACTACTAGGCGCATGCCCGAGTTGTGAAAAGATCGGTGATTTCAGGAGTTGTGGGGCGGGCAATCCTGCCCGCGGACCCGCTTTCCAGCGGGTCCAGCCGACTGAAAGTTGGCCCCACAGGATTTTTCACAGACTGCCAGGTGCAGAGCCTACTTCGACAGAAACATCTCCATTGCGACATCGCAGCGGGCATAGGGCGACGGAGGCACGCGCGATGCCGGAATATGCTGGAAGCCTACCGATTCGTAAAGTCCAATCGCTACCGCCAGCTTGCGATTCGTCTCCAGGGTAAGGCGCGTGGCGCCCGACTCGCGCGCCGCGGCAATCGCAAATTCGAGCACTCGCCGGCCGATGCCCGTGCCCCGGCACTCCGGCGAAACCGCCATCTTGGCGACTTCGTATTCTCCCTCGTGAGCGGCTAACAACGCGCAGCAGCCGACCAGTTCCCCGTTTCGCTCCGCTACGAAAATCCTGCCGCCGCGATCGAGAATCGCGCCCTTCGGATCGTTGAGCACTTCCCGGTCGGGACCCTCCAACTCAAAGTAGTGCTGAATCCATTCTTCGTTCAGTTTGCGGAATGCCTCCGCGTCCCCCGCGGCGAACTCCCGGATTATGATGCCAACCTGTGCCGTCATCACCCCTCCTGTTCTCCTCTTCCACACGGTACGGCAGTTCGCGCTCAGATGTCCAATATCTGGAACATGGTCGTTTATATGATAGAGATATGGATCCACAGATCGAGCTGCGGCACCTTCGCTACTTCCTTGCGGTTGCCGAGACGCTGCATTTCAGTAAGGCGGCGGAGAGGCTCGGTATGGCGCAGCCGCCTCTCAGCCAGCAAATCAAGCGGCTGGAACAATTGCTCGGACATAGGCTGTTTGACCGCACCACTCGTGGGGTTCAACTCACAGCCGCCGGACGACTACTTGCCGAACGCGCACGCGGCGCCCTCGAGCGCATCCAGGACGACCTGACGCAGGTGGCGCGGGTCGCTCGCGGCGAGGAAGGCACCTTGACGGTGGGCTTCAGCGGATCGGTCATGTTCACGGAATTGCCGCGTGCCATCGAAAGCTTTCGCCGCCGATACCCGAAGGTCGAACTGCGCCTCCAGGAACTGGTCACGTCCGCCCAGATCGCTGCACTGCTCGACGGAACGCTCGATCTTGGCTTCCTGAGAGACGGTGACCCCACCGAAGGAGTTCAAATGTCTACCGTGCTCAAGGAGCCGTATGTTGCCGTGTTGCCGCAAGGTCATCGTTTGGCCGCACGACCTTCCCTGCGCGTCAAAGATCTCCGCAACGAGCCATTCATTTTCTTTGCCCGCCAGATGGGGCCACTCGCCTATGACCGAACGATGGCCTGCTGCGAACACCATGGATTCCACCCGGACATCGTCCAGGAGGCTCCTCAGTGGCCGACGCTGGTGCGGTTGGTCGCCGCGGGCATTGGCGTATCCCTGGCGCCTGCCTGCATTGCATTGGTGGCAATTCCTGGCGCTTGCTATCGCGACGTTCACGCAGCATGCCGCTCGACCGTAGACCTCGCTATCAAGGTTGGTCCGGACCGAACCCTAACCCACAATTTCATGCGAATTACCAGGGAGCACCTGGTCGGGTAGGGCGCTACTTCTTCGCGCGCAGGTGGGCACGGATATCCAACGCCGGAAAGATCCAGGCGGCGTGCCGTTCGTACCATTTCAAGGATCGTCGCGCCAGGAATCGCCCGGTATTATCCAACAAGAAATTCCCACCGAATGTCAGCTCCACCTTCACCACTTCGAAGCGGTAGGGCGACCCCGTAAAACTGGGAAAATCGTCTCCCGTGAAATATTCGAAGCTCTGCGCGGTGAGATGCCGGCGGTGGGTGGGATCGGTGTAGGAGTTATGGGAGCTGAAGTGTGGGGTAACAATGAACACGTCCGCTCCGGGCGCCGCAACCCGATAAATTTCGGCCATGGCGCGCATCGGATCCTCGAGATGTTCGATGATATGCGACATGTGGATGCGATCGAACTGCCCGTCTTCGAGCGGCCACGGATATTGATCCAGGTTCCACACCTTATCTACGGCATCGCTGGGGAAGAGGTCGATGCCGATCGCACCGGGCTCAATCTTACGCTTGCCGCATCCCACATCCAAAACCATCTCTTCAACGTAGCGCACTGCCGTCTACAATGAAGAAGTTTCGAGGGGAGCAATCATGAGCGATACGCAGGCGGATGCCCTTGTCTTCTTTGGGGCCACGGGCGATCTCGCCTACAAAAAGATTTTTCCGGCGCTACAGGCGCTGGTAAAGCGGGGTGCCTTGAATGTACCCGTGGTTGGGGTCGCGAAGTCCGGCTGGAATCTGGACCAGTTGAAAGCACGCGCAAAGGACAGCCTAGAACAGCACGGCGGCCTCGACACGGAGGCTTTCGCGAAGCTATCCCAACAGTTGCGTTACGTCGATGGCGATTACGGCGAGATTGGCACATTTGAACAGCTCCGTAAAGAACTGGGAGACGCCAAACACCCGGTCCACTATCTCGCGATCCCGCCGGACCTTTTCGGACTGGTCTCCCAGCAACTGCAGAAGTCCGGCTGCGCGGACGGTGCGCGCGTCGTGATCGAAAAGCCAGTGGGCCATGATCTGGAATCGGCGCGGCAACTCAACAAAACGCTCCACTCGATTTTCGCCGAGGAAGACATCTTCCGCATTGACCACTACCTGGGCAAGAACGCCGTGCAGAATCTGCTCTTCTTTCGCTTCTCCAACTCGTTCGTTGAACCGCTGTGGAAGCGGCAGATGGTGGAGAGCGTTCAGATTACGATGTCGGAAAGCTTCGGCGTGCAGGGCCGCGGCAGCTTCTACGATCATACGGGTGCGATCCGAGACGTGGTGCAGAATCATCTGCTCGAGGTATTAACGAACATCGCGATGGAACCGCCGCCGGGTTCCGAAGCGGAAGTCCTTCGCGATGCCCGAGTGATGGTGCTGCGCGGCATCCAGACGCTGAAGCCGGAAGATGTAGTGCGCGGGCAGTTCCGTGGGTATCTGCAAGAGCCAGGCGTCAAGCCAAACTCCACCATGGAAACGTTCGTCGCGCTTCGCCTCTATATCAACTCCTGGCGCTGGCAGGGTGTGCCGTTCTACATTCGTGCGGGCAAGAGCATGGCGAATACCGTGACCGAAGTGGTGGTGAAGCTCTGCCAGCCCCCCGCCATTTTCTCTGACCAGGTCCCGCCAGCCAATTACTTTCGCTTTCGCGTAACACCCGATCTTCAGATCGCGATCGGGGCATACGTCAAGGTTCCCGGTCCAAAGGACTGCGGCGAGGAGCAGGAGTTGCTCATCGATCATCCCGACGACCCGAACGAAATGAGCGCTTACGAAGAGTTGTTGCACGACGCCATGACCGGCTACGCGGTACATTTTGCCCGTCAGGACTATGTCGAAGAATCGTGGCGCATTGTGGACCCCATCCTCGACAACGTAACTCCGATCCATGAGTATGAACCCGGGACATGGGGTCCGAAGGAAGCAGATGCGGTCGGTCCCGAAGGCGGATGGTACAACCCGAAAACGTAGCCCGCTCGAGCCAAAAAGAAAAGCACGGGCGGTCCGCGAGATCGGACCAGCCCGCGCTCCTGCTAACTTCTCACTGGTGGTATCGTGCCGACTCAGTCAAAATGCGCGTGAGCTTCGGGCGCTGGTAGCACATCCCGATTTCCGGCCACCCAGACGTAAAGCGTCGGCAACAGGAAGATGCCCAGAATCAGCGCCGCTACGAGCCCGCCGACGATCACAATCGCGAAAGGACGTTGCGAGTCAGATCCGATACCGCGCGAAAACGCCGCCGGTAGTAATCCAACACTCGCGACCAGCATGGTCATCATGATCGGACGGAGCCGCTGCACGGAGCCGTTCACCGCCGCGTCCAGGATCGATTGGCCTCGGGAGCGAAGCTGATTGATGTACTCCAGCATGATCACGCCAGTCTGTACGGAAACCCCGAAGAGTGCCAGAAAGCCGACTCCAGATGAGACGCTGAAGTGCGTGTGGGTGAACAGGAGCGCCAGCAAGCCCCCGATAGGCGCCATCGCCACGTTCGCCAGGATCAGCCCCGCCCACTTGAAGGACTGGAACATGGTGTACAAGATCATCAGGATCACGAGGATGGTAATTGGCAGAACGATCATGAGCCGCTTCGAGGACCGCTTGGCGCTCTCGTACTCTCCCGCCCACGTCAAGTGATAGCCAACTGGAAGCTTTACCTTCGAAGTTACCTTCGCCATCGCCTCCTCGACCGTGCTGCCGAGGTCGCGGACCGGGACGCTGTACTTAATCGCGACGTACCGCGAGTTGCCTTCTCGATAGATTTCGGACGCGCCATCGAGCACTGCCACATTGCACAGCTGCGCCAGCGAGACGCGCTCTCCGCCCGGCGAGACCAGGCGGATGCTCTCGATCGCCTCTTTCGTATTGCGGTAATTGGGAGAGTACCGCACCATCAAGTCGTAGCGCTGCTCACCCTTCAACACCTGGGTGACCGCCTTACCACCGACTGCCGTTTCGATCGCATCCTGCACGTCTGAAACGTTGATCCCGTAACGTGCCGCCTTGGAGCGGTCCACTTCAAACTCCAGGTTCGGCTGGCCGATGACGCGGAAGAGCCCCAGGTCCGCGACGCCGGGCACCGAATGCATGACGCTGACGATCTCTTCGCCCTTCTGCTCGAGCGTCTTCAAATCTTCGCCGTAGATCTTGATCGCGAGTTGACCCTTCACGCCACTGACCGCCTCCTCCATGTTGTCGGCGATCGGCTGCGAGAAGTTCCATAGGGCGCCGGGAACTCGCTCCAATTCGCGGTCCATCGCGGCGATTAGCATTTCCTTGTCCTGGCCGAAAACGGGTCGCCATTCTTCTTTAGGCTTCAGGTCCACGAAGTATTCGGTATTGAAGAAGCCCGTGGTATCGGTACCGTCGTCGGGACGGCCAATTTGGCTGATGACCTGATTCACCTCTGGGAACGATGCCAGGATGACGCGGGCCTGGTTCATCACGCGCGTACCTTCCGTGGGCCCAGTGCTTGGCGCCAGCGTGGCGCGTGCCCAGATCGCGCCTTCGTCCAGGTGTGGCAGGAACTCCGAACCGATGATCCCGCTTTCCAACAGGTAGCCCGAAACCGCGATCGCCCCAAAGGCTACGGCAACTGTTACCCATCGCATGCGGATTGCTAACTTCAGCGACTTGCGGTACATCCGGATCATCCACTCCATCACCGGGTTGTGCCACTCGCGGACATTCTTGCCGAACACGAAACTGGAAAGTACCGGCGCGATCAACATCGAAAACAGCAGCGATCCCAGCAGCGCGAACGAGACGGTCCATGCCATCGGCTTGAACAGCCGCCCTTCAACGCGCTCCAGCGTGAAAATTGGCAAATAGGCGGTAATGATGATGCCGATGGAGTAGAAGACCGGACGTTGTACCTCGTGCGCCGCCTCGCGAATCGGGCCGATTGAACTTCCGGCCGCATCGCGGTCACGACGGCTAAGGTAGCGCACGATGTTTTCCACCATGACCACTGCGCCTTCCACTACCATTCCGAAATCCAGCGCGCCGAGCGAGAGCAAGTTCGCCGGAATCTTGTTCAAGCTGAGGCAAATTGATGCGAACAACAGCGAGAAGGGAATGGTCAGCGCGACGATGAACGCGCCGCGCGCATTTCCCAGGAATAGAAAGAGAATCAGCGCGACCAGCACGATGCCTTCCGTCAGGTTGTGAAGCACTGTGTGAGTGGTGTAGTGCAGCAGGTTGCTACGGTCCAGGAACGGTGTCACCTTCACGCCCGGCGGCAACAGGTGCTCGTTCAGATCCTTCACCTTCTCGTGAATCGCTTCCAGTGTGGAATCGGAATCGGCGCCCTTGCGCAGCAACACGATCCCTTCGACCACGTCGCCGTTATCGACAATTTTGCCATCGGTGCGATGAATCGCGCGGCCGATCTGCCCGAGTCGGATGCGTGCGCCCTGTGAGACGGTGCCCAGGTCCTTCACCTTAATGGGCGTCCCGTTCTGCGTCTTGATGACGGTCTCTTCGATATCGTGGACATTCTGCACGAGGCCCATCGCACGGACGTTAATCTGCTGCAGGCCCGCCTCCACGAAGCTGCCACCAGCATTTACATTGTTGTTCGCGAGTTGCTGCTCCACCTGCGAGATGTTGAGGCCAAATGCCACCAGCCGTTCGGGGTCGATGCGCACCTGGTATTCGCGCGTAGTCCCGCCGAAACTCACCACGTCGACCACGTTGGGAACGGATTTGAACTGCTTCTCGAGGGTCCAGTCCTCAAGCGACTTCAAGTCCATCAGATCGATATTCGGATTGGTATTCTTCAGCGTGTACCAATAGATCTGGCCGACGGGGCTGAAGTCCGACCCGATTTCCGGTTGCAGGCCGGCGGGAAGATTTACCTGCGAGAGGCGCTCCAGAACCTTCTGCCGGTTCCAGTCGTTATTCGATTCGTCGTCGAAGATCAGCATCAGGCTGGAGAGCCCGAACAAGGAGGTGGAGCGCAGATGGTCCAGGTGCGGGATCCCGTTCATCACGATCTCGATAGGAATCGTGACTTGCTGTTCCACCTCCTCCGCCGCTCGGCCTGGCCATTGCGTAATCACCTGAACGTAGTTGTTGGCAACATCGGGGTACGCTTCCACCGGCAGATTGTGAAAGGAGATTCCGCCCCAAATCAGCAGCAGGACGGCGAGTGCCGTCACCATGAAGCGGTTATTCAGTGCGTAATCAACCAGGGCGCGAATCATCGGAGTGGGTTATTACTCGGACGTATTTTGCAGGACCAAGTCGCTGGTATCCACTTGATCGCCAGGCTTCAAACCCCAGAGAATTTCCTGCTGGTTCGAAGGCAGCATTTTCCCGCCGGAAACCTCCACGCGACGGAACGTCTTATCGGGGCCCGGCACATACACCCAGTCACGATCGTGCAGGTGCAGAATTGCGGAGGCCGGCACCACCGCGTGGGCCGCACGCGATGATCCGTGGAACGTCGCCGAAACGAACATGCCCAGTTTCAAAATGCCCGGATTGTGTACTTCGAGACGGACCTTGGCGGTGCGAATCGCCGGATCGAGAATCGGTCCGATGTTGCTGATGCGCGCTGTCAAGACGCGATCCGGATAAGCGGTCAAATGAATCTCCGCGGCCTGCCCCGGGCGGATCTTCGCCAGATCGTTCTCGTAGACGTCGCATACGGCCCAGACTTCGGAAAGGTCCGCGATCGTGAACAGGTTTGGCGAATTATCCAGCGTCTTCACACCGCCCGACGCCGCCACATTCTGCTCCGTGATGACACCCGACACTGGCGCGACGATGTCGATGATCGGGGAAGGGTGATCGACATCCGCACCCAGCAATTTCAGCCGGTCGAGTGCCGTCTCCACATCTACCTTCACCTTCTCCGAGGCGTCCTGCGCTACTTCGAGATCTTTCTGGGCGACTGCGCCTTTCTCGTAGAGCAGCTTGGCCCGTTCGTACTGCGACTTCGCAAGCGTTTGATCGGCTATCGCGTGGCGATAGTCCGCGAACGCGCCGGCCAAGTCGGCGCTCTGCACCTTCATGAGCAATTGGCCCTTGGTTACCGTATCTCCCAATCGCGCGCGGATGTCTACGACGCGGCCCGAGGCCAGTGAAATCACTGGTACGGTGCGTGAGACATCCGCGGCGATGGTCCCCGTTACATTCAATTCGGCAGCTTCGTTGCGTTCCGTCGCGGTGGCCAAGGGGAATTGCTCGGGGTGGTCCACCTTTACGACGCTGCCGTCCTTCTCCGCCTCCACATTCGCGGGCGGCGGTGCCTGGGCCTTCACGTCGGGCTCGCTGCCTTTGGCGCCGCACCCGGCCAACAGGACGGCCAGGCCCAGCAGCGCCACGGAGGCCATCCAGAATCGGAACTTCATTGCATCACCTCACGGCCAACCGCCAGGTTCAACTGACTCGCGGCAGTCATGTAAGATCCCACCAGATTCAAATAATTCAATTGCACGGTGCGGTAATCATTCTGCGCATTGAGAAATTCCAGCAGCGAGGAGCCGCCGTGCTGGTATGCGTAGGAGACGGTCTCGCGAACCTTACTCGCCAGTAGCAGATACTTGTTCTTGTACGGCCGCAACAGAGCACCGTTGCTATTCAACGTCGTCCACGCGGAATCCACATCGCTGAACACCTGCGTGCGTGCCGCTTCCTGCAGGCGCTCGTTCTTACGAATGTCCAACTGAGTTCGTGTCTTCTCGCCCTGATTCTTATCGAAAATGCGCAGCGGAATATTCACGCTGAAGCCGATGTATGCCGGAATCGGAGGATTGCGCCCCAAATCGACGCCGAAGGTCGGGTCCGTCGTTCCATTTGCAACCGCCAGCTTGTAATCGATTTTCGCCTTGTCCACCACCGCCGCTGCCACCTGCAAATCAGGCCGATTGGCCAGCGCCGTCTGATGCAGTTCATCGAGTGTCACGCCCGGTTCGGTGAACTCGAACGTGCCCGTGATATCGAACTGGTCCACTGGCGTACGATCGTTCATCAACTGCAGAAGCTGAATTTTCGCCGTACGCACATTCGTTTCCGAGGTCTGAATGTCCGTCTCGTACTGTACGCGCTGCAGCTCGAGTCGATCGAGATCGACCTGCGCGATATCGCCGGCCTTGAGACGATCCTGATTCACTGCCAGCAGCCGGTCGTAGTAAGCCAGGTTTTCTTTAGCAACCGCCAGAATCGCCTTCGCCTGGAGCGCCTGCACGAAGGCATTCCGTAAATTGAACAACAGATTCCGCTGTTCGTCGGCCAGTTGCGCGACCGCGATGCCAGTCGATTTCTGTGCACTCTCCAATCGCAACTCGCGCTTATGCCCTCGCTCATGCAGGTAATTGGCGGAAAACAGCGGCAACGCGAACCCAAGCGGGCGGTAGGGATCCGCGTTGAAGGGCTGTAACTGATCGAGCGAAGTGCTGAAATCCGGATTCGGTCGAAGGTATGCCGTCACTTCCTGCGCCTTCGATTCCTCAATGCCGATCTGTGCGGCGCGCAGTGCCAGGTTGGTATTCTGGAACCGGTCGCGGACCTCCTGCCAGGTCAGGGCAGTCTGGCTGAAGCCAGATGTCGCGCAAAAGCAAGCGGCCACGACGCCGATTGACCGCAGGGCTG
>Ga0105237_10008695_pt1 | contig 10970 bp, 12 predicted proteins | sample KBSC24metaG_FD_81520 | JGI IMG/M metagenome (GOLD analysis project Ga0105237, IMG submission 81520) | Corn rhizosphere microbial communities from Kellogg Biological Station, Michigan, USA - KBS C2-4 metaG | ecosystem: Host-associated > Plants > Roots > Rhizosphere > Soil | place: Michigan, USA... | reverse complement strand
CTGCAACGGGCGCGCGCTCGACACACGCATCAGCGCGATGACCAGTCCGACCGCGCCGCCGCCGGCGAAGGCGACGACGGCGAGGACGATCGTCCAGCGCGTCGCCAGCAGCAGGTACCAGAACTCGCCGAAGGTGAATTCGCGAATCACGCCTGCTTGCTCCACGGCGCGAAGAAACGCCGGTCGATCAGCGCAAAGATCGCCTGGAATCCGAACGACATCACCAGGTACATGCCGGTGGCCACCAGATAGAACTCGAACGAGCGGAAATTCCGCGCGACGATCATGTCGGTGACGGCGGTCAGCTCCTCGGCCGATATCACCGACACGACGCTCGAGGCCAGCATGACCAGGATGAACTGGCTGCCGAGCGCGGGAAACACGGCGCGCAGCGCCGGGATCAAGACGATGAAGCGGAAGATCTGCCACGGCTTCAGGCCCAGCGCGCGCCCTGCCTCGATGTGTTGCCGCGGCACCGACTCGATGCCGGCGCGGACGATCTCGGTCGCATAGGCGCCGACGTTGACGATCATCGCGATCAGCGCGGCTTCCGCGGGCAGGAACCGGATGCCGAGCGACGGCAGTCCGAGGTAGATCAGCAGCAGCTGGACCAGGAACGGCGTATTCCGGATCGCCTCGACATAGCCCTGGACCAGCGCGCGCAACGCGGGCCAGCGCGAATTCTTCGCCTGCGCACAGGCGATGCCGACGATGAGGCCGAAGAACATCGCGCCGGCGGAGAGCTTGATCGTGAGCCATGCGCCGGCGAGCAACAGGTCGAATTCGCGCCAGACGAAGCCGAACTGGAAGACATAGTTCACGCGCCGTGGCTCGCCATGCTCACTTGTGCGACCGGCCGGCCGGTGACCGGGTAGAGCGGATCGGTGTAGCCCGGCGTGGACGGATGACCGGGTGCCACGAGCCGGTCGAGCAGCGCTTCGTCGTCGGCGTCGTACGCTTCGCCGGCCGCGGCGAGATACGACTGCAATTGCGCGAGCGTCCGCGGCCCGACGATCACCGAGCTCACGATCGGATTGGCCAGCACCCAGTTGAGCGCGAACCCGATGACGGTGCGGTTGCGCGCTTCGGCGTGCGCCTTGATCGTTTGCGCGATCGCCATCGATTCCGGGCGGAACTCGGTCATCATCATCCGGCGGTCGTTGCGGCCGGCGCGGGTTGCCGGATCGGGCGCGGCATCGGCCCGGTATTTGCCCGTCAGGATGCCGCGCGCGAGTGGGCTGTACGGCACGACGCCGATACCGTGGTGCGCGCACACCGGCAGGTACTCGACCTCCGGCATCCGGTTGACCGCGTTGTAATAGGGCTGTCCGGCAACCGGATGCGGGACGCCGGCAAGATCGCAAAGGCGAATGATCTCGGCGATCCGCCAGCCGCGGAAATTGCTGACGCCCCAGTAGCGGATCTTGCCGGCGCGAATGAGCGCGCCCATCGCGTCGACGGTTTCCTCGAGCGGCGTTGCGAGATCGTCGAGGTGCAGATAGTAGAGGTCGATGTGGCCGGTCGAGAGGCGCGCGAGACTTTCGTCGGCGCCGCGCAGCAGCCATGCGCGACCGTTGCCGCCGCGATTGGGCGACAACGGCGGCAGCCGCGTGCCGACCTTGGTGGCGACGACCCACCAGTCGCGATCGCCGCTGATCGTCCTGCCGACCATTTCTTCCGAGCGGCCGCCCGCATAGGCATCGGCAGTGTCGATGAAGTTGATGCCGGCATCGCGCGCCTCGTTCACGATGCGCCCGGCTTCCGCATCATCGGTCTGGTCGCCGAACATCATCGCGCCCAGGCATAGCGATGAGACTTCGAGGCCGCTCCGGCCGAGCCTGCGCTGGATGATCGCCATGTCCGGTTCCCTCCCTGCGATTGCAGCCGGTCGCGCTTCAGAACACCGGCAACTGTTCCAGCGGAAGCTCGCGCCATTTCCGGCTGATCGCGTCGAGCTCGCCGTTGTTCTTGATCGTGTAGATGAAGGTGTTCAGCCATTGCAGCTTGTCCATCTCGCCGCGGCGGATGCCGATTCCGAAGTGCAGCGGACGCAGCAGGATCTTCACCTGGTAATCCTTGCCCGGATCGTTGCGATTGAGGCGCTGGTTGACCAGGAGCCCGGTGCCGCCCAGGTCGACCTGGCCCGCGATCAGCGCCTGCAGCTCGGTGGCTTCGTCGTCGAAGCGTTGCAGCGTGAATCCCTTTCCCTGCGCGAGCGGAGTGAGCATCAGGTCCTGCATCGCGCCGCGCGGCACGCCCACGCGCTTGCCTTTCAGGTCGTCGACCGTCTTCACCTGGACCTTCGCCGGCGCGACCAGCGTCGCCGCTTCATACGCGTACGGCATCGAGTACCAGACCTGCTGCGCGCGCTCCGGCGTGATGCCGAAGAGACAGATCAGTGCGTCGACCTTGCCACTCAGCAGCAGCGGGATCCGGTTCGCGCCGGTCACCGGCACGAATTCGACCTTGACGCCGAGGTACTTCGCGAGCAGGCGCGCCACGTCCGGATCGTAGCCCTCGGGCTCGCCGTTCTTGCCGATCAGTCCGAAGATCGGCGTCGTCGTCGATACGCCGACCACGATCGTCCCCTTCTTGATGATCTCGTCGATCGTCTGCTCCGCCGCGGCCGGCGCCGCCGCATGCAGGATCGCAAAGAGCCCGGTCGCAACCACTATCGATGAACGCAGCAGCTTGAAGAACCTGAACATGATTTCTCTCCTCGTTGTCGCCGCTCGCCGGCGGCGCTTCTCGCAAAAAACGCGGGTCAGACCTCGCGTATCCAGACACTCATCTCCGCGGCATCGCGGTTGTTCCAGAAACTGTACGGAATCGCGCGGACCGTGACCGGGCGCGCGCCGGGCGGCTCGGTGCGATAGAGCGCATCGCTTTCGCCGCCGGCCACCACCGCCTCGGCGGTCAGCACGCCGACGCCTCCGAGCATCGCTTCGTCGATCTGCGCCGCGATTCGACTCGTTCTCGGCAGCGCGATTCGATGGAGCGGCGCTTCGTTGTCGACACCCTCGAGGCAATAGACAATCGGCCCGCGCTTCAACGCGACGCGCCCGATGTCCGCGGCAACCGCGGGATGCGCATAGACGCGCTCGGCCGGCATGTCGAGGAAGAGCATCACCTGGTCGCCCTTCCGCCAGCGGCGCCGGATATGCGCATAGCCGCGATCCAGCAGCGGCTCGACGTCGAGCGCCGATTCGTTGATCTCGAGGCGCGCGGATCTGCACCATCCGGGAATGCGCAGCCGCAGCGCGAATTCGGCGGGTTCGTCGGGCTCGACGCTCAACTCGATCGCGCCTTGCCACGGATACCTTGTCTTCTGGATCAGCGCGACCTTCGCGCCGCCGACCGGCAGCCTTACGCTGCCTTCGATGTAAAGATGAACCGCCGCCTCGTCCTGGCCGGTCGAGTACGCGTACTGGCCGAGCGATGCAATCAGGCGCCCGATGTTCGGTGGGCAGCACGGGCAGCGGTGCCACGTCCAGCGCCGATGTTCGCCGTGGCTCGCGAGCGGGTTGTCGTAGAAGAAGCGCTCGCCGTCGAGCGACAGGCCGCAGAGCGCGCCGTTGTACAGCGCGAGCTCCATCATGTCGGCATAACGCGCATCGCGCTCGACCAGCAGCATCCGGTGCGCCCAGAAGACGAGGCCAACCGCGGCGCACGTCTCGGCATACGCGGTTTCGTTGGGCAGGTCGTAGTCCGCTGTGAATCCCTCGTTGCGCGCGGACGGGCCGAGGCCGCCGGTGACGTACAGTCGCTTCGTCGTGAGGTCCGCCCACAGCGTCCTGCACGCCGCCATCAGGCTCGCGTCGTCGAACTCGCCGGCCAGGTCGGCCATCGCGCTGTACAGATACATCGCCCGCACCGCGTGGCCGACGACCTGCTTCTGTTCGCGCACCGGAACGTGCGACTGACTGTATTCGTACGTGCCGTAGTACTGCGCTGCCGGATCCTCGCCGCGCGCGATCGCTTCCTGGTCGAAGTAGTGCGGCTGCCGGCCGCGCTCGTCGATGAAGTATTTCGCCAGGTCGAGGTAACGGCGTTCGTTCGTGTGCCGATAGAGCTTCACCAGCGCAAGCTCGATTTCCGGATGGCCGCAGTAGCCGGGCTTTTGATCGGCCCCCGGGCCGAATACGCTCGCGATGTAGTCGACGTAGCGGCGCATCACGTCGAGGAGGCCGGTCTTGCCCGTGGCCTGCGCATGCGCGACCGCCGCCTCGATCAGGTGGCCTGCGCAGTACAGCTCGTGCCAGTCGCGCAGGTTGGTCCAGCGCTTCGCCGGCTCGCGGCGAATGAAATAGGTGTTGAAATATCCGTCGGGACGCTGCGCCTTCGCGATCCGCTCGATGAGGCCGTCGATCTGCGCATCGAGCGCGGCATCGTAGCGCGTGGCGAGCGCGTAACTCGCCATCTCGATCCATTTGGCGATGTCCGAATCCCAGTACATCACCGCGGTGTTAGGGCGATTGTTGAACGGGATGCGCAGCGGCCCCGGCGGCGAATCGACGTCCAGCGCCTCGAAAAGGCCGTTCTTTTCGTATTGCGAATGGAGGAACGGCAGCGTGCGCTCGCGGATCGCCTGCTGCCTCGGCGCCCACAGTCCGTCATGGAGCTCGACGTCGGTGAACGGAACCGCCAGATGCCGTTGCGCTGCATGCGCGCTATCGCCGCTTGGGACTGCACGCTCGTTCATGCCGCATGCCTCGCGATCGCGCGCGCCGCCGATTCGATGCGGCGCGCCGTGCCGCACGATTCGCGCATAACCAGCGAGCAGGGCAGGCGGACCACGCCGCCTTTCAGCCGCTTGCCGTCGATCATCTCCAGCAGGCGCAGGCCGGCCTGCCGTGCGAGCTCGTGCAGGTTCATGTCGATCGACGTTAGCGGCGGACGGGTCGCGGCAGCGATGACCTGCCAGTTGTCGAAGCCGACTACAGCAATGTCGTCCGGGACGCGCACGCCGCGGTCTCGCAGCGCGTCGACGGCGCCGCGCGCGATCTGGTCGCTGCCGCAAAAAATGGCGTCGATCCTTGCGTTGCGCGCGAGCAGCCGCGCAACGGCTGCATGGCCTCCGGCCTCGCTCCATGGGCCACTGATCACGTCCCTGCTCCGCCATGGCAGACCATGTTGTTCCAGCGCCCGCCTGAACCCGGCGCTGCGATGCCGCACCGCTTCGAAATCCTCGGGCCCCGTGATATGCGCAATTCGCCGGCGCCCCGCGGCGATCAGGTGCTCTCCGGCCAGCCGGCCTCCGCCTTCGTCGTCCGGAAGCAGGCTGAGCGCTTTCGGATCGCTTGCCTGCGCGAACGCGTAAAGCACCGGGACCGAATGCGCCGGGACTTCGAGCGGCGCCCGCGGGTCGGCGCGACGGGCGGTGACGATGATGCCATCCACGCGCTTCATCAGCAGCTGCTCGATGTGCCTGCGCTCGCGTTCGGGATCGTCGGCGCCGTTGCACAGGAACACTGACATGCGCGCGCTTTCCAGCGCGTCTTCGATGCCTTCCATGACCGGAATGCTGAACCGGCCATAGCGGTCGGTGGAAATGAGGCCGACGGTAAAACTGCGGCCGCGCAACAGGCTCTGCGCCAGGTTGTTGGGGCGAAAATCGAGTGTCCGCGCGGCCTGGTGGACGCGCTGCCGCGTTTCTTCGCGCAACTGGCCGGTGCCGTTCAGGCCTTTCGAGACGGTGCCCAGGCTCACGCCAGCCGCCGCCGCCACGTCGTGAATGGTCGATGGCGAACGTCGCGCTGCACGTGAAGCTCTCGCCGATTTCAACTGTGGGATCTCCCTGGAATCGTGGCGAGTATGACAGACAAACCGATTACGGAAAAGGTTTTCCGTCAACCGGAAATCGAGTGCTCCGAAGGCTCGATTGCGATGCGCGATCCCGCTGCCCGGGCGGACAGATCATTTGACCCTTTGCGCGCATCGCAATAGACTGAAAACATCGATGACAGGATTTGCAATAGCCGGACGACAGACCGGCGCAACTTCGGGTTCGGCGGGGGATTTCATCCTGCCGCTCGCACTTTTGCGCGCGCGGCGCAACGTGAAGTGGAACAAATATCCGCCGGACGTGCTGCCCGCATGGGTTGCCGACATGGACTTTGCCGTTGCGCCGCCGGTTCAGCAGGCTATCGAGCGTCTCGTATCGCAGCAGGATTACGGCTACGGATCTCCCGCGAACGAGGGCGCGCTGGCCGATGCGTTCGCCGAGCGCATGTCCGCCTGCTTCGGCTGGAATCCGGATCGCGATCGCCTGGTCTGCGTCGCCGACCTCGTGCAGGCAATCACCGTGTGCCTGTCCGTATTCAGCGAACCCGGCGACGGCGTCGTGATCCAGACGCCGATCTATCCGCAGTTTCTCAAGGCGGTTTCGAACACGGGGCGCAGGCTTGTCGCCAATCCGATGATCGACGACGGCAGTCGCTTCGTCATCGATCTCGACCAATTGTCGCGGCTGGATCCGAACAGCGCGCGAATTCTGCTCTTCTGCAATCCGCACAATCCATCGGGGCGGGTCTTCGAGCGCAACGAGCTACTCGCACTCGGCGAAATCGCGATTCGCAACGACTGGATCGTGATCTCCGACGAAATCCACGCCGACCTGCTGTATGAGGGCGCGCATATTCCGTTCGCTTCGCTATCCGCCGAATTTGCTGCGCGAACCATTACGATCACGTCGGCCACCAAGGCGTTCAACCTGCCCGCGCTGCGCACCGCGCTGATACATTTCGGCTCGGCGGACCTGTTGCGGCATTTCCATTCTGCGATTCCCGACCGCTTTCTCGGACAGGTCTCCTCGATTGGCGTCGAGGCAACGGTGGCGGCGTGGCGCGATGGTCAGCGATGGCTCGACGCGGTCCTCGCATTGCTGAAAGCCAACCGAGACCGGATGACGAAGATCCTTCGCGAGGAGCTGCCCGAAATCCGCTTTCATCCGCCCGAAGCTACTTACCTCGGATGGCTGGATTGCCGCGGTCTCGCTTTGAAATCGACGGCATTCCAGTTCTTCCTCGACACGGCGAAGGTCGCGTTCAGCGACGGGACGGACTTCGGCGCCGGCTTTTCCCATTGCGTGCGGATGAATTTCGGAACTTCCCCTGAAGTCCTCGGCCAATTGCTGGAGCGGATGGTCGGCGCGATTCGGCAACGACCATGAGCGCGCCGGGCCGCTCCCAAGCGCCGATCTTGCCAAGTGAGGCCCCGAAGCGCGCAGCGCGGAGGGTAGTCCCAAGCGCGCCGGGCCGCTTCACAATACAAATGAAAGGATGACAATCGATGGCAGCCTACGGACTCGAAGAATTCATCGCAGACATGACTGCGCTGACGCAAAAACAGATTGGACAGCAACGCCTCTTCGAGGAAGGCGCCGTCCATCTGCACCGGTTGCTCGAGAACCCCGAATGCCTGCCCGACGCGTTCAAGCGGCCCAGCGGTCGCGGCAACAATCCCAATCACGGCAGCTACGCACTGCACCGTGGACCCGGACTTTTCATCAGCGCAGTGGTCTGGGGCCCGGGCGACGGGATCGGCCCCCACGATCATCGGACGTGGGGAATGATCGGCGTGCTGGACAATCACATCCAGGAATCACGGTACAGAATTGCCGCGGGCAACGGCAGCGATTCTCAGGCGCTGGTAAAGGGGAGCAGCACGTTGCTCGAGCCGGGAGACATTTCATTCCTGACGCCGGAGGTGGACGAAATCCACAGCCTGAGCAATTCCAGCGATCGTCCGACCGTCGAAATCCATGTCTACGGCAAGGACCTGGTCGGGCTGTCGCGTTCGCGGTACGACAAGAGCGGCGTCGCGCATTCGTTTGCCAGCACCAAGTACGACAATTGCTAATCCGGCAAACTCCCGGTTCATGCTTTCAACCGTCACTCGCCAAGGGCTCGCGCAGCGGATCGCGGCCTTACCTGAGCGCGTTGTTCAGGACGCTGGCGAGTCGAACGCCGGCTGCCGCGAGTTGCCGATCGAGATCCGGCCTGACTCTGGCGACATACGCCGCATCGAGTTGCATGCCCCGGGCGAGCCCCGCATACGCACTCTGGCTGGCGATCCGATGGCTCTCCAGCATCCAGTCAGCCGGCTTTCCGGCCGCGAAATCGATGTCCTGGTGCGCGGGTAGCCAGGTGCCGACCAGATAGGAGACATAAGCGCCCCAGTTCCAGTACAGGTAGTCGATCAGCCCGACGTCCCAAACCTTGTGCAGCTGGGTATCGACTATCCGCCTGCCCGTCGGATCGGTGAAGAAACGAACCGGAAAAAAGTTGCCGCCCTGGTCTTCCAGCACGGTATGCAGCGGTTGATGCAGGTCGCCGACGAAGTGCACGACGAACATCAATGCTTCGGTCCTCCTTGCTTTGTCCTGGTCGAGATCGGCAAGCGTTGCGATGGCGCGATCCAGCTCGTTCAGGATGCAGTCGCCTTTCCTCTCGTCCTGGACGCATTGCCTGGCCGGATCGTAGGCGGCGTCCGCCAGCGGAATGTTGACGAAATGCCAGTTGCGGGTTTCCGGTCGCGCTTCCCGGACATCATCGGCCCAGCTCGCGATCGAAGCCAGCGATGCGTTGGCACCGAGCAGGTCCTGGACTTTCGCGACCGCAACCGGAGACAGCCTGCGCTGGGCGATCTCGGCGACGATCGAGTGTCCATCCGGGCCCCAGGCCCGTGCATCGGCGATGAATGTCGTCTGGCCGATCAGCAGCAGTACGAGCAGCGTCTTCAACGAAGCGGGTAATGCCGGCGACACTACCGCTTCGAACCCAGTTGCTCCAGCCGCAGTGCAACTTCCCTTTTCCCGAGCCGGCGCAGCGCGACCAGTTTCGCAATCTGCTCGGCGCGCGGCCGTGCTTTCTCGGATTCCCAGTTATAGATCGACTGCGCGCTCACGCCGAGCAGCTTTCCGAATTCGCTGGCCGGCAGTTCGAGCCGGGAGCGCTGCGCGGCGAGGCCTTTCGCCGAAAAGCGCGTGGGCTTCGCCGAGGCATCGGCCTTGCTCGCTGTGGCTATCGATCCGGAAGCCTTGCGCGAGAGCATCGCGACCTGGCGCTCGAGAAGCGCGAGCTGTCGCTTGAGCGCCGCGACTTCACGGCGAATCCGGGCCGCAGCCTTCTTGCCTGGCTCGATCTGGCTGCGACATTCCTTGCGCGACAGCCTGACGATTTCTTCCTTTAGGACCGCTCCAATGCTGGGCATTTACTTCCTTCACTTTTGTCGAAATGTTCCTCACTTTACCAAACGTCGGGCTATTTACGCTTCAGGAACGCCTGCACCTTCATTGCGATCGGACCCACCGAACCGACCGCGGAGACGAGTTGCTCTTTCGTGCAGCCGAGCTTTTGTGTCCAGTAACGGATCTCCCGCTCGTCGCTCATGTTGATGCGGCCGGCATCTGCCGGAACGGGTTTTGTCTTGTCGTCTCCCATGTCGCTCCTTTGTCGGTGAAACCCTCAACCGCCCTGGCGGGGCGCGGCAAAACGTTTGTCCTCTGTTTCATTGGCCGGGATAAGCGGCGCGGAATTCAGCTTCTCGCACCGCATGATGCCGCGCGACATCGGAATGGGTAGAGATTGATCCTCTTTGGCCAGGCCCTGATCCACCGCAGTTATTCCGGTGACCCCCTCGAACAGACGACGGTCGAGCATTGCGCGCACCTGGACGCTGTCGAGGTCTTTTTCAGTGCCTTCGAACAGCAGTTTCACGATCGAATACAGATAGCGCATCGTCGCGGTTCGCGCCAGTTGCGCCTCTGCCTTGATCGACCTCTCCTTGATCTCATCCAGGGGAACGGCAGAGCCGACCTTGTTTGTCAGCTCCAGGATATTCCCCAGCCAGATGTCATCCCGAAAATCCGGGACCGCATGGTAGCAAGCCTTGTCCCCCACGTTCAGAGGTTGGCCGTAATAGCACACATTGAGCAGATCGTGATTGTCGGCGGCGCCTGCGCGCACGGTATGCGCAGGAGAAAACGAATCCTGGATGGTGTGGGTGGCGTGGCCGAACAGGAACAGGGCGACCTTGATATTTCCCGCGCGCCACAGGCGCAGTCCTTCGGTGGTCGTGCGCGCGATTTCATCCTTTGCCTGGTTGCAGGTGTCGCGCTGGGAAACGAGAGAGCCGTCGTCATTTCGATTCTGCAGAAAATGCAGCACCTGGCCCTTTGGATTGTTGGTCCATCCCTGGAGAGGAAGGCCGTGCCATTTGGGCACATCGAAGTCGTCGATCAGGCCGAACGGGAGGTCTGTCGCGTAATTTCCCCGGATGATCATGTTCCGGCTCACCAGGCCATTCGTTCCCGTGATTTCCACCTCGCGGTTGCCCATGAATTCAGGGCTCACTTTCGTGAGGTCGAGCCCGCGGCCCGCCAGGCCGATCTCGAGCCGGTTCATCGCCTGGCGGGTGATTTCCTCGTGACCGCTCGTCGACCCGGTAAGAATATCGGCAGGAAAGCTGGTCAGGTTCAACGGCCATGCAAGCGGCGGAAACGCGGAGCCGATTTGCGATGCGGCCTGCGTGACGGGACTGGGAATGGCGACGGTGAACGCGCGTGAAATATGCGGCGCTCCGAGCATCAGGAGCGCGAACATCGATGCGACCGGCATTCTTTTCATGGATTTCTTCGACTCGGGCCGACCGTGTTCGAAGCATGCCCTGCCGGCGCCATCGTACACATTGCAGATCGGCGCGATCAGCTGCTTCCCGGAGGCGAGCCTCTGTCCGCCCACACGACACCGCCTGTGGCCCAGTCGTGACGCGCGATGTCGTAGAAAAGAATGTCGACGCTTTCCGCGCTTCCACCGAGCACCTTCACGCAGGCAGCGGTGATCTCCTTTGCCAGCGCGCGCTTCTGGTCCGTGGTACGGCCTTCGAAAAGTTCGACGCGAATCGTGGGCATGGGTTGCTCCTCCTGATGGTCAGTCCCGATAGTCCGGGGACAGTTGGTCGAGGCCGCG
>Ga0105237_10008691_pt1 | contig 10972 bp, 7 predicted proteins | sample KBSC24metaG_FD_81520 | JGI IMG/M metagenome (GOLD analysis project Ga0105237, IMG submission 81520) | Corn rhizosphere microbial communities from Kellogg Biological Station, Michigan, USA - KBS C2-4 metaG | ecosystem: Host-associated > Plants > Roots > Rhizosphere > Soil | place: Michigan, USA... | reverse complement strand
CTTGCGTTTTCCGCCGGCTCCATCCGCGGCACGAGCCAGCCACGCCGGCGCTGCGCCCATGCCCGCCATCACCATGGCTCCGCCGCGCATAAACACTCGACGCGTCAGCATATCGTCATCTCCTTTGGAAATCCGGCGAACTGAGCACCAGACTGGCCACCATCCTGGCCGTCGGCTCCTTGCCGTCCAGACCCTTGGCGAGCGCCTCCAGTGTCTGATCGGACGCGGGCCTGCTCAGAACGTCGCGCGCGATAGCAGCCGCATCCTTGCCATCCGCACGCCAGCCGTCCACTTTCACTCCTGAAATCTGGCCGGAAGCCAGCGCTGTGGCGAAATTCACGCGACCCAGCAGATTGGCCGTGCTAAGCCAGCCTTCGCCGGTCTCCGGATATCCAGTCGGTTCCAGCTTGTCGTAGAGCGGTTCACCCAGGTCGGCGATCTTTTGGACCAGAGTGAACGCGTCAGAAGCTTCGCCGCCCATCGCCCGCACCGCGCTCACCACCATCTCAAAGGGCGATTTCACCTTCGCCTCCCACGCGCCTTCCGAGAAGAATTCCGGCGAGGTAAACATGGTCTGCAGCACCGCCCGTAAGTCACCATCGGTCTTGGTGAAGGTTTGCGCCATCCGGTCGACTAAAGACTGCGGCGGATCGTCGGCCACGAAGCGCTCTGCTAACTTCCGCGAAATAAACTTCGCGGTGGAAGGATGCCGAGCCAGGATGTCGATCGCCTGCAATCCGTCCTGCTCCCCGCCCCCTGCCGCGATCGTATGACCCAGCACCATCTTCTCCCCGGTATCGTGCATGAAACCGGCGAACACGAACTCGGGCTTCGTCGTGGGTTGCCGGATGGTCCATCCGGTAAAGCAGCGCGCCACCGCGATCACGTCCGGCTGGGTATAGCCTCCATCCACGCCGAGGGTGTGCAGTTCCATTACCTCGCGGCCGTAATTCTCGTTCAGCCCGTGCGCTTGCCGGGAAAACTGCTGGGCCAGGTTCGGTCCCGTGGCGAACGGTCCCACCTGGAACGAATCGAGAGCATTGGGCGCAATCGACTCCCAGTTATCCAGGTAATAGAGCATCGCCGGGTGTCGCGCCGTTGCCAGCAACAGATCCTTGAATTTGCCCAGAACATGCGGACGAATCGCGTCCCGCTCATAGCTCGCCAGCAGAGTGCGAACAGCATTGGGGGGCTGCGGCGCCACATTCTTGTTTTCGAACACGTTGAAGTGGTTGAACCAGAAATCCACCAGCACCTCTTCCAGTTGCCGGTTCGAATACAACGCCCGATAGACTTTGCCTTCCTTCACATCTCCGCTGACTACCTGTTGCGGCTGCCGGGATTTCATTCCCAGTCGCCGGTACTCGGGAAACTGGGCCAGCGTCTGCGGCGGCAGTGCCGCGGCCACTTTCTGCCGGGTCTCAGCGTCCAGGAAACTGAAGAGTTCTTTTAGCTGCTCTGTATTCCCGCGCATTGCAGTCTGGATCTGATCCTGCGTCAGGAGATCGGCCAACTGCGGCATCAGCTTCCGGATCTGTTTCTGCCGATCCGCCTGCTGTTCCTGGCGCGCCGCTTCCGCTTCCTTCTGCAACTCCGGCTGACCTTCGAATTGCTGCACGGGCATCGTGGCCAGAACCTGCTTGCGCTTATCCGGGTCCAGAGAAGCGAGCGTCGCCTGGCGCTGCTCCGCCGTGCCGTTCATCACCCGTCGCACCTGATCCTGGGAGAGCAGCTCATTCAGCGGAGTCTGCCGGAACATCAGCGCCGGAGGAACCTGGGGATACGCCGCCATGATCTCGCCCGGCGCCATCCGCAGCGTCTCCAGCGGCTTTAGCTTTTCGTCCAAAACCGGATTTTCGGGAATTCGCTCGGGATGTAGTTGCAGATCCACCCATTTTTCGACACCCATCCGACGAATTTCTTCGACGTCGCCCGCCCGCGGCCCGAATGTCAGCCGATTTACAGCTTGCAGGATCTGTTGGTCTTTGGTGAGTTTGGCATCGAAGCGCCCGCCGGCCTTCGTGCCTCCCGGCAGGACGCACAACAGCGCCGCCGCGGTTATCGCCAGTGCAAGACGTGTCATGATGACGCCTCCGCCTCCGCCTCCGGACAGCCTTAGTATATGATTTTCCAAGGAGGTCGTTCCATGAGGTCTTCCGTAGGTGTCCCCGCCGCGGTTCTGGTCCTGCTGCTCGCACCCGCCTTCGGACATCATTCGTTCTCCGCAGAGTACGACGCCAACAAGCCCGTCAACGTGCAGGGAGTGGTGGCCAAGCTGGCATGGGTGAATCCGCACGCCTATATTTACGTGGACGCCAGGGATGCCGACGGCAAAATCACGCGGTACGCCTTCGAGACCAGCAGCCCGAATGCGCTGCTTCGGCGCGGCTGGAAGCGCGATTCGCTCAAGGAAGGCGACCAGGTTACGGTAGACGGCTATCTCGCCAAGGACTCCCGCCCGCTCACCGATGGCTCGCTGCACGGTAACGCCCGCCTGGTGACGCTGGCTAGCGGCAAGACCGTCTTCGCGGGATCCTCCGTCGACGATGGAGGCCCTGGTAAATGACCCGTCGTTTCCTTTCCTGCGTGGCAGCCGTCACCCTGGCCGCACTGCTCTCGTTCGCACCGGTCCGCACGAAAGCTCAGTCCGCGGAAAAAGGAAACGCGAAGGGGAAAGACCTCGGCGGACCCGGAGGCGTGATCGCGGTCAATGGAGTCCGGGACGAAAATCTTCCTACGCCGCCCACCGGTCCAACGCCTCGTGCAGCCGATGGGAAACCCAACCTTTCCGGCGTCTGGCTATCTGGAAATTACAACTTCGCCAACATGGGCGGAGCTTTGCCCTTACAGCCGTGGGCCCAGAAGGTCATGGAAGATCGCCAAGCCACGCGAAGCCGCGACGATCCCGAAGCCAAATGCCTGCCGGCTGGCGTGCCGCGCATTACGCCATATCCATTCAAGATCGTCCAATCGCCCGAAGTGATCGTGATGCTGTTCGAAGGCAACGTGCACAGTTTCCGCCAGTTCCTGCTAAATCGCGGCCACGACAAGGATCTCGATCCCAGTTGGATGGGAGAGTCCATCGCCTCCTGGCAAGGCGACACTCTGGTGGTCGACACGCTGAACTTCAACGACAAAACCTGGCTCAATGGCCGCGGCGCGCCGCACACCGAAAAATTACACGTCATCGAGCGCTACACGCGGCCGGACCTGGGGCATCTCGAAGCCGAGATCACCATGGAGGATCCTGGCGCCTTCACCAAGCCTCACACGTTCAAACGAACTCACGTGCTCAGCACCACCTGGGAAATCCATGAATACGTGTGCAACGAGTTCAATGTCGACGTAGACCGTCTGGTCGGGAAATAAAACAGCTAAACTAGGTTTGCTGCCGCTCGGCAGTGCAGTTTCCCCGATTGTCACTCGGGCAACGAGTGACGATTCTCGCAGGGGAGGCTGTGTGTGCGTTGGGCCAAGCTTACCATGGGCGTTCTAAGCGTCATCGCCGCCGCGCTTGCCCAAACCGACCGCGGCACGATTACGGGGACCATATCGGATGCGACGGGAGCCGCGGTCGCGAATGCCTCGATTCAGGTGAGAAACGTAGCCACTGCCCAGATCTATTCCGGCGTGTCGACTGCCACCGGCAAGTTCACGATCAGTAATTTGCCTGCGGGCGGCTACCAGCTGACCGTTCAGGTTCTGAGCTTCAAAACATATTTGCGAAAAGGATTGAACGTTGCGCCGCTTCAAACCATTCGAGCCGATATTGCCCTGGAAGTGGGCTCGAATGCAGAAACGGTTACCGTCATCGCTGAATCCACCCTACTAAAGACCGAAGGTGGCCAAGTCTCCACTGACGTTACAAGCGACCGGCTGAATAACCTTCCTCTATTGGGCATTGGACCGCAGACGGCCTCCGCCGCCGGCGTCCGGAACCCCTGGGCCGTGGCTCAACTTGTTCCGGGAGCGCAGTTCAGCATGGCCCCCGCCGGATTTTCCGGCGGCATTCCACAGATCACGGTGAATGGCGTGCCGACCACGACGTCGTCATTCCGCGTGGAAGGCATGGACTCTGGAAACAATGGCACGCTGGCGGCGTATACATTTCAGGTCCAACCCAGCGCCGAGGCGATTGAGGACGTCACGGTTCAGACTGGCAACGTTGCCGCGGAATTCGGAACCACCGGCGGTGGTGTGTTTAACGCCAGCATGCGCTCGGGGACAAACCAGTTTCACGGGAGTCTTTACGATTACAATGTCAACGAAGCCTACAACGCGGCTCAGCCCTACACCGGCCTCCTCAATAAAGCCCGCCGAAACGATTACGGAGGCAGCCTGGGTGGTCCTATTCGGATTCCCAAGTTGTACAACGGTGCCAGTAAGACCTTCTTCTTTTGGAATTTCGAACAGTTTCGCGAGAACCAATCCGTCTCGACCACGGCCGTGACTGTTCCCATCGCGGAGTATCGGAATGGCGATTTCTCGAGATTGTCCAGCTTCAATAACAGCCAGGTTCTTCGTGTTGGTGCGGGAGCTGCCGCCACAAACTATGTCGATCCTCTCGGGCGAACGCCCATCCTGACGGGCACCATCTACGATCCCTATAGTTTTCAAACCGTCGTGGTGAACGGCCAAAACCTGACGGTTCGGAATCCATTCCCAGGCAATATCATTCCCTTCGTTCGACAAGACCCAGTGGCCTTAAAAATTCAAAACCTGATTCCCTCGCCGGCAGGTCCACACGCCACAAGTCAGATCGGAAGCAATTTCAACGGCGTCCAGCATAGCCACCGGACCACGGAGATCCCATCCCTTAAGCTCGATCAGACCATCGGCCGCAAGGGGCATCTCTCGTTTTATTGGTCCCGAACCGTTACCGCGGACCAGTACCCGATCGTGGGTTCACCCGCTGCGCCCGAAGGATTCCCCTCACCCATCACCACGGCGATTGGAAACTTTGATAGTTCGCATACCGAGCGCATCAATTATGAACACAGTCTTACGCCCACATTGCTCCTGCATGTAGGCGCCGGCTACCAGCAGAATCACTTGAGCGATAACGCGCCCGATATCCACTATGACGTTCTGAGAAACCTCGGCCTGAAGGGAGCCACCGAGATCCGGAACTTTCCCACCATCTCGATAAGCGGCTTGCCGTCGATCGCCACCGGCGGGATGTCGAACATGGGTCCCAGCACGCAGCTCGATCAATATCTGCAGAAGCCTTCAGCAAATCTCAGCCTGACTTGGGTCCGGAGGAACCACACCTGGAAGCTGGGAGGCGAGTGGCGGGCCGAAGGGAATCCCCAAGTAAGCGACGTCCAGCCTCCGTATAACAACTCGGGATCCTTCGCCTTCGGCGCGAGTGCAACCAGCCAGACCGCCCTGGCCCCAGTGGCGCTTTCCCAAGGCAGCACGGGTTTTGCGTATGGGAGCTTCCTTCTCGGACAGGTCACCAGCTACGGTCTTGGTGTTCCTGCCGTCTACAAATTCGGGAAACAGCAATGGGCGCTCTTCTCGCAGGACACTTGGAAGCTGACTCGCAAACTGACTCTCGATTACGGCCTGCGGTGGGACTACGGTACATACCCAACCGAAACCTACGGACGCATCGCCGATTTCTCGCCGGCGACAGCGAATCCGTCTGCTGGCGGGCATCCGGGAGCCGTCGTCTATGAGGCGTCATGCGGCTGCCGCTTCGCCAACAACTACCCCTACGCGCTCGGCCCAAGAATCGGCGTCGCATATCAAATCAATCCGAAGACCGTGCTGCGCGGAGGATTCGGCATTGTCTATAACGTCACCAACGTTCCCGCCAGCACCCCTCTCAACTATCAAACTGGCGGCACACCCGGCTTCGGCCTATCGCTGTTCAACCTCCAGGATGGCCCTCCTGCCAGCATCCGTCCGGTGTTCCCCAACTTCAGTCCGGGAGCGCTGCCGCTCGCGAATACCGTGGGCGCACCGCCGACATTCATCGATCCAAACGCATCGCGCCCAGCCCGCCAATACCAATGGACCTTCGGCATCCAGCGCGAGCTGAACCGGAATCTGGTCGTCGAGGTAGCCTATGTGGCGAATCGCGGGATCTGGTGGAACGCAGGCGCTCTCTCACCCGAGAATTCGATGTCGACAGCGCTACTCAAACAATACGGATTTACGGTCGGCAACCTGACGGACCGGACTCTGCTGCAAACCCAGATCGGGCAGCTCGGCGCAGCCGACAAATCGACACTGGCGGCCCGAGGAATCGTTTTGCCGTATGCCAGCTTCCCGCAAACCCAAACTCTATTCCAATCCTTACTGCCGTATCCGCAGTACAGCGGCAACATCAGTCCTGTGTCCGCGCCTCTGGGAAAGACCTGGTACGATTCTCTGCAATCCACCATCACCCAACGGTTTTCCTATGGCTTGACGTTGAACGGCAACTTCACCTGGTCGAAGAACCTGGACCTGATGAGCTCGCCCGATATTTTCAACCGGAGCCTGGGCAAGAACATTTCACTCAACGATTTGCCCTACCAGTTCCGGCTCTCGGCGCAATACAGCACGCCCAAACAGGCCTTCTTTTTGTTTCGCGACTGGAGCGTCGGCTGGTTCTTGCAGTATCAGAGCGCACCGCTACTCATCGAACCCTCCGCGAATGCCGGAGCATTCCCCATCAGCGGCTGGCTTGGCCGCGGGCCGGGTCCGGCTGAGCGGGTCGCGGGTCAACCGCTGTTCACCACCAACTGGGTGGACCTGAACGGCGTTCCGCATACCGACGAGCTCGATATCAACTGCCATTGCTACGATCCGACTAAGACCGTTGTGCTCAACCCGCTCGCATTCACGGGGACGCCAAACGGCCAGTGGGCCTCTAATTTTAGCCACATTCGCGACTTCCGGGGTATCCGTTATCCCACCGAGAACGCCAATCTGGGGCGCAGTTTCCGGATTAAAGAACGAGTGACGATTAACATCCGTGTAGAGTTCGCCAACGTTCTTAATCGCCTGCGTCTGCCGCAACCGAGCACTGCGTCGTTGACGGCTTCTCCGATTAAGTCCTCGCTCACGGGGCTGTATACGACGGGCTATGGAACTATTGTCCCGACCGCAGGAACCGCCGGTCAGCGATCGGGCATGCTGGTCGGACGAATCACGTTCTAGCGAGGCGGAGGTCGAACACTTAAGCGCGCTTCAGGGCAGCCAGAATCTCGTTCGTTCGAACCACCGAACAGTACTCCCCATGGAGATTTGCGAGGCTCATCGCATGAACCTCATCCGCGGTTCTCCAGGTTCCACGCCAATCCTTGCGGCCGAACGTAAAGGTCGCATCCTCGACCAAGAAGGTCTTGAAGCCCAGGTTCCCCGCCATCCTGACGGTGGCTTCGACTGAATTGTTGGTGATCACTCCAGTCACCACCAGGGTCGTGTGATTCGCGTCGCGCAGTCTCGACTCAAGATCCGTGCCGATGAAGGCATTATTGGTTCGTTTCACGATGACGATTTCCCCGGGGGCCGGTTGCGCCTCGGGCTTAAACTTATTCCCGGGTTGGCCGGGCCGATAGTGGGAGTCCGGTTCAGTCGAATCGTGGCGGATGTGATAAATCGACCGACCCGTTGACCGCCATGCTTGCAGCAAAGATGCAACTTGCTTCTCGGCTTCGGGATTATTGCGCGCGCCCCAACTGGGATGGTCAATGGCTTTCTGAAGATCGATGACGATCAAAGCTGCATCAGAGGATAAAGCATTCATGAGTAGTGCGCATCTTCATTTCCTCGTTGTATATAGTAGTTCAGTTGGAGGCCGGTCATGTATATTTCCACATTCCATCTGATGCCTCATCGTGAGCTTCCCGACGATTTCGAGAAGCGCTATCCCCCGGTATGGGTCACGCCGCCGTTTCACGAACTCGCCGACGCCCGGCGCGTGGGGCAGTACTACAACTGGACGCTCGACGAGCTGATCTACGCGGCCAAGGCCGGCTCCGACGGCATCTGCACCAACGAGCACCATCAGAATGCCTACGGCTTCATGCCCAATCCTAACGTGATGGGATCGGTGCTGGCACGCGCGACCCAGGACTTGAACTGCGCCATTGTCCAGATGGGCGCGAGCTTGCCGGGAACGCAGCCTCCGGTTCGCATCGCCGAGGAATACGCGATGCTCGATTCGATCAGCGGCGGGCGTTTAGTCGCAGGCATGCCGCTCGGCACGCCGATGGACATCAACATTTGTTATGGCGTGACACCGATCGAACAGCGCGAGCGTTTCCGCGAGGCGCACGACCTGATCCTCAAAGCCTGGACCTCCAAGGACGTTTTCGCCTGGAACGGAAAGTACTTTCAACTGCCGATGGTGAATATCTGGCCGAGGCCGATCCAACACCCGCATCCGCCCATTTGGATTCCAGGCTCCGGAAGCACCAGCACGTTCGACTACACCGCGTCGCACGACTACTGTTATTGCTTCCTTAGCTATTTCGGCTACAAGAGTGTCTCGCGTCCGGTCCGCGATAAGTATTGGGAAGTGTGCCAACAGAACGGGCGCGACCTGAATCCCTACCGCATGGGCTTCCTGCAGTTGGTTGGAGTTTCCGAAACCGACGCTCAGGCCGAGAAAGACTACGCCAAGCACGTCGAGTACTTCTATCACAAAGGGCTGCATGTGCCACTGGAATGGTTCGGGGTGCCGGGACATCAGGATTACAAGAGCCTGTCGAATGCGATGCGCAATCCAGCAGCGGCGCAAAACATAAGCTCGCTCAAGGACAAACGCTATAAGGATTTCCTGGACGACGGGTATGTGATGTGCGGCAGCCCGGCCACCGTGCGCGATCAGCTCAGGGAACTCTGCCGGACCATGCGCGTGGGTAATCTGATGGTGCTGTTGCACATTGGATCGATGCCGCACGAGTTGACGCTCAAGAATATCGACTTGTTCTTCAAGGAAGTGGCTCCGGCGCTCCGCCCGATGTGGGAAGACGAATGGGAGAATCGCTGGTGGCCAGCCGGGCTACGCCGGGAGACCTTGCAAGGAGCTGCCGCATGACCACGATCACCGATCGCCGCGTGAGCGTGTGGCAAGACAAGATCCGCTCCAACGTCAAGGTTGCCGGGAGCGGCCCTCCACTGGTGTTTCTGCACGGCGCGGGAGGACTGAGATGGGATCCTTTCCTCGACTTGCTAACCACGCGGCACACGGTGTACGCTCCCGAGCATCCCGGCCTCACCGAAGGCGAGGAAGATGCCGTCTCGCATCTCGATAACCTGTGGGATCTGGTTCTGTACTACTACGAATTGTTCGACGTTCTCGGCTTGAAGTCCGTGCCGGTGATCGGGCATTCCTTCGGCGGAATGATGGCGGCTGAGTTAGCCGCGAGCAATCCCGAACGCGTCAGCAAACTGGTTTTGATGTGCCCCATCGGATTATGGCGTGATGACGCGCCGATTCCCAATTGGATGCTGATCACCCCGGCCAGCGATATGGTCAAGTATCTGGTCTATGATCCCGCCGGGCCGCTGGCCCAGCAGATGTTCGGCACGCCCGATCCGGAAATGCAGATTCGCTTGATCTGGTCGATGGCGTGCACCGGCAAGTTCGTGTGGCCGATCCCCGATAAGGGATTGAAGAAGCGCATCCACCGCATCCAGGCGCCGACCATGGTGCTGTGGGGCAAGCAGGACAAATTAGTACCGGCGGTTTACGCGCAGGAATTCGCCGGCCGGATTGCGGGCGCGACGGTCGAGTTGATCGATCAAGCCGGCCACGTGTTCGCGACCGAACAGCCGGAACGCGTGGCTGCGCTGGTGGAAGATTTTCTTCGGTAGCTGCTACTGGCAAACGAAATTGCCGGCGTCCTCAACGCTGCCCGAGCCTTTATAGCGAGCCTGCTTGGGATACGCGCACAGCGGCCGTGTCCGGCCCGGCCAAGGCGAGTTTTGTCCCGCCGTGGCGACGATCCGATCCGGCGCCGAACCTTTTTCAACCCAGTTCGTCAAAGCCGTGAAGGCATCGAACTGGTCCGTGGCGGGACCACCCGCGCAATGGTTCATGCCCGGCACCGCAAACATCCGGGTGAAATCCGATGCCGCGCCGTTATTGGCGCGATTGACATCGTTCCACCAGGAGATGGTGTCGTTGATCGAGAATACCGGATCGCTGACACCGTGTACGATCAACAATTTACCGCCGTGGTTCTTGAACGCCGATAGATCGGTCGAGCTGGCCATCATAAAGTCCCAGACGGCTTCCGCGAATTCACCGGACTTGGTATACAGCTTCGCGGCATCGCGATCGAAATCGACTCCAAGGAGATACGCGATAGGAGCGGAGCCCGAGGCCGCGACGGCTACCGGAGGCGTCACAAACAGCGCTGAGGCGGACGCGCTTCCTAAAGTCGCGATGATCGCAGAATTGTTAGCGGCGTCGAATGCGCCCAGTTTCCAGGATCGCCAGCCTTGATTGTAGGTTTCGCCGATCTTCCCCCCGAGACCGCGGTCCCAGGCCCAGTCGGCGTAGAGCAGCTCACCTTGAGCGCTCTTGGCGCCCGCGAAGATTTTTTGCAGCGCCGCGACTTGCGCGGCCGACAGGCAGGTATTCCGCTTGGGACCTTTGCACGTGATGGCGCTCAACTTGGGTGCGACTACGGCCGCGGTGCATGCGGGGAAATTGTCGATGATCCCGTCCTGTAATCCGTCCAGCCCGTCACAAACCGAGGTGATGGCCTGAGAGGCGAGATCCAAATCTTCGTCGGTAAAGGTCTTGTTCAATAGCGGCTGCCCGAACCGGTCGAAGATGCCGGACGTCTTCGCCACTTCACTCAGTGCCTGCACATCCGCGGCATGGCCGAACAGGGCAGCTTTCGCGAGTTTGAAACCCGGAGAACATGCCAGGATTCCATCGAAGTACGTCGGAAATCGCTGGGACATCATCATAGCCTCGCGGCCGCCCTCGGAACAGCCGACGTAATAGGAACGCTCGGGG
>Ga0105237_10008688_pt1 | contig 10975 bp, 13 predicted proteins | sample KBSC24metaG_FD_81520 | JGI IMG/M metagenome (GOLD analysis project Ga0105237, IMG submission 81520) | Corn rhizosphere microbial communities from Kellogg Biological Station, Michigan, USA - KBS C2-4 metaG | ecosystem: Host-associated > Plants > Roots > Rhizosphere > Soil | place: Michigan, USA... | reverse complement strand
GAGCAATAAGAGCGCACAGCGGGTTTCAGCGTTGTGCGCGATGGAGCAATAAGAGCGCACAGCGGGTTTCAGCGTTGTGCGCGATGGAGCAATAGTGTTAAAGCTGTAAGTGTGAAACGCTGGCCCTGGCAAGTGTGGCTGATCGTCGTTGCGCTGGCGGGTGTGGCATATGTTTTTGTGATGTCCTTCATCGTCGCCAACTGGAGCGACTAGAATTAGCCCCAGCGTCATGCGTCCTCTCACCAGGCGGATAGCGGTCGCCGCGGGTCTTTTCTTGCTGCTAGCCGCCGTTTATTGGAAGCTGCTTTTCTTTCCCTCGCGATTCGTCTGGTTCGATCATTACGATCTTACGGAACTGCAGATACCCAGACTTCAGTTCTTCGCGCGAAGCCTCCACGCGGGACACTTTCCCCTGTGGAATCCCTATATCTGGCTGGGACAGCCGGTGCTTGGGTCCGGTCAGCCGGGCCCTCTGAATCCGTTGATGGTGCTGTTCGCGAAGTTTCTACCGTTGCACGATGGGCTCCTCTCCTTCGCCGAGTTGAGTTGGCTGTATGTCGCGCTGCATTTCCTGGCGGCGCTTTTCGCGTACCTGTTCTGCAGGTATCTGGCGCTTCCCATTGTGCCCTCACTGCTGGGAGCCGTGGCCTTTTCCTGCACAGGCTTCCTGGGAAGCGCTGCCTGGCTCGATATCACCAGCGCCGTCGCGCTCACACCACTAGTCTTCTATTTCGCGTTTCGACTTTGGACTGAAGACGGCATTCTGAAGAACGCGGCTCCTCTGGGCCTGCTCCTGGGGCTTAGTTGGTGGACCGGGCATCATGAGATCCCGATGATCCTCTGCTATGCCGTGTTGTTCGGGAGCCTATGCGTCGCGGCCACGGGCAAATCTTGGCGAGTGATCAAAGGAACCCTCCTTACTTTGGCTCTCGCCATTCCGATCAGCGCTATTCAGACGCTGCCCTTCTATGAATTCGGCCGCGCATCCCGGCGATGGGTGGGTGTCGCGAATCCTATCGGTTGGGCGGACAAGGTGCCATACGAAGTGCATGCGCGCTACTCACTGCCCTGGTTAGGGTTGGCCGAATTCTTCGCGCCTGGGGGCGCCCCCGAGGACCATTGGACTGTGTTTGCTGGCGTCACCGTCATCGTTCTGGCGATCGCGGCGCTGATCTATCGCTGGTCTGACCGGCGTGTGCGGATGCTGGGATTTCTGGCGCTGGGCTCGGTGCTCTACGCGCTTGGCGCAAACACGCCGTTGCACCGGCTGGTCTATGCATTTCTTCCGTTGATGGAGAAGGCTCGCAGCCCCGGCCGCGGGATCTTTCTGGCAGGATTCGCACTCAGCGCGCTGGCCGCGGTGGGAGCTGACCTCGTCATTTGCGGTTTGGTTCCGCGCAAGGTGGTTTTGATTCCGGTGGCTGCTGCGTCCGCCATGCTGGGTGTTTATTGGTCGGGACGCGTGCCCGAGATGGAGTTCCCGATCCAATCTCACTATGTGGTTAAGGGATTGATCGCAGCGGCCGTACTCAGCGTACTGATGTGGCGCAAGTTCGCAGTCTGGAGTGGAATCGTTTTGCTCGCGCTGGTTGTTGTGGAGGCGGGAAGCATCGCTGCGCACCGCATGACGGACCTGGATTCCGGCACTGCTGTGGTGGCTCCTTCACTGCGGAAATACGCGATCTTGGCCAAGAGTCTCCCGCCCAACGGCCAGGGGCGGATTGTCGCCGATTACAATTCGCTCTATACCGATCTCGGCGATCTCTATGGCGTCGATGTACTCCAATCGTTCGTTTCGGCGGTACCGGAGCATATTCTGCGTTTCAAGTTTCAGACAGCGCGCACACAGCAATTGTTGGGCGTAACGTCTGTGCCCGGCGCAATGCCGCGCGCCTGGATCGTCCATCATTGGATCGCGGCGAAGGATGTGGATGATCTCCAGCGTTCTATCGAAGATCCAGCCGTGGACTTCGCCACCACCGCTGTTTCCATGGAGACTCTGCCGTCGCTTGCAGAGTGCAGCGATGCGGGAGTTATTTCCTTTGACCGGCCGGAGAGCGACACGATGCGGATCAATGCGGATACGCGGTGCCGCGGACTCCTCGTCGTGAGCGAGACGTTTTATCCGGGCTGGGAAGCGACTGTGGACGGCAAGCCGTCACCGATTTATGAAGTGTTCGGCGCTCTGCGCGGAATTGTGCTCGAGGCGGGCAGCCATCGGGTGGAGATGCGATATCGGCCGGGTGTGGTCACACTCGGGGCGTGGTTGAGCTTTTCGGCAATCGCGCTGAGTTTTCTGCTGATCTTCCGGGCAAGGAAGTCTTAGGAACTAACGGCTCCACGGGTCGGCCGGAATTCCGCTTCCCTCGATGATGGAACGCATAGTCCCTAACGGCAGGATTCGACCTCGATGATAGGGTACGATGACCTGCTTCCCTGTTGCTTGATTCCGCCACTTTTGATGGCTACCGGAGGTTCCGGCGAGCAAGAATCCGTGGCGCCTGAGCACCGCTATCACTTGATCCGCGGTTAGCCGGGGCGTGCCGCGTTCACCCAACCGTTACCTCGACGAGTTTAGCGTCGGCGGGTAGGTGCAGATCTCTTGGGGCGAGGTAAAGGCGGATTGCTTCCGCGATGCCCAGTCGGGCTTCTTCCTCGGTGATTCCCGCCGAAGTGCATCCCGGCAGCTCCGGACAGACGGCGGACCAGCTTTGCGTCTCGGCATCATATTCGAGAACCACGCGGAACTTCATGACCACAGTATACCTGTGCGCGATTGTGGGAAGGAAAAGCAGCACAAACGGGACTAACCTACAGGCTTGGCCCTCGTTTTGAAACGGCGGAGTTCGTGAAAAATAGGTAGAAGAATCGCAGCTATATACGCGATCAATTCGGGATATTGAAAGGTGTCCATGCTGGAAGTAACGAGCGTGTCGCCTACGTGATAAGTGATGGTGTTTCGCCACGGAATACGCAAAACGGCTTGAAACGCCAGGGGGGAATGCAATTGCGCCGAGAATGCCATCCACGACCAAGTACCGGAGCTGGGTCTTGAGCCTTAGCAACAGAGAAGCAAAAAGTCCCGTAAGTGTACCCATGATCATTCCGAGAATTGCAGCGCTGATAATGAGAAAAGTGAGAGAAAGTGGCGGGGTGAACACACAACCATTTTATCTCTGGGCACTGCCCGGAGCGTGCGCCACGTCTCACCGTGCGGCTAACGAGATCCGTTGCAGCTTCCGCATCAGACCTTCGAGTTTGTCGAGCCGCAGGGCATTAGCCCCATCCGACAACGCCCGCTCCGGAGCTTCGTGCACTTCGACAAACACCGCATCGACGCCCACGGCCACCGCGGCGCTGGCCAAGGGTTCGATGAACTCAGGTTGTCCGCCCGAAGCCGTCCCCGCAGCGCCGGGCAACTGCACGCTGTGCGTCGCGTCGAAGATCACCGGCCATCCGAAGCCGCGCATGATTGCCAGGCTGCGCATGTCGACTACCAGATTGTTGTAGCCGAAGGAAGTGCCGCGCTCGGTCAGCAGAATCCGATTGTTGCCGGTGGAGGCGACCTTCTCTGCGGCCAAGCGGATGTCGGCGGGTGAAACGAATTGGCCCTTCTTGATGTTGACGGCGCGTCCCGTCTTTCCTGCCTCGACTAAGATATCGGTCTGGCGGCACAGGAAAGCCGGGATCTGGAGAATATCCACCGACTCGGCTGCGAGCGCGGCCTGACCTGGCTCGTGAATGTCGGTGAGTACGGCGATGCCACGATCGCGGACGCCTTTCAAGATCCGCAGCCCTTCCTTGAGCCCAGGTCCGCGATACGAATTCACACTCGACCGGTTGGCCTTGTCAAACGAGGCTTTGAATATAAAAGGCAAATTTAACCTCGAGAGCGCCGTTGCGAGCATGTTGACGTGCTCTTCGCTCTCGATCACGCACGGCCCGGCGATCAACGCCAGTGGTCCGCCGCCGATCTCGACTGTTGGAGTAATGCGCACTATTGCAGGATCACCGAAGTCCGGCCCGGCGCGGCGTGCGCGCGCTTGTCAGGCTGAGTTTCCGCTCGGGTTCTACGGTAATCGAGCGCCGCGCCGACAAACGCCCGGAACAATGGGTGCGGCTCCAGGGGTTTCGATTTGAACTCGGGATGGAACTGGCAGCCTAGAAACCAGGGATGATCGGCCAGTTCGCAAATCTCCACGTAGACGCCGTCGGGAGTCTCTCCGGTAAGCCGGAGTCCATGCTCTCTTAACGTGGCCTCGTACTCGCGATTAAATTCGTAGCGATGCCGATGACGCTCGCTGATCTCGCGCCGCCCGTACGCCTGGCGGGCGAAACTATTGTCCGCGAGCTGACAGGGATACGCGCCCAGCCGCATGGTTCCACCCAGTTCGTCGACGCCTTTCAGTTCGCGCAACTTGTAAATCACGCGGTCGGGTGTGGCCGGATCGAACTCCGTCGAGTTAGCCTGCTCCAGACCGCATACGTTTCGCGCGAACTCGATCACCATGGTCTGCATCCCCAGGCAGATCCCGAAATAGGGGACCTTCGATTCGCGTGCGTAGCGGATGGCCTGCAGCATGCCTTCGATGCCGCGGCGTCCGAACCCCCCGGGGACCAATATCCCGTCGAACGCCTCCAACTCTCCAGCCGCCTCGGGCCACTTGAGCCGCTCGGCTTCGATCCAGGTGATGTTGACCTTGGCATCGTGCGCCAGGCCGCCGTGCAATAGTGCTTCTTTGAGGCTCTTGTAGGAATCCTCGTATTCGACGTATTTTCCGACCAGGCCGATTGATACGTCGCGTGAAGGGTGCTTGACGCGGTGCACCATGTCGGTCCAGGCGGTGAGATCCCGGGGGCCCGCATCCAGAGCCAGCAGGCGCATCGCGATTTCATCCACGCCCTGCTCGGCGAAGGTCAGCGGGACTTCGTAGACGCTGCCTACGTCCGTGGCGGTGATGACCGCCTGCACGTCGACGTCGCAGAACAGCGCGATCTTTTCTTTCATATCCTGCGGCAAGGGACGCTCGCTGCGGCAGAGAAGAATATCGGGCTGGATACCAATGGCGCGCAGCTCTTTCACGCTGTGCTGGGTCGGTTTGGTCTTCAGCTCCTGCGCGGCGGCGATCCACGGAACCAGGGTCACGTGCACGAACAACGTATTTTCGCGGCCCAGCTCGTGGCGCAGCTGGCGGATCGCTTCAAGGAAGGGCAGGGACTCGATATCGCCCACGGTGCCGCCGATTTCGCAAATCACGACGTCGGCAGCAGAAGCGTGTTCGGCGCTGGAAACCCGGCGTACCGCCGCCTTGATCTCATTGGTCACGTGCGGAATCACCTGCACGGTTTTGCCCAGGTAGTCGCCGCGGCGTTCGCGGGAGATGATCTGCTCGTAGATGCGTCCGCTGGTGAGGTTGTTGGCTTGCGATAGGGGCGAGTGCGTGAAACGCTCGTAATGGCCCAGGTCGAGATCGGTCTCCGCGCCGTCATCGGTGACAAACACCTCGCCGTGCTGGAACGGGCTCATGGTCCCGGGGTCGACGTTCAGGTAGGGATCGAATTTCTGAAGCGTGACCTTGAGTCCGCGGCTTTCAAGGAGGCAGCCGAGGCTCGCCGCGGCGATTCCTTTGCCCAGGGAGGAAACTACACCGCCAGTAACAAATATGTATTTGGCCATTAAGGATTTACCAATGTTTTTTCAAAAAGTTCGGCGACCTGTTTCCAATCTTCAGGCGTATCGACGCCAAGGGACTCGTACTCGGTTTCGACCACGCGAATCTTCAATCCGTTTTCGAGCGCCCGTAACTGTTCCAGGCGCTCGGCGCGCTCCAGCGGCCCCACCGGCAAATCCGGATACGACAACAGGAAGTCGCGGCGGTAGACGTACAGGCCGATGTGTTTAAAGTAAACGGGCTGGTCATCCACATGTCCGTCCCGAGCAAAAGGAATGGGACAGCGTGAGAAATACAGCGCGTTGCCCTGCGCGTCGGTAACCACCTTCACTACATTGGGATCCTGGATATCGCCAGGCCGCTCGATGCGTTTCTTGATGGTGCCCATGGGAACAGCGCCCATATCGTCATCCAGCAGCCCCAGAATGGCAGCGTCGATGGCCGCGGGGTCGATCATAGGCTCGTCGCCCTGCACGTTGACGATGATCTGGGCCTGGGAAGCGGAAGCAGCCTCGGCCACACGGTCAGTTCCGGAGGCGTGATCGGCGCGCGTCATGACCACCCGTGCACGGAATTCCTCCGCTGCGGCCCGGATGCGCTCATCATCGGTGGCGATCACCACGTCGGTCAGATAACGCGCCTGGCAGGTGCGTTCCCAGACGTGCTGCAGCATAGTCTTACCAGCTATGGGAATGAGGGCTTTGCCAGGGAAACGAGAGGAAGAGTACCGTGCGGGGATTACACCAAGAATCCGTTGCGGCACACTCGAATATAGCACAAAGGGGGCTGCCGGCGAAGGGCTTCAAGAATCCATATCCGTCTTCAAAATTTGGAACTTCGGATGCATCGGAATTTAACATGTCCTGCTATAATCGGGTCAGGTTGCGGGCCACTATGCGTTCGGTGTTTACGATCGCGCTGCTGGGGATTTCGCTGCTGCCTCTGACAGCCGACGATCCCGTCGAAAAACAGGCGAATACACAGGCTCCGACCATCAGTATTCAACCCCGTGTCAGGCCCTCGGCAGCCGGTTCCGCGGAAACTATTCTGGACCGCCGTGCCGACCTCCGCATCGACACAACCTTAGTTCTGGTTCCGGTGGCGGTGACCATCGCTGCGACGGGAAAGCTCCTTACCGGCTTGGAAAAAGAGAACTTTGAGCTGACCGAAGATAAAAACGCGCAGGAAATCGTCTCGTTTGGCAGCGAGGATGTTCCGCTCTCCATAGGTGTGGTTTTCGATACCAGCGGCAGTATGGGCGACAAGCTGGAACGGTCGCGCCAAGCGGTGGCGCAGTTCATGCGGACGGCCAACCCGGAGGACGAGTTCTTTCTGGTTCAGTTTAACGATCGTCCCGAGCTGACCGTGTCTTTCACGCCGCATCCCGAGGACGTTCAAAGCCATCTCACCTGGGTCCAGTCCAAGGGCAGGACGGCGCTGCTGGATGGGGTCGCCATGGCCATGAACGAGATGAAAAAGGGCAAAAACGGCCGGAAAGCTCTCCTGATCATCTCTGATGGAGGAGACAATTCCAGCCGATTTACGGAGAGTGAGGTACGGAACTGGGTGCGGGAAGGCGACGTTCAGATCTACTCTATCGGCATTTATGAGCCTTTGGGCTCGCGCGGGCGCACCCCAGAAGAAATGAGCGGTCCCGGGCTGCTCAGCGATCTGGCCGAACAAACCGGCGGAAGAAATTTCTCCGTAGAAAACTTGGCGGATCTCCCGGACGTGGCTGCCAAGATCGGCCTGGAACTCCGTAATCAGTACGTTCTGGGCTACAACCCCAAGAACCTGGCGCATGACGGGAAATATAGAAAAGTAGAGGTAAAACTAGTGAAAGTGAAAGACTTGCCCCCGCTGCGGGCACGCTATCGTCCCGGATATGTTGCGCCGTCTCAATAAAAAGCTTCTGCTAGCGGGGTTGTTGACGGCCGGTTTATCGGCTCTGGTGATTCGCGCCCAGGACGATGAAACCCCTGTCTTCCACACCGAAATCAAGGAAGTCACGCTGCATGTGAGCGTCCTTGATAAGAGCGGAAAGCTGATCACCAACGTGCCGCAGTCGGCATTCAAGATTTACGAAGACAATGTCGAGCAGCCAATTAAGCTTTTCCGCCGCGAAGATGTCCCGGTTTCCATGGGCATTCTGGTGGATAACAGCGGCAGCATGAACGATAAGCGGTCGCGGGTGGCCGCTGCGGCTCTGGCTTTGGTGAAGGCCTCGAATCCCGACGACGAAGTGTTCATCGTGAATTTCAACGACGATCCGTATCTGGATCAGTCCTTCACGCACGACTCGAAAAAGCTGGAAGAAGCGCTGGCGCGGCTGGACGCGCGCGGCGGCACCGCTATGCGGAACGCCATCAGTGGGGCGATCGATTACATGAAGACGGACGCCAAGCTGGATAAGAAAGTGATCGTGGTGGTCACCGACGGCAACGACAACGCCAGCGGCGAAACCACTCTGGAACAACTTTTGCGCAAGGTCCGGGACAGCGGCGTGCTGGTGTATTCGATCGGGCTTTTGAGCGAAGAAGAACCGCGTGAAGCTCGCGCCGCCAAGCGGGCGCTCAATGCGCTGGGGGAAACCTCCGGCGGCTTCGCGTACTATCCCAAGGATCTGACGGAAGTGGAAAAGCTCACGCCGGAAATCGCCCACGAGATCCGCAGTCAATACACCATCGTGTATTCTCCGCTCAACGACAATCTGGACGGTTCTTTCCGCAAAATCAAGATCGAGCTCAGCGGGCAATACCGGGGGGCCACGGTGCGCGCGAAGAACGGTTACTATGCCACGCCCGCTCCGCCCAAATCCTCGAGCTTATCCGGCAAACGGTGACTTTAGACATGCTCGGTTTCTTGTGGCGGGCGGCCGGAAAGAATCGCCTGCGGCCGTGGCGCAGTCCCTACCTGCGCTGGAGAATCGAAACCTATTGGGGTCTGCACGCCGATCGAATCTCTCCGGCGGAGTTCCGCGCATTCTTATGGAATCATCGCCGGGAGTTACTGCGTTTCCTGCGGTGGGCGGACAAAATGGAATCAGCCGCGCGGGCTAGAGGTGCAGCGCAGCGGCCAGTTCCCTATCACCTCGAACCCGCCAGATCTTCGAATCCAGCAGATAGTGCATGAAGGCGATGCCCCATAAGGAGGCTGTCAGCCAAATGGTTGGGAAGAAGGCCGGCGGAATCACCTCGGTGAGCGCGTACAAGCCCGCGGCCGCCGCAAAATAGTATCCGAACTTCCGCGCCAGTACCGCGGCCAATCCGTATTTGGCGCGCGCCTCCGGCGTCTGGTAGCGGTTCTTATTGTGGAACCACATCAGGCGGTGATACTGCAGGAATGACAGAGTCCCAGGGCCATGCCAGCTTGCAGGATTCCATCGGCTCCAAAACGGGCAGCGTATCCAAACTCGAGCCATCGCAGCGGGACCATGGCCGCCAGCAGCAGCAGCTTAGGCAGGTTCGTAGGTTTTCCGGCGCGCCACTTTCGGATTTGGTAGGCCACGTAGATCGCGGCGAATATCGCGTACGAGGCGATCGCCACTTCCGTGACCGCATGCGAGATGTTTTCCGCCAAAATCTGTGTTTTGACCACGAACAGCGTTTCACAGCAGCCAACCCAAACGGCGCCGCTCCTGTCTGTCAAAGTAGGTTCGGGTCACCGTGCCACAAACGTGCGGTCCCCACGCCATTAGCCAGATAGTGGTGAGCAGCGTCAAGGAAACCCCGGCAGACATCAAGGCCAGAGCGGCATAGCCCACCAGGGCCGTTCTCACGAACCAGATGAGATCGTCCCGCCGGGAGATGATCCAGCTGGTTCCCGAAAACGTCCCCTGTGTTTCCAGGGCGAAAGAAAAAGATAGGATTCAATCTAAGGTGTTCACCGAAGGCCCGCCCCGCAATGGCAAAATATAAACTTAGATGCTGCTGGGGTTGCACCATATCACCGCATTGGCCGCCAATGCTCGCGAGAATTTTTACGATCTGACCCGGGTGCGCAACCTGCGCCTGGTGAAGCGCACCGTCAATTTCGACGATCCCGGATCGTGCCACTTCTACTTCGGCGATCATCGCGGGTCGCCGGGGACGCTGCTGACTTTTTTCACCGGGTTCCAACGCCCGGCGAAAAGCGGGGCGGGGCAAATTGTTTCGGGTCTGGACCTGGAATGCGTTACGCTGTGCGAGAACCATCTGGAACCAACAGCCCGTTTCCTCGAAATGCTGGGATTCGCGGCTGTGGAGACCCAGGGAAGTCGCCATCGATTCGAATTGCCTGATGCCGCGGCCCGAATCGACGTGCTGCATGAGCCGCAAGCCGAGCGCGGGAAAATGGGTGCGGGCGCGATTCATCACGTGGCGCTGCGCGTGGAGGACGAGGCCGCACAGCTCGACTGGCGCTCCAGGCTGATCGCGGGCGGCGTCCACGTTAGCCCGGTGAAGAACCGGCTCTATTTCCACTCGATCTACTTCCGCGAACCCGGAGGCGTGCTGTTTGAAATCGCCACCGACGGTCCCGGATTCCTCATCGATGAGACGGAGGAGGCTCTTGGAAGCTCCTTGTGTTTACCTCCGTGGCTTGAGCCGGCTCGGGAAAGCATCGAGGCGCGACTGAATCATGACCATCGAGACCAACTTCTTGAATTGCGCCGCTGAAAAGCTGGCCGAGCTGTGCCCGCGGATCGAAACCTGCCTCGGCAAGCTCACAGCGGACCAGATCTGGATGCGCGGCACGGAAAACCAGAATGCCGTCGGGAATCTGGTGCTACATTGAACGGCAACGTGCGCCAGTGGATCCTGAGCGGGATCGGCGGTGCTCCGAATGCTCGCGATCGCGACCAGGAGTTCGCGGCGCGCGGCGGAACGGAGCCGGAAGCGCTCGGAAGGCTGTTGCGAAAGACGATGGACGAAGCACTGGCGATTATCCGTTCCCTGCCGCCCGAGCGTCTAACGGAAGAAATCATCATTCAAGGCTACGACGGGACGGTGCTCAAGGCAATCTTTCATGTGGTGGAACACTTCTCCGGTCACACCGCGCAGATTATCTTCATCACGAAGATGGTGACCGGCCAGGATCTCGGATTCTATTCACACTTATCGGGGAAGCCGCATTCAAATGCCGGGAAAACGGCCTAGACTCGCCTTTTATTTCGCGGTGCTGGCGGCGCCGCTCGCGGCGCAGGATGCCGTCCGATATGAGCTGCGATTTCCCAACGCCGCGCACCACGAAGCTGAAGTTCGGGCAACGTTTTCGGGGGTGCCAGGCCGCGTGCTCGAAGTGGTGATGAGCCGGTCATCACCGGG
>Ga0105237_10008687_pt1 | contig 10975 bp, 12 predicted proteins | sample KBSC24metaG_FD_81520 | JGI IMG/M metagenome (GOLD analysis project Ga0105237, IMG submission 81520) | Corn rhizosphere microbial communities from Kellogg Biological Station, Michigan, USA - KBS C2-4 metaG | ecosystem: Host-associated > Plants > Roots > Rhizosphere > Soil | place: Michigan, USA... | reverse complement strand
GGAGGGGACCATGAACCTCGCTTATGCCTATGCCGTCCCGCCGGTGCGATCCGGCGCCCCGCTTTCCGCGATCGTCCGCCACGCGCTGTGCGATGCTGCCGAAACCATTGCCGCGCGCGACCTACGCTGGCCCGCGGTGATCGAGCAGCTGAAGATGCTGCGCGCGGCGGGGCGGCGGAGCGTCCGTATCGTCGATGCCGCGTGCGGCGACGGCGCGCTGCTGCTGCCGGTGCTGGGACGGGCCCGCGCGCTCGGCTTCGTCGCGATCGAGGCGCGGGGGGTGGACGGCGATGCCGCGGCGCTTGCCCGCGCCCGCCGCGCCGCGGCGGCGATGGCGGACCTCGCCATCGCGGTGCAGTTCGATCGCGGCAGCGTCGAAGCGGCGCTGCGCGAAGAGGCCGCCTTTCCCGCCGATATCCTGCTCTACGCCGCCGACCGATCGGAGATGGCGCGCTTCGCCGCGCTGGCGCGGCGTGCCGGCGACATGGCGCTGGGCGGCCCGCCCCGGGCGGCGGGGCAATGAGCCGCCAGGGCGATCGCCTCTGGCGCGGTGTCGGCGCCTTGCTGTTGATCGCCGGCGGGCTCGCGGGCACGCTGACCGACATCAGCGGTCCGGAAGGGGCGGGGACGCTGCTGCTGCTCGGCTTCCCGCTCGCGATCCTCGGCCTGGTGCTGGTGGTGCAGGGCAAGCGCGCGCCGCTGGCGATCCGCGTCGAATGCAGCCGCCACCGGCACCTGCCCGAGCGCTTGCAGGCGCGCCGCACCGGCCGGCCGCCGCGCGGCTGACCTGGCCGCGTCCTCAACCAAGGAAATTCCATGTCTTTCCAGATGCGCGACGGCGTGCTCCACGCAGAGGGCGTGCCGCTGCCGGTGATCGCCGACGCCGCGGGCACGCCTGCCTATGTCTACTCCGCCACGGCGTTGCGCAACGCGGCGCGCAGCTTCGTCGAGGCGCTCGCGCCGATCGCGCGCAAGCAGCTGCTCTATGCGGTAAAGGCCAATCCGCACCCGGCTATCCTGCAGACGCTGGCGGCGTTCGGCTTCGGCGCCGACATCGTCTCGGGCGGCGAGCTGGCGGCGGCGCGCGCCGGCGGCATCGCGCCCGCCGACATCGTCTATTCGGGCGTCGGCAAGACGCGCGACGAGATGGCGGCGGCGCTGGATGCCGGGATCGGCCGGTTCAACATCGAGCACGAGCGCGAAGGCGAGGTGCTGTCGGCGCTCGCCTGCGCGCGCGGGGTGCGGGCAACGGCGTTGCTGCGGGTCAACCCGCTGGTCGATGCGCATACCCATGCCAAGATCAGCACCGCCTTGAGCGACAGCAAGTTCGGCATTCCCTATGGGGACGCATCGGCCATGTACCGTCGCCTTGCCGCACTGCCGGGGCTGAACCTGCAGGGCGTCGCGGTGCATATCGGCAGCCAAATCACCGAGCTTGCTCCCTTGCAGGCTGCCTATCGGCGCATCGGCACGCTCGTCGCGGCGCTGCGGGCGGAGGGCCATCGCATCACCCATGTCGATCTCGGCGGCGGGCTCGGCGTCGCCTATCGGGCGGGCGAGCAGGGTGCGGACGTCGCCGCCTATGGCGCCATGGTCGCGCGCGAGACGCAGGGTTGGGACGTCACCCTGTTGTTCGAGCCTGGGCGCTTCCTCGTGGCGGAGGCGGGGGCGCTGCTCACCCGGGTGCTGTGGGTCAAGCCCGCCCAGCCGCACCCGTTCGTGATCGTCGACGCAGCGATGAACGACCTGGCGCGGCCCGCACTCTACGACGCATGGCACGAATTCGTGCCGGTATGCCCGCGCGACGCCGACAGGCTCGTCGCGCATGTCGTGGGGCCGGTCTGCGAATCGGGCGACAGCTTCGCCCGGGCACGCACCATCGATCGCGTCGAGGAAGGCGACCTCGCCGTGCTGGCGACCGCGGGCGCCTACGGCGCCGCGATGGCCTCTACCTACAATGCCCGCGCGCTGGTGCCGGAGGTCTGGGTCGACGGCGACCGGTTCGACATCGTATCGGACCGCATGCCTGCGGCGATGGTTCGCCCGCAGCGCCTGCCGCATGGGATGGCGCTGTCGGACTGCGTGCCGGCCTGATCGGGCGCGCGCGGCCTGCCGATCAGATGGAGGCGAGCGTCTTGCGCCTGCGCCGATAGCGCAGCGCGCTTCCGAGACCGGCCATGCCGGCGATCAGCGATGCCCATGCCGCGGGTTCGGGAACGGCCGAGGTCGCCGTCACCGTCACATTGGCGGCGGTCCAGTCGCCCTTACCGTCGGCGTAGAAGAAGAAGGGCGCGGTCGGCGCGGCCGAAAACGGATGGTCGATCATCGTGCAGAAGGACTGGGCGACGATCTCGCACCCGCCATAGTCCACCGGATATTTGCCGATCGACAGGCTGGCACCATCCCAGGAGTACCAGACCTCATAGGGAATGTTGAAGCCGTGTACCGTCAGCCCCTGCTGGGTGCGACCGAACGCGGCGGAGCTTCGTTCGAAATCGATGGTCAGGCGAAGATCCGCATGATCGAAGGCAGGCGCATCCGAGTTCGGCACATACCAGAAGAAGTCGTCGGCCGTGATGTGCAGCGTCACGGGTTGTGCGACGGCCGGCAGCGGCGTCGATGCCGCGAGCGCGAGTGCGAACATGTTCCTGCGCATTCGGTTTCCTCTCCCCTGTTCTTCTTCGGATGCGGCGCGGGCCGCGTCTTTTGATACGACGATCCGCGCGGGGAGAAAGAGTCGCTATTGCCGTGCCGCGTCCCTTTTTCGGGCAGCGACAGGCCCGATCCGCGGAAGCGCTTCCATGCGCTGAAAGGGGCGGCGCCGACGCCGCCCCGATGGCATCAGGCGCCCGGCTGGTGGTGCGGTTCGATCGCCGCGGTCATCTGCGTGCCGAGCAGCGGGCGCAGCACCCGCGGATCGAGCACCTTGACGAGCTCGCGCGCGAAATCGAGGTTCGCCGCCAAGCCTTCCGCAGCCTCGCTGGTGACCGTGGAGATGCGCACCAGCACGCCGTCGACGATCCAGCCGGCCATTTGGCTCTTGAGACGGGCCAGCAGCTGCTCGTTGCCGGTCTGCGGCAGATATTCACCCACCCGCGCCCAGTAGAGGATCTGCTCGGTGCGGTTGTAGTTGGTCGCGGTCAGCGCGCGGCCGGGGATCGCCACCTTGTCGGCGACCGGGATCATCTCGGCATGGCTCTCCAGCACGGTGAAGCCGAAGAATGGATAGCAGACCTCGGGCCGGTGCAGCTGGAGGAGATCGGTCTGGGCGTTGCCATAGGCGATCAGCAGCATCACCGTGGTGCCGTCCGGCCGCGAAAAGGCGCGGCTGACCACCTGGTTGTACAGCTTGTCCTCGAGGCTGCCCTCGCGCGGCGGCGCGATCAGCGCGCCGGTATCCTCCGCCTTCCACACGCCGAAAGCCTTGGGCATCAGCGTGTCGAGCTTGGTCGCGCCGAGCAGGTCCATGCGGCGCCGCGGCTTGAGACCGAGCGAGGCGCCGGCCGCGGCGAAGCAGCCGCCGCCGATCAGCAGGTCACGCCGGTTGAACATGGGACCTCCGACGCAGGAACAGCTGGGTTTGCTCGACCGCCCAGTCGATCGCGAAGATGCAGAGCAGCGCCACCACGAACATCACCATGCCGGTGGAGACGTGGAGGAAGCTCTGCGCCGCCTCGTCGCCCATATGGTAGGTGATCAACACCAGGATGACGATGCGCAGGATGTTGGTGAGCACCGCCACCGGAATCACCAGCGCGGCGATGAACAACGCATAGCGCCAGGACGGCTTGTTCTTGATGTAGATGTACAGCAGCGTCACCACGACCAGGCTGGAGAGCGAGCGCAGCCCCGAGCAGGCATCCTCGACCAGCAGCTGATAGGGGCCGACGAACAGCGTCACGCCTTGGCGCAGGATCGGATAGTCGAGCCACGAGAGGAAGCCGGTCGCGGCATAGGAGACGAACTCCTTGAGCGGCGCGGTGACACGGTCGACCGCCCAGCCCGGCGGCGGCACCAGGAAGAACAGCCACAGCACCGGGAACCAGGCGGCACGCAGCGCGCGGCCGCCGAAATAGAGATAGCCCGCGCTGATCACGGCGCCGACGAGCCCGAAGGTCTCGATGCTGACGAAGTCGAAGACCCGGCCGAGCGCGTAGATCGCCAGCGCCGCGAGCAGCGCCAGCCCGCCGATCGCGAGATTGCCCGGCGCCCGCAGCGCCTCGATCGAGCTGCGCTGGCGTGCGAGCATCCAGGCGCCGGTGGCGAGTACGATCGGGCCGTGCACGCCGCCTTCGGCGCTCCACACCTGGCGGCCCAGGGTGATGAAGGTCGGGATAGCCAGCGCCAGCAGGCCGGCGACGGCAAACCAATAGCCACCCCCCGTCCTGCCCTGCTGCCGCTCGAGAGCGGTCGCGGTCATATGGTCCAAATCAGTATCCGTTCAGCACGCAACCGACGACGTTGGTACGGTCCGCGCGCAGCGTACGGGTCAGCGTGTTTACATCGCGTATATAGCTGTTGTCCTTGCGCGCGACGATCATCGCATAGCCGGCGACGTTGGCGACGCGCTGCGCATCGGCGCAGGTGTTGGCCGCGGTCGTGTCGAAGATGGTGATGTCGAACTCGCGGAGCAGCTGCGTCGTCACGTCGCGAAACTGTTCGGAGGAGAGCAGCTCCTGCGGGCTGTGCTCGACATGGCCCGCCGGGATGATCGACAGCTGGTCGAGGCCGGTCGGATGGATGATCGAGGCGAGCTCGACCTCTCCCGACGCCAGATAGTCCGCAAGGCCCGGCTTGGCCGGATCGATGCCGAAGGCGGCGCCGACGGCCGGCGCACGAAGATTGGCGTCGACCAGCGCGGTCTTGATGCCGATCTGGGCGAGCGCGGTCGCGAGGTTGATCGCGACGAAGCTGCAGCCGGCGCCTTCGGCGGCGGCGCACAGCGCCAGCGCGCGACGCCCCTCGCGCAGGTGCTGGGCGATGATGCGGGTGCGCAGCGCGCGGATCGCTTCGGCCTCGATCCCCGTCGGGTCGGACAGGACGAGCTGGTATTCGAGCGCGCCGGTGGTGTCCGGCGTCGTCGGAACGGCGCTCGGACGATCGCCTTCGGGCAGCGGTTCGGGCGTGGTCATCGCGTCCATCAGTTTACTGCAGCTCCGTGCGATTCGGCGGTTTCGCCGAGAGTTTCATGGGCGCGGCGAAGGCGGGCGGCGAGCGCGGCGCGGCTCTGCACCACGCCCAGCACCGGCGCGTCGACGGCGGTTTCGAGATCCTCGGGGCTGCGCACGCGACGGCCGAGAAGCTCGACGAGCAGCGCGATCAGCAGGCCCAGGCCCAGGCCGAAGCCGGCGGCGCCGCCGATGATCATCGGCACCTTGGGATAATAGGGGCTGTCCGGCGCGCTGGCTTCGCTCAGCGTCGTCATGCCCGTGTCGTTGCTGCTCGCCTCGAGGCGAAGGTCGGCAACGCGCTGGGCGGCCTTCATATACTGGTCCTGCTTCAGCGACACGTCGCGCTGCAGCTGGTTCAGCTGGTCCACGTCCTGGCGATTGCCGAGCACGCGGGCGCGCTGGGCATTGGCCGCACTGTTGATCGCGCTCTGTGCCGAGCCCGCGCCGCCGCCGGCCTGGGCACGTTCCTGCGCCGCCGCCTTGGCATAGACCTCGCGCTGGCGCTGCAGCGCCTGGAAGGCCGGGTGATTCGGGCCGAGATTGGTCGCGGCCTGCTGGATCTGCTGGTCGATCTGGGCGAGCTGGAGCTGCGCCGGGCCCATGCCGCCGCCCACGACCGGCGCCGCCGGGATGGCCGACTGGCCGCTCAGCTGGGTTAGCTTCTGGGTGTCGATGTCGGTACCGGTGTCGGTGAGGACGATGCCCGACTTCTTGACGAAGGCGGTGCGCGCCTCGACCGCGGCGAGCAGCGCCTGGCGGGCCGATTCGGCCTGCTGGGCATACCAGTCGGCCGACTTGGCGGCGGCGGACCGCTTGTTCGACAGCGATTGGGCGAGGAAGGCGGTGCGGATCATGTTGGCGATCCGCTCGGCGCGATCCGGCGACGTGTCCGAATAGGAGATCTCGAGGATGTTGCTTCCCTCGATCACGCTGGCGTTGGTGTTGGTGATGATCTGCTTGGCGAGCCAGCGGCGGATGTCGCCGGATGCCGCCGCGGACGAGGCGTTGAACGCGGCGATGTTCGCCGGATCATTGGCCCAGCCGAGCTCGTCGACGACGCGACCGGCGGTCGCATAGTCCTCGATCAGCTCGGTCTGGGTCTGCACATAGGCGCGCATGAACTGCGAGCTCATCACCTGCCCGGTGACCGGATCCGGCTTGAAGGTGTCGAGCACCAGCCGGGTCGTCGCCTTGTAGCGCTCCGGCAGGAACTGCACGACCAGCGTGGCGGTGGTGACGCAGACGAGGAACGCCGGGAGGATGATCCACCGGCGCGCCCAGAGAATGCGGAAGAATTGGGTGATATTCACTGATGCGCCTCGTCCGCTGCCAACATTGGGTGGATCAGAACAACCGCTCGCCGATGACGATCGTGTCACCGGGCTTGATCGGATCGTCCATCTTCAACTTGATCTCCTGGCCATCGCGCGTGACCTTGATCCGCTTGATCGAGCCGGCCGGTCCGAGACCGCCACCCTGCGCGACCGCGCGACGGAGAGTCATGTCCGCCCGAATCGGATATACTCCAGGCGCGTTGACTTGACCATAAATGTAAAACCGCTCCACTTCGGGAACGAAAACCTTGTCGCCAGCGGCGACGGTGGGATCGTCCTGCGGCCCGCCCTGGGCGAGCTTCTTGTAGTCGAGCTTGAGGTTGGTGCCGTCGGCGCGGGTGAGCATCACGAAATCGGCGGCGTCGGGCTTGAGGCCGCCGGCGCGCGCGATGATCTCCGAGACGTGATAGCCGCGATCGACCGGCTGCAGCCCGGCCGAACCGACCTGGCCGAGCACCGTCACATAGTTGCTGACGAAGGTGACGATGTCGACGCTGACGATCGGCTTGGCGTAATAGCCGCCGGCCTTGAGCAGGTCCTGCACCTTCTTGACCAGCGTGATCGCGGTCTCGCCCTTGGCCTGCACCGCACCCAGATAGGGCAGGGTGATCGTGCCGTCGGACTGGACGCGGGCGCGGGTCTTGAAGTCGCTCTGGCCGAGGACGTCGACCTCGAGCACGTCGTCGACGCCGATGAGGTAGCCAACCGGCGCCGCTCCGGAGGAGATCGGCGCGGCCGGGGTGGCGGTCTGCACCGGCGCGGCCGGCGCCTGCTGCTGCGGTTGGGCAGCGGCAGGACGCGAACGTGCCGGGGCGGGGGGACGGGTCGTGGCAATTTGCGCCGCGGCAGGCACCGCCAGCGCGGTGATGCCGGCGAGCGCCGAGACAAACGTAAACCTACCCTTATCGTACATGTATACGGCCCTTGTCAGAGCGCCAGCGAGGCCGTGAGATTGACCCGCTTGGCGTGGTATTTGAAAAGCCGGAGATTCGACGTCCGTTCGTCATAGCCCGCGCCCAGCATAAAGCGCAGGCGTCGAGTCGCGTCGTACGACGCATTCGCCCCCAGGGACAACATGTTGTCGTTGCCCGAAATTGGGGCACCTGCGAAGCGATTCGACGCGGCATAGTCACGCCAGGTCTTGCTCGCGACGAACGAGACCTTGGTGCGCGTGGAGATGTCGTGCGTGACGGTCGCCGACAGGGCGGTCATGACCTCGTAGCTGACGAAATACAGCACCGAAGGCTGCGCGGCGCGCGAACCGACGAGCTGCACCGTGAACAGGTCGGCATTGTAGAGCGCCGACAGGTCGAAGCCGACGCCGGAGAAGCTGTCGGTGCCCGACAGTTTCGGATCCACCTTGGTGTAATTTACCGATCCGCGAAAATTGAAGCGGCTCGAGACGTTGCGCTCGAGCTGGACGCCCGCCGAATAGCTCTTGGTGCCGTCCTCGCCGCCACCGGCCGGGACCGGGCGGTGGATATAGGCGCTGTCCGAATAGCGGCCGAACACCGAGATCGTCCCCAGCGAGGGCGATTGCAGCCCGAGCTGTGCGGTGAAGGTGTCGGTATCCGAATCGGCGTATTTGCGGTTGGCCTGGCTGTTGCGCACCTCGGTGCGCGAATAGCCGAGCGTCGGACGCAGCCCATAGGGGCCGCCGCAGCCGACATCGGCACTGTAGCGCCGCGATTCCTCGGTATTCTTGAAGCTGTCCACCGTGTCGAGGACGTAGAGGCTCGACAGATCGCTGAGGCGGCTCTGATAGCCGATCTCGCCATGGACGAGGCACGAGGCCAGTCGCTGGTCGGCGCCGCCGGTGAGCGAGATGTTCTGGCGGTTCAGGTTGGTGTATTTGCTGTAGAAACGATAGCCGATCGAGCCGGCCAGATAGGTCGTGCCGGTCGCCCGCGGCAGCACGATGTTGAGGTCGAGCGAGGGTGCCGCGAGCACGTCGTCGGTGCCGTCGCCCCTGCCGCTGATGCGCGGATCGCTCACCACGACGTTGTCGTTATACTCGATCATCGCGCTGGCCCGCACGTCGATCTGCCGCCCGGTCGTGTTCGGGCGGGGCGTGAACGCCGTGCGCTGTGCAAGTGCGGGATCGGTCCATGCTGCAGTCGCGAACAGCGCGACCATGCCGCAGGATAGGGTGAAACGGCCAGTAAGGCGCGCTTTTTCAGCCTTTTGAATGTCGTGTTCTCGCACGATTGTCCCCCCGGGTGCTCGCTTCATTATCAATGGCCTCCAATACAAGCAACCGGATCAACGCCTTGGCAAAGGCGCCGGAACCTGCCCTGGCCCTGTCCCCCGACCGTATTTCCTTGCGAAAAAACGTCGAGCCAAGCGCAAACTCCCATTTCGAGGCGGTGGTTGCTTAACGGGCTATTATCACATTCGCGAGCATCTAGCGAGTTGCGCCGCGCACTGCTAGTGCAGGTGCGAACGACGCCGGGAAGTCCTTCGATTCCTGCGGCGAATGGAAAGGGCATGCATGCAGACGCCATATGATTGGGTCACAATCGCGATATTCGCCGGCCTGATCGTTATCTTCCTGCAACGTTCTCAGGCCGATTCGGTTGTCCGCGACACGATGATCAGCTATTTACCGCCTGCGATAGGCTGTGCCGTCGCGAACTATTTGGGGAACGAGAACTATCATGTGTTCGCGATTCTCACGATTGTTCTGGTGCTTGCGTACATCGCGTTCGTGATCAAGCCGTACGAATTCATCAAGCGTCGCTGAAAAAGCGGGCGGTGATTCGCGAAGAGGATGTCCTGAGGCGCGAGCCCAGGTTCGCCCCGGCTTGCCGGCGGCAATTTTTTAATGAGGTGGTCGAGTGGCTTTAGGTTCCGCGCTGAAGTTCTTGTGGCCCTTCGGGCGCCGCGAAGTTCCCGAGGACGATGGCTATCTCCCGGTCGCCGCGACCGTGGTGCCGCATCGGGACGCGCATGGCGCCAGCCGACTGCGCCCCGATTTCCCGACCTTTCGCGCCTCGGCGCTGGATCGCCCGCTGGATCGCCGCCGCGAGGAGCGGCGCGAGATCACCCGCGCCCGCTTCGCATTGGCCACCTATTTCACCCCGACCCAGCCGGTCGCCGATCGTTCGAGCTTCGCCGGCCGCCTGGGCGTGCTGGCCCGGCTGATCTCGGCGATCGAGAGCCAGCGCAGCCATGTTGTGCTCTATGGCGAGCGCGGCATCGGCAAGACCTCGCTGCTGCACGTGCTCGCCGATGTCGCCCGCGAATCGAGCTACATCGTCAGCTATGCGACCTGCGGATCGAACGCGAACTTCTCCGATCTCTTCCGCGCGGTGCTGCACGACGTGCCGCTGCTGTTCCACCGCGAGGTGGCGCCCAATGCGGGTGAGGCGGAGAGCGGCGGCAGCCTCGCGGACCGGCTGCCGGCAGGGCAGTTCGGCGCCGGCGAGCTCGCCGACCTGTGCGCCGACATCACCGGCACGCGCGTGCTGATCATCCTCGACGAATATGATCGCGTCGAGGATACCGCCTTCCGCCAGCAGGTCGCCGAGCTGATCAAGAACCTGTCGGATCGCGCCGCGCGGGTTCAGCTGGTGATCGCAGGTGTCGCCTCCAACCTTCAGGAATTGATCGGCTATGTGCCGTCGATCCGCCGCAACGTGATCGGCCTGCCGATGCCGCGGCTGGAGGAGAGCGAAGTCCAGGAGATGATCGCGCTGGGCGAAACCGCCTCGGGCGTGCGATTTGATCCGAACCTGACCAGAATCATCCATCTGCTGGCGCTGGGCTCGCCCTATTTCGCGCGGCTGCTGTGCCACCACGCCGCGGCCGAGGCGCTCGACCAGGGTCGCCTGACCGTCGACCAGGGCCATCTGCGCCGCGCGCTCGATGCCGCGATCGTCGAGATGGAAGGGCGGATGGCGCCCCGCACCGTGCTCGACATGCGCAAGTTCGTCGGCGGCCGCTACGACCCGCTGCTCGCCGCGCTGGGCGAGGCGTCGCGCTCGATCGACGGCTGGTTCGGTGGGCGTGCGGTGGTGGAACTGCTCCCCGGTTCGCCGATCACCGCGCAGCAGGTCGAGCAGGAACTGGCCGGCCTCACGACCCAGCTGGGTCTCGAGACCGAGATCCAGGACGGCGAGCGCCGCTTCCGCTTCACCGACGACACGCTGCCGATCTATCTGTGGCTGATGGTCGGCCGCCTGCGGCTCGACAGCGGCACGCTCGAGGACGTGCTCGCGACGGTATGAGGTGCGGGCGAGGGGGCATAGCACCCCTCGCCGCATCCGCGTTCAGATCGGCAGGCCGATCGCCTGCAGCAGTCCCGCGCCACCGCGCCAGAAGCGCAGCGCGATCAGCGTTCCCAAGGCCTTGGCGCGGGCGCCCTCGGTCTCCGGGGTGCGCAGGATCCGCGCATAGTCCGACGGAATGAACACCGGCTGCATCGCCGATCGCGCCACCCAGCGCAGCCGGCCGCGCGGCTGCTCGAGG
>Ga0105237_10008686_pt1 | contig 10975 bp, 6 predicted proteins | sample KBSC24metaG_FD_81520 | JGI IMG/M metagenome (GOLD analysis project Ga0105237, IMG submission 81520) | Corn rhizosphere microbial communities from Kellogg Biological Station, Michigan, USA - KBS C2-4 metaG | ecosystem: Host-associated > Plants > Roots > Rhizosphere > Soil | place: Michigan, USA... | reverse complement strand
TGTTACCCCTACCGCAGTGACGACGCCCGTTGGATCGACCGTCACCGCCGATGCATCGGTGGTCGTATACCAGACACTGTCGGGATGCGCGATCGTATCGCCTCGGATATCGAACGCGGTCATACGGAGTGGCATCGTCTGATGGAGCGCCATCGTGATGGCTTGTGGCTCCAACCGCACTGCCCCCAATAGTCCGGGAGCGTTCAACGCGCTGCCGGTTGAACTATCGCTACATGCTGTGACCAGAACGGTGACGACACTTGCCAATCCGACCATGATGACGGAAAGCGAAAGGCGCATCCCAGTCTTTCGATACGTGAGGTTACGCATGGAGATCGAGACACCCCGTATAGAGACGATTGTTTTGCGCTTCCGCGTCGGGGACTGGAAAAACCACCCCAGTGCCATACGCCGGCGCAACGGAGCTACTCGGCGCATACAGCCCGATCGGGAACGTCGTAAGCGACGATCGTCCATACTGTCGAATCAGCCGTCGGAGATCGCTCTGCCGGTGTCCTGTGAGAAAGAGCCAGAAAGCACGCTCGCGAAACAAGAGCGAGACACGCCCCGTGTCCGTACCAGGATCGTCGAGCAGCCGGAGTCCAGCGACGCCACCCGTGCCAGCGTGCCACACCGTATCGGTCCCGGTCACCGTATACGATCCATCGGTCCGCAACATGTTCAATGTGGTGAGCCACGTCGCGCTCTGCTCGTGGAGCTGCGCCTCAGCCTCAATCAACCGAGCTTCGATTCCACTCGCCAAGGGGACCGGTGAGGTTTCGCTCGCATATTTCGTGGCGTACCAATTCGTGCCGGATGCAATAAACGTTGCGCGAGGGTCTTGCGCGGAACGCCACGCAAGGCCGTTCGCCCCTTCTCCATCCACAGTGTTGAGCCCAGCCGACGCCAGGAGGACCCCATTGCGGACCGACTGGGTGCTTCCTCCATATTCGACATTGTACACATCAGCTGTCGCCACAGCCGACACGGCCGTAGCGGCACCGGCAAAGTTGCCCAGATCGAGGAGCGCGCGTCCCTTCCCCACGCGAGCCAGCGTCATAATACGCGCGCTATCCGTCGACCACGTCAACGCGCTATCGAAGTGCGCGACGGCATGGGATAACACCTCCGTCGTCGCTTTCCCGTTCGTATACGAGACATTCCCACCCAGCGCGGGGACCGTCGTCAGTGGAATACCAGAACAAAACGATTCCGCAAGCAACAACTCGGCGTATCCTTCCACCGCGAACATGTGACCGATCAGCGCGTTGGGTGACTGCGCCGGGTACAATCGAAGCAGTTGTATGGCCCGAAGAGTTTGGACGCGTAAGGCTTGCAGCTCCGCATATAAACCGGAGGCGGTCACGCTCGGTGACAGGATCCGCGCATCGAGCTGGTTCATATACACCGTCTGCGTCGACACATGCAACTCGTCCGTCAGCAGACCAGAGAGCAGAACTAGGTTATCCACCGCCTGAAACGTCGGCGCGCTTCCACCGGTCCCCGCATAGCTTCCCGCCAACTGACGGAGCGCGCCTCCATACAGGCCCACCGCGCCTGCGTAGCTATTGATTAAGGTCGAATCGACCGTCCCTTGCGGTTGCTGCACGTCGAGGAGACTCGTGCATCCGGCGAGTAGCCCTCCTGACAACGTGGCGAACAGCGCGGCAATGACCGCGACCCGACGTCCCATCAGTCCCTCTCGAGCGGCCCGTACGTCTCGCGGTGCCTCGCTGGCTCCGCGCCGACCACTCCACCGTACGTCTCGATGCATCATGCGTGTGCGTCCTGGAATGAGAACGGTCAATAACCGAGCGAGAGCTGCATCGTCCAGTTTCGCGTCGGTGGAAGGACTCCCGCGTCTCGACGAGTTTCGGCTCTCGACGTGCTGATTGTCGGATCGGCCCCTTTGTACTTGGTCCACAAGCCGAGGTTGGTCCCACTGAACGACAGGTGCGCCGATTGAGCACGGAACGCACGCAGCATACGATCAGGAAGCATCCACGACAGAGTCGCATTTTGCCACCGAAGCGACGAAACGGTCACCGTACCATTCCCCTGTGCGGCGGCTTGCTCGGCAAGTGGTGCATGGAAATCCACCGCCGCCTGGAGATCATGCACGTCCGGCGTTTGCGTAATTCCATTTTGGAAGTCGAAGTTGCAATCGAATGTCAACCGACCTTTGAAGAATCCGAACGAGTTGTTGTAGTTGATGGTGTACTTAGGCAATGGCCACCCAGCGTACACGACCGAATCACCGTAGATCAATTCGCCCGGGCTCAGTAACAGCCCATCTCGGTCGAGATCCGCGTACCCCAGCAAGGGTTTCACCCAGGTGCCGTCAATAGGATAGCCCACGACATAGCGCTGCGTGTTGGTGCTGAACGTGGAAGCACCCGGTCCGAGCGATACGAGCTTGTTTCGCGTCGCATACGCACTCGTCGTTGTCCGCCACGTGATCAGCCGCGCGTCCACCACGGTCGCCGCGAGCGTCAGCTCATACGAGCCGTTCAAAACGCTGCCGACATTCACCACTTGGCTCCCGTTTCCCAACCCCGCCGACGGGGCGAGCGCCCGCGTGACGAGTGCGTTCTTGCTCAACTTGCGCGAATACGTCGCCGTCATCGACACTCGACTATTGAACAACTCGAGATCGGCACCCGTTTCGATCTCGGTATTCTTTTCCGGCAAGAGTGCAGAGTTCCCCAACGAGGAAGGGACGAGCACGACTTGGTCGGATCCTCCCATGGTGAAAATGGTCGATTGAAAATTGGAGAGTGCGTCGAGCGGGCCGGGCTGATTGGCCGCCATGCCGTACGAAACACGGAACCGGAGTGAATTGACCGTCCGAAGGAGCGGAAGATCTGGGGCGCTGGAGAACGCGAGCCACGAGAGGCCCCACTGGGGGAAAATGGGATGCTTGGAACTCGCCCCGAATGTGTTGGCCCGGTCACCACGAACCGACATACTGAGAAAAAGGCGTTCCAAATAGCTTAGCGTCTCGCTCACCGACCACCCCACGCGCGCCGACTGGAGCGTCGACTGCTGACCTGTGGTCGTCGTCGCCAGCGTGGGATCTTCACTTTCGACGGGGATACCGTTGGCCAACACCGTCGTGGTGCCGGTATTATCGCGCTGATAATCTCCCGCGACGGTCGTCGTCGACGTGACCGATGGCGTGAGCGGCAGGCGAATCGTCGACTGCGTGTTGGCCGAGTATGTCTGCTCGGACTGCTTCTCCGTATGGACACTGTTCGTCACACCGATCGTCGGGGGACGCAACGCATATCGAAGATCAGTCATCGATGTGCCGGTGCTGGAGACGAGATTCGTTCCGAACGCGCCCCCAAACTGAAGCCACGTCCAGGGAGTCCAGGTTGGCGACATACCAATGGTAACGTGACTGACGTCTTGCTCTTTGCGCGAATTGAAGAGTGTCGCCTGTGCAAACGCGAGCGTGTCTGTAGGATCGCTGTTCGCGTTGCTCACACCATCACCGCTATTGCGGGTATTGAGTTGCGTTCCACCCACAGACACGCTCACCGACGCATTGCTGGTGGGCTGAGTCGAGATGGTGCCGTTCAGGGCATAGGTCTGCTGGACGTTGGGCCGACGCATCCACTCGGGCACCGCGCCGTACTTGGCCGCGAGCGCCTGTTGGGTGTACGCCGGCATCTTGGCGGCACCAATCGCGTCGTTGAACGAACCGGTCAGTGAATACTGCACGTTACCTTGTCCGGTCGACATGTTGACCGAATATCCGTGCGTAGCCCCACTTCCTAAACTGGTGAAACGAGGATTTTTGAAAAGCTGGAACGACACGAGCGAGTCCTGCACCACGCACTGCGCGAACAAGAACAAAATGGGCGTGCAGAGGCGCGGGTCATTGCTGGAGGCGCTGTGCCCCCACGCCGTGTACGCGATCGGAAACGTATTGTGGACGTTCATCGTGGCATAACTACCACTGAATCCCCAATGCGTGACCCCAGGCTGTGCGCGCTTGGTTTTGATGACAATGACGCCATTACCCGCGTCTGTTCCATACAACGCTGCCGCGGACGGTCCCTTGAGGACGTCGATCGATTCGATCGAGTTGACGTCAATATCGTTGAGACGCGAGGTGAGATTGGTCGCCAACAGCGACGTCCCAGTCGTGGGGCCGGGCACGCGAACGCCGTCGACATACACGACGGGATCGTTGCTCCCGTTGATGCTCGAAATACCCCGAATACGAATCTTGGCTGGCGCGCCAACGGCGCCACTGGCTGGTGTCACCGTGAGCCCTGGCACTCGCGTCGCCAGAAGATCGGTGACGTTCGCGATGGCCGCTCGCTGCATCACCGAATCGACGTTGATGGTCGTGATGTCGTTGGGGACTTCGATTCGCCGCTGGTCACCATTTCCCATCGTGACGACCCCCGACAATACAGTAGGCGTGGCCCGTAATTGAAATGACACGCTTGCGGTTTTGCCGTCAACGACGCGAACCGATTGTTGGTCCGCGGAATAGCCGAGCACACGGACCATCACGGTTTGCAATCCGGCCGGAACGCCCGATACGGTGAATCCCCCAAACTCATCCGTGAGTACGCTGAGTCGTGTGTCCTTAATGCGAACCGTTGCCGACGGAATCCCTTTGTGATTCGCGGAGTCGAGTACCACACCGGCCACCGTCCCCTTGCCCTGCGGCGGCCGCGCGGCCGCCGGTGAGCGAACCAAGAGAATGGCGCCATTGGGCGCGACCCGAACCACGATGTCCGTCCCTTCGAGCGCAGCGTCCAACGCTTGCCGTACCGTCCCGTTAATGATCGCCATAGTCACCGCGCGGCTTAGCGGAACGACATGGCTATTGAACACGAGTTGCACACCGGTCTTCCGCTGAATTTCGGTGAGTACCGTATCCAGCGCCGTCGAGCGCACACTGATCGAGAGTCGGCGATCAAGTGGTGAGCTGTCGTACCGATCCGTGTCAGGTAGAGCGCTCCGTTCGCCGACCACGATCCCAACCGATGATCGGAACGGAGGAAAGACCGCGTGCACTTCTGCACGAGCCGCCGTACTTTCAAGTGACGCGCACACACTGACCAAGGCAGCGACCTTGATCCAGAATCGCGACGACCGGACTCCGAGGATTCGCATAGTCGTGAGGTGGAGAGTATATCGACGAAACGCGGCATGTTGTCACCGCGCGACCAATACGCGTACCGCGAGTCGCGGTACTAGGGACGCGCGCTCGGCCGTTTCGTCCGGCTCAAGACGACACGCGTTCCAGACTGCGTGACGTCGAGATCCGAGACCGCGGCCAACTGCGCCAGAATATCGTGCAATGCGTCGCCTTGGAACGGACCGGAGACGCGCTCGGACAACAGAGAAGAATCAGAGACGGTGAAGGAGACGTCATAACGTGCTTCGAGCGCGGCCAATACGTCGCGCATCGGCGTCCGATCAAAGACCAGGCGTCCTTCGACCCATGCCAACGCCACCGCGAGATCGACGCGGCGGCGTGTCACACGACTTTCAGCGTCACCGACCGGATGCACCTCGCCCAGATCACCGCGCGACAGCAACACCCCCGCAGTGCGCATGGCGTTCGCTGGACGAACCATGACACGGCCGTTCGCAACCACGACGCGCACCGTCGTATCGCGTGTTGACGCCGACACGCTGAACGCTGTCCCCAGCTCTTCGGCCACCGCATCCGCGGCATGCACGATGAAAGGATGCGCGGGGTCGTGGACGACATCGAAATACGCCACCCCATGGTCGAGCGTCACATCCCGCGTATTCGTATTGGAATACCAGAGACGACTCGAGGGTCCAAGCACCACCCGGGTACCATCGACCAACCGCAACGTCGTCTGCTCACCGGTGCGCGTCACGAATTCACGCGTCGAGGTCGCGGCGCTCCACCCCCGCGCCAACCAAAACACGCCCCCGGTCACGACGCACAGTGTCGCGGCGACGATCCAGGAATTCACCCGCATCCTCGCCAAGCCGCGTGTTCCGATCCCGGGAACGCGCCCAGGTGAGCGCGTCGGCGTCCGTGCGGTATGGACCTCCGAGTCGGCGAACGCAGGACGCCGCACCTCGGCGGCCAGCCTCGCCTGGAGCCGCGCTGTCATGGCGAGCGGATCGAGATCAGGCGTTCGGGCGACCGTCCGACTTTGCGTCGTAATCGCTCGGAGCCAGGAAGCCCGCTCCGGGCTGGCCGCGACCCACCGGGCCACCATATCTCGCTCCACCCTCGATGCGCCCCCGGCCAGGTAGCGGTCGAGAACGTCGGAGGGAAGGACGGATGAATCCGAGGAAGTCATTACTTGAACGTCCCCGACTCCGGCGGATCACCCCCAGTCCGGCCGGTCCTCCGCGAGGAGACGGCGCAAGACCTTCAACGCCCGCCCAATGTGGTTTTCGACCGTTTTCACCGCCAAACCAAGTGCCGTAGCGATCTCGGCGTAGGTCATCTGCTCGCTCCACCGAAGCAGCAGAATCTCGCGCGCTTGAGGCGAGAGCCGGTCGATGGCGTCGCGAACCCGGCGATCCATGTCGCTGGCCTCGAACAGCATTGCCGGATCGTCAGCGCGTTCCTCCTCGATCGGAAAATGCTGCGATTCCAGCCAACGCTGTTCCACACCACGGTGCCGGAGCCATTTGATGGCCGAATTCCGGACCGCGATATACAGATAGCCGCGCACACTTCCTTTGACGCGCAAGGATGCCCCGGCGCGCCAGATACTCAAAAAAACGTCCTGCACGACTTCTTCCGCCACATTCACGTCGTGCACTAACCGATTGGCCGCGCTAACCAACGCCACCGCGTGCGCCTCAAAGAGCGCGGTAAACGCCGAGGTGTCGCCACGCGCGATGGCATAGAGGCGCTGATGATCGAGATCGTCCGGAGAACCCGTCGTCGTGTCGTGCCAAGCGATCACCATATGCCGAAGCTGAGGAGCGGACACGAGAATGGCAAGCGAACGTATGCTCCGTCAAACATCCCGTGGAGCACCGCGGCCCGAGGATGCCCGGACCGCGACACGTCGAATCTGTGACTATTGAGGATAATCATGCCATCACGCCGTCGAGTCGCGCCAGAGATACAGCCGCTTGCGGCGCAAGTCGAGACCAATCCGATGGTGCCGAAAAAATGGCGCTCCGAGATTTCCTTGTGGATGACGGCCAGGATCTTTAGGATTGGCGGGGAGCAAATGTGAGCGCATCACCAAGCTGTCGTACGCCATTGCGCCAATCATTAATCGATCGAGAACGACGATGGGCGTCGTCACAATCACGCCACCGACGCCCATGGTCGGTTCCATCCGCCCGGCCGAGATCACATGCGTGCCCAATGTCGCCGCAAAATCCTCGTCGATCCCCAAGCCATCATCGCCTGAATCGATTCGGAGAAGAAACGACTTGTCGCCCGCAACCCCTTCAACGAACAACCCACTTTCCGACGTCAACAGAGGAACCGTGACGTCCGGCGTTTGCAGGCGGGCTGGTGTACGACGGTCGAATACGTGGGAAGGGTAGAGCTCGATCGCCTGTTTGCCGTAGTCAAACACGGAAATGAAGTGCGAGAGCTGCGACACGCCGACCATACCTAAAATCGGCTGACCACGTAGCTCTTTTTGAAGCTGCGACTCGACCGAAGAGAGATCCATCCCGAGCGCACCAAGATTGACGATCGAGACCCCGTTCCATTGAAATTGACGCACGGCATGGACGAGGACGGGGACGTTGCGTCCAACTGCGTCCGTCACAATGGCCGAATCGATGGTAGGGCCACCACTCAGGTGATGCGTATTGAGCAGTAGTGTCGGATTACCCGTGTCGACAATAAAAAGCCCAGTTTGTCCGTCGACCGTCGCGTGAATAAACACCAGCCCCGCGATGAGATCGACGGGCATCCGATGCACCTGATTGTCCGTATGTACGAGCACGCCCCGTGGAACTTGGACGATTCGCCCCGTAGACAAGGTGAAAGTATCGACGGTTGGCGCGTCAACATCGGGAATCGCGGGGCCGGTGCTGGCGGGAACGGACGCTTGCGCCTCGGAAGCAGCGGCGCGCACGCACGCAGCCATTCCCCAACAGCACGCCAGCGCCACGGTCCCACGCATCCAGGCGAATGGGCGGGTCATCATACCGACAATGACGCGCAACCCGGTCAACTGCCCCCAACGACTCGGAGAGCGCTACGCGTGTCGATGAGGATTCTCGTCGAATTGGCGGAGTGTCCAGGGAGCGCATCACCTCCTCCAGATCACCCCAATACCCACGCGCTTACGCCACATCCACCGCCGCAATACTCGACAAATCATCCGCCCCATACCCCGCCGCAATCACCTGGTCAAACCGCGCCGCAATCGCCGGTACCACGTGCAACGGCACCCCACCCGCCTCCGCCGTCTCCAACATCAACCGCACATCCTTTCGCGCCGCCACCAATTCAAACGACGCCTTGAAATCCCCCTCCGCCATCCGCTTCCCACGCCCCGTCACCTGCGCGCTCGGATTAAAGTCGTTGAAAATGGTATACGCATCCGTCGGCGCAATATCCAACGACCGCGCCAAGGCAAACACATCCGCCAACCCCGACGCGACGAACATGATCAACATGTTACCAAACAGCTTGTTCGCCGCCGCCAAGTCCGGACGCTCGCCAAAGTAACGGATCCGCTCCGTCATCTTGGCCAACTCCGGCTGCACACGCTCGAACAACGCCTTGGGCCCCGCCGCCAGCATCAACCCCTTGGCCGTCGCCGCCTGCGGCGGCCCCATAAAGACCGGAACGTGGAGAAAATCGATTCCACGCTCCGCCATCCGCCGAGCTCGCTCAGCTGTGGAACGTGGAGCAGTCGTCGAATGATCGAGAATGACCGCCCCTGGCTCCAACCCCGGCAACAGCCGTTCGATCACGTCATCCACCGCCGCATCATCCAACAACACGAGATGCACGCGCGACGCACCACGCACCGCCTCAGCAGGCGTCTGTGCCACCCGGGCGCCATCGGCGGCGAGTGCTTGCGCTTTGGCAATGGTCCGGTTCCACACCGACACCGACTCGCCACGCTGCAATGCGGCGCGGACAAACCCCGTGCCAAGCAAACCCGTACCCAAAAAAGCAATCATAGGACGCCCCAAACCAAGAGATCATCTAACTTATTGAACGATAAGCACTTATAAAACATTGCGTCACACAAAATGACCAGCGCCTCCAAGGCCATTCGCGCTATAGCGATCGCCTTTCACAATTTACCCGAGCCGTGCGTATGTCCAGTGCGGCCATACGGTAGTAGCGCGACGTTCCTCGTCCACGCAACTTCCCCACGCTGCGGTACGTACTGACGTACGCACCGAGGTACGCGCCATCGCGGATTTCGTTGTCTCACCCCACCACGCCCCTTCTCGTCCATGCATCGACCGTCGGCGCTCCTCGCGGCTACCTGTGCCGCCTTCCTGACGCTGTTCGCAACCTCCGCTTCCGCACAAAAACAACACTTCAAATCGTTGGAAGAAGCGCTCATGAGCGGCGGGATCCTGTCGGGACGCTCAGGCCCAGACAACGTCAACTGGATCGACGGCGGGAAACGATTCTCGTATATCGACCAAGACCAACAGACCGGACGCACCTCAATTCGCGCGCTCGACGCAGCAACCGGGCGTGACACGGTGCTGTTCGCCGGAACAGGGCTCGCCCTCCCAGGAACGAACCAGCCGTTCACATACGACTCGTTCCAATGGGCGCACGATTCCAAACATCTTCTCTTCCGCACCAACGTCCGACAACTCTTCCGGCACTCGGCGACAGCCGATTACTATATGTACACCCTGGCCGATCGGCGACTCACGCTCGCGGCGAAGAATGCGCGCACCGCGGAGCTGTCACCCGACGGCGCGTGGGTCGGCTACGAGCGCGACGGCGACATGTACGTCACCAATCTCTCCGCCGCGCAAGAACGCCGGCTCACCACCGACGCCGCGGAGCATGTGTACAACGGACACTTCGATTGGGTCTACGAAGAAGAGTTCGGTATGCCGCAAGCATGGAACTGGTCGCACGACAGCAAATACATCGCCTTTTGGCAAACCGATGAGAGCAAAGAGCCGGTCACGCAACTAACCAACTACGCCGGCCAACACCCCCAATGGGAACAGCTGCGCATCCCACAACCCGGCGACACCAACGCCACGGTGCGCATCGGCGTCGTCAACGTGCAGACCGGAACACGCACCTGGCTCGTCACGGGCGACACCGGCGAGTTCTACATTCCGCGCATCTACTGGACCAGTCACCCCGATACACTCGCCGTCATTACACTCAATCGCCCGCAGAACGTGATGACGCTGTACTTCTTCAACGTCGTCACCGGCGGCCGCCGCCTCGTGATGCGCGAAACGTCCAAGACGTGGATCGACATCTACGACTTTTATGCCGGCATCCAGGACATGATGACCTTCCCCGAAGGAGCACACGAATTTTTCTGGATCTCCGACCGCGACGGCTGGCAGCATGTATACCGCTATGACTACAACGGCAAGCTCATCCAACAGGTCACCCGCGGCCGCTGGAGCGTCACACGCATCGAAGGAACCGACGCCAAACGAGGGCTCCTCTATTACTCCTCGACACAAGACTCGCCGCTGCAACGCCAACTGTACGAAATCCGTTTCGACGGCACGCACCCACGGAAGCTGACACACGAAGCCGGCCGGCACGCCATCGACATGGCGCCCGACGGTCAGTTCTATCTCGACCGGTGGTCGTCGGTACATCAGCCGACACAGGTCGCACTCCGCTCCACGCTGAACACCACCTCCCGCACGCTGGAAGACAACGCCGCCACCACGCAATGGCTCGGGGCGCACGAATACTCACCCGCCGAGCCATTCTCGTTCACGTCGTCCGACAGCGTGCGGATCGACGGGAACATGATCAAACCGGTTCCGTTCGATCCGACCAAAAAATACCCCG
>Ga0105237_10008685_pt1 | contig 10975 bp, 5 predicted proteins | sample KBSC24metaG_FD_81520 | JGI IMG/M metagenome (GOLD analysis project Ga0105237, IMG submission 81520) | Corn rhizosphere microbial communities from Kellogg Biological Station, Michigan, USA - KBS C2-4 metaG | ecosystem: Host-associated > Plants > Roots > Rhizosphere > Soil | place: Michigan, USA... | reverse complement strand
ATAAGTTCCAATAATTTTTACCAATCCACTTCGGACCTAAGGCTTGCTACCGCAAGCCTGTATGGCGGGTCACCCTGGTGGCAATGGCATAACGGCGCATTGATACCGCTGGGAGATGCGCTCAGCGGAAATGCATATTATCCCTATTGGGGCGACCTGGTACAGTTGTATACACGTACCATCACAGGCCAGAATACCATCGTGTCCAGCGGCTGGACAGGGCTGTACAATGTCATAGCGCAATGCAATACGGTGATCAATGCCATACAGCAGCAGGCTTCATCTACAATTTCCGCCACCGATAAGAATGCCGCCACGGGCGAGGCAAAATTTATCCGTGCCGTAGCGTACTATCATCTGGCTCTTTTATGGGGGGCCGTGCCCATTGTCGAGGATAATACAAAATTGATCGATCATCCTCTGCTGAGCAGGAATATCGTTTCGGATGTCTATAAATTTGCTGTCAATGATCTCAGTTTCGCGGTGCAAAACCTTCCCAACACGGATGCGGCAGGACGGGTAACCACGTGGTCCGCGCAGGGGATGCTCGCCAAAGTGTATTTAACGCTGGCGGGATTGGGGAAAAGTGGCGGCATGCGTGATCAGGCACTCCTGGACAGCGCCCAAAAATACGCCGGCAATGTGTGTAAGAACAGCGGCTTGTCCCTGCTGCCCAGCTACTACAATCTTTTCAGGGCGCAATACAACGATAACCCCGAATCGCTGTTTGCCCTCCAATGGACGGCAGGCGTAGGTTACGGTAATGGCAACGACTGGCTGACCTATTCACCCAGCAACGATATAAACCCTCAAAAGACAGGAGCATGGACGGCATTAGAGCCAACCTATGATCTTTATGTGAATTATACCTGGAAGGATACGGTCAGGCGAATAGCGACTATTATGTTGAATGGAGATTATTACCCGGAATTGAATGCTGCCGGCGGCGGCTATACGGCTACCGGGGTATGCATGAAAAAACACCTGATCGGCAATGAGAAAGACAATAATTCGCCGACGATGGATATCTGGTCGTCTATCGAGCACAATTCTATTCTCAGGTTGGCTGATGTGTACCTTCTATATGCCGAAGCCATTTTAGGCAACAATGCCAGCACCACTGATCCCGATGCCTTATTGTACTTCAACAAAGTCAGAGCCAGGGCCGGTGTGGACCCTGCACCCATGCTGGATGCCGACACCCTGCGTCGGGAAAGAAGAGTTGAATTTGGATTTGAGGGACAATACTGGCTGGACCTGGTGCGGCTTAGCTATTATGATCCGCAGGTGGCGGTTGGCATTGTCAATAACCAGCAGCGGATGACGTTTTCATACGACCCGACCACCCGTATAGCCAAGCCTGACACGACTACCGCTCCGGTGATCCTTCCGGCCACGATCAGCGCGTTTACTTTACCAATACCTTCATCCGAACTGACGTCCGATCCGAAACTGGCCCAACCGCCGGTGCCTTATTTTTAATTCAACAGTTAAAAGATATTTTATGAACAAATTTTCAAGTCGCCGTCTGTATTTATTGCCGCTGGTCATTCTTATGGCGGCGATACAGCCCGCCTGTAAAAAAGATGCGGGAGGCACCCCTACTATCACGGGTGTAAGGAATTACGCTGCCTCGCCAAATGATACGTCATATACCAGCCTTGTGGCAAACGGCCAATGGGTCGTTATCACCGGGCAGAACCTGCAAAATCCGGTGCAAATCGAATTTGACGGAGTTCCGGCTTCTTTCAACAGCGCCCTGCTGGCCCCGAACAGTGCCGTCGTACAAATACCTGCTATCGTGTTTTCGTCGATAGATACCAGCCAGCTATACACCATTAAGTATATGACACGGGCAGGTTCGACGACATTTGCTTTTAAATTAGGTCCGGCTTCACCGACCGTCACGGCGATCTCGAATGTATTCGCCAATCCCGGCGATTCGGTATTTGTCTATGGCGCGAACCTGGTATTGATCCAGCAGTTTTCCTATGGAGGAACTCCGATCACCTCCTTCAGGGCCAGTGCGGACGGAACATCCATTGGTTTCCTGATGCCCGCGCAGACGCCCACCGACCAGGTATTGATCACCACCCGGAGCGGAACGGTTAATTTTAAAATAAACGCTACTCCGACGATCCTGGCTGTTTCGAACGAAAATGCCAATCCTGGTGATTCCGTACGTATCTACGGCACTTACCTTAAGAATATTCAATCACTGACTTTTGCCGGCGCCAGTATTACTTCTTTTGTGTCATCCAGTGACGGCAGCGCAGTGGGTTTTGTCCTGCCTGCGCTGACGCAAAGCGGTCCCGTATCCGTGACCACCAGCTTTGGCACGGCCACCACTGTCTACAATGTAAATGATATTGCAACAGGGTCGATATCGAATTGGGAATGGAACGGCAATTTCAACTGGCAATGGTGGGGAGGCGCCAGTTTGTATACCGGAACCCCCACCAACGGATGGCCTCCATACAATCCTGATTTTCCCGGCAATACAAGCCAATACCTGGTGCTGAAGACGAGCAGCCTTTCCTCCGGCGAAGGGAATACGTATTCCAATTATGCCATACTTATGAATGCAGCGCAATGGGTGCCGGCAGGCCATCTTAGCGATGCTCCGGGGAACTGGGCGTTCAAATTCGAGACAAGTGTCCCGAATGGCTGGAATGGCGGGACCATCGATATCCAAAGCGGATCCGGTACCTATGTAGCTCGTTGGGAACCCTGGCAGGTATCTGCTACAGCCACGGCGCCATATGCTACAAAAGGATGGGTAACGGTGACGATCACGTTGGATGTGTTCCGGGCAAGCGATCCTACGCTCGGCGAGGGAAGAGGGAAGTCTATCGCCGCCATTTCGGACCTCACCGGGCCAGCGGGAAATAGCGCATGCACCATGTATATACACAACTACAGCACGGCGGCTACCCAGACGGGTTTTTATGGGGCCTTTGATAATTTAAGGGTCGTACAAATTAAATAACATACCTGATATGACGACGATGATAACAAGAACCGTAAGGTTGTATGCAGTTTTTGGGATAATGATGGCGACCGTGGCGGCCGTATCCTGCAAGAAGACCGATTCGGCGGCATCGCCGCTGACGCTGGCCAATATCACGGATACGATACCGGAAGGCGGCGGGACCATAGCTTTGTCATTTAATTCACAAGCCGCATGGAGCGTCGACAGCAGTGGTATCGGATGGCTGCGTCTAAGCCAGACGTCAGGCGGCAGCGGTCCGGCAACGATCAGCTTAGCCGCGCCGGCCAACGCATCGGGCATTGGCCGTACCGTGATGTTGACAATAAATTCAACCAATGGTCAAAGCAGGCGGATCACGGTGCTCCAATTTTCGCAGATCTTTCCGTCTTACAATACCACGCCCATACCAGGGGATGTTTCCGGCATGAGCAGCACCGCTGCTCAGTTGACTGCCGGGATCAAACTGGGATGGAATATCGGCAATTCGTTGGAAGCGCCCGGTGGCGAGACGGGGTGGGGCAATCCCGTGATCACACAGGCGCTGATCGACCTGGTAAAAAGCAGCGGTTTCAACGCCATCCGGATACCCTGTGCGTGGAATGGCCATGCCGACCAGACAACGGCCGCCATCGATACGGCCTGGCTGCGCAGGGTCAAGGAAGTAGTGCAATACTGCATCAATGACGGGATGTATATTTTGCTGAATGACCATGTCAATGACGGATGGCTGGATTGCACAGCCACCGGCGCCCGATTGGATACTATCAGGGCAAAACAAAAAGCCTATTGGGAACAGATAGCCACCGAGATGAGAGACTTTGACGAACATTTGATGTTTGGCAGCGCCAATGAGCCGAATGCCACCGACCTGCCTTCCAGCACTTTGTTGGAGAACTATCACCAGATCTTTATCAATGCGGTGCGATCCACGGGCGGGAAGAATGCCAATCGCACGCTGGTCATTCAAGCTCCCTCCACATCCGTGGACCTGGCTGATTATTTCATCGGAGTGCCGGGTATGCCGGTGGATCAGGTCCCGAAAAAGCTGGTAGTGGAAGTGCATTGGTATTCGCCTGCTAATTTTGCCATCCTTTCTGCGGATGCCTCCTGGGGCAATGAATGGTGTTACTGGGGCGCCAATTTCCACTCAAAAGACGACAGCGCCCGGAATGCAACGGCCAATACCGAAGAGGGATATGTCGATGCTACGATGGCATATGTGAAAAAGAGATTTATAGACAACAAGATACCGTTTTTGATCGGTGAATTCGGAGTGCCGCGGCATAATGCCACGCTGACAGGGCATCCGCAGGATTCGATCCTCTCCCTGAATTCCAGATCGCATTTCTTCAGATATGTAACGCAATCTGCCAGGGCAAATGGTATCCCTGCATTCCTTTGGGACGCATACTATGATCTCATCGACAGGCATAACAATGTCATTTACGATCAGCAGGCGCTGGATTCTTTACGGGCAGGCGCAGGACTTTAGATTGGATAGATAAAAAGCAAGGTGATAATTCGAAAAAAGATGAAAAGGATACTATTGATGATTACGGCCGTGATCGCTTTTAGCGGCACGGCGAGCTCGCAACGGCTGATAAGCGCCGACTTCACCAGGGTGGAGGGAAAGCTCAACACCATGTTCAACGAATGCGTTGGTGCAGGCAGGGCCAATGAAGGGCTCAGAGCGGACTGGCAGCAGCAGCTCGCCTACGTCAGGAAACAATGCGGGTTCCGATACATCCGTATGCATGGTCTGCTGTCGGACGACATGGCTGTTTACCAGGAAGACAAAAATGGAAAACCAGTCTATAATTTCATGTACATCGACGTCCTGTTCGACTTTTTACACAGCATCGGCATGAAGCCTTTTGTGGAACTGGGCTTCATGCCTTCGGGGCTTGCCAGCGGCGGCAAGACCATCTTCTGGTGGCGGGGGAATGTCACGCCTCCCCGCGATTATGAGAAATGGGGGGCATTGGTAAAGGCCCTTGCGGAGCATTTTACGGAACGATATGGCGCCGATGAGGTAAGGACATGGTATTTCGAAGTTTGGAATGAGCCAAACCTGAATGGCTTCTGGGCGGGCAGCCAACAGGATTATTTTAAGCTGTATACCTACAGCGCTAAAGCCATCAAGAGCGTCGACCCTGCGTATCGTGTCGGAGGGCCTGCCACCGCCGGCGCTGCCTGGGAGCCTGAGATGATCGAATATTGTCACAGGAATGGCGTACCCCTGGACTTTATCAGTACGCACGCATACGGCGTCAAACAGGGATACCTGGATGAATTCGGCAACTCGGGTACCGTGCTGGATAAGAACCCGATGAGCGTCAGCGGGGATGTGATCCAGTCCCGCAAGGAAATAGCGAATTCATCTATGCCCGGGCTCGAGCTGCATTACACCGAATGGAGTTCGTCGTATACCCCTGCCGACCCGCTGCACGACAGCTATCACGAGGCTTCTTATGTGCTGTACAAGCTCAAGCAGGCGGGCAGAGCTGCCAATTCCATGTCGTACTGGGTTTTCACGGACATCTTCGAAGAGCCGGGCCCGCGTTTTACCCCTTTTCATGGCGGCTTTGGCATGTTGACTATCCAGGGGATCAATAAGCCCGTATGCTATGCTTACCAATACCTGCATCAATTGGGGAATATGGAATTGAAGAACAGCGATCCGTCTTCCTGGATCTGCCGGGACTCCACAGGAGGTGTACAGGCGTTGGTCTGGGATTTCACCCATACGCTGCCCGATTCGGTCAACAACCAGCAATACTATATACAGGACCTGCCGGCAAAACCCAAAGGCAAGGTCGTGGTCCGGATCGACAATGTACCGGCGGGAAGGTATACGCTGGAAATGTATAAAGTGGGCTATCGAAGTAATGACGCTTACTCCACCTATCTGTCGATGGGTAAACCCGGGCAGCTCAACAACCGACAGGTGGAACAGATAAAGCATATGAACGACGGGTCGCCGGTACTGAGGGAGATCGTCGAAGTTAAGAATGGCCTTCCTTTTTCGAAAGAGTGGGACATCAGGGAGAATGATGTTTTTTTGCTGAAACTGATCAAACTCTGAAGACCATGCGGGTAATATTCAACTTTTTTGTTTTCCTGTCGGGTATCTTTTTGCTCGCCGCCACTGATGGATATTCTCAAACATTGTATGTCGGAACCAACTATCATCCGCACGATGATAAGGATACGGCAAAAATTGCACGGGACATCCATCTCATGCAGGGTGCGGGCTTCAAGGTCGTCCGGATGGGGCATCTGGCATGGGACAGCTATGAGCCCGCCGAAGGTCATTTCGATTTCGCGTGGTTCGACAAGGTCATGGACATGATGGATAGGGCCGGAATAAAAGTGATCCTGGATATTGCCGTACGGCCGGCGCCTATCTGGCTGCATAGTAAATTTCCATCCATCGACGTTACGGACGCAGCAGGCAACAGGCTTTACCCGAATCACCGGTATATGGAAGACGTTGGAGATCCGATGTATCAGACGTACGCATTGAGGTATGCCGACTCTTTGACCCGGCATTATGGACATCACGCCGCCTTGCTGGCTTTCGGCATCGATAATGAATCGGGGGACGGGCCGATATCGTATTCGGAGACGGTACGGCAGCGGTTTGTCGGATGGCTGCGGAAAAAATATGCGTGTGTCGACAGCCTGAACAAAGCTTGGGCGGGACAACGCTGGTCAAGGAAGATAGGTGATTTTGGAGAGGTGGGTCTCCCTGTATCCGGGAATATAAATGGCGCTCCCGAAAGAATGCTGGATTTCCGGAGGTTCGTATCGGACGAGATCAACGGGTTCCTTTTGAGTGTAATAGAAAAAGTGAACCGCAATGCGCCGCATGCCTTTGTCAATACCAATGCATGGTATTACAGCGCGATGAAGTTCTTCGACTATACGTCCATTGCGTATTCGGGTAAGATGACGCGCGAGGGGTGCGGATTTTATCCCGGTAATTCCCTTACGACCAACTATGGCGTCATGGATGCGCTTTTTGGGTTATCCAGGATACAGTTCGAAAGTTCCAATCCTTTCTGGTGCACGGAATTTACGACCATGACAGCCGTTCCTGGTTCCATACGAAAGTCCGCTTATGCTACGCTGTTCAACGGTAATCAGATGGTCTGCGGCTGGACATGGCAGAGCATGTATGGTGGCGAAGAGCAATACCTGGAGGGCATGCTGGATTGGGACGGGATGCCCAACCGAAAATATGATGAGTATAAGAAGATCGCTACCGAGTTTAAGAAGATCGAAAAATATTTTCCCTATAAGCTGCAGGCGGAGGTGGGATTGGCATTTTCTTTTCCATCCGTGATCGCAGGCGGTTATTTCCCGGAGCAGCACCAACAACAGCTTCAGAGCTGCTTCGATGTGTTCGCCTATCGGAATATGGATACACGCGTCATCGACATCGTTCGAAGTCCATTGAATTATAAGCTGCTTTTTCTGCCGGGTGTTTCGGTGATGGATGAAGCGACTGCTACCAGGGTCCGGGACTTTGTGCATGCAGGAGGCACCGTGGTGATGACCGGCAATTCGGCGGTGGTGGACGAGACAGGGAAAGTCTTTACATCCAGGCATCCGGGACTACTGAATGATGTATTTGGCATCCGGGTGGCCGGCTATGAGGAGACGGCGGTTTTGAACGAGGTGTCGCGCAGACATTTGACGGGCAAAAAAATGGTATGCCTGTATAAAGGGGCTTCCATCGCAACGGAATCGGCGAATTTCGAAGTCATCGAGCCGCAGGGTGCGGAAGTGCTCGGTAACATTGTCAGCCTTGACAGGGACTACCCGGTGGTTACAGCCCACCGGTACGGTAAGGGCAGGGCGATCTATATCGGGCTTCCCGCGAGGGGGGAATTGGTGGGGCCTATTGTGGACCAATTGATCGGAGAGCTTTCGATCCGGAAGGGACTGGATGTGCCTCCCGGCGTCATGGCCCGGCAGATCGATAAGGATCATGTGCTTTATTTGAATGTCAGCGGGGATATGAAGGTGATAAAACTGAAGGGCAGCGGCAGGAGCTTGCTCTTTGACAAAGATTATAAGGAGCATTTTTTTATTCAGCCTTACGAACCCGAGTTTATTGAATTAAAATAACAGAGCAATAAAATTCATGACTTATGAAAGCTAGATTTTTCCAGTTCCTATCCGTGATCACGATGGCGGCAGCCTTGTCATTTGGATGTAAAAAAAGTCCGGGCAGCACGCCGCAATTGTCCGTATCGGCGTCCGGCATCAATTTCCCTGCCGGGGGAGCCGACTCTGCCGTCACCATCACTTGTAATGCTCAATGGACCATAGGGAACCCCGCTGCATCCTGGATCCAATCAAGTCTTTTGGCAGGGAGCAGCGGTACAACCATCATTAAGCTGACAGCTTCACCGAATACCACCGGCTCCACCCGTACCGCGATCCTCGAGGTCACCGCAACCAACGGACAGGTCAGACGCATCATGGTCTCTCAGACCAGCTCCATTTATCCATCGTACAATAGTTCGCCGCTTGCGCCGGATTCCACGGGGATGACGAGCACCGCCATGCAGCTGACCAACAATATTATCGCTGGATGGAACATCGGCAACACGCTGGAAGCTCCGGGAGGCGAGTCGGGCTGGGGTAACCCTGCCATAAGTGCAGCGTATGTAACGTACATGAAAAACCTCGGATTCAACGCCGTCCGGCTGCCTTGTGCCTGGGATTTCCATGTCGACAATAAGTCGACGGCCCACATCGACCCGGCCTGGCTGAACAGGGTTCATGACGTGGTACAGTATTGTATCAGCAATAACATGTATGTATTGCTCAACATCCACTGGGACGGTGGCTGGCTTGATTGCAAGGCGACGGGGGCCCGCGCGGATAGCGTCAATGCCAAGCAAAAGGCATTCTGGGAGCAGATTGCTACGAAAATGCGCGATTTCGACGAACACCTGATGTTCGCGAGCGCCAATGAGCCGGACCCCTCCAATGCCGATCAGATGAATGTACTGCTGTCGTACCACCAGAGCTTTGTCGACGCCGTACGTTCCACGGGTGGTCATAACAGTTACCGGGTGCTGGTGGTGCAGGCGCCATCCGACCTGATAAATAATTTTCCCGTAGACCCTACGCCGGGAAGGATGGCTTTTGAAGAACATGATTATACGCCCTCCCAGTTTACCATTTTGGACGGAGATGCTTCCTGGGGGAAAATGTTCTATTACTGGGGCGCCGGTCACCATTCGACCATCGAGCCCGATCGCAACGCCACCTGGGGAGAGGAGGATTATATCAATAATTATTTCAGCACCATGAAGGCAAAATTTGTGGACAAGGGCATCCCTTTCCTTATGGGTGAATACGGCGCCTACCGGCGAACCACTCCTAAGGATCTGGCGACGCATAATGATGCGGTGGACTATTGGATAACATTCAACACCAGACAGGCGATTGCCCACGGGCTCAAGCCATTTTTTTGGGACACGGGCGGGATGGTGGACAGGGCAGCCGATACGATAAAGGATGCCCGCACCGTCAACGCCATTTTTGCAGGTACGCATTGATCGTTCGTGAAAAACGCCGTCGAGATGAAAAGATATACTTTGCAGATGCTTTTTGGATTGCTGTTATTGGCAACATCTGCAGCAGCACAGGAAGCCGATCGCTTCTTCCCGGCCAGGGACCTCGTCACCACCGGTATCTATTATTATCCTGAACACTGGAAGGAAGACCAATGGGAGCGGGACATTGCCCGGATCGCGCAAATGGGTTTTTCGTTTGTGCACCTGGCAGAGTTTGCGTGGTTCAGGATGGAGCCTGTCGAAGGGAAGTTCGACTTTGCCTGGCTCGATAAGGTGGTGGGGCTTTGTGCGAAATACAGGTTAAAGGTACTGATGTGCACGCCCTCGGCCACCACTCCGGCATGGATGCGGACGAACTATCCGGAAACCTTTATAATGGATGGACATTATATCCGTGGCGAACATGGCACCAGGGGTTTAGGGTCGATAGTCAATACCGTGTACCGGGGGTATGTCGAAAGGATCGTGACGGAGATGGCCCGGCGATACGGGCGTGATGATAACGTCATCGGGTGGCAGCTGGATAACGAGCCGGATGCAAAGCCCGATTATAGCCCGTCTTCGCAGGAGGCATTCAGGCAATGGTTAAAGAATAAATACAAGACCATCGATGCATTGAATACCGCCTGGGGCGCCGCCTTCTGGAGTCAGTGGTATAATAATTTCGAACAGGTCATAATCCCTAATACCAACCTGGTGGGCTGGTGGGGAAATAATCCCCATGCGTTGCTGGATCTTAAACGGTATTCGGCAGACGCCCAGGCCGGATTTTTGGATCTTCAGGCCGGCATACTGCGGAAGTATGTGTCACCCGCCCAATTCATCACAACCAATTATACCGCCGTATCCACCGGCGCCGACCCGCGGCGCACGGCAAAGCTCGACTTTGCCACGTATACCGCCTACCCCAATGGCGGCAGCGACAATCTCGGCGACCTGGGTTTCCGCCTTGGGAATAGCCGGGTGATTCTTTTTGCTTCGGAATATTTCAAGTCGGTGGGTGGGGCTTCGGGCGTGATGGAGATCCAGCCCGGGCCTGTGAATTGGGGAAGCTTTTCCCCTTTGCTGCTGCCGGGCGCCGTCCGGATGTGGTTGTATCACAGTTTTGCCGCCGGAGGAAAAATTGCCTGCTCCTACCGATTTCGCCAGATCAATTACAGCGCCGAACAGTATCATGCCGGGATAATAAGAACAGACGGCGTGACACCTTCTCCCGGCGGAGAGGAGTATATGCAATTTATAAAAGAGATCAAAGAATTGCGACAGCAGTATAAGCCAGCGGCTATGCCTGAAAAGCTGGCGGCCCGCCGGACCGCCATCGTGTGGGACCTGGAAAACTTCTGGTCCATCGACAGGCAAAAGCAAACATACTTGTGGGACGCCT
>Ga0105237_10008683_pt1 | contig 10976 bp, 12 predicted proteins | sample KBSC24metaG_FD_81520 | JGI IMG/M metagenome (GOLD analysis project Ga0105237, IMG submission 81520) | Corn rhizosphere microbial communities from Kellogg Biological Station, Michigan, USA - KBS C2-4 metaG | ecosystem: Host-associated > Plants > Roots > Rhizosphere > Soil | place: Michigan, USA... | reverse complement strand
GGCTCCTGGTCCGCAGCCGGCGCACGTTGCAAACCAGCGTGCGCGCGCTTCGGAACATGGCGCTGCCGTACCGCCTTGCACGCTCAGCGTGCTGATGGGCGAGACCGGCATATCGGTCGCGATCCGCGCGGCAGGTATCGACGACGCGACGCTCGCACGCCGAACGTTCACCGAACTGCGCCGACTCGGCCTGCCTGACTTGCGGCTCTTCATCAACGGCGGGCTTTTCATCGCAACGAACCCACTCCCAGGAGGAACACATGGCGATTGACTCCCTCGGCCCCGTGCCCGGCGGCGGCACACAAACCGATCCAACCGGGCTCGACCTGCAGTCGTTGCTGCGGATCATCGTGACCCAGCTCACCTATCAGGATCCGCTCAAGCCGGTCGACAACTACGAATTCGTGTCGCAGCTCGCCCAGTTCACGTCGCTCGAGCAAAGCCGCCAGATTGCCTCGAAGATCGACGATCTGCTGTCCGTGCAATCAGCCACGCAGACGCTTGGCCTGCTCGGACGCAAGGTCGACGTGCGCGGCGACACGGGCACGATCTCCGGCATCGTCAAGGGCCTGTCGTTCAAGGACGGCGAATCGAAGCTGACGATCGAGTCCGAAGCGGGACAGTTTCTCGCCGACGCGACGGTTTCACAGATTCTGACGATCCGTTGAGGAGGCGCCGATGCTCGACAGTCTCTACATCGGCATGAGCGGTCTCACGGCCTACTCCAAGGGCCTGCAGACCGTCGGCAACAACGTCGCGAACCTGAACACACCGGGCTTCAAGTCGTCGACGCCGTGTTTTCAGGATCTCTACGACGGCCGGGCGACCGCGCGAGAGGCGACGCGCTCCGGCAGCGGCGTCGCATACGCGCAGGCTGCGCTGAACTTTCGGCAGGGCGAACTGCGCAGCAGCACGGGACAGCTCGATCTTGCAATCGACGGCGACGGCCTGCTCGCGCTCCGCGACGGCGACACGATCCGCTACGCACGAACCGGTCGATTCCGGATCGACGACGACGGTTTCGTGACCGAGCGGTCGAACGGGTTGAAACTCACCGCACTCGACCCTGCCGGCACGATCTCGCCCATCTCGCTCGCGGACCGGCTGCTCGACCCGCCGCGCGCGACGCAAGTCGTCCGGTTCACCGACAACCTGTCGCCCGGTTCGACCAACTTCGCCGTCTCCGGCGTCGATCTCTACGACGCGAACGGGGCGAAACACACGTTGAACGTGTCATTCGCGCCGGACACCGCCGTGATGCAGGGGCGCTGGAAAGTCACCGTTACCGATAGCAACGGCACGCCGCTGCAGATCGGCACGCTGCAGTTCCACGGCGGCATTCCCGAACCGGGCCAGGACAAGATCGAAGTCACACTGCCGTCGTCGGGGCTCACGGTCAAGCTGGATTTTTCCACGGGGGTAACCGCGTTCTCGTCGGGTGCCACCTCGACGCTGCGCGTAGCGAAGCAGGACGGCTATGCAGCCGGCACGCTCGCATCGATGAGCATCGACGACGACGGGCAGCTCGCGCTGCGCTACTCGAACGGGCAGACCGCCACAGCCGGCGCAGTCGCACTTGCTCGGTTCGCCGACCCGCAGCGCCTCGTGCAGCAGAACGACGGCCTGTTCGACGCGACGCACCTGCCGCCGCCGCGCCATGCGAAGAGCGGCGATCCGCTTGTCGGCCGGCTGCGGGCCGGCGCGACCGAAGCGTCCAACGTCGACCTGTCCGGCGAGTTCGGCCAGCTCATCCTCATCCAGCGTGGTTTCCAGGCCGCGTCGCAAGTGGTGAGCACGTCGAACGAGATGATCATGCAGTTGTTCCAGATGCGGGGGCAGGGATGACGGATGCGATCTCGCGCTGGCGGCCGCTCGCCGAGCACGATCTCACCGAGGCCCGGTCGCTGTCGGAACATGCCGTTGCGCCCTGGCTGCGGGCATGGTGCGACGATGCGCTCCAAGTGGACAGCGTCGAGCGGATCGCTCCCATGCAGCCGCCGCCGTGGCCGCCGGCCAGCCGTGTCTGGGCCTGCGGGCCGCATGTCCGATGGGCGGTTCAGCCACTCACACTCGATCGACTCGTACGCCGTGCGCTCGACCTGCCCGATGGGTTCGCCGCGACAGGATCCGATACCTGCGCCGACGTGCTGCGCGCGTTCGAACAATCGATGATCGACTCGATGGCCGACACGCTGCGTACCGTCGTTGGCGAAAGCGCCCCCGATGCGCGATTTCCGTCGCCACTCGATACGACGGCGACAAGCGAACTGCGCTATGGCGGCATTCACGTCCGGCTCGCGCTCGGCCCCGCCGGCGCGTGGCTGTCGATCGTCTACGCCGCGCCGTTCTGGTGGGCCAGACAGGCGTCCGGCGCCATCCCAGCCACTCCGCCTGACGTGCTGACACCGCGTGCCGCAGCCCTCGAAGCGACCCGGACGCGCGTTCATGCGCGAATCGGCTGTGCGGCGCTGCCCATCGCGCAATTGCTCGACCTCGCACCCGGCGACGTCATCGTCATCGCCGAACGACTCGATCCTTCGATCTCGCTCGAGGCGGGAGACGCCGGCGGGTCAGCGCTCGGCATTGGTCGCCTCGGCCACGTCGGCGGACAACTTTCCGTTCAACTGCATTCGCTCGCAGAACCCAAGGAACATCCATGACATTTCACGCCACCTCAGCGCTTCCCGCCGTCATGCGCATCGAGCTTCCCGAACAGGCAGCGCCTGCCGAATCCGATACCGAGTGCCTGACCGCTCATCCCGGCCTCGACCTTGTCCACGATGTCACCGTCTCCCTCGACATTCATCTCGGCTCGTCGGATCTCTCCATCAAGGATCTGATGGCGTTGCAGCCGGGCTCCGTCGTCACGCTCGATCGACGGATCGACGACTGCGTCGAAGTTCGCCTCAACGGGCGGACCGTTGCGCGTGCCGAGATCGTCGCGGTCGACGACCAGTTCGGTATCCGGATCACCGATGTCATCCGGGAGCGTTGAATGCCGGGGTTCGCCTTGACAGCAGGATCGCTTCCGATGCCGACCGATACCGCATCCGGTACCGTGGCCGCTACACCTTCGCCATCCACGATCGCGCTTGGACCAATGCTCGCCAACGGCGTCGACCTGTATAGGATCGGCGGCGCGCTCGTCCTTTGCATCATGCTCGGCGTCGCCGCGATTTTGCTGCTGCGTCGATACGGGTTCGGCCGAGCCGACGGGGTCGGACTGCCAACCGGCAGGAAATGTCTGACGATCGTCGACACGGTGCGGCTAGCGCCCCGCGTCACGCTTCACGTCGTCGAATACGACGATCGACACGTACTGCTCGCCCTCGATGCAAGCGGAATCACGTTGCTCGATGCGCGCTCGCGCCCAGCGCCGGAGACGACATCGTGACGCCGCGCCTCTCGTCCGGCGTAACTATTCTGCTCACGTTGTCACGAGGACTGCGTCTGCTGCTTGTCTGCGCACTGCTCTGCGGATTGACCGCGCATGCAGCCGATGCGATTGCCGCGCCTTCCGGCACGCCCTTCGCGCTCGATCGCGAGGGGACATCCGAGGCCGTACGTATCGCGGTATTGCTGACACTACTGAGCATCGGTCCGGCACTGGTCGTTTCGATGACCGCGTTCATCCGCATCGTCATTGTGCTGTCGATGATCCGGCATGCATTCGGAATGCCCGAAACGCCGCCGACGCCCGTGCTGATCAGCCTCGCGCTGCTCCTGACCGCGTTCGTGATGATGCCCACGTTCGAAACGCTCAACCACGACGCGCTGCAACCCTTCATGGCCGGCCGCCTCGGCATCGACCGGGCGCTTGAAACCGGCGCGGCGCCGCTGCGCGATTTCATGCTGCGGCAGGTGCGCGACGACGAACTGCGGCTGATGTACGAGCTGTCGCGCAAGCCGCTGCCCGATACGGCCAGCGACGTCGGGCTGCTGCAGCTCACGCCTGCGTTCATCCTGAACGAACTGCGCGTCGCGTTCCAGATCGGCTTCGTCGTACTGCTGCCGTTCCTGCTGATCGATCTCGTGGTGTCGGCCGTGCTGCTCTCGCTCGGCATGCTGATGGTGCCGCCCGCGACCATCTCGCTGCCGCTCAAGATCCTGCTGTTCGTGCTGATCGATGGCTGGGGCCTCGTGCTGCGCGGGGTACTGGGAGGATTCCGATGACGCAGGCGAGCGCGAGCAACCAGGATCCGCGAACGGCCGACGGCGGCAATGCACGGCCCGAAACGGAGCTGTGGCGCATGTGGGCCGCCGATCGTTGCGCCCGCAATCGCGAAGCCGTGTTTGCGCATTACTTGCCCTATGCGCGCGCCATCGCGGCGCGGCTGTACGCGGGACGGCATCGCGATGACGTCGAGTTCCGGGATTTCATCCAGCTCGCGTGCATCGGTCTGCTCGAATCGATCGACCGCTTCGATCCGGCGCGCGGCGTGGCGTTCGAAACGTTCTGTACGACGCGTGTGAAGGGCGCGATCCTGACCGGGGTCGAGAAACTGACCGATGGCCAGGAGCAGATCTCGTTCTCGCGGCGTGTGCGACGGGAGCGGGTCGCGTCGCTCCAGACCGACGACGAGCCGGCAGCGCGCGACACGTTCCAGGCACTCGGCGCGCTGGCGGCCGGGCTGGCGCTCGGCTTCATGCTCGACGGCACGGGGCTCGTCGCACCGCCAAACGACGCCGCGCACCCTGATGACCTGAGGCTGCCCGGGGCGGCCTATCGCGGCATTGCGTGGCGCCAGACGAAAGACCGGTTGGTCGACGCGGTCGGGCGTCTTCCAGAACGGACCAGAAAAATCATTCAGTACCACTATTTTCACGGCCTTGGATTCGAGCAGATCGCCGATATCCTTGGCCTCAGCAAGGGCAGGATTTCGCAGCTGCATCACGCCGCGCTCGCGGACCTGCGCAAACGGCTCGGCGAGCCGGAACACCTGCATGTGATCGGATGAAGGAGATCTCGATGAATCGCAACCATGATGACGTCACGCTGTGCGACGACGATACGATGGGCGACATTGCCCGTCTGATGAGCGGCCCCGACGACGAGGCGCTCGTGCAACTCGACGCCGCGCTGGTGCACTGGCCGGGGGACCATCGTCTATGGTTCCTCCGTGGATCGATCTATGCCGGACAGCAACGCCGCAACGAAGCGCGCGCCGACTTCTCGCAGACCATCGCGCTCGTGCCGGATTTCGACATCGCGCGCTTCATGCTCGGGATGATCGAATTGCTCGACGGGCAAGTTTCCGAGGCGACGGCCATCTGGGCGACGCTCGACGAAAGGCTGTCGCAACACGATGCGCTGTGGTTGTTCAAGACAGGACTACTGGCGCTGTGCAACGACCGATTCGATGCCGCGCTGGACTGGTTGAAACGCGGGCTCGCGGTAAACCAGCGCTATGCGGGTATCGACGGATACATCGAGACGATCGTCGCGCACCTCGAGACGCTGATGCGAAAGGCCGACGACGAAGCGACGAGCGGGCACCTTCTGTTGTCCGGCTATCTCGCGTCACGGACACGTCATTGACGACCATCGGAGTGCTCATGGATCCTGTTTCGACAATCAACCAAGTTTTGGCGTTGCTGCGCCAGCAAATCGTCGACCGGACGCGGCGTCCGGCAAGTCGGCCGCCAGGCCCGAAAGGCGTACGAGACGGCAACCAGGTCGACGCACGCGCGACGGGGGCGGACTTGCGTACGTTATTGCGGAAGAGGATCGGTGCGCTGCACGCCGCCGGCATCGACGACGCCACGCGATTGTCGCGAGCGGTGATCGACGTCGCGCTGCGGTACGAATTCGGCCCGAGGCTCGCCAATGAGCCCGAGTTTCAGGAGATGGTGGAATGGGCGTGCAAGGGGGTCATGGAGGACCGGAGCGCGTCGGCACTGGTGGGTGACGTGGTGCGCGAAATCGGGCGGGTGGCTGAAGAACGGTGAAGCCCACCAGCGTGTTTTCTAGCTGGTAGCGCCCGGCGCATTGCTCGGGGCCGAGCCACACACCGCGATCACCCCGCCAGGTCGTGTCCGGAACACGACGCGATTTGCGTGGATCGACATGCCGCGGCCGTCGCAGTGGTGCAGGTAGGAAAAGACTCCGCCTCCGATGAAGTGCAATGTGTGGGACGTCGTTGCATGCACATGCGCGATCTCATGTCGAAGGATCAGCGAGAGGTCGTCGATCTGTACCCGGCGGATTTCCGGAACGGTCGCGTTGATTTCGCCTGATTCGGAGACGAGGTATCTGTCGCCTTCGGGACCCTCGATGAGGTGACTGCCGTCGGGAAAATCGGTGCGCGTGCTGCCGGGGATGTTGACGGACGAGCTGATCGGCGCGATGGCCGGTCGGGTGTCTTCAGGCGGTGGTTTCTGGTTGTCGTCTTTCATAACCTTCGAGTCGGACAAATCCACGTTTCCCCTGCTGGGTCTCATTTGAAGTTTGCAATGCCGAGGCATGATCCGCCGCGACATTGCGCCCTGATTCTGGAATTCCGCCAACCTGACTGGCTGCGCCTCGCGATCGACGGAATCCGTGCAATGCGCCTTGATGACGACGAGCGCCGGCTCGTCGCCAAACAGCTCTTCTGAGATTCGGGCGCAGATAGTACAAGGCCCGCTTACGCGGGCGTCGGTACAAGCGCTAACGGCAACAGATCGTCACTTTGCTGTCTCGGCCTGTTCAGATTTCAAGACTGCCAGCTTCGATTCTTTCACCCCGTCCTGACCAGTCGCATCGTCGACCAGCTGCAGTTTGCTGCGAGCGTACATGATGCCCATCTTGACCTCCTGCCAGACGTAATAGATCTTTCCGGCGACCGTATCGACATCCAGTGTCGAGTCGTTTTCCGCCTTCGAGACCAATTGATGGCGACCGGGCTCAACTTCGCTGTACAGGTAAGTCTTCGCGGCCGTGTCACCCAGAATCTTGCCGTCGAGCGTCACCGGCATCTTGACGGCACCGCCCATGCTCTCGTTCCGATACACGTAAATGGCCGCTTTCTCCTGCGGTGCTCTGAACGTCTTCAGCTCCGCGTCTCGCTGGGGATCGCCCATCGGTACCGATGCGCAGCCTGCCAGAATCAACAACGTAACGCCCAGCGGAATCAATTTCGTCAACTGCATCTCATCCACCTCTTTTATTATCATTCAATACTAGAAAAAATTCACCGACAGTCACCCCATCGAACGGCACCATAACAATCCGGAAGTGCGAATTTTCATAATCAATTCTTCAGAGATATCAAATTTTTTAGCACCCGGATCCGCCAACACGGATCTAACAATTAACTCAAATTCCTCTGACGGATCGTCCCGTATCTCGTCCTCTGGCTCCGGCGTTCCCAGTAGGGCATATCGCAATCCGTTGCGCTCAGCCACGTACGCCGGATATTCGTCGAAAGCTCGCTGAGTCTCTTCCTGAAATTTGAGTTGATCTAAGGCTCGCCCGAGCAGCGTCGCAGTCTCGGACAATGTGCCGCATGGCTCAATAACAATGTTCGCAAAAACGTTCATAGACTCAAGAGTCATGGCTTATTCGGATTAAGGAAGAAATATTGGGCATCATTTTTCTGCTGAAGCCGCTGAATCTCATTATAAGTAAATATGCGGAACGTAAATGGTTCGTCGCGCAACCCAGAAAAGTCAATGCTCTGTCGCATGGATGTATCAATCGATCGCTGAATTACAGAGACCGCACCGATATCTGCGCCGCTACGGAAGCGCGTACGACTATTGAAATCCGCAGCCAATTTGTCGCTCACGATGAAAGCGTCAACGTCAAAACTCTGGGTATTGAACGGGATGCTTCCCTTATGCGGCCCAGTCATCCCGCGCGCCAAACTTCCTCGGAATCCGACAAGTGCATTGGGATCAAGTCGTGAAATTGTTTCGAGATGGGGCTGCACGACCTCCCCCAATCCGCTCACAATACCTTCACGAGTTACAGAACCGAGTCCACCAAACTGTCCGCGACGCACACTAGCAACGGAAGCACCAGTCCCACCACGTGGCACCCAAAGTGCATCCAGAGGTCCGGCCGCATCAGCAACAAGCCCCGCATACTTAGCGTTCCCCGTAGCCTGGATAGCAGCATTCGCCATCAACCCGCCAATCGGCTGCGAGCCCTGCGCCTCCATGAAACGCATAAATCCGGCATCTGAACTCGCGCGCGAAGCCGCGGCATCGAGCGGAACCAGCTTGGGCTGTCCGGCCTGTAGATCCAACCGAGGAAGCGAATATGCCGACATCATCGCATCCGTGCGGGCCGATGCATTTTGGCCCAACTTCCTCAGGAGATCATTATCCGCGACCTGTATGCCCGGTGAAGCATCTGCAAACTGCGCTCTAAAAGGCTGTCCAGCCAGCGCTGTCGGAGCTGCCGGAGCGCCTCCTCCAACGCCATACAACACTGACGCACTGCTGTAGGTAGTCGGCGTCGTGTCGACCGGACCACCGTATGCACCATACAGCAACGCGGCATTACTGTAAGTCGGCTCAGGCACCACGAACCCGCTACCCATTCCACCAAGCCCGCCCGGCAGAATCTGCCCGCCGACCGCAGCAATCGCGTCCTGCGTACGCCGCGCTGTCGAGTCGACCGACGCTGCCTGGACGTTGTTGACCACCATATTGCCAATAGTAGACGCGATCGCATCCGCCGCGATTGCCCCAACATTTTGCCCCAAGCTTCCACCACGCACCACCGTACTCGCCACCCCGGCCGCCATCCCGGTGCCCACTCCACGCACCGCCATGTTGAACTTGTCCGCCCGCAGCGCCGACGGCGCCATCCCTTCCCACGTATCTCCGTATTGCAGTTGGCCAATCGCCTGATTCGCCGCGTACCCCACTCCCGACGCAATCGCGCTCGCCGCCACTCCCTTCCAGTCGAAACGATCCTGCAACCCGGTTGCCAGACCAATACCCTGCGTCGCCACCGAGCGCGCGGCACCCTGCGCTGCGGCCGTGCCGAACGACCCGGCCGGCATCGCGCTCGTCACCCCTCCGGCAATCGCCCCACCCATCGCCCCCAGCGCCACGCCCTTCCAGTCCAACCCCTGCTGGGCCCCACCCGCGATCATCACGCCCTGGCTCGCCATCGAACCCGCCGTACCTGCCACCGCCCCCGCGCCCACCGCCGCGGCCGTCGACGCAGCACCGCCGGTCAATCCCACCGAGCCCGCCAGCGAAGCCATATATGGCGATGTCGTTCCATACGTCACCACCGATACGACCACCGCCACCACGATCGCGATCACCGGCAGGAACCCGCCGCACCCGCCTCCCCGACTCGGCGGTGGCGGCGGGTCCGGCAGCGTCGGCTGCGTATCCCCGATCGCCTGGCCCGGGTCGTACGGCTTGAACGTGCTCGCCGTGTTGTGCACGTTCGTCACCTTGTTCGGCACCGTCAGCGTCTGCCCTGCCTTCAGCTCGTCCGTGCTCTTCAACCCGTTCGCATCCGCCAGCACGTACCACAGCATCTCGTCCCCCCACAACGTCGACGCGATCGACTTCAGCGTCTCCCCTTCGCGCACCGTCCACGTACCCGGGCTCGTCCCCGGATACGTTCCGTCGATGCGCATGTAGTTCTCGTCGAAGTCCGCCACGCTCACCGGCGTCGTCACCCGGTACTGGCTCTCCTTGCCCTTGCCCAGCTTCCCCGCCAGTTCCTGCACGTAGTCGACCTTCTCGACTCCGTCATTGCCGACGTTCCCCACCCGGTGGCCATTCAGGTAGTAGTAGTTGTGCTTGCGGTCCCCTTGCGCACCCGTGATCGCCCCGTCCGGGGCAATCGACACCCCCACTAGTTCGTCACGCCGCTGCACCTGCCCGCGCAGATCCGTCCAGTAGCTGAACGCGCGCGCCTTGCCCCGTTGGCCGCCCCCGTCGTCGTACACCGACTTCAGGTTCCCGTTCACGTCGTAGTTGTAGTAGCTCGACGCCGGCTTCCACCCCGGCGCATTCGGGTTCGAACCTTGCGACACCGCCGTCTTCTGCTTCGCCCCGTCCCACCACTCGTAGCGGTACGCCGTCGTCACGGTCGTGCCGTCGCCCTTGTCCGGACGCCGCTCCGTGCGCTCCAGCGTGCCGTCCGACATGCGCGTATAGCGTGTCGTCGCCCCTTCCAGCACGTCCCGTTCGCTCGTCTGCAGCCCGTCCGCGTCATACTGCCGCGTGACCTGCTCCGTCCGCTTCGAGCGGTCCGCCGTGTATGCCGTGTAGCCCGTCACCCGGCCCAGCAGGTCGTTCTCCCGCTCGCGCACCACCACACCGTTGACCGACTGGTTCGTCAGGTACCCGTTCGCGTCGTACTCGTAGCGCTCAGTTCGGCCATCCGACGCGTACACCGCCAGCACACGCTCGCCCGCCGCGTTGTAGCCAAGTTGCACGCCGTCCCCGCCCTTCGCGCCCGCGACGATCCGACCGTCCGACAGCACGCCCATCGTCACCGTGAAGCGGTTCAATGCGTCGTATTCGTACCAGTAGTCCTGTGTCTTCTTGTGGTAGCCGACGAGGTCCGTGTAATCCGCCGTCATCCGCCGGCGGTTGCCCACCGCGTCGTATTCGTAGCGCACCTGGTACGCGTTGTCCCGAATCGCCGTGACTCGGTTCGCCGCGTCGTATTCGACGTACGATTGCGCAAACACGTACGCGCCGGAGATCGAGCGGAAGAATTCCGCCGTCCGGTTGCCGTCGCCGTCGTATTCGTACAGCGACTCGGTCTGCGTGCCCCGGTCACGGATCGCTCGCACCAGTCCGTGCGAGTAATACTCGTAGCTCACGTCCTGCCCGCTCGTGCCACATTGGCGCGTCAGCAGCCCCGCCAGGTTGTACGTGTAGTCGAATACCCGTCCGCCGAGATCCGTGTGCCTCATCAGACGGCCGAACAGATCCGTCTCGTCGATCATCGTCCGGCCGTTCGCGTCGGCCGTCGTCTTCAACCAGCCGCCGCTCGTGCCGCCGCCCGC
>Ga0105237_10008682_pt1 | contig 10976 bp, 13 predicted proteins | sample KBSC24metaG_FD_81520 | JGI IMG/M metagenome (GOLD analysis project Ga0105237, IMG submission 81520) | Corn rhizosphere microbial communities from Kellogg Biological Station, Michigan, USA - KBS C2-4 metaG | ecosystem: Host-associated > Plants > Roots > Rhizosphere > Soil | place: Michigan, USA... | reverse complement strand
TTTGATGTCTTCCGGCTGCCGGTCGAGCGCCTCGGTCCAGGACCCGAGCGGCACCCGGCGCGTGATCAGCCCGCTCAGCCAGCCGGGGTCGGCTGTTGCGAGCGCCTCAGCGGCTTGTTCCCAGTGGCGGCGGCCGGCGTTCACGGTGCCGAACAGGACCTGGTTGTGCAGCACCATGTTGCGATTCATGGTCGTGGCGTCTAGGTCGAGGGTCGGGTCCAGGTTCATGATTCCCGTCAGGCACATGATTCCGCCGCTGGCCAATCTCTGGGCGGCGGAATGAGCGACCGACCCGAGCCCGGTGCACTCGATGACGACATCGACGTCGACGTCGATGTCGGTGGCGTCACCGGAATGGTACCGGGCGTCGAGGTCCTCGACGAGATCGCGTTTCGGGCCGCCTTGCGCGAGGTCGACGACGTGCATCTCATAGCCGCGCTGTACGCCGAGCAGGCATGCCATCAGCCCGATCGGCCCGGCGCCGGTGACCAGCGCCCGGCCCCGTAGGAAGAACGCGCGCCGCGAGATCTGGTCCACCTGGTCCCATGCCTTGGCCAGCACTGACGCCGGCTCCAGCAGGACACCGAGCCCGCCCAGCCTGGGGAGGATGAGCACCGCGAAGTCTGGCTCCACCCGCCAGTGCTCGCTTCCGTATCCGTGCAGGCGGACGATGCCGCGCTCGCCGAAGCTGTCGGTCCGGCACATATCCCACTCTCCGGCGGCACACGCCGGGCACGGAATGGGATCGGGCCGGCGCACGATCCCGACGACCAGATCGCCAGGCGCGAAGCCTGATCCCGCCGGCGCCTCCAGCACCTCGCCGAGGCCCTCGTGGCCGATGATCAGCCTGGCTTCACCGGATGGCGGCGTGCCGTAGGCGCCTTCCGCGATCTCGCGGTCGGTCCCGCAGATACCGACTGCCATGCCCCGCACCAGCAGGGCGCCGTCCTGCATGTCCGGGTCCGGGACCTCCTCGATGCCAGCGGTCCCCTTCTGGCCCGGCACGACCGTCATCGCGCGCACATGCGCATCGTCACACCCGGCTGTCGCGTCGTCCTCACCCGGCAGGGGTGATGACGGGCCGGGGCAGCGCCCCAGATGATCGAGCCATGGCCGCATCGGCGCCTCAGCTGTTCGACGTCGTGGTCGTCGGCGCGGGACCTGCCGGTGTTGTCGCGGCGCTCCGTGCGGCCCGTCTCGGAGCTAGCACGGCGCTGGTCACCCGCGATCAGTTCGGGGGGATGGCCGCGAACGACGGGCCCGTGCCGGTGCGCACGCTGGCCCAGGCGGCACGGCTGATCCGCGAGGCCAGGCAGCTCCCGCTCTACGGGATCGCGGGCGGCGAACCCTCGCTGGACTACGCCCGGCTGCTGACCCGCGTCCGCGACGTGACCGCGGACGCACGGCAGCACACGCTGCTGCGCGACGATCTGGAGCGCGCCGGGGTGAGCATCTACGAGCAGGCCGGCACCGCGCGCTTCGCCGACGCCCACACGGTCGAAAGCGGCAATGCGCCGCAGCTTCGGGCAGACAAGGTTATCCTCTGCACCGGAGGAGCCTCACGGCCGCTGGCGGTTCCCGGCTTCGACCTGACCGCGACACACAGCGACGCGTGGCATCTTTCCTCGGTGCCGCCATCGCTGGTCGTGATCGGAGCCGGCGCGACCGGCGTGCAGGTGGCATCGATCTTCAACGCGTTCGGCTCACAGGTCCATCTCGTCGAGATCGCTCCCCGCATCTTGATGAGTGAGGACCAAGAGGTCTCCGAGGCGGTCACTGCCGCCATGGCGGCGTCCGGCGTCCAGGTGGTCGCGGACGCTGGGACGATCGACCGCTTCGAGCGCTGTGCAACCGGCGTGCGGCTCATCCATTCGACAAGCGACGGGCAGCACAGCATCGACGCCACGCTGGCCGTGGTGGCGGCCGGATGGGTCGCGGCCACCGCCGGGCTGGGCCTCGACCGGGCCGGGGTGCAGACGGACCGGCGCGGATACGTCCAGGTCGACGCGCAGTTGCGCACGACCGTGCCGCACGTCTTCGCCGCCGGCGACGTCACCGGGCGCGCGCTGGTCGTGCACGAGGCGGTCCGCCAGGGGCTAGTGGCAGCGACCAACGCCGTCCTCGGGGCAACCACGGTCCTGTCTCCCCAGGTGAGCCCCATCGGCAGCTTCACGGACCCCGAGTACGCCTCGGCCGGCCTGACCGAGGCGGCAGCCCGGGAGAACCGCGCGGTGGTCGCGGCAACGGTGCGCTTCGACTCGCTCCCGCGACCGATCATCGATGGCCGCCAGACAGGGTTCTGCAAACTGGTCATCGACCGCGAACTCCATACGATTGTGGGCTGCCACGTCGTGGGGGAGCGCGCGGTCGAGCTCGCGCAGCTGGCGGCGACAGCGATGGCCGCGAAGATGCCCGTCGAGGAACTGGCCTTGGTCCCGTTCTCGTTTCCCACCTACGCGAACGCCCTGGGCCGCGCGGCGATCCTCGCCGCGATCGAACTCGATCACACCGGAATGTGGGCCGTCGATCATCTCGGAACGGCAGTGGAGGCCGGCGTTGCCTGAGCTCGCTGCGGACGCACGCGGTATAGGACCACGCAATTACCGAACAGGAGAAAGATCTTGGCAACCTCCTCAACAGGAACGCCCCCGCCGGGCGTCCAGGTCGGTTCCACGAGTGAATTCAGCTTGTTCTTCCGCGTCAGGGCAGGCCACGAGAATGACCTGCGGGATGCGGTCGAGGCGCTGCAGGGCAGTCCTGGCTACAGGCCAGGGGACTACGAGATGCCGATCGCGTCCATTCATGAAGCCAGGTTCGTGCTGTTCGACGGTGGCACACGGCTGCTGTTCGCGACGAGCTTCGATGGCCCGTGGGACTCCTACATGGAGGACTTCGCGTCCAAGCCGCTGCAGCTTTTCGACTCGATCTTCCGGCACGTCGAGGGCTACGAGGGCCTCCCGGACCTCACTGCGGTGAAGGAGTTCATCTTGACCGCCCAGGTTACTGCCGGGGGCTACGCCCGGAATTACCCGGGCACGGTGAAGGAGATCCGCAAGGCGCTGCGGGTGAACGAGGCCTTCCAGCAAGTCCTCGATGATCCGGGCGCCGCGGACGCGCTGCGGCACCCCGCGCTGAAGCCGCTGCTCAACGAGGCCGCAGACGCCTAGGCGGGCCGCCGCGGACGAACCGGGAACCCAACGGAAGGCGGGCGATGTCGCATCACATCTCCGGGCCGCGAGCCGTGGCCGAGCCGATCGCGGACATCACTGACCTGTACGCGTTCCCGAGCCCCGAGCATCCAGGCCGGCTCGTCCTGGTGCTGAACACGCTGCCGTTCGCGCCGCCGTCGGCGGTCTTCTCCGACGGGCTCATTTACCGCTTCCGGCTGCGGCCGCTCACCGCGAACGTCCAGCAGGATGGGGTGCCGTTCGCCGCGGGCGGCGAGGAGATCATGATCGACTGCGTGTTCTCGGCCCCCGCCGGCGGACACGGAGCGAACGGCCCGGGGCAAGAAGGCACGTGCTCGGTGCCGGCCGGCGGGGCGGTCTCGATCAGGGTGACCGACGAGTGCGGAGGCCAGGCCGACGGCGTGCGCGTGTTCGCCGGGCCGCGGTGGGATCCGTTCATCATGGATGCGCCGGCCACGCTGAAGACGATCGCCACGGGCAAGCTCGCGTTCACCGACCCGGGCGCGATCTACCTTGACGGCAAGAACGTTCTCAGCCTGGTGGTCGAGGTCGACCGCAGCGTGCTGCCCGACGGCGCCGAGCTGGTCGGCGTGGTCGCGGAGACCCTGACGCGCGGCAGCCTCAACGTCCGCCTCGAGCGCGCCGGGCGGCCCGAGGTGCCCAACCTGATGCTGGCGCCGAAGCAGTTCGACCCGGTGAACCGCGATCTCGAGATCCGCGACCTTTACAACATGGACGACGCGTTCGACCTCAGCCACGCCTACAAGAGCGCGTACCGGGCCAGGCTGAACGCGAACCTGGCGTTCTGGGACAGCCTGGACGGCAAGGCCGACTGGCCGCCTCGCGAGGACGGCGCACACCCGCTAACCGAACTCATCCTCGCGGACTTCCTCGTCCTCGACGTCACCAAGCCGTACGCGGAGCAGGGTTCATTCCTGGAGATCGAGCTCGCCGCCCGGCGCGGGGAAGCTCACCGGACCTGCGGTGGCCGGGCGCTCAACGACGATGTGATGGACACGATCTTCACGCTGCTCGTGAACGCAGGGAACGGGCCCGTCATCCGCGACGGCGTCGACCAGGCGACGAGGCCCGCCTCGCGCGCGTTCCCCTACCTGGCGCCCCCGAATCCCGACCCTCCGGAGGCTCCCCGCCATGTGCAGTGAACGAACGTCCGCGGACACCGTGACAACCGCGGCGAGCACTGCTCTCGAGCTCGATGACATTCAGCTCGGAATGCTTCACCAGCGGCCGGCCTCCTACGTCGGCACCTACCTCCTGCTTCGCATCGACAACCGCGAGGCGGGACGGAAGCTGGTCCAGCGGCTGCTCCCGGTGATCGAGTCCGCCCGGTCCTCATCCGATCCGGCCCGGAACGCGTGGGTCTCGGTGGCATTCACCTACCAGGGGCTGAAGGCGCTGGGCGTGCCCCAGGACTCGCTCGACAGCTTCGCGCCGGAATTCCGGCAGGGCATGGCGGCCCGCGCGGCGGAGCTGGGCGATGTCGGCGACAGCAGCCCGGAGAACTGGGAGAAGCCGCTGGGAAGCCCGGAGGCCCACGTCGCGGTGTCGGTGCTATCGCCCGACGCCGCGCGGCTGGATAGCCTGGCCGAGCGCGCCCGCCGCGCGCACGAGCAGCTAGCCGGTGTCGAGGTCATCTGGCACCAGGACTGCTACCAGCTCCCGACAGGGCGCACCTCCTTCGGCTTCAAGGACGGAATCGGGCAGCCTGCGGTGGAAGGAAGCGGAATCCCCGGCTCCAACCCGGACGAGCGGCCGATCAAGGCGGGCGAGTTCATCCTCGGATATCCGGACGAGACCGGAAGCGTGGGGCCGATGCCGACCCCCGAGATCCTCGGCCGCAACGGCACCTACCTGGTCTTCCGGAAACTCCACACGCGGGTGGCCGCATACCGGCAATACCTTCACGCCAAGGCAGCGAGCCGCCAAGAGGAGGCGCTGCTCGGCGCCAAGATGGTCGGCCGCTGGCAGAGCGGCGCGCCGCTCGCGCTATCCCCCGAGCAAGACGATGCCGATCTCGGCGCGGACCCAGGCCGCAACAACCGCTTTGGCTACAGCGATGACCTGCGCGGCTTCAAATGCCCGGCCGGCGCGCATGCCCGGCGTGCGAACCCCCGGGACGCGCTCGATCACGAGATGAGCGTCGACGTCCGCCTCCACCGCATGCTCCGGCTCGGCACGAGCTACGGCCCGATGCTCCCCGAAGGCGTCGTCGAGGACGACGGCGCGGACCGCGGCATCATCTTCGTCTTCGCCGGGGCTCACCCCAGGCGCCAGTTCGAGTTCGTCAAGACACAGTGGCTGAACGACGGCATCTTCATCGGCGCGCCCGCCGAGAAAGACCCGCTCGCCGGAGCGAACGACGGAACGGGCACCTTCACCATCCCGCAGCGGCCGATCCGCCGCCGGCTGCAGAGCCTGCCGCCGTTCGTGATCACCCGCGGCGGGGAGTACTGCTTCGCCCCGGGCCTGCGGGCGCTGCGCTGGCTGGCGGAGCTGGACACCAAGAACGGCTGAACAGGAAGGAAGGAGAACGTGGCAACGAGCCCAGCACGCACCGACCGCTGGAAGGCACTCGATTTCGGGCCGCCGCCGTCGGATGCCGACGAACCCGGCCTGCCCGTGCTCGTCGAGTACACCCAGGACGAGAGGGTGGCGGTCATCACGCTGAACCGGCCGCACGCGGACAACGCGATCACCACGGCGATGGGGGCGCGCCTGACCGAGATCCTGGAGACGATCGCGGTCCGCCCCGCAGTCCGCGCCGTCATCCTCACCGGAGCCGGCCGCCGGGCCTTCTCCGTCGGCAGCGACCTCCGCCAGCGCCAGAACATGACCAAAGAGGACTGGCTGCGGCAGCGCCAGGACTTCGACCGGACCCTCTACACCGTGCGCCAGCTGCGGAAGCCGATCTTCACCGCCGTCAACGGCATCGCCTACGGCGGCGGCTGCGAGCTCGCCCAGAGCACCGACTTCATCATCGCATCCGACAACGCCACCTTCGGCCAGCCCGAGGCGATGCTCGGCCTGGCGGCCGGGGGCGGCTCGCCGGCGCTGCTCCCCCGCGTGCTCCCGCCGGGCAAGGCCATGCAGATGCTGATGACCGGCGATCCGATTAGCGCACAGGAGGCGCACCGGCTGGGCATGGTCAACGAGCTCTACGCCCAAGACGAGCTCATCGACGCCGCCCACCGGATCGCGGGGAAGATCGCGAGCAACTCGCCCACCGCGGTACAGGCCGTCAAGCAGGCGGTCCGGATGGGCCAGGGCGAGCCGGTCGAGCAAGCCATCGCGATCATGATGGAGGCACACTGGCGCTCGGCCGTCCATCCCGATCGCGCCGAAGGCATCGGAGCGTTCAACGAAGACCGCGAGCCCACCTTCGCCGATCCCGACCACTGATGCCGACCCGTTGAACCGGGATGCCAAAAAGTCTGCTGAGCCTGTGAGCTATGGCGATATGCCATGGTCAGCCCTTAGGCCGCGCGCGTGACTCGTGACGTCGACGCGGTCTTCAAGCCCCACGGAATCGTCCTGGACGAGGCCAGAAAGGTCGCGGATGACCTCGGACTCCCCTACTGGTGGCTGAACGAGCAGGCGAGCGTCCACATCTCCGGCAAAGAAGACGCCAGCAAGCGCCGGGTATTCGATCATCCCGGATTGCGCGTGATGGCGGCGTCGCCGGCGCATGTCTTCGCGATGAAGGCACGCGCCGCCAGGACGCGCGATATCGATGACCTTCGCCTGCTGGCCGGCATCATCGGAGTGGATTCAGCCGGCACGGCTTTGCGGATATGCGCGGACTTCTACCCTGACGAACCCGTATCGCCGAGATCAGCCGCCGTGCTTCAGGAGCTTTTCGGCTGACGACTCCGAGACCCTGCACCGAGTTCTGAAGCGGTACAGGGTCAAGCTGGTGAAGGTCAACATGGACGACTCCCCCAAGCTGCAGCAGCGCTTCAACGTGATGGCCATCCCGACGCTGATGATGCTGCGGCGCGGGCAGGTGGCGGCGCGGCGGGCCGGTGCGGTGCCGGCCGCGAGCCTGTGCGCCTGGGTGGAGGAGGTCCTCGGGAACTAGCCGGACTAGGGATGCGCCCGCGCCGCGCCGCCGGGAAGCTGTGATCAGCGGTCGCTCCAGCGACCAGGTAACCGGCTAGAAAGGGACGTCCATGAAGGCATCGGTGCCGGCAGTTGCCGCGGGCAGCGGGTGACCCCGGTGGCTTCGGTGCAGAACCGCTACGACGCGGTCGACCGGTCGGAGGCCATGGTGGACCTGTGCGAGCACGAGACGCTGATGTTCCTGCCATGGGCGTCGGTCCATTACACCGAGGCCAGCCGGGCGGTCCTCGACGCCGCCCGGAGGCACGGCGTGAGCCCCGGCAGGTGGTGCTGGCCTGGCTGCTGGCCCGGTCACCGCGGATGCTGCCGATCCCGGGCTCCGGCTCCCCGGAGCACGTGGCGGAGAACGTGGCGGCGGCGGGCCTCGAACTCAGCCCGGACGAGGTCATCGCGATCATCACGAACGCCTGACGCGGGGATCCCGGGGTTTACCGGAGGCGACATGGAGCCCATCGAGACGATCGCCTGGCACGAGATCATCCACCAGGGCGAGCTCCACGACTGGCGGACGGCCCAGTTGATCCGGCTGGGATTCCCCAGGCCGCTGGCCGAAGCCGTCGCCGACCACGTGGACTGGCACGAAATCGCCGCGCTCGTACACCGCGGCTGCGGGCCGCGGCTCGCCCTGAACATCGTTCTATGAGCACGGAGGGAACCATGCGGTTTTCAGTGAAGGCACACCACCTGCCGCAACGGGTCGCGACGGGCGCGTTCATCCTCAACTCGGGCATCGGCAAGCTGCGCGCGGACGAGGAGGCCGCCGCCCAGCTGCACGGGTTCGCGGCCGGCGCCTACCCGTTCGTGAACAAGCTCAAGCCGGCGGACTTCACCCGGCTGCTCGCGGTAGGCGAGATCACCCTCGGCGCGGCCCTGCTGCTGCCGGTCGTCCCGGCCGCGGTGGCCGGCGCGGGGCTGGCGGCGTTCTCCGGCGGCCTGCTCGGCCTGTACGCCAGGACGCCCGGCATGCGCAAACAGGGCAGTCTCTTCCCGACCCAGCAGGGAATCCCGCTGGCCAAGGACGCGTGGATGATGGGCATCGGGCTCGCCTTGGTCATCGACGACCTCACCGACCGCCCCGGCCCGAAGGACTAGGGCCTGAGGGAGGGGCAACACCAGGTCGGCGCCGGCCGCGAAACCGGGATGGGCCGATGATCTGCTCATTGACTGCGGCGAACCGCGGATCTAGGCTCGAACGGTCTTCTGCCGATCGGTCGTGGTGTGGTGCCCAATCGCGTCGCCCTGGGGATCGGTGGACTCGAAGCCGATCCGGGCGATCATATCTGCGGGGTGTTCTCCGGTGAGGAGGAACGGGACCTGGTCCTGATCCCGTTCCTGCAGGCCGGCCTGGCGTCAGGTGATAAGTGCATCTGCGTCATCGACGGCACCGCGCCGGGACAGATCGTCTCGACCCTCGGGCCAGGCGGCGAAGCCGCGGCGCTCACCGCCGGCAAGCAGCTCGAGGTCATCGGCGCGTCCGAGATGTACCTGCGGTCAGGCCGCTTCTCGGCCGGCGAGGTGATCGGGGTCTGGAAGGCCGCGATATCCGACGCGATGTACGCGGGGCAGTTCGACGCCGTGCGCGTGGTGGAGACATGGTCGCGACGCGACGTCATACCCGACATGAACGAGCTGCTGATGCTCGAGTCCGAGATGAACCGGTACCTGCCCCTCTACCCGCAGGTCGTCATGTGCCTTTACGACATGGACCAGTTCGGGAGCGGTGCCCTCGTCAACCTGGTCATGACGCATCCCCGGATGCTGGTGGGCGGAATGGTGATCGAGAACCCGTACTACCTGACGCCCGACGAGGTGTTGGCCAAGGCGGTGCGGCGCGATACCGGCACGGTGATTCCGGTAACCAAGGAAGCGGAGAAATGGTACTCCGACGTGATGACTGGCTAGACCTTGCCCGCAAGGTGGACTGGACGCCCCGCTACGTCGAGGAGCGGGAACTCTTCCCGGAGGAGATCAGCGGCCGCCCCTGGCTGACGCACGACGCGTGGCGCGACTGGAACGAGGTCTACCGCACGACCTACCGTGAGTACGTCGCGAACCAGCGGGAGAAGGACGCCGCCGTGCTCGGTGTGCGCGCGGCGCTGAGCAAGCCCCGCCTGTTCGACGACCTCGACCCCGGATGGGTTCAGCTGGTCAAGTTCCACAACGGCGCGGTGGCCCTGGCGGAGTACGCGGGCGCGGTCGCCGAGCTGCGCATGGCCCGCTTCGGGCGCGACAGCGCCTGGCGGACGATGGCGACCCTGGGGGCGCTGGATGAGATCCGCCACACCCAGATCCCGTTGCTGATCGGCCACGACCTGCTGGCCCACGACGGCAACTTCGACTGGACCCACAAGGCGTTCCACACCAACGAATGGGTGATTCTCGCCGCCCGCCACCTGTTCGATGACATGTTCCTCGCCGCTGACGCCATCGACCTCGCGATCCAGCTCAACTTCGTGTTCGAGACGGGCTTCACCAACCTGCAGTTCATGGCCATGGCGGCGATGGCGGACCGGGCCCATCATCACTTGTTCGAGAAGATGGTGGCGAGTATCCAGACCGATGAGGCGCGCCACGCCCAGATCGGCCATCCCGTGCTGCGGACGCTGCTCGAGAACGGCTCGCGCGAGCGGGCCCAGTACTTGATCCACAAGATGTGGTGGCGGTGCTGGCGGCTGTTCCTGGCGCTGAGCGGAACCGCCATGGAGTACCTCGCCCCGGTCAGCGCGCGGACGCGCTCGTTCAAAGAGTTCATGACCGAGTGGGTGACCGAGCAGTTCATGAAGAACCTGGCCGAGTTCGACCTGGAAAAGCCCTGGTTCTGGGACCTGTTCACGGAAGAGCTCGACTATGCGCACCATAGCTTCCAGCTCGGCCTGTACACCTACCGGACCACGCTGTGGTTCGACGTCGCGATGCCTGACCGCGCCGAGCGCGAGTGGCTGAACGCGAAGTACCCCCGGTGGGAGGAGACCTACGGGGCACTCTGGGACCAGCTCGAGCGACGCTGGGAGGCCGGCGGCGAGGCCGGCACGCTGTCCTACGGGCTGCCCGCGCTGTGCAACCTGTGCCAGCTCCCCGCGTTGTTCATCAGGCCCGGGCGGAATACGGCGTGCACCCTCGAGATGGGCGGCCGCCGCTACCTGTTCTGCTCCGAGCCGTGCCGCTGGATCTTCGAGCGGGAGAAGTCGCGGTTCGCCGATCACAAGAGCGTGGTCGACCGCATCGTGGCCGGAGAGGCGCCAGGCAAGCTCACCGACCTGCACACGTGGATGGGACTCCAAGCGCCGGTCGAGACCGGCAAGGACCTGCGCCGCGGCCTCGACCCGTGGCGCCTGGACCCCGTTCCGAAGCGCTGAGGGCGCAACGATGCGCGTCTACCTGTTCGGCTTCGCCAGCGACGACTTCCTGGGCCGGGTCATCGTCACCCCCGACGAGCGCACCGTGGAGCAGCTGGCCGGACAGCTGGTGGCCTGGGGCCTAGCACCCGAGCGCAGCGGATCAATCACGGTGCGCAACGAGGTCGGAGACATCCTCGATCCCGCCGCCACCATCGCCCAGGCCGGGCTCGGAAACGGTGACATCTTCAAGGTCGAGCGAAGGTGACAGCACTATGGCGGTGTGGAGGTACGCCGGGACGCTGGACGACAT
>Ga0105237_10008681_pt1 | contig 10977 bp, 9 predicted proteins | sample KBSC24metaG_FD_81520 | JGI IMG/M metagenome (GOLD analysis project Ga0105237, IMG submission 81520) | Corn rhizosphere microbial communities from Kellogg Biological Station, Michigan, USA - KBS C2-4 metaG | ecosystem: Host-associated > Plants > Roots > Rhizosphere > Soil | place: Michigan, USA... | reverse complement strand
TCCCGAGAAGCGGAAGCAAGTTCTGTCCGTCGTCGCGCCACAGCAGCTGACTGGCTTACCGGACATACAGAAAGAAGCGGATGCGGCGCGACAGGAGCAGCAGGCCGAACGGCAGAAGCAGATCCGGAAGCTGATGCCGCAGTTGACCGATCTCCTGACGCAGGATCAGATCCAGACTGCGTTGCGCGGGAATACAGAGCAGCTAAAAGAACTCTTCAGTTTCCTGGATGCCGAGAAGCGGCAGCAGGTGGCCGCGGCGCTGCCGCCGCAGACCCTGGCGCAATTTCCCGAGTACCGCCGCATGGGAATGAAAGCCCGGCAGCCGCAACAGGTGATTACCGGGGATGTGAAGGAAGGCAAAGTCTATCGGGCGCTGTATTCGAACCGGCAACTGGAAGAAGTGCTGGTGGATTTCTGGTTCAACCACTTCAACGTATTTGAGAACAAGAACGTTGCGCCGCAGCCCCCTAATGCTGTCCGCACGCTGCTGGCGAGCTATGAGCGAGATGCGATCCGTCCGCATGTGCTGGGCAAATTTAAAGATCTGCTGCTAGCGACGGCGCGCCATCCGGCGATGCTCTACTACCTGGATAACTGGGAATCGATTTCGCCCAACGCGTTCGATACGTTCCAGGTCGGCCCGTTCGCCACGGGACCGAACCTGTCCCAGCAGTTTTCCCGGCAGGCGCATGGACTGAACGAGAATTACGGTCGCGAGGTGATGGAACTCCACACACTCGGCGTGGATGGCGGCTATACGCAGGCTGATGTGATCGCCGTGGCGCGCTGCTTTACCGGCTGGACCATCCGGCAACCCGCGACGAAGCCTGAGTTCGTATTCGCCAGTTTCATGCACGATACCGGGGAAAAGATCGTTCTGGGCCACACAATCGCCGCGGGCGGTGGGGAGCAGGACGGCTTGCAGGCCATCGACATCCTGGCCCGGCATCCTTCAACAGCAAGGTTTATTTCGAGGAAACTGGCCGAGCGCTTCGTGGCGGACGATCCGCCGCAGTCCCTGGTGGATCGGATGGCGCAGACCTTCACCAAGACCGACGGCGACCTGCGGGCGGTGCTGCAGACCATGCTTACCTCTCCGGAATTTTTCTCCGAAGGAGCGTGGGAGGCGAAGGTGAAGTCGCCCTTTGAGATGGTGGTGAGCGCGGTGCGCGCAATGGGCGGCGAAGCTTCAGACGCGTTCACTCTGGTCCAAAAGATCGCCGACCTCGGTGAGCCGCTATATGGGAAGCTGGAACCGACCGGATATCCGGAAACCGGCGAAGGCTGGCTCAGCACGGCGAATTTACTTGGGCGCGTGAATTTCGCGACAGCGCTGGCTTCTGGCCAGGTTCCTGGCGTGAAAGTAGACAGCTCGCGTTTAGAGGGTAGGGACGCCGCGGCCATCGCGCGTGAGGTCCTTGGCCGGCCCGCGTCCGATCAGACGCTGGAGGCGCTCGCGAAAGGTCTGGAAGGTAAGCAGCCGACCGCCAGGATGGTGGCCAGTTTAGTGCTCAGTTCGCCGGATTTCCAACGGAGGTGAAGATATGCTGACTCGTCGAGTGTTTATGCGCGGCGGTGCCATGGTGATGGCGGGCATGGGAGCAGCGCCCTCCTGGCTGGCTCGCGCGGCCGATGGAGCCGCAGGCGGGAAACGCAAGATCCTGGTGGCGATTTTTCAGCGTGGCGCGGCCGACGGGTTAAACGTCGTAGTGCCGTTTGCCGAGAAGCGCTATTACGAATTGCGGCCGACGATTGGGATACCCGCGCCGGGCAGCACCCCGAATACCGCGATCGATCTGGATGGGCGATTTGCGCTCAATCCCGCGTTGCAGCCCCTCAAGGCTCTGTGGGACAAACAGCAGCTCGCGATCATCGAGGCGACCGGATCGCCGGATCCGACCCGTTCGCATTTCGACGCGCAGGACCAGATGGAATCGGGCACGCCGGGCAAAACCAGCAGTGATGGTTGGCTCAATCGGGCGTTATCGCCGGCGGGGCCGGATACTTCGCCGGTGCGGGCGATTGCTGTGGGGGCGCAACTGCCTCGCACGATGCGTGGGGCACGTTCCGCGATCGCGGTGAATGATGCGCAGCAGCCGCAGAATGGCGGTCCGGACACCAGCATTCTGGAGAGTATGTACGCGAAGTCAGGCGATCAGCCGCTGGCGCGCACCGGTAACGACGCATTCGCGGCGCTGAAGATTATCCGCTCGATCACGCAGCAGCCAAACACGCCACTTCCGGGTGGACCGTCTACCCCTCAGTACGGCCAAGGTGGGGAATTGGGTCGCAGTCTGCAACAGATTGCGCGGCTGATTAAGGCGGACGTTGGCGTCGAAGCGGCCTTCGCCGAGGTCGGCGGTTGGGACCATCATGGGAATGAAAATCCGCAGTTGTCGAACTTGCTGCGGCAGTTCGGCTCTGCGCTGGCAGCGTTTTCGCAGGACATGGGCGACCGGATGGAAGACATCGTGGTCGTGACCATGTCGGAATTCGGGCGTACGGCGCAGGAGAACGGAAATGCCGGCACGGATCATGGGCACGGAGACGTGATGATGGTGCTGGGCGGTTCGGTGCGGGGCGGCAAAGTCTACGGTAGGTGGCCGGGTCTCGAGAAAGAGCAGTTGTTCGAAGGCCGCGACCTGGCCGTGACTACGGATTATCGCGACGTGCTGGGCGAACTGGTCAGTGGGCACCTGGGGCAAAAAAATTTGGCGCAGGTGTTTCCGGGATATCATCCAGGAGCATCATTGGGATTGTTGCGTGGGTGAGCTAGCCACTTCCCATGCCACTCAGGTCATGATGTGAACGTTTGAAAATTTGTCCTGAACAAACGCTGCACATCACATTCGATGTCTGCACGCGTGACCGAGCGGCCGTCCTCGGCGAGCAGTCGGTACGTGTTCGTCAACACCGGAGCCAGCGTCCGGCGAGTGTTGCGCCACTTGTAGATGACCTGCTCCAGGATGCGGGCGTCGGAATGTTGTGGGATGAAACTGGTTCCCAGCATCTCCAGGCGCTCGCGCGTGATCTCCTCCACCATAGATGGATTGTTGAGGAACCACCAACAGCCGAAGGGCATAAGATTGGCGAATTTTCGCGCGTACACGCACAGCTCATGCTGATTCTCGCGGCTGAGAACGCTCACCAGGAATCGATTGTCGGGGAACTCACGGCAGAGCGTTTCGATCGACCGCAAATCGGCGCGCCCGGAAGCGTCGCCTGCGAGCCGGATCGCAGGATTCACATGGCGCCGCACGCCGATCATGAGTGAAAGCGGGATGTTCAGATCGCGGCAGGCGGGCAGAACTGCCTCAGTCAAAAGCTGGCTGCGTCGATCATGGGTGGAGAACTGAAACGAATCCGGCAGAGACACCGCCATGTACACCGCTCGCATTCGCATTGCCCATGTTTTGAGAAAACGGCGGGCATCGTCCGGTGTGTACGTCGTCTTTTGATTGAGAAGACGATCGAGGCGCAGCGCAGCCTGAAAGCGTGGGTCCGGCGTTGCGGTATCCCAGAGCGGCGATTCTTCGGGATCCAGCGGATCATTCGTCATGACCACCGATTCGATTCCCGCGAGCTGGAACACGCGTGTGATGTGATCTGGCAGATTCTGCGCGCGAAAAAAATCACGATAAAGTGTGAGCGTACGCTCAGAGGTATTCAGTCCGAACGCATTCAAGACCGCGATCGCGCCGCGAGTCGCCTCCGAGATCGGATTGTTCTCGACGAATAGTGTTTTCCAGACAAGGTCAGCACGCTGCGATATGGAGAGCGCCCAGTACTGCTCCGGGCGGATGGGAGCGGATCGAAAAAGCTCGGCTTCGAGGTAATGATAGGTGAGCAGATGATCGATGCCCCAGAGTGCGAGCCTCCCGAAGCCGGGCGCGAATAAGTGCGTGTGGATATCGATGACCTGCGTGGAAGCGAGCACCTCTGCAACCACCGTTTCCAGGTTGAGCGTCTGAATCATTAGATTAATGGTAGTCTGCAAAAGCCAGGTATTGGATGGAGCGGCGCTGAGGAAATCGCACACTACGGATGAATGACATGAAATCCGGATATCGCTGGCGGATCTGCGCGCTGCTGTTTTTTGCCACGACGATTAACTACGTGGACCGCCAGGTTCTAGGCGTGCTCGCACCGTATCTGCAATCTGTCATCGGATGGAACGAGATTCAATATGGCTACATCGTGACGTCGTTCCAGGCGGCGTATGCGATCGGATTGTTGGTGGCCGGTGGCGTGATCGACCGTCTCGGCACGCGAATTGGTTACGCCATCGCGATTTCCATCTGGAGCCTGGCGGCGATGAGCCATGCTCTGGTGCAATCGGTAATCGGGTTCGCGCTTGCGCGTTTCGCGCTGGGTCTAGGCGAGGCGGGCAATTTCCCGGCCGCGATCAAGACGGTGGCCGAGTGGTTCCCTCGTAAGGAGCGCGCGCTGGCAACCGGCATCTTCAATTCGGGATCGAACGTGGGCGCCATTGTCGCGCCGCTTGTGGTTCCGTGGATTACGCTGCAGCTCGGCTGGCACTGGGCGTTCCTTTTCACTGGATTCCTGAGCACGGCGTGGCTAATCGCGTGGCTGACAATCTATCGCCGGGGGTTCGCGCCGCTCCAAGATGATGATGTCGAATCAACCTCCAAAATTCCGTGGGCGAATCTGCTCGCGTATCGCCAGACGTGGGCGTTCCTGCTTGGCAAGTTCATCACCGATCCGGTCTTATGGTTCATGATATTTTGGCTGCCGAAATTCCTGAACAGCGAATATGGATTGACGCTTACCAATCTGGGTCCGCCCCTGGTTGTTATCTACGTTATGGCTGATTTTGGGAGTATCTCGGGTGGATGGATTTCCTCGGTATTTCTGAGGCGCGGTTGGAGCGTGAATCGTGCCCGCAAGTCCGCGATGCTTATTTGTGCTTGCCTTGTGGTGCCAATCCTATTTGCGGCCAGGGCGCGGAATTTGTGGCTCGCAGTGAGCCTGATAGGTTTGGCTGCCGCAGCGCATCAAGGCTGGTCAGTGAATCTCTTTACGATAGTCTCGGACACTTTTCCACGCCGGGCCGTCGGGTCGGTGGTGGGAATCGGCGGGTTTGGAGGCGCGGTGGCAGGCATGGTAGTCGCGACCTTCACCGGATTCCTGTTGCAGTTCACAGGCAGTTACGTGCCTCTATTTGTGATGGCCAGTTCGGCGTACCTGTTGGCGCTCCTGGTAATTCACCTCCTGGTTCCGAAGCTGGAACCGGCCGATATCGGTTAGGTATCAGCCGTTTTTTGTTGATAACCGGGACAGCTCAACACTGGCAGCCGAGGGTACTTCGCGAAACTGGAATCCGTGGCGGACAACCGGCAAAGATAAAAAATGCTTCCCCGGTCGGAGCGAATGATTCGCGCATGCTCGCAATCTGAGCAGAGGCCCGCTGGATCTGAGTTCTGACTGGACGTGATCAGGCCGCTTGCGCGGTGGCTCTCCGGGAGGCCCATCGCTTACGTTGTGATTCCGCCATGCGTTTGCGAGTCGCCGCACTGAACCGGCGTCTTTTCTTGGGCGCTTGCGCCTGGAGGCCGCCATCCGAAGGACCGCCTTTCGCCTCCGCCATCCACTTGGGGGGTCGCCCCCGCCGTTTCGTCAGGCTGCCGACGGCGAGCCGTTCAATGGTCAAAATCGCCTCCTCGAGGCGGTCTTTCTCGGAGCGCAGCTCCGCAAGAATACTATGGATATCCATGGCGAACCAGTATTACACGATTTGTGTCAACATGATCGGGGGGCTGCCATGAAGAACCAATCACTCTGGTTGTGGATGATCGCGGCGAGCGCGGCTGTCGGGCAGACGACGCAGCAGGCCCAAGCCGGACGCGCACTTTTTCAGTCTCGTTGCGCGAGTTGTCACGCGACGGATTTGGGGGGCGGCGAAGGGCCTCAACTTGCCGGTGCGAACTTTATCCGAGGGTGGGGGACGCGCACGGCGCGTGAGTTGGTAAACACCATCCGCACCACCATGCCTCCCGGAAATCCTGGCAGCCTGGATGACGCATCCTCGATCAATCTCGCAGCGTTCCTACTCGCGGCGAATGGAGACACGCCGGGTGATCAGGCGCTGACGGCGGCCTCGACGATTACCATCCGCTCGGTGGCAACAGGGCGGCCCGCCATCGCACTGCAAGCGGGCGGGCAGGCTGCCGCCGCTCCTTCGGGGCCCAAGGGTATCACCGTCACGGGTGAGGTAAAAAATTACGCTCCTGTGACGGACGCCATGTTGCGCGATCCCGATCCGGGCGACTGGCTGATGATTCGCCGTAACTACCAGGCCTGGAGCCACAGCCCGCTCGCCCAGATCAACACAGGTAACGTCAAGCAGCTTCAGTTGGTATGGTCGTGGGCGATGAATGACAGCACCGCCGCCAATGAACCTACGCCCATCGTCCACAACGGCGTGATGTTCTTGGCAAACCCCGGAAACATCATCCAGGCGCTGGATGCGCGTAGCGGGGAACTCATCTGGGAAAATCGTATCGGGCCGGATCTTTCGAACGGCCAGGGTGCGATCCGCAGCCTCGCCTTGTATCAGGACAAGGTGTACTTTGCGACCACCGACTCGAGGCTGCTCGCATTGGACGCGCGCACCGGCAAGATCGTCTGGGAAACGCGCATCGCCGACCCGGCGAAAGGCTATGGCAACACCAGCGGTCCGCTGATCGTCCAAGGCAAGGTTATCCAGGGGATGGGCGGTTGCGACCGCTACAAGGAAACCGGCTGCTTCATCGGCGCCTACGACGCGCAAACCGGCAAACAGCTTTGGAAATTCGAAACGGTCGCGCGCGAGGGAACCCCGGGCGGTGACACCTGGGGTAAGTTGTCCAACCTGCTACGGGCGGGCGGTGACACCTGGATCACCGGAAGCTACGATCCCGGGCTCGACCTGCTTTATTGGGGTGTGGCGCAAGCGAAGCCGTGGATGCGCGCGATCCGCAACACCAACGGCAACGCGCTGTACACCAGCTCGACCCTAGCTTTGAGGCCGAAAGACGGATCGCTGGCCTGGTATTTCCAGCATGTTCCTGGAGAGTCGCTCGATCTGGATACGGTCTATGAACGCGTGCTGGTCGACGCCGGCAGGCAGAATCTGGTGTTTACCATCGGCAAAGACGGCATTCTCTGGAAGCTCGATCGTAAGACCGGCAAGTTTCTGGACTATAAGGAAACCGTCTACCAGAACGTCTTCGACAGTATCGATAAAAAGACCGGCGAGGTGCATTACCGCAACGATATTGTCGAACAGAGTCCGGAAACCTGGGTGGCGTCGTGTCCCTCGACCGAAGGCGGGCACAACTGGCAAGCTATGAGTTATCACCCGGCAACGGCTCAGCTCATCATTCCCCTTAGCCAGACCTGTATGGAAATGTTCGGACGCAAGACGGATTTTAAGGAAGGCGCGGGCGGGACCTCGGCTAATCGGCGCTTCTTTGAGATGCCGGGATCGGGCGGAAACGTCGGTAAACTCGCAGCCTATGATGTGAACACCATGAGGGAGGTCTGGAAGGTGACACAGCGCGCGCCGTTTCTGACTGCGGTGCTCTCCACCGGAGGCGGGGTGGCCTTCGTGGGCGATCTGGACCGCGTGTTCCACGCGATCGACGTTAAGACCGGGGCGGAGTTATGGCGGACTCGCCTGCCCACTTCGGTGCAGGGCTTCCCGGTGTCATTTACGGCGGACGGGAAGCAGTACATCGCTGTTACCACGGGATTGAACGGCGGTAGCCCGCGGCAGGTCCCGGCGGTGGTCGCTCCGGACGTTCATCACCCGGCGAACGGCAACGCGCTATACGTTTTCGCGTTGCCCGACACCAAGTAGCGTCTACCGAATATTGATATTAAGCAGAGCGTCTGAATGCTCGTGACGCCAGCCCCAGTAGGCCTGTTGATCGTTCTCTCTGAGTTTGACAAAACTGGTGCTTTTGCGATGGTTCTCCTTCACCCACACACGATACGCTTGATCTTCGTGTGTATTCCACTGATGATCGTCGTTGCGTTGCTTGTCATGGTAGGTGTGGGCATTCTTCCGATCCGTGGCTTGCATCGACATAGGCGATATTGCCAGAGAGGCAATCAGGGCAGCGCCCAGTAAAGTAGTATTCCAAAAATGAGACATTATTTGTTCTCCTAACCCGTAAGAGAGCAATCGTCTGGCCTATTGCCGATGGAACACGAGGGTGATCAGCTTGTGCTCTGGCCTGAGGACACTGACCGACATAGTGCCATCCGCGGCAAGGGTATAGCTTTCGAGAGTTACCGCACCGGATTCGGTGGTGGTCACCTTTAGAACTCCGTCATCCCATTTGGTTTTCGTCTTGAGATTTTTGCCGGTGTGAACAGTGGTGCTGTTTCGGCTGTTCCCGGTGCTGTCGCTGTAGAAGAATGTTTCGGTGGTTCCTGCGTATATGAAACTGCGGGAGACTACGGTGATGCCCTTCTGGTCGTTGATCGTAACAGTGCCGGTTTGAACCACGGGTTGGCCGGCAAAATCGCTGCTGGCGGGTACCAGCGTCCAAGTGCCGTTCAAGCTACTGTGGTCCCAGGCAAACGCGGAAAAGGCGAAGAGCAGCGTCGCCAGGACGGCTCCCGTAACGGTGATATGTGTCCTCATGCGAGTGGTTGGGCACGCGCCGGGCCGTTCGGGTTAGCTCAGTGGCCGTTAGAGTCTTCGGGACGAGGACGATGCAGCAGATCGGGCAAGAACTCCCGAATGACGTTGAGTGCGGCGGTCGTTCCAAAAGAGATACCGGCGTTTTCCGCAATGTTATTGAAGCCCTTCCAACTCTCCGGTCCCCAAACACTGGCGATGGCACTTGCTCCAACGACCCCGCCCACGTTGGAAACCGAAAAGCTCTGCCGGCCATCCGGATGTCGCGCAGTAAACGTGCTTAGGAGCGCATATCCAGTCCGTGACCAGACTCCGTGCTTGCCTGAGGCGAAATAGCGCGTGTCCTCATGCGTCACGATCGAGGCGCCATAAGTGATGGTTTGCCGTATGGCGTTGTACGCCAAGTTGCTTCCATAGCGTTCTCCGAAAGCGCCCCACCCCTGGCCCCATTCCGGTGGACGGTTATGCCACTGGCTAATGCCCGCGCCTGCCGCTTCGCCCAATAACGGCACTGGTCCGCCGGCGCTCAGCAGGTACAGCTGAAAACGGTCCTTCTGAGTTAGCCGCGAATGCTCGGCCGGCCCGACCATATTGAGGACTTTATCGATTAGGTCCATCTTTTCCGTCGGTGGCGCGGCGGGGGTGGAAGAAGGATTGACGAAGGTCTCGGAGGCCTGCGAGTACGCCGCGGACAACGAGCCAATCGCCAAGAAGGCCACGGCCAGCCTTCGTGCCCAGCTCAACTGGCTTGTTTCGTGCACTATATTCCTCCGCGTGGACACAGTCGCTGTGTCTCGTAGATGCACAAACGCGGCCAACTGTTTCTGGCCCGATTCCCAGCCAGATCCAAAGCCGAGGGCCACCCTACATATCAGCCTACCAACCGCGGATGGTCACCGTGGCCATATATCGTCAAAGCACATATACTGGGAGGCCATGAAGACTAAAATAGCCGTCGTCATGATGGCCTGCCTGGTAGGCGCGGCCCTGGCATGGCCCCAGACGCCAGATGACCCGCTCGATTCTTTGAAGGTCTGCAAGGACACGCAGCACCTGATTCTCGAAAACCAATTCGTGCGGGTGATCGACGATCAGATTCCGGTGGGCGTGACCGAGCCACTGCATCGGCATCGCCACGGTGTGGTGGTGTACATAAATACTTACACCAACGAACAAATATCCCAGGACGGCAAGAGGACCGTAGGTGAGCGCAAGGCGGCCACTGCTTCCTGGTCGGACGAAACAGTGCACACCGTCAAGAACATAGGAACGACTCCGTCGCACGCAATCCGGATTGAGTTGAAGTATTGAAATGCGATCCTCAACGATTGCAGTTCTCGCGCCGGGCTCGTTGGCGCTGTTGTCCGCACTGATGGCCCAGACGTACCCTGTCACACAAGGTAAGACCTACAAATTCGAAAAAGTTGGCGACGGCGTTTACTACGCCACTGGAGGCTTCGGCAGCAACAATGTTGTGATCGTCAACGACCAGGATGTGCTGTTGGTGGACGACGGAACCACGCCCGCCGCCGCTCGTGCGTTCCTCGACGATATCAAAGCAATCACGAACAAGCCGGTTCGTACTGTGGTTAATACGCATTTTCACTACGACCATACAGATGGCAATTCGGTGTTCGGGCCGGAGGTGCAGATCATCGCGCACGACTACGTCCGGACGGCCATTTCAACGTTTGACGTGCTGAATCGAGAGCCGTTCATCACGTCCCAAAAGACGGCTGTGCCGGCGCGCATTGATACCTTGACCAAACAGATCGCCGCGGAAAAAGACACGCAGAAGAAGTCGGCGCTACAAAAAGATTTGGTCGTAGCGCAGACCACATTGAATCAGCTGAAGGAGATAAAACCGACGCCGCCGAACGTGACCTACTCGTCGAAGATGGTGCTGTATAAAGGCTCGCGGGAAATCCAGCTTTTGTTCCTGGGGCGTGGCCACACCGGCGGCGATACTGTGGTCTTTTTGCCACGCGAGCGGATCGTCTGCACCGGCGATCTGATGGAGAGCCGACTCGCCTATATGGGCGACGCGTTTTTCGACGAATGGGTGACCACGCTCGGCGCGCTCAAGAATCTGGACTTTGCGCTGGTGCTGCCCGGGCACGGCGTGCCTTTTGGAGATAAAGGCCTGATTACGGCGTTTCAGGGCTATCTTTCCGATATCACGAAGAAGGTTGCGGAGCTGCGCACCCAGGGATTAACCGCGGATCAGGCGGCCACCCGCGTAGATCTCACGTCCCACGCGAAGGATTTCCCGCATATCACCGGTCCTGGCGCCGACCCGCGCGGCGTCCGCCGCATTTACGCGTGGA
>Ga0105237_10008680_pt1 | contig 10977 bp, 11 predicted proteins | sample KBSC24metaG_FD_81520 | JGI IMG/M metagenome (GOLD analysis project Ga0105237, IMG submission 81520) | Corn rhizosphere microbial communities from Kellogg Biological Station, Michigan, USA - KBS C2-4 metaG | ecosystem: Host-associated > Plants > Roots > Rhizosphere > Soil | place: Michigan, USA... | reverse complement strand
GCCCGCGCAGCGCTGCGGCTCGGCGCGCGGGGATCAAAAGCGGGATCGCTTTCCCGGTGATCGTGAAAGGGCGCGTGATCGGCACGCTCGATTTTCACTCCACCGAATCGTTGCATCTCTCCAGTCATCGCGTGGATGCCCTTCGCGATGTGGCGCGCATGGTAAGCGGCGCGGCGGAGCAGGTCTTCATTGCCAACGAGTTCGAGAGCGATGTGAAAGCCGTGGTGAGCGTCCTCTCGTCTTCGGCGTCCGAGCTCGAAGCGAGTGCGCAAGGGATGACCGCGTCGGTCGAAGAGACGCGCCGCCGCGCGCAGGCGGTAGCCGTGGCATCGGAGCAAGCCACGCGCAACGTGCAAACGGTCGCCAGCTCGGCCGAGCAGCTCACGGCGAGCATTCGGGAGATTGCGGGACGGGTACAAGACGCTTCCACGGTGGCGCAGCATGCCGTGCGGCAAGCCACCATGGCCGGCGACACCATGCGCAAGCTGGGGAAGAGCAGTCAGGAGATCGGCCAGGTCGTGAAGGTCATTACCTCCATCGCGCAACAAACCAATCTCCTGGCGCTCAACGCCACCATCGAAGCGGCGCGCGCCGGTGACGCGGGGAAAGGGTTTGCCGTCGTGGCCAATGAAGTGAAAGAATTGGCGCGGCAAACCGCACGCGCGACCGAGGAGATCGAGACCAAGATCGCCGGCGTGCAGAGCGACGCCGATAGCGCGGTGCGCGTCATTCAGGAAATTTCCGAGATCATTGGCCGCGTGAACGAAATCTCGGGGACGATCGCGGCCGCCGTGGAAGAGCAGAACGCGGCCACGGGCGAGATCTCGCGCAACGTGACCGAAGCGGCGCACGGCACCGCCGACGTGAATGCCAACATCAACCGCGTGACCGTGGCCGCAGACGAGAGCGGCCGTACGGCGGCAGGGGTCGCCAACGCGGCGGCACAACTGGCTACCGAAGCGGTGCGGCTGACCGGTGCGGTAGATCTGATTCTGGGCAAATTGCGGAGCGCTTGATATGACTGTCCACGCGTTACGGCACGCGCTGGTGGTGGACGACTCGGCGGCTGTCCGCAAAGCGATCCGGCGCATGATCGAGCCTATGGGCTTCACGGTCGACGAGGCCGCGAATGGGAGCGAAGCGTTGGATCAATACGCCACCCGAAATCCCGACGTCATTCTCCTGGACGTAGAGATGCCGGACGTGGACGGACTCACGTTGCTCCGGCAGCTCCGCGGCCCGGCGCGGGTGATGTGGGCGGGCGCTGAGTCGACGGGGAAGAGACCGCGCATCATTATGTGCACGTCGCGTAGCTCGTTCGATACGATCCGGGAAGCGATCGAAGCCGGCGCGGACGAGTATATCATGAAGCCGTTCGACGCGAACGTCCTGAACGACAAATTGCATCTGTGCGGTCTGACGTGACCGCGGACGTGCGCATCCGCGTCCTGATCGTCGACGACTCCGTGGTCGTCCGCGGAAGCCTGGGACGAATCATCGACGCCGAAACCGACATGCGCGTCGTGACCACGGCCGTGCATGGTCAGGATGCGCTCGACGCGCTCCGGCACACCGCGGCCGATGTCGTCCTGCTCGATCTGGAAATGCCCGTGATGGACGGACTAGCCGCGCTCCCCAGGATTTTGGAGTGCGCGCCAGAGACGCGAGTGGTGATGATCAGCTCGCTCACGCACGAGGGCGCCTCCATTACGATGCGGGCCTTGGCGTTGGGGGCCGTGGATTTCATCCACAAACCGCAAGCCAAAGAAGGGGTGCAAGGGCTGCAAATGTTGGCCGATCAGCTCGTTGCCAAGGTTCGCGCCGTTGGACGGGGACGCGTTGGCCATCGTGCCATCGATCGCGGACATGACCATGATATCGCGGCAGGGATCGCCGAATCACGTGCCACGCAAGACACGGGGGGCGACGTCAGAGGCGCGCGCGCGAGTGACCGGGCGGTACGAGAGACGGCGACCCCTTTCGCGAGTCGTGTGACGAGCAGCGTGATGACGCCGCCGCGCGCGTATCCGCCACCGAGTGAGCCGCGTCTTCTGGCAATCGCGGCGAGCACCGGCGGGCCAAACGCGCTGGCCGAGCTGGTACGCGTGTTGCCGGTGGATTTTCCACTGCCGATCCTGGTGACGCAACACATGCCACCCATTTTCACCCACATGTTGGCGCAACGCCTCTCACGCGAGGGCGTGTTGGCGTGCGACGAAGCCCGTGATGGCGACGTGGTGATGGCGGGCCGCATTTATATCGCGCCGGGCGATCGGCATCTGATCGTGACCAGGAGCGCCGATGCGCCGGTGATTCGCCTCGTGCACGGAGAGCCGGAAAATCACTGCCGCCCCTCGGCCGATCCCATGTTTCGGTCGGTCGCGCAGGTCTACGGCGCGGGCGGGATCGCCATGGTGCTCACCGGCATGGGCGATGATGGCCGGCGTGGGTGCGAAGCGGTCGCCGCAATGGGTGGGCGCGTCCTGGTGCAAGACGAAGCCTCGAGCGTGGTGTGGGGAATGCCGGGGAGCGTGGTAGACGCGGGTGTGCCGTGCATCGTGCTCCCACTGAGCGGACTCGTGTCGCATGTAACCTCCTTATGCTCCACGCGCGCATGATCGTACCGGCCGACTACAATTTTTTGAGCGCGCTGTTGCATAGTCACAGTGGTCTCAATCTTGGCGCTGGCAAGGAGTATCTGCTCGAGAGCCGGCTCCCGCCCGTGGCGCACGCGCACGGCTTCGCGTCGCTGGACGAAATGATCCTCTCACTTCGCGTGCGGCCGCATCAGCAACTGGTGAAAGCGGTGTGCGACGCGATGCTGACCGGCGAGACGATGTTCTTTCGCGACACGGCGCCGTTCGAGATGATGCGGGAGCGGATCTTTCCCGAGCTCGTGGCGCGGTGTCGCGAGCGTGGGACACCCATGCGCATCTGGAGCGCGGCGGCAGCGTCGGGGCAGGAGGCGTATTCGCTGGCCATGCTCATTACCGAAATGGAGTCCACCTTCGCGGAGGTCCCGGTGGAGATTTTGGCGACCGACTTCGCAGCGGCGCCACTCAACCGGGCGCGGCGTGGAGTGTACAGCCAGATCGAGGTGCAACGCGGACTCCCCGTGCAGCTGCTGCTCAAGTATTTCACGCGTGTCGAAGATGGCTATCGGATCAGCGACGAAGTCCGGCGATGCATCAAATTCCGCGAGTTCAACCTGTTGGATTCGTACGCGGGATTGGGGAAATTCGACCTCGTGCTGTGCCGCAACGTACTCATCTACTTCGACGCGGCGCTCAAGAAAAGCGTGATGGAGCGAATGGCCGACGTCTTATATCCCGGCGGCTATTTCTTTCTCGGCGGCACCGAGACGTCGTTTGGAGTTACGGACAAGATCGTCCGCCTTCCGGATGCGCCGACATCGGTGCATATGCGGCGTGAAGACTATGCGCCGACACGAACTCCCGTCTTGACGTGAGCGGTTCGAGCGCCAACCATTGAGGCATGTCGTTTGTCTCGATGCTGTTGGCGGCTCCATCCGAAGCGGTGGCCGCATGGCATGCCGAAGATCCCAATTAGATTACCATCCTGAATACGCTCGAGGATAGATTCTCCGTAACGTCTCTCTCCGTGCCGGAACATGACTATCGCTGCACTCGTCCAAAGCTATGGCCCTTCGATCGTGACGGGTCTCGTCACGATCGAAGGGCTCGGTCTCCCCGTTCCTGGCGAGCTTGGACTCGTGACGGCCGCCGCTTTTGCGGGACAAGGACATGTGTCGCTCACCGCAGTGATTCTCGCGTCGTGGATCGGCACTATTCTTGGTGGTGCTGGCGGCTATTGGGTTGGACGAACCAGCGGCCTCGTGCTGGTCGAGCGGTATGGCCACTATCTCGGGCTGACCTCACAGCGACTGGGACACGCCCGCGAGTTTTTTGAAAATCACGGCGCCAAGACGATCATCGTCGCGCGCTTTATTGCGGTGCTTCGCGTGGTCGCCGGACTCTTTGCCGGCGTCGCCTCCATGCGGTTCGGCGTGTTCTTTCTCTTCAACGCCATCGGTGGGCTGCTCTGGTCGGTCGCGTTCGGGCTCCTGGGGTACGAATGTGGACAGCGGCTCCCGCTGCTCGAACATTCCATGCGGGAGATCACCGTCGGTGTCGTGATTGTCGCGGTAGTTGTCGGATTCGTGCTATGGCGCCGGCGCGCCAATCGTATCGCCGCTCCTTGAACGAACGACACGCGTCAACACCGGCGGCGTCAAAAACGTCGTGGCCATGATCACGAGCGTCACGATCGAGAACAACGCGTTGTCGAAAACCCCAGCGGCTAGTGCGGTCGTCGCGAACACGAGGCCGACTTCACCGCGTGGGACCATGGCCCATCCGACCAACGCCTTGTTCCCCTGAAATCCCGGCGTGGCGTAGCCTGCCACGAACTTGCCGATCACGCCCACGAGCAGCAGCGTGATACAGAGCAGGATCCCATGCCATCCGGCAATGGCCGCAATCTGAACGGCTGCACCCACCGCGGCAAAAAACACCGGAACGACAACGACGCCCAGGATCGTGGCGCCGCGCTCCACGCGCGCCCGTGCCGGCGTGTGATAGAGCGCCATGCCGACGGCAAATGCCGCGAGCATGGCGACAGAGTGTAGAAGAGCGCTGCTCCCGCCGCCGCTTGTCCCCGCCATGCTGCTCACCACGCCGAGGATGACGAGCCCCGCCACGTCGTCGAGCACCGCGGCACCAAGCACGATCCGCCCCTCTACAGAGTCGATGACACCGAGGTCCTGCAGCACGCGCGCCGAAATCCCGATGGACGTGGCGGTGAGCGCGGCACCACAGAGGATCGCGGGCATCTGGCCGAGGTCAAAGGCAAGTGCCGCCCCCCATCCCAATATGAATGGCAGCACCACGCCCACCGTCCCCACGAGAAGCGCCGACCGTCCGACCCGGGCGAGTGCCTTGATGTCGGTATGCAAGCCAATACTGAAGAGCAACACCAGCAGCCCTACGTCGGATAGGGTACTGACGAGCGGTTGGTGGGGATCGAGGATCCCGAACGCGGAACCGCCAAGGATCAACCCTGTCGCGAGCTCACCCAGCACTTTGGGCTGTCCGAGCTTCTGCGCGATCCATCCGAGCGCTTCCGCGGCCACGATGACCGCGATGATGATACCGACAGCCGACGGAGTGATCATATCTATTCGAGAAGCGGAGTAGGGCAGTGCGCTGTAAATTGGTATGAGCTGTTTCCCTTCGGCAAGGCGGCACAAACAGGTGTCTTCCCAGAACGCGGTATCGACAGCGATGTACGGCGACAAGGACGCGGAACCCGGGAGCGTCGCACGCGCGAGTGCCGCATGACCGACCATGACGACGGGGACTATACCGATCACGATTGGGGTGCGTTTCCCAATACCGTGTTGTATTTCCACGACGAGCACGAAACGACCATCGACCTGCGTGATTCGGTCACCGCGTTCACCCTCGCTCGGCTCGCCCGCGTGGGACTCACGGAACCCTTCGGCGTGGTGACCGCCTACAACCCGTATGGTCTCCCGCGTCCCAAGGTCATGAACGAGGCACGGGAAGGGCGACTCCTGGCCGCACTCTCGCTCAACGGATGGACGTGGCTCCCGGTCGACGGCTGTAGCCCAAACCGGGCGCATTGTGAGCCCAGCGTCGCTATCATCGCCCCGTTGGACGAGCTTCGGGCCTTGGCTATCGAACACGAGCAGCTCGCCATCTTTTGGTTCGACGGCACCCAGTTCTGGATCATCCCGGCCCGGTCGTCTGGACCGGAGACCCCTTTGCCGCTAAGATAGGGGTACGGGGTATATTGCTCCCTATGGGGACTGACCGCTAACCACCCCAACCGCCCGCTATTCCGCCTTTGTGGAGTGATCCCGTGATGTTGTCCGTACTGCCGACGTTGTGGAGTGTCGTGATATTGTCCCAGGCCGGTGCCGCCGTCCCCGTCTCACAGACCGTGTACGTCGAGACGCGTCTCGACGTACCGCGCCTCCTGGTGGTGGATTCCACCAAACATCCCACCTCCAAATCGACCGACTCCACCAAAGTCGATACGATCTACACCTGTCCCATGGATCCGCAGGTGGTCAAGCACGAACCGGGCAACTGTCCGGTGTGCGGCATGAAGCTCGTCAAAAAAGCCATTCCGCGTGACACGACAGCCAAGGCGGATACGACCAAAAAGAAGAATGACGTCGCGCGCTCCGCTTCGGCCACGCCATACCGGTTACGGGACTCGAGCTGAACCTGGTCCAGAGCTTTCCGAGCCTGTTCCAACGCCCACTCCGCACACGCGTCGCGGCCGCCGAGTACGATCGCGTCACGCTCGACGTCTCGGAACCAGCTCGGAACCAGCTCGGAACCAGCTCGAGATCAGCTGATCGGCTTATATCGGAACGCCACGGCGTCCTGATTCGCCAACGTCACCGTGAATGGCTCCGACGCCCCAGGCGCGACCGGCCCCACGCTCGTCGTCTGCGTCCCAACCACATTCCCCTTGGCGTCAAGGAACTCGACCGTCACGTTGAACGTCTTCGTGGTGGACGACAGTCGAGGCGCCCCCTTGATCGGCTTGCCAGACACGGAGAGTTGCTGCTTCCCGGCATAGTTCTCGATCGAGCCAGTCAGCGACGTCTCCTTGCTCGAGTGCGTGAACGCGGTGAGCGACAAACGCGGCGTGAGCTGCTCGGCCTTGCTGTTGTACTTGATCAACGAGTCGGTGTACGCCTTGGTCAACTTGGGATCTTTGTTGTCACCCTTGAGTAGACCGCTGTACGCATACGCGTACAACATCCAACTGTCCGCATTGTTGGGATCGAGCGCCACGAGGCGATCGACGAGCGGCAACATTTTGTCCGACTGCTTGGTGCTTGCGTAGCTGGCCGCCAAGTTGTTGAGCGCGTCACGCTGGTACGGGTTTTGGTCCAACACCGCGCTGAACAGCTTGATCGCGTCGTCCGGCTTTTTGGACTGCGTGGCGATGAGTCCCGAGTTGAGGAGGGTGGACTCGCCGTAGTGCGACGGATTGGCCAAGATGGTGACGTACGGCGTGTTGGACATGGTATCGTTCACCAGCCGAAGAAGCTTGCGCACCGTTTGCACCGCGCTGGCGACCTGCAGGTCGCGCGTTCCCGTCGGGATGAAATTCTGCCACGCCTGCACCGCTTCCTGCACGCGTGCTTTTTGATCGGCGCCCGACGCGGCTTCGGCGCGCGAGCTGTAGGCGCTGGCGAGCTCGTACAGCGCGCCCGTCTTTTGATCGGCGTACGAGGTGTCTTTGGACGACAGCTCGATCGCCTTTTTGTTCATCTCGATGGCGGTATCGTAATCTTTGCGATGGCTCGCGGCCGAGGCGATCACGGGGTACGCGTACGGTGCGTTCCGGTCGATAACCAACGACCGTTTGGCCAGCGTTTCGGCCGAATCATAATGCTCGGCGTTGAGCGCGGCGATGGAACCGTTGAGCGCATCGAGCCATGGCTGCTGCTGACGCCATTTCCCAATTTCCACACGGCAGGTGGCGTCGCCCTGTTCAACTTTGGTGAAAGCGGTGTCAGCGGCGGCCAAGAGATCGACGGTCAGGCTGGTATCGGTGGCGATGCCATAGTCACTACGGTGCCCAACGGGTTTGATCCCGGGCTGCTGCAGCAACATGATGTACGCCTGGCCCAGGTAGTACGCCCGTCCCACCGAATCGCCCGGATTTTTTTTGTCGGGCGTCGTGAGCGCCGTGATGGCGTCTTTGAAATCCTTGGTCGCGTCGTGCTTGGCCTGTGCGGCCGAGAAGGCGCGCTGCATGGAGAAGGTGGCCTTGGCCAACGCCGGCGTGGCGACGGCGTTGGGGTTGCACTCGGGCGCGGCGGGTGTCTTCGCATCCTTGGCGTCCTTGGCATTCTTGTTGTCCTGCGCGATGGCCGAACCAGCCGATACAACGCTGGCGACCATCAGCGCCGACAGCAGCAACGCGGATCGGAAGCGTGAGGGCATGAATGACTCCTTCATATTGGGAATGGAATAGTCCTGAAAAGTAGTGAGCCGCTCGTATTGTCGCACGTCATGGCTTCGTGTACCCCAAGAGCCCGCTCCGGGCTCCCTCTGGCGCGAACAAACGCCGAACCGTAAGATATGAGGTATGTCCTTTCGGAAAGCGGTCAATCACCTCAAACGGGTCGATCCCAAGCTGGCGGCGATCATCGACACCGTTGGTCCCTGCCGTTTCACGACCCTGGCAGAGGGGACGCACTTCGAGGCGTTGGCCCGCGCCATCGTCTTTCAGCAGCTCTCCGGGAAAGCGGCGGCCACGATTCACGGGCGCTTTGCCGCCCTCTTTCCCAAGAACACGCCGGTGGCCCATCGGCTCCTCGACATCACCGAAGAGACCTTTCGCTCCGTTGGGGTCTCGCGTCAGAAGTCTTCGTATCTCCGCGATCTCGCTACGCGGGTTCATCAAGGGGAGCTTCCGGTCGATACGCTGCACGAGCTGTCGGACGAGGCGCTGCTCGCCGCGCTTATCGGTGTCAAAGGGATTGGCCGCTGGACGGCGCAGATGTTCTTGATGTTCCGGCTGGGCCGTCTCGACGTGCTCCCCGATCTCGACTTAGGAATTCAAAAAGGGATTCAGCGGGCGTATCGGATGCGTGCCCTGCCCACGCCTAAGCGTGTGTTGCAGGTCGGGGCCAAGTGGGCGCCGTACCGCACCATTGCGTCGTGGTATTTGTGGCGGAGTCTCGAGACGCCCTAAATCGTACTATGGACGATCGCAGAGTTCGGGCCGACCAGATTGCCAGGGTCTTCTTCGCCGGGGAGAACCGTAAACGGCAAGAGAATCGAGATCCGGCGATTGGCCGGATCGAGGGGATTCTTTGGGACGCGCAGATGCTTGTCGGCCATGCCGCGCACTTCGATGATGCGTGACGGATCGATCCCGACGGCTTCGAGCTCGCGGCGCGCGGCGTTGGCGCGGTCGGATGAAAGCTCCCAATTCGTGTACGACGCGTTGTCGCCAAAGGCGCGGGCGTCGGTGTGCCCTTCGATGATGAGTGGGGTGCGCAGTCCCTTCAACTCTTCGCCGATGACGCGAAGTACGGAAATCGTGACGGGTGTCATCGTCGACGAGCCGTTGGGAAAAAAAGTCTGACCGTTTCCCGATTCGATCAGCTCGATGCGGAGGCCGGCTTTGGTTTTGACGGCTTCGACTTTGGCGCCCAAAAGACGGAGTTGATCCGTATCGTTGATCTTTTCCTTGATGTCGGCGGCGAGCTGCACGAACCGCTTTTCTTCGGCGGCACGGAGGAGCACGCGGAGCGGCGGCTTTTGCTCACCCGCGGGAGAGTTGCCGTTGGCAATAACATTGCTGCCGGCGGAGAACCCTTTTTTGAAACCGACAGGGTTGGAAAAGTACCCTTCGATGGCGTCCTTCATTTTCTGGTCCATGCTGAGGAGCCACATGACCATAAAAAACGCCATCATTGCCGTGACGAAGTCGGCGTACGCGACTTTCCAGCTGCCACCATGATGGCCGCCGTGTCCACCTTTTTTCTTCCGTACGATGCGGACGACTTTGGGCTCTTTGCCGACCGACGGTTTGTTGGCCACGGACTACGCCGCCCGTCGCCGCGTCAGTCCTTCCAACTCGGCGAACGTCGGACGGTCGCCGGGCTCGATGTTGCGGCGCGCGAACTCCACCGCGGTCATCGGTGAATCGCCACGGGCAAAGGCGAGCAGGGCCATGCGGATGCACATCATGTACGCTTCTTCGGATTTGATGCGCGATTCCACGGCGCTCGCGATCGGGCCGATCACGCCGTACGAAAGCAAAATGCCAAGGAACGTTCCCACGAGCGCGGCGGCGACTTTTTCGCCGATCTCCGACGCGGCCCCACCGATCGAGCCCATGGTGATGACTACGCCGAGCACGGCGGCGACGATCCCGAATCCGGGCATGGCGTCGCCGACTTTGATGAGCGCGTTCGGGACCCCCATTGCCTCCTCGTGCTGGCGCTCGAGGTCGAGGTCCAAGATTTCGGAGAGATGGTGCTCTTCCACCGCGCCCGTCAGAAGCACCTTGAGTGTGTCGGTCAAAAAGGCGACGGCGTGGTGATTTTTGGTAAAGGAAGGGTACTGCGAAAAGATGGACGACTGTTCGGGGTCTTCGATGTGGGCTTCGAGCCCGATCAACCCTTCTTTGCGCGCTTTTTGGAAAATGTCGTACAGGAGCTGGAGCAGTTCTCCGTACGCTTTTTCCGTGTAGGGGTTGGGTTTGAGGAGTCCCAGGACTTCGCTGAAGAGCCGTTTGATGACCGCGGGCGGGTTGCCGATCACGAGCGCGCCAAGGGCGGCGCCCCCGATGATGATGAACTCGGAGACTTGGATGAGAATGCCCACTTTGCCGTGGTGCATGGTGTATCCGCCCAGGATACTGCCAAAGACCACTACTAAGCCAATGATGACAAACACGGGTATTATTCCATAGTCCAAGCACCCCCCGGCCACGATGGGCGGGGGACTCTCTCTGCGCCACAGTATCGGCGAACATATGGTAAAACTGGAATCAAACGACCCGGGCGCATGGGCCACGACGCTGGAGCAAGTGCTGGATGGGGTGACTCATCAGCTGAGCAATCGCGTGGCCTTATTGGCAGGGATTTCGGAGATTTTGGGTCGAGATGATACTATTCCGCCGATTCTGCGCGCCTTGGCGGACGAGGTGCCGAAACTCGAGGAGATGATCCGATTGTTGCGGCTGCTCACCGCGCCATCGGACGAGGTGGAGGAGCCGGCCACGGTGACGCGGCTCATCGACGACGCCATCACGTTAGCGGGGCTGCACGCGGCGACCAAAGACGTGCACTTTGCCGCCGACGGCGATAGTCTGGCACCGCCCGTATTGGTTTTTCCAACGCGGTGTACACATCGCGTGCTGATGGCGTGCGTCGCGGCCGCCTCGGAT
>Ga0105237_10008675_pt1 | contig 10980 bp, 10 predicted proteins | sample KBSC24metaG_FD_81520 | JGI IMG/M metagenome (GOLD analysis project Ga0105237, IMG submission 81520) | Corn rhizosphere microbial communities from Kellogg Biological Station, Michigan, USA - KBS C2-4 metaG | ecosystem: Host-associated > Plants > Roots > Rhizosphere > Soil | place: Michigan, USA... | reverse complement strand
TTCACATACTCCTTTCGGAAAGCCGTATCGGCGCGTGCTAGAAGAGTCCCTACGGAATTCGGCCTGACAGACAAGATCGAGGCGATTTCGGCGAGCGTGTACCCTTCGCTACGCAACACAAGTAACTCGGCTTGCGCGGGCTTGAGCGCCGCCAATATTTGCGTCACGCGAATCTGCTGCTCGATTTTTTCGAGGGCATCCTCCGGGCTCTGCTGCTCTCCCGCAGCCGGCACGAAGGCTTCGTAGTGCTCGCGCCGTTTGCGTTTTTTAAGATGATCGAGGGCAAGGCGCAGCCCCGTGCGATATAGCCAGCCCACCAGATTGTGGTCCGACGCGGGTGGCTTCCGGTGCAATTTCCAGAACGCTTCGGCGGCCAGTTCCTCCGCCAAGCCAATGTCTCCGACTACGCGGTAGACGATGCGTGTCAGCGCGGCATAGTTGACGATGAAAAGCCGGTCGAAGTTGCCGGCGCTTTCGATTTTTCCGGTCACGGCCGGAGTGTCCAAGCTGGGAGGCACACCTTCTTAACGACGGCCGCCGGAAAAATTTGACAGCGCTTATTTCATGTGAGCTTTGACGAACTGTACAGCGCGATCGGCGGCCTGCGCTATTTCTTCCGGTTTCGCGCCTGATAAACCGTGACCTGCGCCCGGTACCGTGATGAACTCGTGCTCGACACCGACTTGCGTGAGCTTGGCGTCCATATCCTGGGAAAGTGAATAGGGCACATCGGTGTCGTTGGTCCCATGAATCAGGATGGTGGGTGGGTACTTCGCCGTGACATTGCGGATGGGGCAGTAGCGGTCGAACCACTTGGCATCGGTGTGTGGGTCGTGTCCTGCGACTTCCTTTGGCCAGAGGCCATTTTGCCGGCAATAGAGATAAAACTTGCCCCGCTGACTGCCCCGCGGTGGTTCCGACAGCGCTTTGCTACCGACTGCGGCGTAGGCGTCTTCTTTCGACACCAGCGGCTGGTGGCGATAAAATTCGTCAGGCTCGGAGTACCAGGGTCCGATGATGTCGCCGTAGCCGTAGTAGGAGACCAGGGCTCGCGGGCGCGGCTCCAGGCAGAAACCCGTCATCTGAGTCAGGTAGCCTCCTGCGGAACCGCCTCCTGTTGCGATGCGTTCGCGGTCGATGCCAAACGGCCCGGCCTGTGCGCGCATCCAACGGTACCCATCCTGGACATCCTCTATGATCGCCGGCAACTTGGTTTCGGGCGCCAGGCGGTAGTCAATGGAAACGACAACATAGCCCAGTTGCAGAAGGCCCGTGTGGAATTGCCCTCCCAGACCTTTTCGGCTGCCCACGATCAGAGCGCCGCCGTGAATCCACATTACAGCCGGTTTCGAGGCGCCCGGCGACGCGCCATAGACGTCGGCCTGGATTTCGCATCCGGCCGCGGTCTTATAGGTGTGGGTTGTGGGTTGCTGACCGCGGCAGAGAGTGGGGATCGAAAGGCCCATCCCCCCGGCGGCCACCGTTTGCAAGAATTGGCGTCTGATCACACCTGAATCGTAACCGAAAGCGGCCTCCGGTTGTAGCACTTTTAGAACTCGTGCCTAATCGGCTGATTTGTCGCCTTTGCTCCCGGATTTCCGCTGTATAATCTGTAATGCCTCGGGAGTGAGGTAATGGCAGGCTGGAAATTCTTCGACTTCTTCGACAGCGATCGCATCCCGTTTTACGCCCGCTTTCCGGTACCCGCCGCTTTCACGTTTCCCGCGGATTTCAGTATCTCGAACTATCCCGGTCTTGCCGTTTGCCACCTGCTGCCGGGTTCCCCTGACCGGTGCCTCGTCAGTTACTGGCGCGACGAGCCATCCTATCGGGCCTATGAGACTCCTTTCTGTACTGCGCTCGCCCTTCCCCCACCCGAGGAGTCCGGCGTCGTCACCGGGATTAAACGCGAGAAAGATGTCTGGTGGAAGCCTAAATCGCTTAGCGCCGTCGTCCTCGCCGTGGCCGCCACATTTGGAGGGCTCACCGCTCTCCGCGACTACTTCGCGGTCCTGTTCGCTTTTCCCGACGTCACTCTCACCTACGGGGACGCCAGCCATGTCGATGCCGTGGAAGGAGACCAGGTGGCGATACCCGTGACGGCTCTGAGCGGAGTGCGGTTCACACAGGAAACGGTGCGTTTCGACGCTCCCGCTCTGCAGCCGAATCCAGGAAACATGAAACCCTGGACCTTCGATGCTATAACCATCCCCGCCCTGACTGCCGCCACGCCGCAAAAGGTTACAGTGATGGGAACGGCTCCGCCCCACAGCGGCAAGCAGGGAGAGCCCGACATTTACCACCTGAACTTATCCTCCACGGCCAACGCCGGCGTCCTCACCGGCATTTTTCTGAAAGGACGCGCCACCGCTCCTGACAAGGAGCTTTGGATCTGGTCCACCAAACCGGGACTCTCTCGCCCAAAGACCGGCCGGACTTACGGGACCTCATGTGAATTTCTCGGCGACCTCGATTCCCCGCGAGCATACCCGCAAGGCCTCTCCATAGAAGTTGTTGTTGTCGCCCGGCGGGGCGAAATATCCGCCTTAAACGCGTCCGCGCAAGGCGGGATCAGTGTGACGGAGGAGATTTCCGCGGACGGCACTGCCTTTGCCGCCGGAGTGCGCTGGCCCGCACTCGAAAAGTTCCATACGTATCAATATCGTATTTTCCTCGAGGGCGCGAAGCCGGCAGACAAGTCTTCGTGCGAACAGTGGATAAACAAAATGCGGGTCGCTGTGAGATGATCCGCGGAGGTGTATCGTGTCGTTGAAAGCTCTTCTAGGCGCTCTTGGAGCGCTCTCCATTTTGATTCCATGCTTCTACTCCCAAGCGCAGACTCCCCAGGGTGTCCTGAAAGGCACAGTGAGAGACGAGACACGCAAAGTTGCCATCGGAGGCGCTAAAGTGCAGGTGCTCAATAGCGCCGGCCTCGTCCTTGGCACGTCCAGAACCGGTCAGGATGGAACTTATCTCGTGTCCGGACTGGTGGTCGGCCAGAGCGTCAATGCTGTTTACAGCGCCGCCGGATACGCACCTGATCCTTGGACGCGCCCCCTCAAAATCTCCAAGCCCGAGATCGTCCAGGACGTGGCTCTGTTGTGCGACTGCAAGGATACAGCCTATTGGAAAGCGTGGGCCGATATCCAGAAAGCCTGGGTGGAGAGCCAGAACCCAGACCCTTCTGTTAAGGCTCGTCTGCTGGATGAATCCTGGAGCGCGCTCGGCTACATAGGCATTTCGGCCGAAGCTCGTGGGTCGGCCGCCCGTAGTCTCGTGTCGGTGGAACCGATCACTGGCAAGTTCCCGGCGATTATCGGCTTCGCTAACACCGATCCAATGGTGCTACGCAAGGCCGAAGAACAGTTGCGGTCCACGCTTAATGGCGGGATCCACGAGGACCTCCCCCGTGTTTCCACGGAAGTCTCCGGCGAGATCGCCGCCGTCGAAATCAGAAAACAGAAGGCCGAAGGCAAGGAGTTCAAGTACAGCCTGGATAAGTTGAACTCCAGCTGGGGTGGGGAGATCAAGAAATACACCGTAGAGGTTATCGACAGGGACCCCCACATGAAGAGCATCGCGGAGGGCATGATCATCACAAGCCAGTGACCGTTCCGGCAAGACTCGCGATCCGCGGGCCTGTCACTGCACTGCGATGGTCACTCCCGCCTGGCTCGCGACATTACCCACCATCACCTCCAGCGTGACGTGATCGCTCGGACTGACCGCCGAAGGCACGCGTGCATTGATCTGGATTACCCCCGACACGAGTTGAGGAGCCGCCCCGGCATAAACTACGTTCGCAGCCATCCCGCCGATCAGTACGGAGACGGGCAATACCGGGGCCGGCAGCGGCACCGTTGCCACCTTGCCGTCCACACCCGCTGGTGTCGTCTGGCCTTCTCCGGTGCCGTATAGCACCACGATGCTGCCGCGCCGGGCCGGATTGGACGGGGAATTCAAGCTTCCGTCTTCGTTGAGAATGGCTCCCAATCCTTTTCCCGATGCACTTGCGGTGAAGAGCGCCAGTGCACTCGATGCCACAGGAAGAGTTATCGAATTGGAAATGACACCGGCGTAGTTCACACTCACCAGAGTGCTGGTTTGCTTGGCCACCTCGTAGGGAACGACCACATTCGCCTGGTTCGCCTGGGCATAGACCAATGGTGCCGCGACCCCGTCGAATAGCACCTGCGCGCCTCCAATGGATGAGCTCACAAAACCCGTGGCCGTAAGTTGGAGGAACGCGCCGTCCGGAGGCCCGAGACCCGTCCCAAACAGACTCACAATCTCCCCAGGCGATAGTGGGCCGGCCAGAAAGCTCGCGGCGCTGACGATCTGCGCTTGTGAAATCGTCCTCTTCACAAGCTGTTGGTAGGCTGCTAACCGCATGGCTTTTGTGTTGGCGATACACGCGGCGGAGTCGCCCACAGCGCATTCCCGGTGCTTGTTCAAGCCCGGGTATTTATCTTCCGCGCCAAAGTATCCCGGAAAGAATTCAATCGCATCTACGCCGCCGCTCGCCAGTAGTTGTGCTTGAATTTGAATCGAGCTTTTGAAGAGATCAAAATCCTGCTGCGCCGTGCAGTTCGGCCCTCCGGACTGGGCGCAAGGGAAATACTGCCTCCGGTCGTACGCGTATGACCCGGCAATAATACGTGCGCCCGGAAACAACAGCTTTGCCTGTTGAACGTAATCAGCGTATTTTAGACCGTTCTGCCGGTAGTGAATGAATAGGTGAACGTAGTCGAACTGCGCGCGGATTGCCGCCGGCAGCATTGCATCCTGCAGGTACGCATTCGTCAACTGGTCCTCGTAGATAGTCGCGCCGAACTTGAGGTTCTTGTTGACCGATTTCAGATTGGCGATTACCGAACTTACCAAAGTAGCGGGCTGAACCGTGAGATTCGAGAAGAGCGCTTTGTATTGATCCACGAAGTCGTCGATCCCGACCTCGACTAAGTTTGGGGAGTTCATGCTGAGCTGGCTGTATTGGGTCGCCGCATCCGGGCTGGAGGAGTTCAGGGGAACTGCGAGGAAGAGCCTGACGTTGTTCGCCTGCGCTATCTTGCTGGTAAACGATGCGCAGGACGCCGGTGGATCACTGCATCCCTGGCGATAGTTCGTCACACCCAGCGCTTTGTTCCATGCGGGCGTGTTGACCTGCACGCTCCAGGTGCCAATCGCTCCTGTTTGCCCGTACGCCAGCGCGGCAAAGATGCCCGCGAGTAAAGGCGCGGATCGTTTCATGCGGCGGCGCACCTCCTCGAGTCAATAGTGATCGAACCGCGGCAATCATGACAGGTAAACAGGGGTAAAATGGCGGCATCGGCGCAAGGAGTACGCATGATTCGACGAATCGGCCTTCCATTTTTACTAGCTGGCGTCGCGCTGGCCCAGGATGCCTCACGAATGGAGCAAGTGGTGGATTCCTACGTTTCCGCCAAGACGTTCATGGGTTCGGTGCTGGTGGCCCGCGGAGACGAGGTGTTGCTCAGCAAGGGTTACGGCTCGGCCAGCCTTGAGTGGAATATCCCGAACTCGCCTACCACCGAGTTCCGGCTGGGATCCGTCACCAAACAGTTCACAGCGGCCTCGATTCTGCTGCTCGAAGAACGCGGCAAGTTGAAAACAGACGATCCGGTGAAGAAGTTTGTGCCGGATGCGCCCGCCGCGTGGGACAAGATCACGATTTTCCATCTGCTGACCCACACTTCAGGGATTCCGAATTTTACAAGCTTCCCCGACTACCAGTCGCAGGAGCCATTCCCGGCCACACCCGAGAAACTGGTGGCGCGTTTCCGTGACAAGCCGCTCGATTTCCAGCCGGGCGAAAAGTGGAGCTACAGCAACTCGGGATACGTCCTGCTGGGCTACGTGTTGGAAAAAGTCAGCGGCGAGAGCTATGAGAAATTCGTCCAGGAAAATATCTTCGGACCGCTGGGCATGAAGGACTCGGGGTACGATTCGAACGCCGCCATCATCCCCCGGCGCGCGTCCGGTTATGTGCGGAGCAGGAACGGTCCGCTGAACGCGGGCTTCATCCACATGAGCATTCCTTTTTCGGCGGGCGCGCTGTACTCCACCACCGAGGACCTTCTGCGCTGGGAACAGGGACTGTTCGGCGGCAAGGTGCTGTCCGCTGCGTCGCTGACCAAAATGACCACACCGTTCAAGGACGACTACGCGTGTGGCCTGAGCGTGCACACGGTGAAAGGACACAAGGTGATCGACCATGGCGGCGGGATCGAAGGTTTCAATACTTTTCTGGCCTACTATCCTGAAGACAAGCTGACGGTGGTGGCGCTGGGGAACCTGAATGGAGATGCACCAGGGCCGATCGTCACGCGCTTGGCGGCGATTGCGCACGGCGAGAAGGTGGGACTGCCTTCGGAGCGGAAAGAGATCACAGTTGCGCCGAAAATTCTGGAGCAGTATGTAGGGACGTACGAACTGGCGCCGAAGATGAACATGATGATCACGGTGGACGGCGGTCAACTGATCAGCCAAGTCTCGGGACAGGGCAAGGTGCCGCTGTTCGCCGAGTCGGAGACGACCTTCTTCCCAAAAGTAGTGGATGCGGAGATCGAATTCGGCAAAGACGACAAAGGCGCGGTCACATACCTGGTACTGCACCAGGGCGGCCGTGATATGAAGGCGCCGCGCACCAGCAACAAGGTGACGGAGCACAAAGAAATCGCGGTTTCGTCCAAGGTCCTGGCACAATATGCCGGCACTTATGAATTGCGGCCGGGCTTCGATATGGTGATCACGGTGGAAGGTGGCCAGTTGATTTCGCAAGCTACCGGTCAGGGCAAGCTGCCGCTATTCGCGGAGTCGGAAACGAAGTTTTTTCCCAAGTTGATTGACGCCGAGATCGAATTTGTTAAGGACGACAAGAGCGCCGTGACTAACTTGGTATTGCACCAGGGCCGGATGGAGATTAAAGCTCCGCGGAAGTAACACCTGCCTACCAGGCCGCAAAAGGCCGGCCCACGGTCCGTTTTGCGCGCGACTGAGGAGAGTTCGGTGTTCCCTATATACTTAGGCCTCAGTGGAGGAGATTTTTCATGCGCTTATTTTGCCTGGCGTTCGCAGCGCTCATCGGATTGGCCCAGCAGACTCCCACGTCTGGGCCATACAAGGTGCTGAGGACGGCTAAAGTAGGAGGCGCGGGCGGGTTTGACTATGTCTACGCCGATACCGCGGGACGCCGGCTATACATCGCGCGCGGCGGGACGCAAGGAACACCGCCGGTGCCGGGACGGGTCACGGTCTTTGATCTCGATACGCTCGAGCCGGTTGGCGAAATTCCGAACGCCAGCGCCCGGGGGGCGGCTCTGGATTCCAAGTCAGGTCACGGATTCGCGAGCAGTAAACCGGTTGTAATGTGGGACACTAAAACCCTTGCCACTATTAAGACCATCGATGTGGAGGGCGGTCCGGACGGTATTCTTTCCGATCCGTTCAATCATCGGGTATACGTATTTAGTCACCGCGCACCGAATGCAACGGTCATCAACGCGGCCGACGGCTCTGTGGCAGGAACAATCGATCTTGGCGGCGCGCCGGAACAGGCGGCAACCGACGACAAAGGTCATGTCTATGTCGATATTGAAGACAAGGCCAACGTTGCGGTGATCGATGCGAAGACCATGACGGTCACCGCGCATTACGATGTCGGCGACAAGGGTGGCACGCCCGCCGGGCTTGCGTTTGATGTGAAGAATCACGTTCTCTTCGTGGCGTGCCGCACGCCGGCGCCGGGAGTGATGGTTATGCTCAATTCGGAGAACGGCAAGATTATCGCGACTCTGCCGCTGGCCGGCGGCTCCGATGGCGCTGTCTACAATCCCGCGACGAAGGAGGCCTTCAGCTCGGCGGGCAATGGCACTCTGACAGTGATCAAGGAAGACAGCCCGGACAGCTTCGTTGTGGAACAGATCGTCCAGACGATGCAAAGCGCCAAAACGCTGACCTTGGATAGCAAGACGAACCATGTCCTGCTGATTGGCGCTGAGTACGGCCCGCCTGCCACGCCCGCGCCGGCACCAGGAGCAGGAGGACGTCCTGGCCGAGGACCGATGGTCGCAGATTCGTTTTCCGTGCTCGTGGTTGGTAAGTAATTTAGATACAGCGCCGGAAGTACTTGCCGGATCTTTTCGGCTCGACCGGCATCTGAATTTGCATGCGACCGATCGACGATACACGGCTGCTCTTACCCATTGGGCCAGAAGACCACGTTCACGGGCCAGACTCCGCGCCCTTCACTCTGGTCGAATACGGCGACTACGAGTGTCCAGCTTGTGGACAGCTTTTTGTAATCCTCCGGGATGTGCAAGGGGTGCTCGGGGAGCATCTACGGATTGTCTACCGTCACTACCCGCTTTCCGGCGCGCACCCGAACGCACAGAAGGCGGCGGAGGCAGCCGAGGCGGCTGGGTCGCAGGGCCGTTTCTGGGAAATGCACGACCTTCTGTTCCAACATCAGGCAAATCTCAAGCGAAAAGACCTGCTGGGCTATGCAGAACGTTTGGACCTCGACATCTCCCGTTTTCGCAGCGACCTGACAGGGTCGATATACCGGGATAGAGTGCGGGAAGATTTCCGCCACGGCGTTCAAAACGGTGTCTATGGCACGCCGGGTCTTTTCCTGAACGGTGTCCGGTACGATGATGCGTGGGATCGCGACACACTGCTGCGGAAACTCACTGCCGCGAGACAGGCGGAGGCTTTCTAAACTCTTTACGGAGCAAAGTAGCCGCTAATGTCGAGGATCAGATCCGTGACATCCGTTGCGTACACCTTGATGACGCCGCCGGGACCTGCCGGAACGATCGCTGCGTTTGAAGTGATGCCGCCGTTGCAGAGCAGGATGGACACCGAACCTTCGGCGTAATTTGGCGCAGCGATGTCGGAGATGCCATCGTTGTTGAAATCGCCAACTGCCACCCGTTGCGGACCCGTACCGGTATGGATGTCTGCCCGATGGAAAGGAAATGTCTGGCCGCTTGCTGCCGCCGTAAACAACAGGAGAGTCGTCCACGAGATGCAGATAATAGTCCGGAATTCCTTTGTCACGCAGAGTTGCCCTCCATCCCAATGGGACGCTGTTCCAATCCTCTATGTTCTCTCATTGGCCAGACTCGTTCGCGGAACAGCGAGGCGATCAGCGCGATGGGCCGGAAGCTGAAACGGTATGGGAAGGATCTGCTGCAATGCCGTTTCGCGCTCCTCCGCGACTCGCTTCATCTATCCATTCGTGATAAGAAGCGCCCTAAATTAGTCCGGCAAAAATGCGCGGCGGTTGGGCGGGCCAGCATTCACCGTGATACCGGTGCTTTCTAAAATTAGCGGAAATCCGTAAGAACATCTCGAATCCGCTGGCTTGCAGACTTGTAAAAGGTCAGATGCACAATTTAGAAGGATTGAACATACGTGTCTTTCGGCAGGCCGGCACGTAGAGCCTCCTTCTGCAGCCGGACGGCGGCGTCCTTTGAAAGATTCGCGCCAATCGTCACCAGGTGTGGTGGATTTGGATGATGTGGTGATTGCACGTCCGCCTTGAATTTAGGCCAACGCGCCGTAATGCTTTTTGCCTCCCTACGCGCATCCTCCACGCGGTTATAAGTGGCTACGATGACGAACTGATTTCCTTTTTCACGAACTACAGTGCTGGTAACCCGATTCCGGGCTCCTTCCTCCTGCGCCGGCGCCGCCGCGATCCGAGGCGCGGACGATCTCGGTGCGGTCGTTTGTACCGCGGCGGCAACGGGAGCAGCCGCTTCCTGCGGTTTGGTGTTCATCCGGCGTATCTGCCATCCCGCAAGCAACAGCAGGACAGCCGCCGCCGCGATACCCACCTTCACTCCTACATGATTTGACCTGGTAGCCTCCGGGTCAGACACTCCGCCTGGCTGCGGCAGCGCCTGATCGGATGCCAGCCGGATCTGCGCCGCATTCCATCTCTCGTCCGCATTTGCGTTCAGTGAATTTCTCACGATTTGCCGAAACGGTATTGGAAGACTTTCAACCTGCTGCATGCTCGAACCGCTGGGCTGTTGTCCCGTCAAACAGTGCAGAGTAATGAGTCCCAACGACCAAATATCTGCAGCGGGTGAGAGCTTGCCCCCGGCCAACTCGGGCGCCGAATACATGCCGGCGGCAAACGTCAACGAACGATCGACGTCCGGTTTCAGAACTGAGTCGGCCAGAATCTTGATCTGCTCCCCGACGGCGTATATGCGAGCCGGCTCCAAAGCACCGTGAACCAGATTTGCGTCGTGCAGATGCGCAAGAGCGGCTGTGGCAGCTTCGGTCACAGCTCGCGTTTCAGCAGGCGTGAGGGCCCGGTCCGCGAGAACTTCCGCCAGGCTGCCGTCCGTGTTTTCCGCGAGCAGAAAAGCGAATGACTCAATATCCACGTCGCCTTCGCCGTAATCAAGAATTTGGAGAAGATGTGGATGCGACACCGACGAGGCGGTCTGTAGCCGGCCGAGAAAAAGATCTCGATTCTCCGGGGCGATGTCGAATAGCTTCACAATCGCCGGCGCGCGATCGGGCCCGTACTCAGTGCGAAAAATTGCCGTGCTCCCTTCCTCGGACAGACACGAATGTAACGGATACCTGTCGTGGAATAGCAGGCCTTCATAGGACTTCCAGTAATTGCTCATGCTCGTCTCCGTATAAGATGAACTCCGCAGATCGGACTAATGAGACGGTTTGGAGTGAACCGCATACTATACTTATAGAACATTTACAGCCTAAATTGTTTTATCGATTCAGATCGGCTCGGGACAAAATATCGAAACATCCCAACGAAGATTAGGCTCCAGGAACCAAGGCGGCGGTTGAGGAAGAGTGTTTCCGGCGCTCGCCTGGACGCCCCGATGCCGCTTGCAATCTCGACGCTTGGCAGGCGCCGGCTGACCAGCCGCAAGGGTCATTGTACCGTTGATAGGGGGCCTTGCGCCATCAACA
>Ga0105237_10008672_pt1 | contig 10984 bp, 9 predicted proteins | sample KBSC24metaG_FD_81520 | JGI IMG/M metagenome (GOLD analysis project Ga0105237, IMG submission 81520) | Corn rhizosphere microbial communities from Kellogg Biological Station, Michigan, USA - KBS C2-4 metaG | ecosystem: Host-associated > Plants > Roots > Rhizosphere > Soil | place: Michigan, USA... | reverse complement strand
GAATCCCGGCACCGACTTCGAGGCGAAGTTCAGCATTCAGTACTGCGTCGCGGCCGCCTTGCTGACCGGCAGTGTGCGGCTGCGGGCGTTTGATGAGCCGGTCCTGACCGACCCCGCTGTCCGGTCACTCATGCGGCGGGTCACCCTGGCCGCTGCCCCCGACCTCGATTCCGCCTTCCCCGGCCAGCGAGCGGCCCGGGTGATGATCGAGCTCACCACGGGTGAGCGGGTCGAGGCTCACCGCCACACCAGGAAGGGCGATCCAGACGACCCGCTCACCGACGCGGAGCTGCGCGCCAAGTTCACCGAGCTCGTCGCGGCTGAGGTTGGCGACACGCCCGGCCGCGAACTGCTTGACGCACTGTGGCAGCTGCCGGCCCTTGGCGATATCCGGGACCTGCCCCTCATCGCTGCGGGCCACCTCGTCGGGGGTGGGGCATGACGCGGCCCGGCCCGGCGCGAATCGGCCTGATCGGACTGGGCGAAGCCGGCGGCGCCATCGCCAGCGGCCTGGCTGAGAGCGGCGTGGCCATCGTCGGTTACGACGTGCGGGCCGATACCCCGGCGATGCGGGCGACCGCCGAGCGGGCCGGGGTGACGCTGGCCGGATCGGTCGCCGAACTGGTGGCCGCGGTCGATGTGGTGATGTGCCTCACCAAGGCCGCCGCCGCCGTGCCGGTGGCCCGCATGGCGGCGGCTGAGCTCTCGGCCCGGCATGTCTACGCCGACCTGAATTCCGCGAGCCCCGCGGTCAAGCGCGCGGCCGCCGCTGCTGTCGAGCCCACCGGGGCGCGGTTTGCCGACGTGGCGGTCATGGCCGCGGTCCCGCCGCGCCGGCACCTGGTCCCGATGCTGGTCAGCGGCTGCGGAGCCAAGGCCTTCAGCGATCAGGTGAGCCCGTTCGGCATGAACGCGGAAGTGCTCGGCGATCGCGTCGGACAGGCCTCAGCGGTGAAGATGTACCGCAGCCTGCTCATTAAGGGGATAGAGGCACTGGTCTTCGAGTGCGCCATCGGTGCCAGCGCCGAGGGCGCGCTCGATCGGGTCCTCGAGTCGATGGCTGGCAGCCTGCCGTTCGGCGACTGGGCTGAGCTTGCCACCTACCTTATGGGCCGGACCGTGGCCCACGGCGACCGGCGCGCGGCCGAACTACGCGAGGTCGCGGCCACGCTGGAGGAGGCAGGCATCGACCCCTCCCTTGCTAACGCCGCCGCCGCCCGGCTCGAATGGGTCGCCGCACGCGGCCTGGAAGGCCAGTTCGCCGGCGCGGATTACCAGGAAATCCTCGATGCCCTACATGAGTCAGGAGCCTGACCGTGCACGAAATCAGGCCCTTCATCGCCGGGGACTGGCGTGACGGCGCAACCCAGAGCGTGATCCGCGACAAGTACACCGATCAACCCGTCACGTCCGTGCAGGAGCCCGACGCCAGGCTGACCGAGGCGGCGCTGCGGGAGCTGGCGGACGCGCAGGCGCGCAGCACCTGGGATGCTTACAGCCGGTTCACCGTGCTGGCCCGCGCGTCGGAACTGCTGGCCGGGCGGCGCGACGACTTCATCCAGATGATCATGACCGATACGGGCTTCACCCGCGCGGATGCCTCGCGCGAGATCGACCGGGCGGTCCAGACCCTGCTGCTCTGCGGCGAGGAGGCCAAGCGCCTGGCCGGCGATATGGTCCCCATGCAGGGCGCGCCCGGCGGGGGCGGGCGGCTGGCCTTTACCGTATTCCGCCCGCTGGGTGTCGTGTGCGCCATCACCCCCTTCAACTCGCCGCTGAACACCGTCGTGCACAAGGTCGGGCCCGCCCTGGCCGCCGGCAATGCCGTCGCCCTCAAGCCTGCGTCCCAGACGCCGGTCACCGCGGCGGGCCTGGTCCGGCTGCTGCTCGAAGCGGGACTGCCTTCCGCCCTCATCAGCCTGCTGCCGGGCAGCGGCGCGACCGTCGGGCAGTGGCTGCTGGACAGCCCCGTACCCGCTGGCTATGCGTTCACCGGCAGCAATCCGGTCGGCGAGAATGTCCGGCGAGCGGCAGGCTTGCGCCGCGCGCAGCTGGAACTAGGCAGCATCTCCAGCACGATCATCTGTGCCGATGCCGACCTTGATCGTTGTGTACCGTTGTGTGCAAACGCGGCCTTCCGCAAGGCGGGGCAGGTCTGTACCTCGGTGCAGCGACTGTACGTGCACCAGCGGATCGCGGACCAGGTCCAGGCCCGGCTGGCGGCCTACCTGCAGGACAAGAAGGCCGGCGATCCCGCCGCGCGAGATACCTTCATCGGGCCGCTCATCAGCCCCGCGGACGCGGTGCGCGTCGAGGAGTGGATTTCGGCCGCCGCGGACGGCGGAGCCACGGTCGTCTCCGGCGGCGTCCGGAGCGGGAACGTCGTCGCGCCGACGCTCCTGGCCGGCGTCTCGGCGGATATGGAGGTCATGCGGTCCGAGATCTTCGGACCGGTCGTTATGATCCGGCCCTTTACCGACCTGCACACGGCGATCGCCGACGTCAACGACACACCGTATGGCCTGGCGGCGGGCATCTTCACCGGCAGCCTGGCCGATGCTCTCACCGCGGCCCAGGAGTTGCGGATGGGCTCGGTGCACATCAATGAGACATCGAGCAGCCGGGTCGATCTCATGCCCTATACCGGAGTCAAGGCCAGCGGCATCGGACGGGAAGGCCCGCACTACGCCATCCGCGAGATGAGCGAAGAATGCCTCATCACCATCGGCCGTCCCTGAGCGGGTCGGCCCGGCCGAGGTTAGGCTGGCCGCGCAGATCAATCGGGGTCTGCGAACTCCCGCGCCCGGCCCGCCTGCACGTGCCGGACAGCCGTTGCCCCCGGGCTCCGGGCCGGAACGGCGCTCGTGCGCAAACGCACAAGATGCCGGGAAACCGGCCGGACGATTCTGTTGCCCCGGCAGTACTCAGCTGTATACTGAAGTATCCGTTAACCTTCTATGGCCGGTGATGATGGAAAAGCACTCGTATGACGTTGTTGTTGTCGGCGGCGGTAACGCGGCCATCTGCGCCGCGCTGGCCGCGCGCGAGAACTCATCGAGAGTTCTGGTGCTCGAACGCGCACCGTTCGGCCTTCATGGCGGTAACACCGCCTTCACGGCAGGTGCTCTGCGGTTCGCTTACAACAATGGAGACGAGGTCCTCGAGCTCATACCCGATCTCAGTCCGGAGATGATCGGTAATACTGATTTCGGCAGCTATCCGGAACAGAGTTTCTACGACGATCTGGGCCGGGTTACCGAGTACCGCACGGATCCCGAGCTCGCCGACATCCTGGTCTCGCGCAGTTTCCAGACGCTGAAGTGGCTGCATGGCTACGGAATCCGTTACTTGCCCAGCTATGGCCGCCAGGCCTTCAAGGTAGACGGGAAGTTCACCTTCTGGGGCGGCCTTGTGCTGGAGGCCGTGGGCGGCGGGCAGGGGCTGGTGGATTCCCTCACCAAAGCGCTGCACGCGAGTGATATTGACCTGTGGTACGGCGCTCGTGCCTGCTCGCTCCTGGCCGAGGACGGCCGGGTCTGCGGCGTGCGGGTGCGCCGGGACGGCCGGGAGGAATCTATCCTGGCGGGCGCGGTCGTGCTGGCGAGCGGCGGGTTCGAAGCCAATACCGAAATGCGGACCAAGTACCTCGGTCCCGGCTGGGATCTCGCCAAGGTGCGCGGCACGCGCTTCAACACCGGCGACGGCATCACGATGGCGCTCGAGGCGGGCGCGATGTCGTGGGGCAACTGGTCGGGGGCTCACGCCGTGAGCTGGGACCTGAATGCTCCACCGTTCGGCGACCTGGCGGTCGGTGACGGGTTCCAGAAGCATAGCTATCCGTTCGGCATTGTCGTCAATGGGCGCGGCGAGCGGTTTCTCGACGAGGGCGCAGACTTCCGCAACTACACCTACGCCAAGTACGGGGAGCGAGTTCTTGAGCAGCCGGGCCGGTTCGCCTGGCAGGTATTCGACGGCAAGGTCCTCGGTCTGCTGCGGGATGAATACCGCATCCGGCAGGTCACGAAGAAGACCGGGGATTCCCTCGAGGAACTGGCCAGCAGGATGGAGGGCGTGGACGCCCGCGGCTTCCTGGCCACGGTCAAGGCGTTCAATGAAGCCGTGGACCAGACCAAGGCGTTCAACCCTAACGTCAAGGACGGCCGCCGGACCAACGGCCTGGCCATCGACAAATCGAACTGGTCTAACACTCTCGACGAGCCGCCTTTCGAGGCCTACGCCGTCACCTGCGGCATCACCTTCACCTTCGGCGGTCTGAAGATCACCGCAAATGCCGAGGTCGTCGACACCGACGGCGCGGTCATGCCCGGCCTGTTCGCCTGTGGCGAGCTGGTGGGCGGCATCTTCTATCTCAACTACCCCGGTGGTGCCGGGCTGACTAACGGAGCCGTATTCGGCCGCATTGCCGGCGGCCAGGCAGGACAGTTCGCGGCGGAATCGGCGCCGCCAGTAGCTTTCGGCTTGCCTGCGCAGTGGGGCGGGAACGAGGTCAGGGTCAGCGGTCCGGCCGTGGACTTAGGTCCGCCCGCTGCCCCGCGAGGTCCGGCCGAGTTGGCGCTCGATGACACCCCTAGCGGTGTCATCGAGTGCTTGAGGATGCGCATTCCGGGTCCCATCCTCATCGAGGGTCGAGCCAGGCCAGGGCTGCGGTGACCAGAGCCTCGGTACCTGTGCGCAAGATGGGCTGCAGCGGGGGCAGGAAGTGGGGGGAGTGATTCGTGGGAAGGTCCTGGAGGCGTCCGGCCTTCTCGGCGGCACGGTAGGTCTTCTCATCGGTGAACCCCAGCCCCCAGTACGTATAGGGCACACCTGCGGCGTTGGGAATGTTACTGAAGTCCTCGCTGACGGTCTGCCGGTCGATTTCGAGGGCGTGGCCGCCAAAATGGGTGGTGAAGGCGGCCGCCACCAGGTCCGTGGTAGCCGGGTCGTTGACGGTGAGCGGGAAGCTGCCCACGGTCTCGAAGTCCGGGTCCCGGGGTGAGCCGGAGGCCTGGCTCTCGGCCCGTACGATCCGCTGGATCGACGCGAGCATGCGCTCCCGGGTCTGCTGGGAGTAGCTGCGCAGGTTGAGCTGCATCAGAGCGTGGTCCGGAATGAGGTTGCTCCTGGTGCCGCCGTGGACACTGCCGACCGTCACCACCGCGATCTCCCCAGGCGGGGTCTCGCGGGACACGATCGTCTGCAGCCGGACGACGACCATGGCCGCGAGCACCACCGGGTCGATGGTGTGCTGCGGCATGGCGCCATGGCCGCCCTTCCCGTACACGGTCACGTTGATGCTGTCCTCCGTCGCCATGAAAGGGCCAGAACGTGTGCTGACCGTCCCGGCGATGCCGGGCAGCACGTGCTGGGTCAGGGCAACGTCGGGGGCAGGGATGCGCTTGAACAGGCCATCGTCGACCATGCCCTGGGCACCGTCGCCGGTCTCCTCGGCAGGCTGGAAGAGCGGTGATCGGCCATGAGCTTGGCCATGCCGAGCAGGCACGACATGTGCATGTCGTGGCCACAGGCATGGGCCACCGGCACCTCGTGGCCGGCGGTATCCCGGCCGGTCGCCGTGCTCGCGTAGTCCGCGCCGGTATCCTCTCTGACGGGCAGTGCGTCCAGTTCGGCTCGGAGCAGTACGGTTGGTCCGCTGCCATTGGCCAAGACACCCACCACTCCCGTACCGCCGATGCCAGCGTGGACCGTGAAGTCATATTCCTGCAGTTTCCCGGCGACACGCTGGGCGGTGCGCTGCTCCTGGTGGGATAGCTCGGGATGCTCGTGAAGATCCTTATAGAAAGCCTCCTGGCCGGCCTGGAGGTCGTCATACCCGGCCAGGATCTGCTCGACGCTGCTCATCATGGCTGCCTTTGCGCTCGGGGCTCATATGTGCCGATGGACTGCCGCTGTTACTCGATGTCCAGGTCGCGCAGGTTGGACTTGGCCAGGTCGATAAGTTCCTCTCCCTCCCCGGACAGGACGGTCCTGGTCGCATACAGCGTGAAGCCCTTGATCTCGCCGTAGGTGAGCTTGGGCGGCAGCGTGAGCTCGTGGCGGTCGGTGCGAACGTCGACCAGGGCCGGGCCGTTGTGCGCGAAGGCCGCGAGCAGCGCATCGTCAAGTTCGCCTGCCTTCTCCACCCGCGCGCCGAACAACCCAACAGCCTGGGCGATCGCGGCAAAGTCGGGATTGTCAAGATCGGTGCCGTAGGTGACGATCCCGGCCGCCTTCATCTCCAGCTCCACGAACGACAGCGCGCCGTTGTTGAACACGACCACCTTCACCGGAAGGTGCAGCTGGCGGAGCGTGATCAGCTCACCGAGCAGCATCGCGACCCCGCCGTCGCCCGACAGCGCAACGACCTGCCGGCCGGGCTGGCTGGCCTGAGCTCCGATGGCCTGCGGCAGCGCGTTGGCCATGGACCCGTGGTTGAACGAGCCGACCAGTCGGCGCCTGCCGTTCATCCGCAGGTAACGGGCGGCCCAGATGCACGGCGTGCCAACGTCCGCAGTGAAGACCGCATCGTCGGCAGCGAGCCGGTCGATCGCGGTGGCGACGGACTGCGGGTGCAGCGGCGACCGGCCCCGGTGACTTTCGGCGAGCCGGTCCAGCCGCGCGCGGGCCCGCCGGTAGTGAGCGGTCATCCGGTCCAGGTGCGCCGAGTCGGTCTTGACGGTGATCATCGGCAGCAGGGCGTCGATGGTGTCCTTGACCGTGCCGACCAGCGGTACGTCGACGGGTACCCGGCGGCCGATCTGCTCACCGCGCACGTCGACCTGGATCACCGGCACGCCGCGCGGGTAGAACGGGCGGTAGGGGAAATCGGTGCCGAGCATGAGCAGCGCGTCACAGTGTTCCATCGCCCGGTAGCCCGAGGTGAAGCCGATCAGCCCCGTCATCCCTACGTCGAACCGGTTGTCGTACTCGATGAACTCCTTGCCGCGGAAGGCGTGCACCACCGGCGCCTGCACGGCTCCCGCGAGGTCGATGAGCTGCTGGTGCGCGCCCGCGCACCCCGCCCCGGCCAGGATGGTCACCCGCTGCGCGGAGTTCAGTACTTCGGCCGCTGCCGCCAGCGAACTGTCGTCCGGCCGGATGACCGCCGTCGCCGCTCGCACCGGCACCGCCTTCGCGCCGGACGGGACGTCCGCGAAGAACACCCCGCCCGGGATGACCACGACGCTGACCCCGCCTCGGGCTAGCGCTGTCCGCATCGCGATCTCCAGCACGCGCGGCATCTGCTCCGGCTCGCTGACCAGCTCGCAGTAGACGCTGCACTCCCGGAACAGGTACTGCGGATGGGTCTCCTGGAAATACTCCGAGCCGATCTCATCCTCCGGGATCTGTGCGGCGATCGCGAGCACCGGCACCCGGCTGCGGTTCGCGTCGAACAGGCCGTTGATCAGGTGCAGGTTCCCCGGCCCGCAGCTCGCCGCGCACACCGCGAGCTCCCCGGTCAGCGCCGCCTCCGCGGCCGCCGCGAACGCCGCGGCCTCCTCGTGACGGACGTGCTGCCAGGCAATGCCGCCTGCCCGGCGCATCGCATCAGTGAATCCATTCAGCGAGTCACCAGGAATTCCGTACACCCGGCGCGTGCCAGATGCCTTCAACGTCGCAACCATCACTTCAGCCACACTGGAAGCCATGATCCACTCTCTTTCCGCCGCCCCGCGTGCTGCAAAGTGGCACGCAGATATATCGAGACTCGCCGTGGAGGATGAAGTACGCAAGAGCTACGTCGGTGATTCGTGCGGCAAAACGACCGTCAGGTTTTCCCGGCAGGCTCTGACCAGACACGACACCAGCGGAAAGCAGCTTTGCACGGGCCGCTGATCGTGCTCACCTGCACCGCCCGATCACGAAGTGGTACAGGGGAGCTTTCTGCGTAGGCCGTCGCTGCCTGCGGTGGTTCTCCCGCTGAAGCCCTGCCTAGCGCGTTCGGCCCATTCCGCATCGGTAATCACGTCTGGTTCAGCCGGAAGATAATGGCTCAGGATGAGCTCGCGGACTCCGGCCCGTTCGGCGACGCCACCGACCTCGGTGACATCGGTATGCAGCGCGGCCATCCGCTCCAGGGCGGCAACGGTGAAGCCGTGCCGCTCAAGGTAGCCGAGGTCGGCAACCTGGTGGACGAGGATATCGGCGCCCTGGGCCAGGGCGATCAGGTCGTCGTTCACGGTGGTGTCGCCGGAGAACACCACCGAGCCGTCCGCGGTGTCAAAACGGTACCCCAGAGCCGGGATCGCCCGGCCGTGCGTCACCGCGACAGCGGTGACGCGGACAATTCCATCGTCGAAGACAGCGACCGGAGCCTGGGCCGTGCCCTCAGTCCTGGCCGGGACGGGGATGTCGATGCCCCGCACGAGCGCGCCCGCGTCCGGCATGCGGGCGTCCAGCGGCATGACGTTGAGATGGTAGGCGTAGCCGGCCAGGATGCTCTCGACTAGGTCCGTTGTGCCGGGGGCCGGCAGTTCTGGATGGATCGTCGTTTCACGATGGAAGACGTCATCACCTGCAGGGACCATGCCGGGCCGCGGCGGCCCGTAGACGCGGATTGGCGCCAGCGGGCCGTGAGCGCCTACCCGCACGCCCCACCCGTAGAGCAGCATGCCAGCCAGATCACCGATGTGGTCGGCATGCAGGTGGGTAAGGAACACCGCTTCCAGACGGGAGAAGCTGAGTCCCGCGTCGGCGAACCCGGACGGCGACCCGCGGCCGCAGTCGATGACAAAGACCCGATCATCGACGATGAGCGCTGAGGAGATCCCCGCCCGGCCAGCGACAGGCAACGGAGCACCCGCCGTGCCGAGCAGCACCAACTCGGTTGCCATGCTGACCCCTTCATTCAACCGGACGTACGATTAACTCCCCTCCGCTAAGTTAGCCTGGCTGGAGATCTGGAGCAGGGGCGCGACCCTGGCCCAGGTGGCGTGCGTACGGGGTGACCGTGCAGCAGCAGGGTCGACGGCCCCGAGCCGCCGTGGCGCACCCGCAACACGGCGTCGCCGACGTCGATCCGGCAAAGCCTGGCGCGCTGTTACCGGGTGGACCAATCAACCGTTTTGTAAAGATAAATGGCGGGTAAATGAGCTGCGTGCCTGCCCGCGCGCTATTTCATACCGCGCCGCGGTGCGTGGAGATCAGGGACGTGCCCGCACCGCGGCCTGCGGCCGGTGAGGTCCTTGTCCGCACCGTGTGCTCGGGCATCAGCGGCGGCACCGAACGGCTGGTGTACCGCGGCGAGGTCCCGGCCGAGTTGGCGCTCGACGACACGATCGACGCGCTCGGCGGTACCTTCTCCTATCCCTTCGCCTATGGGTATGCGTGTGTCGGCGAGGTAGCGGAGTCCGGCCAGGCCGTTTTCGCGTTCCATCCGCACCAGGACATATTTGCGGCGCGGGCCAGTGAACTGATTCCGCTGCCCGGCATCGATCCCGCGTCCGCCACCTTGCTGCCGCTGGTCGAGACGGCGCTGCAGGTGACGCTCGATGCGGGGACCGGGTACCGGGACCGGGTCATCGTGCTCGGGGCCGGCGTGCTCGGCCTGCTGACCGGCCTGCTGTTGCAGCGCTCCGGGTGGCGGCCGCTGATTGCCGAGCCGCTCCAGTGGCGCCGCGCCGTCGCCAGCAGCCTCGGCGTCACCACCGCGGCACCGGCGGAACTGGTGAACGAGGAGGTTGCGCTGGTCATTGACGCTAGCGGTAACCCGGATGCGCCAGCGATGGCGCTGGACATGCTGGCCCACGAGGGGACCCTGCTGATCGCTTCGTGGTTCGGTACCAAACCCGTGGTTCTGCCGCTCGGCGGCGCCTTCCACCGGCGGCGCCTGACGATTCGCAGCACGCAGGTCTCCACGGTGCCAGCCCGGCTGTCCGGGACCTGGAGCCGGTCTCGGCGCCGCCAGGAGACCGTTGAGCTGCTGGGCGAGCTACCGTTGGCACAGCTGTGCACTCACGTCTTCGACTTCTGTGACGCCGCCGACGCGTTCCGAGCCGTGGACCAGGGGAAACCCGGGCTGATGCATGCCGTTCTCAACTACGACAGGAGTGCTGCCGGTGACCTGTGAAGTCGGGCTGAGCCGAAGCGTCCGCGCTTTCCACATCATGCCGGGACTGCCCGGGCCAGAGGGGGAGCTCCATGATCATGACTACCGGATCGAGATCGTGGTGGACCGCGAACAGCTCGACGGGCGGGGCATGGTCTGCGATCTGGATGTGCTGGAAGCGGCGCTCACCGAGCTGACCAGCCGGGTCGAAGACCGCAACCTGGAGGAAATACGCCCAGCCGAGGCCGAGGCGGTCACCGTCGAGGTGTTCGCCCGCTGGGTGCATGACACCCTCTCGCCCGTCGTAGCTGCCGCAGGCGGCGAAACACTGGCCGTGCGAGTCTGGGAAACTCCCGTCGCGTTCGGCGGATACCGCGCACGGTGCTGACTGAACCGTTCTGGTGGCATCTTCGTGTCCTGTCATAGGATCACACCACTTCGTCACCATCGCGGGGGCAGCCATATGACTCTGGGCTGGGATAACCCCACAGCAGATCCCACCACCACTGTCCTGCTGCGGCACGGCGATACCCAGCTATCGCCTGAACACCGCTTCAGCGGCGTGCGCGACCTCCCGCTTAGCGCCAACGGCACCCGGCAGGCCAAGGCCGCCGCCGGCCGCCTCGCCAGCGGCGCTCCGATCGACGCCGTGGTCAGCTCGCCGTTGCAGCGCGCTGTCGCCACCGCCGCGATTGCGGCCGGCGAACTGGGCTTGACCGCGGCCACCGATGATGACCTCCGTGAAACCGACTTCGGTGACTGGGATGGCTTCACCCTGGAGGAGATCCAGCAGCGGTGGCCCGCCGCCGCGGCGGCCTGGCGGCGCGACCCCGGACAGGCACCGCCGGGCGGGGAGAGCTTCGCCGACACCGCACGCCGGGTGAACCGGGCCTGTGACCGGCTGCTGCGGGATCACGGCGGCCAGACCATCCTGGT
>Ga0105237_10008669_pt1 | contig 10987 bp, 10 predicted proteins | sample KBSC24metaG_FD_81520 | JGI IMG/M metagenome (GOLD analysis project Ga0105237, IMG submission 81520) | Corn rhizosphere microbial communities from Kellogg Biological Station, Michigan, USA - KBS C2-4 metaG | ecosystem: Host-associated > Plants > Roots > Rhizosphere > Soil | place: Michigan, USA... | reverse complement strand
CATGTGGATCTTTCCTGCCGGGTGCAGACGGTGACGGAAGGCAGTAACCCCCGTCTGTGGCAGCTTTTGAAGACCTTCGAAGAGCTGACGGGAGAGGGGCTTCTGATCAATACCAGCTTCAATGTACGGGATGAGCCCATCGTATGCAGCCCGGAAGACGCCATTCATTGTTTTATGCACACAGAAATGGATGTTTTGGTGATGGGAAATTTCTTAATTTACAAGAGCGATCGGACCCTCCCCAAGGGTGGGAGGACCATTTAAAATCTGTGCATGGAATTCTTAAAGGACCTGTGGCTTTTTCTTAAGGAGAGAAAAAAATGGTGGCTGATGCCGCTGATCATCGTCATCGTGCTGATGACCGTATTGATCGTGCTTGGCGGCACCTCGGCGCTGGCCCCTTTTATTTATTCCCTCTTTTAATATGCCGCACACTACAAACAACAAGTCGAAAGAGACGGTACTGGTCATCACGGTAGGGTTCCTGGTTTTATACCTGGTCTTTAAGCATCACATTTTTTTGACATTGTCGCTCATCATCGGGCTGGCGGGTATATTATCTTCGTGGCTCAGCGTGAAGATCGATCTTGTATGGAGTAAGCTTTCGCTGCTATTGGGCTGGATCTGCAATACGCTGTTGCTGACCCTGATCTTTTTTCTGGTGCTGACGCCGGTGGGACTGTTCAGGCGCCTGCTGGGCAAGGGGGGGATGCTGCGAGTGCTGGAGGAGCAGCGGAGTAATTTTACCGACCGGGAGCATACCTTTACGGAGCAGGATATGGAGAACGTGTGGTGAACGTGTGGCGGGGCCGGTGCGTGAGCGGGAGAAACGAAATAAATAGGTAGGAATAACGTTTTAAGCCCAAAAAATACCCTTTTTGTTTAAACCCCTTGCCGGACCGTTGTTGATCCTTGCCTGTCTTTTTGCGTGCCTGTCCCTGAGCGCGCAGGTAAAGGACTTTTATCCTGCCTCACAGGATGAGGCCTATCTTTCCAAACTGGCGGCTAAATACCAGGAGCAATACAAGGCCAATCTCGATAAATTGCCTTCCCAAAACAAGCACGATCTCGTAGAGGCTTATCAACATCGCTGGGAAAATATTAAGGAAAAATTTGATAAGAAGGAGGTCTATACTTCCAAGGCGGCGCAGGAGTACCTGGATCGTCTGGTGGCGGCCATCAGGCAGGGGAACCCGGTATTGGCCAATACGCAGCTGAACTGTTATTTTTCCCGGAGCGATATTCCCAATGCCGCCTATATTGGCGAGGGCATTATTCTTTTCAACATGGGTCTCTTTTCCAGACTGAACAATGAGAGCGAGGCTGCCTTTGTATTATGTCATGAGCTGGCGCATTATCTTCTTCGTCATTCCGAGAACGGCATCCAGCAATATGTTTCAACCATCAATTCCGAAGAGGTGCAGGCCCAGCTGCGGAATATCAAGCGATCGCAATATCAGAAGCATGAGCAGGTGGAAGGCCTTTTAAAAGGGCTGACATTCAACAGCCGGCGTCATAGCCGGGATCATGAGGCCCAGGCGGACAGCATGGCGGTGCAGCTGATGCGGAATACAAAGTTCGACATTTCAGGTGCGTATAGCACACTGGCCCTGCTGGATGTCATCGATACGGACACGCTGAATACCGCTGTCTGTCTACCCCAGGTCTTCAACACTGCCGAATACCCTTTTCGTAAGAAATGGATTGCCCGTAACACCGGATTGTTGGGAGGTCATGCTTTGGTTACCGACACCACGATGGCGGATTCGCTAAAGACCCATCCTGATTGTACAAAGCGGATCGGTCTGTTAAAGACTTTGATGAAGAGTTGGAAGCAGCCCATGGCCGTAAGGTTTGCGGTCGACAGTGTCACATTCGTATCGCTACAGCATGTTTTCCGGTATGAAACCATCGAGTACGCCTATGTGAATGATAATTATACCAGAAGCCTGTTCCTTACGCTGGAACTATTGCAAAAGAATCCCGAAGATGCCTACCTGGTAGCGCAAACAGGACGGATACTGAATGGGGTATATGGCGCCCAGAAGGGGCATACCCTGAGCAAGGTGACAGAATTGCCTTCACCCGGGTATCCGGCAAATTATAACCTTTTGCTGCAATTTGTCCAGAACCTGTATCTGGAAGACATTGCGGCCATCGATTACTATTATATGAAAAAGCATCATCCGCAACTGGATGGCTATGCGCCTTACAAGACCGCCCTCGAGCAGAGCGAGAAACAAATGAAAAACTAAATCCTCCAATAATGTCACACGCAAAAAAAATTTCCTTTCTGACCGTCCTGGTGATGATGCTGGGATTGGTAAGCCCGATGCTGCATGCTCAATCCAAGCTAAGCATCGATAAGGTATATTCCGCCTATTTAAGGAACAGCGGTACCATATCTGCCCAGGGGCAGATAAAGGGATACTTTTTTCTTTATCAGAGCGACAAGATCGACAGGCATACGAATGAGTATACGCTGCAGATCCTGGATGAGAACCTGAACAAGGTGAGAAGTATCAAATTTGAGGACTCGAAGAAACTGAACCTGCTGGAATCCGCATTTAACGGGAACACCATATCCTTCCTTTTTAAGAACGAGGATACCAAGACACTGGACATGAAGATCTATGATCTGGATGGTAAGCTGAAATATACTTACAGCAGAGAATTCGATAGAAAGACGGATGATCTTATGAAGCAATACGAGACGTTGCATACCGACGAGGGAATGAACAAGAATGTATTCGACATGGGAGAGGAAGGTTTCGTATCTGTGATGCCCATGAGGGATGGCAAGCAGCGGACCTATGAAGTGGACTATTTTTCTTCCCAGACCAAGAAGCAGTGGACCTATGTCCCTTCGGATGATGCTGAGAAGTATGCATTTGCCGAGTATCTGGGATGTACCGACAGTCTGATCATCCTGGAAGTGCTGAAAAAGAACCATGCGTTGAGCGGAAATGTCACTTCGCACCTGGTCGGTATAAATGTGGTGACGAAGAAAAAGCAATTCGACCTCGACTATTCCGGAGATAATTTCAAGCTGATGCCTTCTTATGTGGCTCCGTTGGAAGGAACACCTAATGTACTGGTCATCGGCCCCTATTACGATAAAGATGACAATCTCGGCAAGGATTTCAGCAAAGGGCTGGCTGTATATGAAATGACGACGACCGGAAAAGTAGTTAATAAGGTGTACAATACCTGGGCGGGTGATTTCGGAAAATATCTGGCCACAAACAGGAAGGGTAAGATCGATGAGGTGGGATATCTGTATATCCATAAGGTAATACGTACTCCTGACCATAAGTTGTTCGTGGTAGGAGAAGGATACAAACGACAGGCTAACGCTGCGGGTATTGCTGTGAATACGCTAATGGCGCTGGGTGGCGGCCGCTCCAACATGGGTGTCACGAAGATAGTAGTCACGGATATGGTCATGATGGAATTCAACGATAAATACAAGGTTACGGGCGCGACCATCTACGACAAGGCAAATAATACGGCAGAAGCATCAACCATGAGCGACTATAACAGCCAGCATGTGATCGCAAACTATCTGAAGATGATCGGCGCCTTTGACTATGATTTTACCACGGGCGAGGCGGATAATTCAAGATTTGCGGTTTGTTACAGCGACTATGAGCGGAGCCATGAATACCATGGTCAGACCTTTAATGCCATCCAATACAATGGAAGTAAGTTCACTACCGATAAAATACAGCTTAAATCCAAGGCAAGTAAATTGAGAGTGTTTCCCGCCAAAGCCGGGTCTGTGATGATCCTGGAGTATTTTAAGAAAGATAAACGACTGGATTTCAGGCTAGAAAAGCTGGGGTAATCGATTTTTACGTAATGATCGTTTGTTAACGGGTTGTTAACGAGGAGGGGTCGATTAAATTTTCATTAAAAGGATCCTTCTCACATTAGCGTAAAAACCTATTCAATTTAATGTTAAAACGATCATTATGAACAAACCCACTTTTTTGCTTGCACTGGCCATACTCGGCGGTACCCTCGTTGCAAATGCTCAGCGTGCTCCTCATGTCCGGCACGATATCCATCATGACAGAAAGGATATTCACCAGGATAAGAAGGATATTGCACAGGACAAGAAGGATATCCATGGCGATAAGAAAGATATCGCAGGAGATAAGAAGGACCTCAGGGACGACCGGAAGGATGCCTCATCTGACAGGAAGGATCTGAACCACGATAATAAGGATATCCACCAGGACAAGAAGGATATCGCTACCGACCGTAAGGAACGGAATGCTGACGTAAAGAATCATGATTATAAGGATGCTGCAGCGGAGCAGAAGGATATCAATACGGACAAGAAGGACCTGTCGGCTGACAGAAAGGACAGGAACGGCGACAGGAAGGATCTGAACCAGGATCATAAGGATATCCACCAGGACAAGAAAGACCTGGCAGGTGATAAGAAAGATCTGTCCAAAGACAGGAAAGACCTGGGTAAGGACAAGAAAGACCTGAGTAAGGACAAGAAGGATCTAAAGGACGACAAGCAGGACGCGGCGACACCGACTACCAGCAATCAATAAACATTTAAACCATACCTGGAAGCGCCTTTTTAAAAGGAGGAGTTTCCAGGTATTTTATTGTCAGCCTTATGAAGTATTTATATACCAGTCTGATCTTACTACTGTCCTCTTATATGGCTCTGGCGCAGGATAGCACAGGTCTTGTGAAAGACAGCTCAAGTCTTCCGAAGGATGGATCGAAAGATGGCAAGCGATCGTATTTCAAAGCTTCCATGAACTACCAGAACGACAATGTGTACCTGGGCAGGAAGGATACTGCCGCGCTGCCATACTTTATCCCGATGATAACCTACTATCATAAGTCGGGGATTTATTTCTCCGCCTCGGCGTCGTACCTGCATAATTCGACGGACCAGCGCATCGATGTAGTAACGTTGGAAGGCGGATATGACTTTACGGCCGGTAAGTATGATGGTGAGGTATATCTTTCAAAGTATTTTTATAATCGCCAGAGCACCAGTGTGACGTCAAGTATAATGGCTTCCCTTGCATATGAGAATGAATATGACTTTGGGTTTATCAAACCAACCCTGACGCTAACGCTGGATCTGGGCAAGTATACGGACTTCCAGGGAGCTTTTGGTTTGGAGCATACGTTTGAGCTGTTCAAGGATAAGCTCGAGATAACGCCTTCCATAGTTGCCAATGGGAGCACATTGAATTTCTACAACAGCTACTATAGGACAAAACATTTTACAAAACGAAAAGGACAGAAGACTGTCACAGGTACGGTGAGCATCACGGGGACGGTAGAAGATGCGTCTGCCTTTAAGATATTGGATTACGAGCCCGGGATGTCGGTCAAATATTTTGCGGGGAGATGGTCCTTTAGTTTTAGCCCTATCTATGCATTGCCAGTTCACCCCGCGGCGCTGAGCATACACTCCGTCTATTCCACGGGCACTATCACGGATAGAATGCGGGTGGAGAGTCTGGAAAACAGCTTTTTCTGGACGCTTGGCGTGGTGTATAAGCTCTAAGCGGCTTAGGCTATATACCTTATGGGGGATGGAGAAGCCTGACCAGAGCCGTTGGAGGCGTCCCATGCAAGCACGCATTCCCGAACACTCTTTGGGAGGTGCATAAAGTCTATTTCGCGGCCAAGCCAGTCGGGATCGAGCCTGGCATTGTTGACATAATTTTCTACCTGGGATTGAATGAGTTTTTTTGCAGGGAGGCTTTGTCGCCATCCTGCGCCGGACATTATTGCCAGGTGTTCTGCACAGTTCCCGCACATCTTAGCTATGCCGCCGGAACCACCCGGATCTTCGCTGAATCCAAGTACATCGGCAGTTTCTTTATTGATAATGGTAAACCGGTCGGGAGTAATGCCTCCATTATCGAAAGCAATATATTTCTTCATCACCGTATATATCCAAACCAGGTGCCAGAATGGGGGATATTGGGTAAATCAGGCATTACCAATTGGATACATTGTCAGGCATCTGTTATCGCCTGGTAAGCCATTTATTAAAATGATAAAAGGTTTTCAAAATGGGTAGCGATTCGCTAAGAACCCATCAGATATTCTTTCAGCTGGCTGAATTCCGACGCGATCCTTATACTTTGTTTTTTCATTCCAAGCAGATGACCGACGCTGTCGGGCAGGGGAATTTTTTTACCTGTCTCGGCTTCTACGGCGTCGTAGAATTTTACCGGGTGGGCTGTTTCCAGGAATATACCTTTATCGCCAGGGTGTTCTTGCAGGTATCTTTCGAGGGCCAGAAGTCCTACCGCGCCATGCGGGTCGGGGAGATAGTGATAGCGATCGTATGCTCTACGGATGGTCGCCCTTGTCTCCTCGTCGGAGATACTATAGCTGGTGAGCACTTTTTTCAGGGAGGTGAATTCACGGTTGAATATCTCCAGGATACGGACAAAATTGCTTGGGTCGCCCACATCCATAGCATTGGAGAGGGTGGGTACCGCGGATTTGGTTGTATATGTCCCTGTCGCCAGATAAGAGGGGACGACATCGTTGGCGTTACAGGCAGCGATAAAATGTTTGACAGGGAGGCCGGATCGATGGGCCAGGAGGCCGGCGCAGATGTTGCCGAAGTTGCCGCTGGGTACGCTGATGACGGGGGGATGTGCTTTGTCCGCCCATTGCTGGTAAGCAAAGAAATAATAGAACTGCTGGGGCAACCAGCGCGCGACATTGATGGAGTTGGCGGAGGTGAGGAACAGGACGCGATTGAGGTCGGAGTCCACGAAGGCTGCTTTTACCATCCGCTGGCAGTCGTCGAAGCTGCCGTCTACCTCCAGCGCGGTAATATTCTTACCTAATGTAGTAAGCTGCAGTTCCTGTACGCTGCTGACCTTTCCGGAGGGATAGAGGATGACGACTTTGACGCCTTCTACGTCGTAGAAGCCGCTGGCGACTGCGCCGCCAGTGTCCCCGGAGGTGGCGACAAGCACTGTCACGGGCTGGGTCCTGTCCTTTACAAAATATCCCAGACAGCGGCTCATGAACCGGGCGCCAACGTCCTTGAAGGCCAGAGTGGGGCCATGGAACAGCTCGAGGGAGCTGATGCTGTCCGTGACGGGTACCAGGGGAAAGGGAAAATTGATCGTCTCCGCCACGATGCGGCTAAGGTCTGCCCCGGGGATGGTATCGCCGACATAAGGGCTGATGACTTTTTCTGCGAGCTCTTCAGGAGAAACATTGTCGATGTCCTTTGTCAGTTGTTCCGGCAGCGTTGGTATATGTTCGGGGAAGTAAAGTCCTTTATCGGGGGCCTGGCCTCTGATGGTGGCTTCTTTGAAGCTGACCCTGGTGGATGGATCGTTGAGACTATAGTAGTTCATGTTATGCTATTTTTACGCCTGTGTGGTTGATGGTCGTGACATAGGTGTGGTAGTCGAGCCCAATGTCGTTGTATATTTTTTTCATCACCTGTTCGATGGCTCGCGCGGTGTCGATGTCCCTGCTAAGCATGAAAATAGACGGGCCTGATCCGGAGATGCCGCCACCCAGGGCGCCGGCTGCCTTGCACTGGCTTTTGACCTGATCGAAGCCCGGTATGAGCATGCTGCGGACGGGCTCGATGATCACGTCCTCGAGCGAGCGGCCTATCAGCTCGTAATCATTCTTCATAAATCCTGCTACCAGTCCGGCGATATTACCCCATTGACGGATGGCATCCTTTAACAGCACTTCCTTCCGGAGTATCTGTCTTGCATCGGCAGTTTTTACTTCTATCTGCGGGTGGACCACTGTGACATGCAGAAGAGGGGCCGGAATGGATACAATGTCCAGGGGAAAGATAGACCGGATCAGGGTGATGCCGCCATAGATACAGGGGGCGATGTTGTCTGCATGCTTGACGCCCGAAGCTACTTTCTCTCCGAACATGGCAAAGCGGACCAGGTCTTCTTTGGAGAATCTATTTTTTAATAAATGGTTGGCTGCTACCACGGCGCCTGCTGCGCTGGCGGCGCTGCTGCCTACGCCGCTGCCCGGCTTTATCTTTTTATGGATGACGACCTCGAAGCCGGTGGGTTTTTCCAGCTCCTCCTGCATAGCCAGAAGCGGGGCTCCGGCTGTATTTTGTGCAGGGTCGGATGGAAGAGGGAATCCGTCCCCGCTGACGATGCGTACGACGGGTTCATCCAGAAGGCCTACTTCCATGATGTCGTAAGGTTCTTCCAGGGCCATTCCCAGCACGTCGAATCCGCAGACGAGGTTGGCGACGGTGGCGGGGCATTGGACGGTGATCTTATTCATGAGAAATTATATTTAATTAATTAAGTTAGACTCTTGCGGCCCTGATGATATCTGCGAATACGCCGGAGGCTGTCACTTCGGCGCCAGCGCCCGCGCCCTTGACCACCAGGGGCTGTTCGGGATAACGGTCTGTATAGAACAGCACGACATTGTCCTTGCCGTACAGGTGATAAAGGTCCTGCTCGGGACCGATGTGCTGCAATCCTACGGAAGCCTTGCCACGCTCGTACTGAGCTACGAATTTCAATTTTTTTCCAGCCTTGAAGGCTGCATCGTACAACTTTTTAAAGTGCGCCTCTTCTTCCAACATGGCTTTATAGAAATCCTCCACGCTGCCTTTGAGACAGGACTCGGGTAAAAAGGAATGGTTCTCTATGTCCTCCATTTCTATTTTTTCCCCTGCCTCCCGGGCCAGGATCATGATCTTACGCATGACATCCGTGCCGCTGAGGTCCAGGCGGGGGTCTGGCTCGGTATAGCCTTCCTTCTGCGCCTGGCGGACCACTTCCGAGAAGGAGCCCTCCCCGTTGTAGTGATTGAAAACGAAATTGAGGGTTCCGCTGAGCACAGCTTCGATCCTGTTGACCTTATCGCCGCTGCGGAGCAGGTCATTCAGCGTGCCGATGACCGGGAGTCCGGCGCCTACATTGGTCTCGAAAAGGAAAGGGGCGTTATATTCCCGTGAGAGGTCTTTCAGACGGCGGTAATAGTCATAGGGAGAAGAGCAGGCTATTTTATTACAGGCCACCACGGAAATGCTTTTTTGCAGCAGGCTGTCATAGCAGACGGCTACATCCGGATGGGCGGTGATGTCCGCAAAGACCGAGTTGCGAAGGTTCCTCGACGTGATGCCTTCCACCCATTCGGGAAGGCTCATTGGGATGCCTTCTTCCAGAGCCTGTTTCCAGCTATCAAGGGGTATGCCATTATCATTAAAGATCATTTTCCTGCTATTGGCTATACCGATGACGCGTACCTGCAGACGAAGCTGATCCTGCAGGTAGCTATGTTGCTGTTTTAATTGATCCAGCAGCCTGCGTCCTACGTTACCTGCGCCTGTGATGAACAGGTTGACCTGTTTGTAGGTGGTGGAAAAGAAGCCTTCGTGCAATACGTTGATGGCTTTCTTTACATCCGAGGCTGCGATGACCGCGGAGATATTCCTTTCCGAAGACCCCTGTGCGATGGCGCGGACGTTGACGCCGTTGCGCCCAAGCACCCCAAACATTTTTCCACTGACCCCCGGGTGGCTCTTCATATGATCACCTACGAGAGCTACAATGGAAAGATCGTTCTCTATAAAAAGGGGCTCTACTTTACCCGTCTCTATCTCGTGGCTAAAGACGCGGTCTACTGCCGCCTTGGCAGCGGTGGCATTGTCTTCTTCCACGCCCACGCAGATAGAATGTTCGGAAGAGCCCTGGGTAATGAGTATGACGTTGATCTTTTCATTGGATAGGGCTTCGAACAGACGTTTGGAAAAGCCCGGTATACCTACCATGCCGCTGCCCTCCAGGCTAAGGAGTGCGATCTTCCCGATGCTGGAGATGCCGCGGATGCTGCCACCGCCGTTGCGGGCAGATTCGTGTTCTATCAAGGTGCCGGCGTCGGAAGGCGAAAAAGTATTTTTTATCCAGACGGGGATGCCTTTTGCCATTACCGGCTGGATCGTGGGTGGATAGATGACCTTGGCGCCGAAATGAGACAGCTCCATAGCTTCCTGGTAGGATATATGCGGTATGAGCTTTACGTTGGATACCAGGCGGGGATCAGCCGTCATCATTCCAGAAACGTCTGTCCATATTTCCACTGTATTCGCATCTACGGCTGCGGCGAGTATGGCTGCCGTGTAGTCTGACCCGCCCCGCCCAAGAGTCGTAGTGATCCCTTGATTGTCGGAGGCTATGAAACCGGGTAGTATGAAGAGATCTGCCTTGCTGTTGTCGAAGTATTCCCTGACCTTTTGATTGGTAAGGGGGAAATCCACGGCGGCATATCCGAAGCTGGAGTCTGTGCTGATGAGCTCCCGGGAATCCTTCCACGCATTGGCGACCTCCAATGCGTCAAAGCGGGCGGCGATGATGAGAGAGGAGAGCAGCTCGCCATAACTGACGATCTTGTCGCGGGTGCGGTTTGACAATTCGCTGAGGAGGAATACGCCATTGCAGATGTCCTCTATTTCATTGCTTTTTGTTTTTACCAGGCTGAGAATGCTGCTCTGACGGGTGAGGGGGATAAGGTGTTTTACGGCTTCCAGGTGGCGTTGTTCCACCACGTGCAATTTTTCTTTGTAGGATTCATCTCCTGCGGCGGCCGCAAGACCTGCCTGGATAAGCATATCCGTGACACCTCCCAGCGCTGAAACGACCAGGATCGTCCTGTCCTTTGCCAGCGCTTCGCGTACCAGTTGAACGACCTTGTTTATATTTTCCCCGTTGGCTACTGAAGTACCTCCGAATTTTAAGACCTGCATATAATGATTTTGTGATTGACTGTAAAAGAATGACCCTTTCTTGTTTGGGAAGCCTGGTGAAGGCCCATGGTATGATATGGAAATTGACAACCCTTAACGGGTTGTGGATGTAGTTGTGGAGGTGATAATAGTTGTAACTTGCGCAGCGGTAAGAGGTTCTGCGTGTGTTGTAAGGAAAGAAATAATATGGTTGTTAAAACCGATCACCTTTGGAAT